>Ga0156194_1036_pt2 | contig 14411 bp, 18 predicted proteins | sample RifCSPlowO2_12_FD_107847 | JGI IMG/M metagenome (GOLD analysis project Ga0156194, IMG submission 107847) | Candidatus Rokubacteria bacterium RIFCSPLOWO2_12_FULL_71_22 | reverse complement strand
GTCAGGTGCACCCTGAGCCCCGTGTGGGCGCAGGTCCGGAAGGTCGTCGCGTCCATGCCTCGCCTCCTACTCGACGATGATCTTGCCGACCATGTTGTGGTGGCCGATGCCGCAGAACTCGTTGCACACGGCGAACACCTCGCCCGATTCCGTGGGGGTCACCGTCAGCACGTACTCGTAGCCCGGGAGCACCATGAAGTTGAGGTTGAGCGGGAAGAGCGAGAAGCCGTGGAGCAGGTCCATCGAGGACAGGTGCAGCCGGTAGGTCTCGCCCTTCTTGAACTTCAGCACGGGGTACCACGACCACATGCGCCCGAGCATGTAGACGTCCTCCCCCGGCTTGGCCGCGACGACGGGTACCCCCTTGTCCTCGCCGACCTTGTTCTTCTCGACGAAGGCGTCCACCTTCTTCTGGAAGGCGAGCGCCGTGGTGCGGTAGGTCTCGAAGGAGGGGTTCTGCTTTCCCGTGAAGTGCCACAGGGGCATCATCGCGAAGAGGATCAGGCACCACACGAGCGCGATGCCGATCCAGAGCTTCTCGGCCGGATCGACCTTCTTCCACCACACGCCCTGGAGCGTCTGGATGCTCATGGCGTCCCCCTACCTGGCGACGGGGATGCTCGCGATCTCGAGCAGTCCCCAGATGGTGTAGAACACGACCGGGACGACGACGCCGATCAGGAGCAAGAGGAAGATGTTGTCGAAGACCACCTGCATCAGCGGCGGTCGGGACTCGTCGTCGCGCTTGTCAGCCATGCGAGCGCCCTCCATCATGTGGTCGCGCGTTTCGAGATCGTGATCACACGGTACAAGCGGGTCGGCCCGGGTCCCTATGACGCGGGTCATAGAGCGCGCGAGCCCCCCGCGGACAATGGACTCCGCCCGCCACGCGTCGGGGGAGGGAGTTGACCCGGTTTCACGGCCACGCGTCGCGGCCCGCCACGCGCCGGGGGGGGGTCTGGGGGGGCCGTCTCGGCGCCCCCCAGCTACAAAGGAGACCGCACCTTGACAGAGAACCAAGTGCGCGAGGCGCTCCGCCGGGTGCTCGACCCGGAGCTCGGCATCAACGTCGTGGACCTGGGCCTGGTCTACGCGGTCGAGGTCCAGGACGGCCGGGTCCGCGTGGCGATGACGATGACCTCGCCCGCGTGCCCGCTCGGCGAGTCCCTGACAGCGGAGGCCGAGGCGGCGATCCGGCGGAGCGTCCCCGGCGTCACGGCAGTCACAGTCGACCTGGTCTGGGAGCCGCCGTGGCGTCCGGACATGATGTCGGAGGCAACCCGGAAGCAGCTCGGCTGGTCGTCGTGAGCGCGCCGGGGGCGGCGCGGCCCGGGCGGCGTGCCCGCGCGCCACTGCTGCTGCCGGGGATGCTGGCCCTTCTGGCGGCGCTCTGGGGCGGGCTCCTCCGACTCGGCTGGCAGCTGCCCGTCCCGCCAACGCCGCTCGCCGCCTTCCACGGGCCCCTGATGGTCGCCGGATTCCTCGGCACCGTGATCGGGATGGAGCGCGCGGTCGCGCTCGGCGGGGGCTGGGCGTACCTGGCGCCGCTCGCGAGTGGGCTGGGCGCCCTGGCCCTCGTGGCCGGCTCGCCAGGTGGAAGCGGTCCGCTCCTGACGACTGCGGGGAGCCTCGGGCTCGTCCTGCTCTTCGTCGCGATCCTGTTCCGCCAGACGGCGCCCTTCACCGTCGTGATGGCCCTCGGCGCCCTGGCATGGCTCGCGGCCCAGATCTTCTGGCTCCGTGGCTGGCCGACCTATCGCGTCGCCCCCTGGTGGGCCGCGTTCCTCGTCCTGACGATCGCGGGCGAGCGGCTCGAGCTCTCGCGGGTCGTCCCCGTGTCCGCGGCCGCCCGCGCGGCGTTCCTCGGTGCCGTGGCCTTGCTCCTGGCGGGCCTCGCCCTCACCGTGGCGGACTTCGACGCGGGCGTTCGCGCCGTCGGCGCGGCGCTCCTCGCGCTGGCCGTCTGGCTCGCGCTGCAGGACGTCGCGCGCCGCACCGTGCACCGGCCTGGCCTCACGCGGTTCATCGCCGTGTGCCTGCTGTCCGGCTACGCCTGGCTCGCCGTCGGCGGCGTCCTCGCCCTCGTCCACGGCGGCGTCGCGGCGGGCGGGCCGTACGACGCGATGCTCCACGCCCTCTTTCTCGGCTTCGTCTTCGCGATGATCTTCGGCCACGCGCCGATCATCCTGCCGGCCGTTCTCGGCGTCGCGGTCGGTTTTCGGCCCAGCTTCTACGCGCACCTGGCGCTCCTGCACGCGACGCTCGTCCTGCGCGTCGCGGGCGATCTGCTCGGGTGGCTACCGGGCCGTCAGTGGGGCGGTCTGCTCAACGTGGTGGCCCTTCTGCTCTTCGCGGCGAACACCGCGTGGGGCGTCCTGCGCCCGCCGCTCACCGCCCGACCCTAGGCGGGGAGCGCGAGCGTCAGGGCGATCGTGAGCCCTATGTAGACGACGGCCGCCGCGGCGAGGCCCGCGGCCGCCAGGACGAGGGCGGCGGTGCTCAGCGTCTCGCGCGTGACGACCCAGCCGAGAATCGCGATCCCCGCCATCCAGGCGCCGACGCCAAGGAGGAGCGCCGCGAGCAGAACGCCGAGCAGGTCGAGGGCGACCGCGAGCGGGCTCACGCGGAGGGCTCGACTCGCCGCCGCTGGCGGAAGGCCCGGTCCACGCAGCTGCACCCGACCTCGCGCTCGGCGAGCACGCACCAGAAGCAGGACGTCATCGCCCGTCTCTCAGGGCGCCGGGCCGCCGGCGCGTCAGACGACGGCGGCGGCCGGCTCGTAGGCGCACAGGGGGTCCTCGCCGAGAACATCGCCCGTCGCCGCGAAGGCCCTGGCCCGCGAGCCACCGCACATCGTCCGGAAGCGACAGATCCCGCAACGCCCGTGGAAGCCGTCCGGGTCGCGGAGCTGGCGGAAGAGCGGCGCCTCACGGTAAATGGCGAGGACGTCACCGTTCCGGGCATTCCCCGCGGCCAGGGGCAGGAAGCCCGACGGCGTCACGTCGCCGTTCGAGGCGATGAACATGATGCCGTTGCCGTCGCGGAAGCCGAAGCTCCGCGCCATCGGGCTCTCGCCGATCTGGCGCGCGCTCGCGCCCGCCCGCTGCATGGACTCCACCAGCACCCGCCGGTAGTGGGGCGCCTCCGTCGTCGTCAGCACGAACGGCCAGCTCCTCGCCCGCATCGCGAGCCACTGGAGCGTCGCCTCGCACTCGTGCGCCGACAGCGGCGTGAGCGTGCGGCCGCGCCCGACCGAGATCAGGAAGAAGAGGCTCCAGCGGGCCGCGCCGACGCGAGCGACCACGCCGGCGGTTCCTTCAAGGTCGGGCTCCGTCTCCGCGGTGACGAGGGTGTTGATCTGGAGCGGGATACCGGTGCCTGTGATCCGGCGTGCCGCGGCGAGCGTCTCGTCGAAGCATCCCGGCACGCCGCGGATCCCGTCGTGCCGGGCGGCGGTCGAGCCGTCGAGCGACAGGGACATCGCCGCGACGCCGGCCGCCTTGAGCGCATCGACCGCCGCCTGATCGAGCGCGTGTGTGGCGCTCGGGGCCACGGAGACCCCGAGGCCGAGCCCCACCGCATACCGCACCAGCTCGAGCAGATCGGGCCGCTTGAGCGGGTCACCTCCCGTGAAGACCACGTGCGGGAGCGGCTGCCCCGCCGCCGCGAGCTGACGCAGCACGCGCTGGCACTCCTCGGTGGTGAGCTCCCCCGCCTCCCGCTCGTGCAACGCCTCCGCGCGGCAGTGGCGGCAGGCGAGGTCGCAGGCACGCGTCAGCTCCCAGTACACGCGCGCCGGCGCCCGATCGAACACGCCTCCGACCATCAGCGCCTGTCCGCTGACACGAAGTCGCGTCGCGCGTAGCCCGTGTAGATCTGCCGCGGCCGTGCGATCTTCTGCTCCGCGTCCCCGAGCATCTCCTGCCACTGTGCGAGCCAGCCGACCGTGCGCGGGATCGCGAACAGCACCGGGAACATCTCCACCGGGAACCCGAGAGCCTCGTAGATGAGCCCCGAGTAGAAGTCGACGTTCGGGTACAGCTTCCGGCTCACGAAGTACTCGTCCTCGAGCGCGATCTTCTCCAGCTCGCGCGCGATCCCGAGCAGCGGGCTCGGCCGCGTGACCGCGAAGACGTCGTCGGCCATCTTCTTGATGATCTTGGCGCGCGGGTCGTAGTTCTTGTACACACGGTGCCCGAAGCCCATCAGCTTCGCCTCGCCGCCCTTCACCTGGCGGATGAACTCCGGGATCCGCGAGGCCGAGGCAATCGAGCGCAGCATGCGCAGCACCGCCTCGTTGGCGCCCCCGTGGAGGGGACCGTAGAGGGCCGCGGCCGCGGCGGCCACCGCCGAGTACGGGTCCACGCCCGACGAACCGACGGAGCGCATGGCGTTGGCCGAGCAGTTCTGCTCGTGGTCGGCGTGCAGAATGAAGAGCACGTCCAGCGCGCGCTCGATCGCCGGCTCGGGCTTGTACTTCAGCTCGGTCGTCTTGAAGAGCATGTTGAGGAAGTTGCCGACGTAGCTCAGGTCGTTGTCGGGGTACGCGTACGGCTGGCCGAGGATGTGGCGATACGCGAACGCCGCGATCGTCGGCATCTTCGCGACGAGGCGGTAGATCTGCAGGTCGCGGTGGCCCGCGTCCTGGTTCACCTTCGCCTCGGGATAGAAGGTCGAGAGGGCCGCGACGGTCGAGATCAGCATCCCCATCGGATGTGCGTCGTGGTGGAATCCGTCCATGAACTTCTTGACGTTCTCGTGGACCCACGTGTGGTGGGTGATCTGCCACGTGAACTCCTCGAGCTCCCGCGGCTTCGGCAGCTCGCCACGCAACAGGAGGTACGCGACCTCGAGGAAGCTCGCCTTCTCAGCGAGCTGCTCGATGGGGTAGCCCCGGTACCAGAGGACGCCCCTGTCGCCGTCGATGAACGTGACCGTGCTGCGCGTGGACGCCGTGTTCGTGAACGCGGGGTCATAGGCCAGGAGGCCGAAGTCCTCCGGCCCGGTGCGGATCTGGCGGAGATCCATCGCGCGGATCGCGCCGTCGGCGATCGGGACCTCGTACGACTTGCCTGTGCGGTTGTCGACGATCGTCAGGCCATCCCTCGTCCCCATTACATTCCTCCTGTTCGTCTGCAGCGTCGATAGGTCGTGCAGGCGTGATGACGGCCGTTGGTGCAGAACCACGCGACTTCGTCGGTCGAAGGCGCCCTGGCGGGGCCGCGGCGCAACGCGCACTGGACCCCGTGCGGGTAGGTCTTCTCAAGCTGGCCGTCAACCGAGGAGAGGAACGGGCACGTCACGAACGGCAGCTCCTGCGGCTCTTCCGAGGCGGCGGCGCGCCACGAGACGGTGGTCATGGTTTCCCCTTGTGCCCTCGGGTGCAAGCGATGTGCCGCGCCCGCCGCAAGGCAAGTCCCCGGAATCCCGAGACATCCGGCCGCCCCGCCGCCCGGGGTCGGGGCGATGCCGCGCCTCACCGTGGCGCGGGTGCCCCAGCAGGATACCCCACCCTAGCCTCCGGCCGCGCCGGTTCGCCAATGGACGACGACCGCCCGCTTCCTGAACCGGGCGATCCATCCCTCGCCGTCGCGGGCAAGCCGCTCCGCGAGGAAGGCGCGGAGGGAGTCGCGGGCACCGGCGCCCACGAGTCGCATGTACTCCATCCAGAAGTCGCACGCTTCCTCCAGCGAGTCGAAGGGCTGGTCGGAGTCGTACTCGATCGGCGTCACCGTCGGCGCGACGCCGAGCCGCTCGAGTGCCTCGAGCGTCTCGCGGCCGTCGCACCCGTGCGCGTACGGCCGGCCGAGCAGGAGCGGATAGAGCTCCCCGAAGAAGAACTTGTCCTGTCCTCCCGGCAGGTCGCGAACCAGGACGACGCCCCGCTCGGCGAGCCGACCGACCGCGGCGAGGAACGGAGAGCCGGGCGCAAGAAGCGAGCTGACATGCGCGCACACGACGAGGTCGTGCGGTCCGACGTCCACGTCGCCCCACGCCGCCTCGTGCACGGTGAGGTTCCCGAGGCCCTCTCGCGCCGCGGCGCGTCGGAGCGCCGCGGCCATCGCCGCCGCAGGCTCGATCGCCGTCACCCGAGCGAGTCGGCGCGCGAGCGGCAGCGCCAGCGCACCGAAGCCGGCCCCGACGTCGAGGGCCGTGCGGCACTCCATGAGGAGCTCGGCGACCACGCCGAACACCTTCGCGGCGTAGTCGCTGCGCCGGTCCGCGCGCTCGTACCAGGCGACCGTGCGCTCGTTCCAGAGGTCAGCGCGTGTCAGGTCCGCTCGACGAGGCAGATCCGCACCCTCCCTTCCTCGAGCCGAGCGTCTCCGCGACCAGCGAGGCGAACGCGGCCGCGGTGAACGGCTTGGTGAGATAGGCGGAGGCTCCGGCGTGGAGCGCCGCGAGACGACTCGACTCCGAGCCGAAGCCCGTGATCACGATCACCGGCAGGGACCGGCACGCCTGCCGTGCCGCGCGGACCACGTCCAGGCCGTCGCCGTCGTACAGGCGGAGGTCCGCGATCACCAGCACGAGCGACCCCCGCTCGACGAGCGCCAGTGCCTCGTGCCGGGAGCCGGCGGTGACGACCCGGAGCCCCTGCCGTCCGAGCAGCCGCTCGTACGTCACCTGGAAGTCGGGTTCGTCGTCGACGACGAGCACCCGCCGATCGAGCACCCGCCTCGCCCCTAGCCCGACTTCACGAAGGCGCGCAGCAGGTCCGTCTCGGTGATGATCCCGACGAGCTGTCGGCCGTTGCTCACGACCGGGAGCGCGCCGATCTTGCGGTCCAGCATCAGCTGCGCGGCTTCTTTCGCATCCCGTGCGGGATCGATGGTCGCCACGTTCTTCGACATCACGTTCGCCACGGTCATCCGCGCGAGCAGATAGTTGATCTCCCACACCGACAGGCTCGTCGCCGGCGACGGGAGGTTGAGCCGGATGTCCCGGTCGGTGACGATGCCCATCAACGTGGTCCCGTCGACCACGAGCAGGTGGCGGATGCGCTTCTCGAGCATCATCTGGCGTGCCTCGAGGACGGGCGTCTCGGGCGGGGCCGTGATGCAGCTGATGGTCATGATGTCCTGGACTCGCATGGTCTTGTCGTCCTCCTAGGTTCGATACTCGCCGACGGCGCCGGTGCGGTACAGGCGACGCGCCAGGCGCAGGATCTCCTCCACGGCACTCTCGACGTCCCGGCGATCGGTGTGCAGCGTGAGCTCCGGACGCAGAGAGGGCTCGTAGTCGAGCACGATCTCCGTGCGCCGGCTGGCGCGGGCCGACGGCGGCACGCCCCGGCAGCCGCCGAGCTGCCAGCGCGCGGAGCGCTCGCGTTCCGCGCAGAGCTCCGGCGGGCACAGAAGCTGCACCTCGGCGAAGCGGACGATGAGTCCACGCGCCAGCTCGCGCCAGGCGCGCCGTGGCGCCGTGGCGTCGACGATGACCGCGACACCGGCCTCGGTCATGAGCTTCGCCGTGTACGCCAGGGCGCGGTGCACGACCTCCCGGGTGGCGTCCGACTCGGGGCGGCCGTTCAGCAGGAACTCGCGCAACCCGGCGAGCTCGATGACCTGGATCGGCATGTCCTGTCCCGCGAGCGCCCTCGCGGCCGCGCACGCGAGCGTCGTCTTGCCGCTCCCCGGCAGGCCGGTGATCCAGATCGCCCAGCCACCGCCCGGGATCCGGGGCGTCGGCTCGGCCGCGCCCCCGAGACGCTGCGCCAGCGCGACGATCTCACGGACCGAGGCCCCGACGTCCTGCTTCGCGGTGTCGATCACGCGTTCCGGCGCGAACGAGGGTTCGTACGGCACGTCGACCCCGGGCACCTGTGCGCCGGGGCCACCCGCGCGGGCGTAGATCCCACGCGGTGCGTTCCCCGTCGTCCGTCGCTGCTCCCGCCGCTGGCACACCTCGACGGGGCAGACGAGCTGCACCTCGGCGAACCGCGCGATCGAGCGCCGGGCGAGCTCGCGCCAGGCGCGCCGATGCGCCGTGGCGTCGATGATCACCGGCACTCCGACGCCCGTCAGGGCGGTCGCCATGAACACCAGCGCGCGATACACGACATCGCGCTCGGTCTCGGAGTAGGTCGGCGACGGCGTCAGGGTCCGGCGGATCACGTCGAGCTCGAGATGGGCGACGGGCTCGCCCTGCGCGCGGAGCGCCGCCGTCGCGCCACCCGCGAGCACGGACTTGCCGCTGCCCGGCAGGCCGGTGATCCAGATCGCCCAGCTCATCGCGCCTCTTGGAGGAGTGCGACGATCGCCTCTGGCTCGCGCGCCGCGCCCTCGTCGAGCAGGCGCGTCGCGAGCCGGATCAGCGCCTGGCGTGTCGCGGGCCCGAGGGCCGGGTACCAGCGCGGGTGGGCGATGACGAGCGCGCGGAACGCGAGGAACGGCGGCAAGACCTCCAGGAGCTCCTCGTCGGCGGACGCGTCGCGATACGTGTCGAGGAAGGTGCGGAACAGGGTGCCGAAGGGCTCGGCGACGACCGCAGGGTCGGTGGCGGCGCTCTTGCGGAGGCCGAAGAAGACGTAGTTGACGGCGAGCCCCGCGACGTCGTCGGCCGGCTCACCCCACTCGCCACGGCTCCGGTCGAGCAAGGAGAAGTCGACGCCGTCGCGAAAGAGGATGTTCCAGGGGTGGAAGTCGCCGTGGACGCGTGAGAGCCGGTGGACACGGTCGCGGAGCCGCCACCGCCACGTGATCGCGGCCCGCTCGATGGACGCGCACGCGGCGCTGGGCAGCAGCGCGTAGGGGTGGGGGTAGCTGTCGAGGATGCCCATCAGGCACTCGCCGTGGGCGACGAGCTCGCGAACGCGCCGATGATACAGGGTGGGCTCGTCGTGCTTGACGGCGTGCGCCTCGGCCAGGAAGCTCGCGAGCGCGCGGGCCCGCGCCACGTCCAGCTCGCGCGGCGGGCCCGTGAGCAATCGGTCGAGATCCAGCCAGTAGAGTCGGCCTTCCGCCCGCTCGACGAGCTGGAAGAACTCGGTGGCGTCGGCCACCGAGGCGAGCTCGCCGGACGCACGCACGAGGCCGACATCGACGCTCTTCACGTGGCGGGGAAAGGTGTTGTACGCCACGTGGCCGTAGAGCGCCTGCCAGGCACGGTCGGCCGGATAGTCGTGGCCGAAGCCGTGCGCGGGCCGCGTGCGCGAGACGACGAGCGACCGGATCTCGCCGTCCACCGCGCACTCGACGCCGAACGGCACGCCGTAGCCGAAGCCCTTCGGGTCGGTCTCGCTCCCCTCGGCGGCCTTGAGTGGGCGGAGCGCCAGGATCTCCACCGGCGCGCTGAAGACGCCCGCCAGGTAACGGGCGAGCGGCTCCCGCCCGATCACCGGCCCCGGACCGTCAGGACCGGGCATGGCGCCGCTGTCACCACACGGCCGGCCACGCTGCCGAGGAAGAGCTTCGCGAGCCCCGAGCGGCCATGCGTCCCCATCACGACGACATCGGCGCGCTTGGACTTGGCGAGACGGACGATCTGCTCGTGCGGGACCCCCTCCACGAGCAGGCCCTTCACGCGCGCGCCTGCGGCCTTGGCCTTCGCGAGCAGCTTGTCGAGCTGCTTCTGGGCCCACGCGCGCGTCGACGCGGCGATCTCGTCGTAGACTTTCGGCGAGATATAGCCGTCCCCGGGCACGGGCATGACCGGACTCAGCACGTGGACGAGGAGGAGTTCGCCCCGGTCGGCCTTGGCCATCTCGACGGCCTTCGCGAAGGCCGCCCGGGACGCGGTCGAGAAATCCGTCGGGTGAACGATGCGCCGGCTCATCGGACCGTCTCCCACGCGGCGCGCGCGGTCACCTGGGCCGCGGTCTGGCGCATGAGGAACACGGGCACCTCGGAGTGGCGGAGCACCGCTTCCGCCACGGAGCCGAACAGCAGTCGGCCGAACCCGCTGCGCCCGTGGGTCGTCATCGCGATCAGATCGGAGCCCGCCTCACGGGCGCCGGCGATGATCTCCGAGGCGGGCTCGCCGCGGCGCACCAGTGTCCTGACGCGCACGCCCTTGGTGCGGAGCTCGGCGGCGATCGGCGCCAGATACTCCTCGGCCTCGGCGCGCCGCTTCTCGACGTCCTCGACCTCGATGTGCCGTGAGCCCTCGATCACGGAGGGCGGGATCGGCACGAGGACCCGGAGCAGCACGACCTCCATGTCGAGCGGCCCCGCGATCTCGAGCATGAGCGGGATGATTCCCTCGGCCACCATCGACCCATCGAGCGGCACCGTCACGCGCTTATACACGGGTGGCCTCCTTCGCGGGCCGGGCGCCCTGCGGCGCCTCGAGTGGAGCGCCCTCCGCACGCACGACCAGGATGGGCGTCGTCGTGCCCCGCAGCACCGACTCCGCCACGCTGCCCAGGATCAGGCGTCCCAGGCCGCTCCGCCCGTGCGTGGACATCACGATCATGCTGGCCTTCTGCGCCTTCGCGGCCTCCACGATGGCGCCGGCCGGCGCGCCGTACCAGACGTGCGTCTCGACGGCCTTCACGCCCCGGTCGCGGAGACGCCTGGCGACTGCCTCCAGGTACTCCTCGGCCTCGCGCACCGCGCTGACCTGCGCTTCCACGGGATCGGCGCCCGGCAGCGTGTGCGCCTCGGCGGCCCGGAGCAGGCTGTAGGTGGTCCCCTCGGCGCCCCCGATGTCGACCGCTCTCCACAACGCCGCCTCGGCCAACGCCGATCCGTCGAGCGGCACCAGGACCTTGCTCAACTTCATAGCGGCCTCCTCGGTTTCTAGTCACCTCGCACGATAAGCTCTTGGTCAGCAACCGCGATGCCAGCCGGAGCAGCCCAACGAAAACAGCCTCTTGCACTGCCGCGGTCGCGAGTTCGGCTGGGGCCATGGAGCCACTGTGGGACACGGCCGCCCCGAGGGGCGGGGTCAGCCACGGATCTGGTATTTGTTGATGAGGCGGTGGAAGGTCTTGCGGTCGATGCCGGCGGCCTTGGCGGCCGCCGAGATGTTGCCGCCGTGCCGCTCGAGCAACTCGCGGAGGTAGGAGGCCTCGAGGACCTGCATCCACTTCTCCTTGGCCTCCTTGAGCGGCAACCCCGTTTCGGCCACCGCGGCCAGCTCCGGGGGCGCCTCCACGGCGGGGGTCGCGAGCAGAGGGCGGCCTCCCCGGACGATGTAGTCGGGGAGATCCGCGCGGGTGACGCGCTCGCCGTCCGCCAGCGCGCAGGCCCGCTCGACAACGTTCTGCAGCTCGCGCACGTTCCCGGGCCACGCGCAGGTTTCCAGGACGTCGAGCGCAGCCTCGTCGAAGGCGCGGACGCGCTCCTGGCCGTAGCGCTTGAGGAAGGCGTGGGCCAGCAGCCGGACGTCGCCGACCCGCTCCCGCAGCGGCGGGAGCGGGATCTCGATGACGTTGACCCGGTAGTACAGCTCCTCCCGGAACTGCCCCTTCGCGACGGCCTCGCGCAGGTTGCGGTTGGTCGCGGAGACCACCCGGACGTCGACGTCCAGGAGCGAGGTGCCTCCGACGCGCCGCAGCTGCCGCTCCTGGAGCGCGCGCAGAAGCTTCACCTGGAGCGGGAGCGGCATCTCCGCGATCTCGTCGAGGAACAGTGTGCCCCGATCGGCCACCTCCATGAGCCCGCGCTTGGACTTCACGGCGCCCGTGAACGCCCCCTTCTCGTGGCCGAACAGCTCCGATTCGAGCAGCTGCTCCGGCAGCGACGCGCAGTCCACGGGCACGAAGGGCTGGGAGGCCCGCGGGCTGTTCGCGTGGACGGCGCGCGCGATCAGCTCCTTGCCCGTCCCCGACTCGCCCCGCACGAGGATGTTGGCGTCCGAGCGCGCCGCCTTCCGCACGAGCTCGAAGACCCGCACCATCGCCGGGCTGCGCCCGATGATGTTCTCGAAGCCGAGCGTGCCCTGCAGCTGCTCGCGCAGATTGCGGTTCTCGACCTCGAGCTCGCGGTGACGGAGCCCGCGCTCCACGGCCATGCGGAGCTGCTCCACGGAGAAGTTCTTCGGCAGGTAATCGAAGGCGCCGTCCTTGATCGCGGCCACCGCCGACTCGATCGTCGCGAACGCCGTGATCAAGATGACGGGCAGCGCCGGATCGACGTCGCGCGCACGGCGCATGAGCTCCATCCCGTCCATGCCGGGCATCTTGAGGTCGGTGAGCATCAGGTCGGGGCGCTCGGTCTCGACGAGGGCGAGGGCGACGTTCGGGTCGGTGGCGGTGAGACACTGATGCCCGACCTTCTTGAGGATCCGGGCACAGTTCTCGAGCATGTCCGGCTCGTCGTCGACGACCAGCACGCGGCTCGTCATGCGCCATTCCCCCCTTCGACCCCGCGGAACGTCAGGACGAACCTCGTTCCCTCGCCGGGCCTGGAGTGGACGTCCACGGTGCCCCGGTGTTCGCGCACGATACCATAGGAGATCGACAGACCGAGTCCCGTCCCGTTCACCTTGGTCGTGAAGAACGGATCGAAGATCTTGGTCAGCAGCTCGGGGGGGATGCCGGGCCCCGTGTCGCGGACGACGAGCCGGACACCGCCCGGCGGCTCCGACGTCGCCGTCGTCTCGACCACGATCTCGCCGCCTCGCTTCACCGCGTCGCGGGCGTTGGTCAGCAGGTTCATCACCACCTGCTGCAGCGCGTTCGCGTCGCCCCAGATCGGCGGCACGTTCGGCGCGAGCGCGCGCGTGAGCGCGATACCGTCCTGGACGATCTGCTTCTCGACCAGCAGCAGAGTCTCGTCGACGAGACGGGTCAGGTCCACGCGTCCGAGCTGGCCCGAGGAGTGGCGCGCGAAGGACAGGAGCCCCTGCGTGATCCGCGCGACGCGCTGGGCGTGCCGGTGGATCACGCGCAGGTCGTCCTGCATACCCTCGGGCACGGCGCCCGACTCGGCGTCGAGCAGCATCAGCTCGGCCCTCGTCGAGATGATCCCGATCGGGTTGTTCAGCTCGTGGGCGAGCCCGGCAGCCAGCGTGCCGAGCGCCGCGAGCTTCTCCCCCTGCCGGGCCGAGCGCTCGAGCGCGACGCGCGCCGTGATGTCCTCGGCGAGCACGACGGCGCCGACCGGCTGCGCTGCTTCGCGCAACAGGCTGCCTTTGAGGTTCATGACGACACGGCCCCGGCGGAGCGACTCGTGCTCGACCGCCTCGAGGTTGAACTGCTCGAGCTCGCCGCGCAGCAGGCGCGCGAGCGGCTCGGCCATCGCCTCCTCGCGCATCCGCGGGAAGCAGTCGAGGTAGTGCCGTCCGAGGACCTCCGCCTCCCCGACGCCGTAGCGCGACTGGAGCGCGCGGTTCCAGGCGACGATCCGCCCCTCATGGTCGAGCGCGAACACGCCCTCGCTCAGGTTGTCGACCACGCCGCGGATGAACGCCTCGCGCTCCCGCGCTTCGACGCTCAGTGTCTCGGCGCGGCGGCGCTCGATCTTTTCGACGTCGGCGAGGATCCCGACGGCCACAGCCGTTCCCAGCAGTACGATGACCCGGATCGCCACGTTGCCGATCTCGATGCCCGCCATCGTCGGCCAGACGACCACGAGGTACGCCACGGCGGAGGCCGCGGCGACGGCCACGCCCCGCCGCATGCCGTGGTAGTACGACTGCAGCGCCGCGAGGAGCGGCAGCGCCAGGTAGAGACCGCTGCGGGCGCCCCCCGTCTCCCAGACCAGGAACAGCGCGAAGACCTGGTCGACCAGGAGCACCGGGAGGCTCCAGCCGAGGGCCCGCTCGGGCCGGAGCCAGAGGCCGACCACCACGGCGACGCCGTAGAGGAAGAACGCCAGGATGAGCGTGTCGTGGATGTCCCAGCCGGCGGGCGCCGTCGGCGAGAGCAGGTTCCACGCGAGGGCGGCGAGCACGGCCAGCAGCCTGAGCAGCGGCAGGGCGAGGACCCGGGGTCCGCCGAGCCGCTGGGACAGACGCTCGAGCAGGCGCTTCGGCCACATCGCCTACCATTATATGTATACGGCTCCGCACACGGGCTGGCCCGGACGGGGCCGAGAAATGCGGAGGGCCCCGCGGGTATCCACCCGTGGGGCCCTCACGTGCTGGAGCGGGCGACCGGATTCGAACCGGCGACGTCCAGCTTGGGAAGCTGGCGGCGACTCATCATGTGTTGTCACCGCGTTACGTTTCTCAACATGTTAGGGAGCACGGTGACGGCCAGTTATTCCGGCGGCTCAGGCGAGTTGGTCACAATCGTGGTCACAGTTTGGTCACATTTTCTTAGGCTCATCTAACCTCCTCTGTGTGGACTCCTCGGACAAGAGAGATTATTGCTCCTCCTTATCCGACAGCGGACGTGGGTCAACGGTCAACGACCGTGCCCATCATGCCGCCCGAGAAGACGACCTTGAACCTGATCAGCGCGAACTTCGCGTCGACGGCGAGGACCACGAAATGTTCACGATCTCCGTCGACGTCCGCGA
>Ga0156194_1297_pt2 | contig 14486 bp, 15 predicted proteins | sample RifCSPlowO2_12_FD_107847 | JGI IMG/M metagenome (GOLD analysis project Ga0156194, IMG submission 107847) | Candidatus Rokubacteria bacterium RIFCSPLOWO2_12_FULL_71_22 | reverse complement strand
GAGCCTCTATCCCCGGCAGCGGGCGCATGGCCGTCTGGCCGGCCACGCGCCCGGAGCGCCGTCCGGACGGCCGTCGCTCTTCTCAGGGGTTCTGCAGTGCGCAGCCTGCGGCGGCGCGCTGGTCGTCGTCAGCGGTCACCCGCGCCGTGGCGAGCGCCGCTACGGCTGCGGGTTTCACCGGGAGAAAGGCTCGCGCGTGTGCGCGAACCAGCTCACCGTGAAGGTCGCCACGGTTGAGGAGCGCTTGGTCGACGCGATCCGGGCGCGGGTCCTGAGCCTCGAGGCCGTCGACTACCTCGTCACCGTCGTCAACCGTCACCTGGAAACCTTCACCAGCGCCCAGGAAAACGCACGCCACGGGTTCGAGGCGCAGCTCGGTCAGGTCCAGGAGGAGCTGCGGAACCTCGAGAAGGCCATCCTCGCCGGCGTCGTAGGCGAGACCACCGCGACCCTGGTCAAGGACCGCGAAGATCGGCGGCGGGCGCTCCTGGACCGCCTGCAGGGGCTCGACGCTCGGCGTGTCGCCGGACCGCTCCGCGTCGACGAGGCCAGGGTCAAGGCCGAGGTCGCCAGGCTCGACGACCTGCTCACGCGGGATGTGGCGCAGGCCAACGCCTTCTTCCGGCAGCACCTCACCCCGATCGAGTGCGTGCCAGTCGAAGAGGCGGGCAAGCGGTTCTACCGGGCCAGGGGGAGTGCGAACGGCGCCGAAATGATCAAAAGCCTGGGCTTGGCCCAGGCTTTTGATTTCGGTGGTTGCGGGGGCTGGATTTGAACCAGCGACCTTTGGGTTATGAGCCCAACGAGCTACCGGGCTGCTCCACCCCGCGGTGACTTACGCACTGTACCGTGGCCCGGGCGCTCGGTCAACCCCCCGTATCGCCCGGGGCGCGCCGAAGGCCTCCCGCCCCGGATCGGTCGCCCGCTACCGCGCCGCCACGCCAAGGCCCACGCCGTCGGTCAGCCGCACCTCGCGCTGGGGGACGCCGAGGGCGATCCGCCGCGCCCGGAAGGCTTCGACGATGGCCTGGTACAGCTCGCCCTCGGCACTGGCGTAGTCGGCCACGCGCACCCACGGGCCGGCGAACACCCGGATGCCCGCCTCGTTGACTTGGTCGATGGCGATGAAGGCCGCGCCCACGACCTCGCGGAGGGTGGCCAGGACCGCGGCGAGGTCGGTCGCGGCGGGGACCGTCACCTGCAGGGGGATCTGGCGCATCGTCCCGAAGTTGTGGAGGATCTCGCCGACGATCTTGCGGTTCGGGATCACGACGCGCGAGTGGTCGGGATGGACGAGCACCGTGGAGAAGAGGTTGGTGAAGATGATGCTGAGGCCCGCCACGATGTTGCCCAGCACGCCCTGGAGCGCGATGCCCACGCCGAGGCCGGCCACGCCGAGGCCGGCCACGAGGGGCGCGATCTGGAAGCCGAACTTGTCGAGGGCGACGAGCAGCGTGAACGCGAAGATCACGAGCTTGATAGCCCGGCCGATCAGGGCGCGGAGCGGCGGCTCGAGGCGCCGGCGCTGGAGCGCGCGGTCGGCCAGCGCGCCGAGCCAGCGCGCCGCCACCAGGCCGACGGCGATGATGACGAGGGCCCCCAGCAGCTGGAACCCGTAGCGGATGACGAGGTCGACGATCAGGTCCTGCGGCAGCATGGCGGCTCTCCTCGCGGTGAAGGTGGAGGCGCAGTCACACCCGGCGGACGCGATCGGTCTTGGCCGCCTCGTAGCGGCCGGCGCGGACGAGCGCCCAGAGCACACGCCAGGCGCCGCGGGTCGCGAGGAGCCAGTACGTCTGGCAGCGGAACGTCCCCCAGAACTTCGCCTGCAGGGTCGTCCGCGCGACCGACACGGGCCGCGGAAACCAGGGCGTGAGGCGCTCGATGAGCTGCTGGGTCATGATGCCGCCGACCCAGATCGTGAGCGCCAGCGAGAGCGTCGGCGCGGTCACGCCGAGCACGAACCACGCCGGGCGGTCCGCGAAGCGGTACGCGAGGTGCCAGCCGAGGAAGCCGAGCACCGGGTAGACGCACGCCGCGATCGGCCACTCGACGACCTTGTTGCCGACGTGCCGGCAAAGCTGGGCCAGGTTGAAGGCCGTCGGCGCGCGCCGCCACGCCCGCCAGAGGAAGGCGACGTCGTCGAGCACGCCCTTGTACCAGCGCGCGTTCTGGCGGATCATCCCCTCCCTGGTCCCGGGCAGGTCCACCAGCTCGAGCAACGGCAGCGCCGCCGGCAGGACGCCGCGGGCGCCGAGGGCGTAGCCGAGCGTCGAGTCCTCCGTGGCGCCCGCGGTCGGAAACCCGCCGAGGGCCTGGAGCGTGTCCAGGCGCACGAACTGGTGGTGCCCGAGGCAGATCTGCGAGCGGCGGAAGCAGAGGTCGAAGACGGGCCGGGCGAGCCGCCCGAGCCGCGGCGCCCGCGCCGCGAGCCGGGCGAACCACGCCAGACGCCGCCGCTCGTTGATGAGCCGCGCGAGCGAGACCCGGACGAAGATGGACGACTGCTGGATGGCGCACACGCGCGCCCGGTGATCGAGGCGATCGAAGTTCGCGAGCGACAGCGTCACCCCCTGGTAGGCCAGGCGCTCGGCCTCGCCGCGCGCCCGCGCCGCGGCGAGATCGGCGGCGAGCCAGCGGTGGGTGTTCGGGTCGGGGATCGAGTCGGCGTCGCTCACGCCGATCCACACGCGCGCCGGGTCATGCGCGTCGCCGAGCAACGGGCGGAGGATCTCCGGACGGAGCGCCCAGTTGAGCTGGTGCGCCTTCCGTCCCGGGCCCGGCATCGCGACGACCGAGAGCATCTTCTGCTGCCAGGGGGGCAGGGTCTCGCGGAAACGTCGCACCAGCTCGGCCGTCGGCGCCGCCATCGCCGGGTGCGGCGCGCGCTCCTCCGCCTCCCGGGTGGCGACGACGACGTGGAGCCGGCCGTGCGGGTACCGCGCGGCCAGGAGCGCGCCGAGCGTCGCGGCGATCGCGGGTTCCTCGTACGCGGGGACCAGGTGCACGAAGACGGGCGTGGTCGGGTCGCGCTCGAGCGCCGCCTCGTCGGGGAGCGCGGCGAGGCGCCCGTACGCCGCCTCGACGAAGCGGCAGGTCGTCAGCATGCCCTTCCAGTCGAGCGCGAGCTTGAAGACGGCGCGGGCGTTCACGACGAGGGCCGTCCAGAAGAGCGCGCGCCAGAACCCGCTCGTGCCCCAGAGCCACGCCCAGACCGCGTCCATGCGGAGCGCTAGCGAGCGGGGGGCGCCGGCTGCGACGGGAACTTCAGGACGGTCTCGCCCTCGCGGACCATGCCGAGCTCCTCGCGGGCGAGCTTCTCGATGAACGCCGGGTCGTGCCGCAGCCGGTCGACCGTCTGCGTGAGCTGCTCCTGCCGGGCCCGGAGCGTGGCGATGTCCTCCTCCAGGGCCTGGATCTCCTGCTGCATGCGCCACACGCGCATGGCGTTGGTCCCGCCGTAGACGGCCAGGCCCACGACGAGCGCCACGACGAGGGCGATGCCGAGGCGGCGCGGGCTCATCGGCCGCTGCGGGTGTAGAGGGAGCGCCCGGGCCACGACGCGGCGTGGCCCAGCTCGTCCTCGATGCGCAGCAGCTGGTTGTACTTGGCCGTCCGCTCGCCGCGCGAGACCGAGCCCGTCTTGATCTGCCCGGCGTTCACGGCGACGGCGAGGTCGGCGACGAAGGTGTCCTCGGTCTCGCCCGAGCGGTGGGAGATGATCGTGCCGTACCCGGCGCGCTTGGCCAGCTCGATCGCGTCCAGCGTCTCGGTGAGGGTGCCGACCTGGTTCACCTTGATGAGGACCGCGTTGGCCAGCCCGTGCTTGATCCCCTGCTGGATGATCGCGGGGTTCGTCACGAACAGGTCGTCGCCCACGATCTGCACGCGCCCGCCGAGCCGGCGCGTGAGCGCGCCCCAGCCGGCGACGTCGTCCTCGCCCAGGCCGTCCTCGATCGAGACGATCGGGTACCGGTCGCAGAGCGCTTCGTAGCGGGCGATCAGCTCGTCGCTCGAGAGCACGACGCCCTCGCGGCGCAGGCGATAGCGGCCGCCGGCCTCGGCGAGCTCGCTCGCGGCGACGTCGAGGGCCAGCAGCACCTCCTCGCCGGGCCGGTAGCCGGCGCGCTCGATGGCGGTCATGAAGAGATCGAGCGCCGCCGTGTTGCTCGGCAGGCTCGGCGCGAAGCCGCCCTCGTCGCCGACCCCGGTCGCGAGCCCCTTGTCCTTCAGCAGCTCCTTGAGCGCGTGGAAGACCTCGACGCCGGTCCGCAGGGCCTCGGAGAAGCTCTCGGCGCCGGCCGGCACCAGCATGAACTCCTGGATGTCGAGCCCGTTGTCGGCGTGGACGCCGCCGTTCAGCACGTTCAGCATCGGCACCGGCATCAGCCGGCCCCCGACGCCGCCGAGGTAGGCGTAGAGCGGCAGCCCCGCGTCGTCGGCCGCGGCGCGCGCGACCGCGAGCGAGACGCCGAGGATCGCGTTGGCGCCGAGCGCGGACTTGTTCGGGGTGCCGTCGAGCTCGAGCAGCGCCTGGTCCACGGCGGCCTGCTCGGAGGCCTCCATGCCCTCGACCTCGGGCGCGATCGTCTCCTCGACGTTGCGGACCGCCTGGCGCACGCCCTTGCCGCGGTAGCGCTGGGAGTCGCCGTCGCGCAGCTCGACGGCCTCGCGCTTGCCCGTGCTGGCGCCGGACGGCACGGCCGCGCGCCCCCAGGCCCCGGACTCGACTTGCACCTCGACCTCGAGCGTCGGGTGGCCGCGCGAGTCCAGGATCTCGCGCGCGTAGACACCGGTGATCGCAGACACGCTAGTTCTTCCTCTCCAGCACGTAGTCGGCCAGGCCCGCGAGCGGCGCGGCCCGCGGGCCGAGCGCCGCCAGCCGCTCCTTCACGCGGGCGACGAGCCGCTGCGCCTCGCGCCGCGAGGCGGGGACGCCGTGGAGCGCCGGGTACGTCGCCTTCTTCTTGCGCTCGTCGCTCCCCGCGGTCTTGCCCAGCTCCTCGAGGCTCCCCTCGACGTCGAGGATATCATCGACGATCTGGAAGGCGAGGCCGAGGTCGCGCCCCGCCTCGCCGATGGCGTCGACGGCCGCCGGGGCGCCGCCGGCCAGGAGCGCGCCGATGCGCAGCGAGGCGCGGATGAGCGCCGCGGTCTTGTGCAGGTGGATGTACTCGAGCGTCTCCGGGCTGATCGTCTTGCCCTCGGACTCGATGTCCGCCACCTGGCCGCCGACCATGCCGAAGGTGCCGGCGGCGTCGGCCAGCTCGGCGACGACGTCGCGGAGCACGCGCGGCTCGCGGGCGAGGGCGGCGTTGTCCGCCGCGAGCTTGAACGCGAGCGTCAGCAGCGCGTCGCCCGCCAGGATCGCCACGGCCTCGCCGAACACCTTGTGGCTCGTCAGCCGGCCCCGGCGGTAGTCGTCGTCGTCCATCGCCGGCAGATCGTCGTGGATCAGCGAGTAGGTGTGGATCAGCTCGAGCGCGCACGCCGCCGGCAGGACCGCGGGCGCGCTCCCGCCCACGGCCTCGGCACCGGCGAGCACGAGGATCGGCCGCAGGCGCTTGCCGCCCGCCAGGACGCTGTAGCGCATGGCCCGGTGCACGGTGGCGGGCGGCACGGTCTCGGCCGGGAGCACGCGCTCGAGCGCCGCGTCCACCAGCGCCCGGCGCTCCGCCAGGTAGCCGGCGAGGTCGACGCCGCTCACGCCTCGTCCTCCGGCTGCCAGGCGAACGGCTGCGTCCCCAGCCCGCCGGTCTCGTCCTTCGTGAGGATCTCGATGCGCTTCTCGGCCTCCGCGAGGTACTTCGCCGAGCGGCGCGCGAGCGCGACGCCTTCCTCGAAGAGCCGGAGCGACTCCTCGAGCGGCAGGTTGCCGGTCTCGAGCTGGCTCACGATCTGCTCGAGCCGCGTGAGCGCGTCCTCAAACCCGAGGTCGGTCATCGTGCTCCCTGGTGGAGGTGACGCGGCACTCGAGGCTCCCCTCGTGGAGCAGCACCCGCACGTCGGCGCCCGCCCCGACGTCCCGCCAGCTCCGGACGATCCGCCGCCCGGGGTCGAGCGTGAGGCTGTAGCCGCGCCCGAGCACCGCGAGCGGCGACAGCGAATCGAGCCGGGCGACCGCCGCGCCGACGCGGTGCCGGGCGTGGTCGTGCGCGCGCGCCAGCTCGCCGCGCATCCGCGCCTCGAGCCGCTCCAGGCGGTGCCGGCCGCCCGTCACGCGCGCGAACGGGCTCGCCGCGACGAGCGCCCGCCGGGCCAGCTCCACCCGGTGGGTCGTGCGCCCCAGCTCCCCGCGCATCGCGCGCCCCAGGCGCGCCGCCAGATCGTCCGCGCGCCGCGCCAGGTCGCGGAGCGGCCGCGCGGCGGCCCGTTCGAGCCGCCGCCGCAGGTCGGCGAGCGCCTCCACGACCGCCTGCTTCTCGCGCACGACCAGCTCGGCCGCGGCCGACGGGGTCGGCGCGCGCAGGTCGGCGACGAAGTCGGCGATCGTGTAGTCGACCTCGTGCCCCACCGCGGAGACCACCGGCGCCGTCGACGCGGCGATCGCGCGCGCGACGGTTTCCTCGTTGAACGCCCACAGGTCCTCGAGCGAGCCCCCGCCGCGGCCGACGATGATCACGTCCACGTCGCCGAGGGCGTTCAGGTCGCGGATCGCCTGGGCGATCTCCGCGGCCGCCCCCTCGCCCTGGACGCGACAGCCCGCGATCACGATCGCGAGCTCGCCGAACCGCCGCCCGATCACCCGCAGGATGTCGCGGAGGGCCGCGCCGGCGGGCGACGTGACGACACCGATCCTGCGCGGGAAGCGCGGGAGCGGCCGCTTCCGCGCCGCATCGAACAGCCCCTCGGCCTGGAGCCGGGCCTTGAGCTGCTCGAACGCGAGCTGGAGCGCACCGAGCCCGCGCGGCTCGAGCAGCTCGACGACCAGCTGGTACTCGCCGCGCTGGGCGTACACCTCGACGCTGCCGAACGCGAGCACGGACAGGCCGTCGGCGGGCTCGAACCGGAGCCGCCGGCCGCGCGTGCGGAACAGCGCGCAGCGGAGCTGCGCCTCGGCGTCCTTGAGCGTGAAGTAGGCGTGCCCCGAGCCGTACAGGCGGAAATTCGAGATCTCGCCCTCGACCCAGACGGCGGGAAAGCGGTCCTCGAGGAGCGCGCGGAGCTGCTCGGTGAGCGCGCTGACCGTGAGGACGGCCCGCTCGCCGCTCATCGCCGGGCCGCCCGGCGCTCGGCGGCGGCGAGCGTGTTCCGGAGGAGCATCGCCACCGTCATGGGGCCGACGCCGCCGGGCACGGGCGTGATCGCGTGCGCGCGCGGCGCGGTCGACTCGAAGTCCACGTCGCCGGCGAGCTTGCCCGTCTCGAGGCGGTTGATCCCGACGTCCACGACCCAGGCACCCTCCTTCACCATGTCCCCGCTGATCATGCGCGCGCGCCCGGCGGCGACGCAGAGCACGTCGGCGCGGCGCGTGTGGGCGGCGAGGTCGCGCGTGCGCGTGTGGCACGTCGTGACCGTCGCGTGCCGGGCGAGGAGGAGCTGCGCGAGCGGCTTGCCGACCAGGCGCGAGCGCCCGACGACCACCGCCTCCGCGCCCTCGAGCTTGGCGCCGTAGTGGTCGAGGAGCTCCATGCAGCCGGCCGGTGTGCAGGGCACGACCGTCGGCGTCCCGGCCAGCAGCGCGCCGAGATTCGCCGGGTGCAGGCCGTCCACGTCCTTCTCGGGCGCGATCGCGCCGATCATCTCGCTCTCGTCGAGCCCCCCGGGCAGCGGGAGCTGGAGCAGGATGCCGTGCACGGCGGGGTCCGCGTTGAGCCGGCCGAGCAAGGCGAGCAGGGCGCTCCGGTCGAGGCCGCCGGGGTGGATGTGGTCCTCGGAGAGGATGCCCACGGCGGCCGCGGCCTTCATCTTGTTCCCCACGTAGATCTGCGACGGCGCGAAGTCGCCGACGAGCACGACCGCGAGCTTCGGCGTCACGCCCGCCGCCTCGCGCAGGCGCGCGACGCCCGCGCGCACCTCGTCCAGCACCTTCTGGGCGACGAGCTTGCCGTCGAGGATCAAGCCGGAACGCGCAGGCGGCGGATGTCCGAGGCGCGGCCGGTGTCCGGGTCCACCACGATCACGGCGCCGTGGAGCGCCGCCGGCCCCTTCGCCGGCTCGAAGCGCGCCGGCATCTGCTGCAGGAATCGCTGGAGGATCAGGTCGCGGTCCACGCCGATCACGCCGTCGGTCGGGCCGGTCATGCCGAGGTCGGTGATGTAGGCGGTGCCGCCCGGCAGCACGCGCTCGTCGGCGGTCTGGACGTGGCGGTGCGTGCCGACCACGGCGCTCACGCGGCCGTCCAGGTACCAGCCCATCGCCTGGGACTCGGACGTCGCCTCGCAGTGCATGTCCACGAGGACGATCGGCGTCTCCCGGCGGAGCTCGGGGACGATCTCGTCGGCCTTCCGGAACGGGCAGTCGATCGGCAGCATGAACACGCGCCCCATCAGGTTCACCACGGCCACCTTGTGGGGCCCGCACTTCACGGTGATGTGGCCCACGCCGGGCGTGCCGAGCGGGAAGTTCGCCGGCCGCAGGAGCAGGTTCTCCCGCGCGATGTACTCGACGATCTCGCGCTTGTCCCAGATGTGGTTCCCCGACGTCAGCACGTCGGCGCCCTCGGCCAGGAACTGGCGGGCCATCGGCGGCGTCACGCCGAAGCCGCCGGCCGCGTTCTCGACGTTGACCACGCAGAAGTCGATCGCGTGCTGCTGGCGGAGCCCCGGCAGGAGGCGGGCGAGGGCGGTCCGGCCCGGCTCGCCGAAGATGTCGCCGACCGCCAGGATGTTCACCGCGCCCTACTTGGCCACTTCGACTGCGCGGGTCTCGCGGATGACGACGACCTTGATGTGCCCGGGGTACTGCATCTCGGCCTCGATGCGCTTGGAGATGTCCTTCGCGAGCTGGTGCGCGTCGAAGTCCGAGATGACGTCCGCCTTGGTCATCACGCGGAGCTCGCGGCCGGCCTGGATCGCGTAGCACATCTCGACGCCCTTGTAGGACAGCGCGATCTCCTCGAGCTGCGCCAGGCGCCTGATGTACGACTCGAGCACGTCGCGGCGCGCGCCCGGCCGGGCCGCCGAGATGCCGTCGGCCGCCTCGACGAGCACGGCCTCGATCGTCTCCGGCTCCACGTTCTCGTGACCGCAGAGGGCCGCGTTGATGACCTTCGGCGACTCGTTGTACTTGGTGAGGACCTGCAGCGACAGCTCGGGGTGGCTGCCCTCCTGCTCGTGCGTGAGGGCCTTGCCGATGTCGTGGAGCAGCCCCATGCGCTTGGCGAGCTTGACGTCGGCCTTGATCTCGGCCGCCATCATGCCGGCGAGCCACGCGACCTCCTTGGAGTGCTGCAGGCAGTTCTGCCCGTACGAGGTCCGGAACTTCATGCGGCCGACGAGGCGGACCAGCTCCGGGTGGAGCCCGTGCACGCCGACCTCGAAGCAGGCCTTCTCCCCCTCTTCCTTCAGGTGCTGCTCCATCTCCTTCTTGACCTTCTCGACGACCTCCTCGATCCGCGCGGGGTGGATGCGGCCGTCGGCGATCAGGAGCTGGAGCGCGCGGCGCGCGATCTCCCGGCGATACGGGTCGTAGGCGGAGATGAGCACGGCCTCGGGCGTGTCGTCGACGATGAGGTCCACGCCCGTGTGCAGCTCGAGCGCGCGGATGTTGCGTCCCTCGCGGCCGATGATGCGCCCCTTCATGTCGTCCGAGGGCAGGTCCACGACGGAGACCGCCGTCTCGACGGTGTAGTCGGGGGCGAGCCGCTGGATCGTGGTGGCCAGGACCTCCTTGGCCTTGATCTCGGCGGTCTCGCGCGCCTCTTCCTCGAGGCGCATGGCGACGAGCTGCGCCTCGCGCCGCGCCTCCTGCTCCATCGCGGCGAGGAGCTGCCGCTTGGCCTCCTCGGCGGTGAGGCCGGCGATCGTCTCGAGCTTGCGCCGCTGCTCGTCGAGCGCCAGCGCGAGCCGGCTCTCCTTCTCGGTGACGCTCCGCTCGCGTCCCGCGAGCTCGCGGTCCTTGGCGGCGGTCTCGCTGAGCCGGCGCTCCATCTGGTCGAGCTTGCGGGCGAGCTCGTCCTCCTTCGAGAGGACGCGCTGCTCGATCTGCTGGACCTCGCGCTCGCGCCGGCGCGCCTCCTCGTCGAGCTCGGCGCGCGCCTTGAGCGCCCGCTCCTTGGCTTCGAGCTCGACGGCCTTCTTGCTGTTCTCGGCCTCCCGCGCGGCGTCCCGGATGATGCGTTCGGCCCGGGCGGTGGCCTCGCCGACCTTGCGCTCGCTGACGACCTTGTAAAGGAAGAACCCGGCGAGGAGGGCAAGGATGGCGATCACAGAGTCCAGAATCAGCCAAATGCCTTGCATGGCAGGAGTATAGCATCCCCACCTCTGCCGTGTGCCGACGGTGTTTCGAACCTGGTATGACCAGGTGGGCGCCGTTATCTGGAGGGCTTCAGGCTTCCCCTCCGAGGAGGGGCGTGCGCACCGCCCTCTGCGACAGCTCCCGTTGCGGTAACGAGGTTGAAACTTCCCCCCGGCATCACGAACAGCGCAGGGACACCTCCTGTGTACGCACGGGGCGGGCCCGCGTCAAGCGGAATGTGGTTCCCCGGGCGTCGCCCGGTCGAGCAGCGTCGCCAGCACGCCGAGCCGCGCGCCCAGGTCGCCCTCGGCCCGCCCCTGCTCGGCACGCGCCCGGAACAGCTCGTCGATGATGTCGAGGGCGGCCAGCGTGAGGGCCGCGCCCGGATCCTTCACGCCGGAGCGCGTCAGCTCGCCGACGCGCTCCTCGAGGTAGGCGGCGAGCGAGCGGAGGTAGTCCGGCGACTCGGCGCTCCGGAGCGCGAGCGTCTGCCCGAGCACCTGGAGCTCGACGCGACGCGCCTCGCTCATTCCTGCACCCGGTCGAGCTCGAGCTTGGCGATGTCCTTGAGGAGGCCGTCCACCTGGCCGAGCACGTGCTTGCGCTCGTCGGTGAGCCGCCGGACCTCGCGCCGGAGCCCGCTGTTCTGCTCCCGCAGACGCGTCAGCGCGTCCACGGCCCGCCGGACCGCCTCCTCGAGCTCCGTCATCCGCTCGACGATCCCGTCGCCCATCAGACGCTCCTCAGCGTGACGCCGAAGCGCTCGATCATCGTCCGCGCCACGCGCTCCTGCACCGCGTTCACCTCGTCGTCGGTCAGGGTCCGGTCCTCGGCCTGGAAGACGAGCCGCCACGCGAGGCTGCGCCGCCCGTCGGGGAGCCGGAACACGTCGAAGAGGGTCACCTGCTTCAGCAGCGGCCCGGCCTCCGCCACGAGCGCCGCTTCGAGATCGGCGCCCGCCACGGCCGGGGCGGCCTCGAGCACGAACGCGAGGTCGCGCTGCACGACCGGGAAGCGGGGCAGCGGCTGGTGCCGCGGCGGTGGCGCCGCGAGGGCCGCGAGCGCGTCGAGCGCGACCGCGGCGGCGAACACCGGCGCGTCGATGCCGTACCGCTCGCGGGCAGCGGCCACCACCTCGCCGAACTCGGCGACACCCACGCCCTCGACGGCGAGCGCGCCGTGGCAGTCCGGCTCGAAGCCGGGCAACCGTCCGGGCGCGGGCACGCCCGCGAGCCGGAAGGCGCGCAGCACGTGCTCCGCGAGCCCCTTGACGTCGTACACGTCGACCGCAGCGCGGTCGCCCCACCACGCGGTCTCGCCACGCGCGCCCGTGAGGGCGAGCGCGACCCAGCGCGGTTCGCGCGCGCCGGTCTCGCCCGCCGCGCGCTCGTACGTCCGGGTGAGCTCGAACACCCGCACGTCGGGCTGCTGGCGTCGCAGGTTCGTCGCGATCACGCCGAGCACGCCCTCGAGCGGATGCTGCCGCAGGAGCGCGGCGTCCTGCGCGAGCGGGTTCAGGAGCTGGAGCGCCTCGCCCGCGCCGGCCCGGCCCAGCGCCGAGGCGCGCGCCGGGTCGCCGAAGCTCACGGTCACCGCCTCGACGAGTCCCGCGCCCACGAGCGCGCGGCGAACGACCTGGGCCTGCCGCAGGCCCGGCGGCAGCGAGACGAGCCCGATCGCGCTGTCGGGGAGCGTCGCGGGGAGCTTGTCGTAGCCCCAGACGCGGATGATCTCCTCGACCAGGTCGTCCTCGAGCGCGAGGTCCCGCCTGAAGCTCGGGACGTCGACGGTCAGCGTGGCGCCGCGCGCGCGCGTCGGCAGGCCGAGGTCCGTCAGGATGCGCCGCGCGTGGGCCGTCGACGGCGCCACGCCGAGCACCCGCCGGACGCGCGACATCCGGAGGCGCAGGCGCACGGGCCGGCGCTTGCGCGGATAGGCGTCCACCATGCCGCGCGCGACCATGCCGCCCGCCAGCTCGGCGATGAGCGCCGCGGCGCGCGCGCTCGCCCGGGCGAGCGCCTCGACGTCCGCGCCGCGCTCGAACCGGTAGGCCGCGTCGGTCCGGAGGCCGAGCGCCCGCGACGTGCGGCGGATCGACGCCGGGTGGAAGTACGCGCTCTCGAGGAGCACGCGCGTGGTGCCGTCGCTCACCTCCGTGTTCGCGCCGCCCATCACGCCGGCCAGCCCGATCGCGCGCGCCGGGTCGGCGATCACGAGCATCTCCTCCGTGAGCGCCCGCTCCTGGCCGTCGAGCGTCGTGAAGCGCTCGCCGGCGGCGGCGCGGCGCACGACGATGGTGCCGTCGCCGACCGTGGCGTGGTCGAAGGCGTGCAGCGGGTGGCCGAGCTCCCAGAGGACGTAGTTCGTGACGTCCACGACGTTGCTGATCGGCCGGAGCCCCACGGCGCGCAGCCGCTGCGCGAGCCGCGCCGGGGACGGGCCGACGCGCACGCCCGAGATGACGCGGGCGGTGAAGCGGTGGCAGAGGTCCGGCGCCTCGATGCGCACGCGCACGAGCGCGGCGGCCCGCTCCCGTCCCTCGCGGAGGGCGGCGCGCGGGGGCCGCAGGCGGGCGCCCGTGAGCGCCGCGAGCTCCCGCGCGACCCCGAGCACCGACAGGCAGTCGGGCCGGTTCGGCGTGATCTCGACCTCGAGGATCTGGTCGTCGAGCCCGAGGTGCGCGACCAGGTCCGCGCCGGGCCGCGCGTCGTCGTCCACGAGCAAGAGGCCCGCCTCGTGCTCTTCGCCGAGGCCGAGCTCGCGCTCGGAGCAGAGCATCCCTTCCGACACGACGCCGTGGATGGTCGCGACGCCGATGCGGCGCCCGCCCGGCAGCGTCGCGCCGGGCGGCGCGAAGGCGGCCCGCGCGCCGACCTTCGTGTTGGGGGCCCCGCAGACGACGCTGAAGCGCGCGCGCCCGGTCGCGACGCGGCAGAGGAGCAGGCGGTGGCCGCGGCTCTCGCCCAGCTCGCGCTCGATCGCCTCGATCTCGCCCACGACGACGCCCGCGAGTCCCGGCGGCGCCAGCGGCGTGACGCTCGCGACCTCGAGGCCGGCGTTGACCAGCCGGTCGGCCGCGTCCGGCGCCGACAGCGCGAGGTCCACGAACTCCCTGATCCACCCGTACGGGATCTTCATGGGCCGCTCAGACGAACTGGCGCAGGAAGCGCAGGTCGTTGTCGAAGAACAGGCGCAGGTCGTCGATGCCGTACTTGAGCATCGCGATGCGCTCGACGCCCATCCCGAACGCCCACCCCGTGACCTCCTCGGGATCGTAGCCCACGTTGCGGAGCACGTGCGGGTGCACCATGCCGGAGCCGAGGATCTCGAGCCAGCCCCCCTGCTTGCAGAGCCGGCAGCCGCCGCCCTGGCACACGAAGCACAGCACGTCCACCTCGGCCGAGGGCTCCGTGAACGGGAAGAACGAGGGCCGGAAGCGGATCCTCGACCGGGGACCGAACATCTCGCGCGCGAACAGCTCGAGCGTGCCCCTGAGGTCGCCCATCGTGATGGCGCGGTCCACGGCCAGCCCCTCGACCTGGTGGAACATCGGCGAGTGCGACATGTCCGCGACGTCGCGCCGGTAGACCTTGCCCGGCACGATGATCCGCACCGGGGGCCGCTGCGCCTTCATCGTGCGGATCTGCACGGGCGAGGTGTGCGTCCGGAGCAGCGTGTCGTCCGTGAGGTAGAGCGTGTCCTGCATGTCGCGCGCGGGATGGTCGCGCGGGATGTTCAGGGCCTCGAAGTTGTAGTAGTCGGTCTCGACCTCGGGCCCCTCCGCGACGGAGAAGCCGAGCCCCGCGAAGATCGCGATGATCTCGTCGGCGACCAGCGTCAGCGGATGGAGACCGCCGAGCGGCGGGCGGCGCCCGGGCAGCGTCAGGTCGGGCCGCTCCCGCTCGCGCGCCGTGCGGCGCTCGCGGGCCAGGGCCGCGGCCAGGCCCGTCTCGAGCAGGGCCTCGAGCTCGCGCTTGGCCTCGTTCGCGGCGGCGCCGACGAGCGGACGCTCGGCCGCCGGCAGCGTGCCCAGCGAGCGGAGCAGCTGGGTCAGGAGCCCCTGGCGGCCGAGGTAGGTGACGCGCACC
>Ga0156194_1164_pt1 | contig 15137 bp, 18 predicted proteins | sample RifCSPlowO2_12_FD_107847 | JGI IMG/M metagenome (GOLD analysis project Ga0156194, IMG submission 107847) | Candidatus Rokubacteria bacterium RIFCSPLOWO2_12_FULL_71_22 | reverse complement strand
TTCGTCGACCGCTACGGCGAGTGGATCCTGCTGTCTCCCAGGCCCCGGGGGTTCACGCTGCTCGTGTGGCTCTTCCCCGTGGTGGCCGTCGCGGTCGGGCTCGTGATCCTCACCGTGGTGCTCCGCCGCTGGACGCGGCAGCACCGCGCGTCGGCGGCGGCGCCGACCGCGCTGGACGCGGCGATGAGCGAACGGATCCGCCGCGAGCTCGAGCGCGAGCGATGACCGCGATCGTGGTCGCCGTCCTCGTGATCGGGCTGCCGCTGCTCGCCTTCGCGCTCTGGCCGCTGCTCCGACGCGGCCCCGGAGGCCGCGCGTTCCTCGCGCTTCCGGTCGATCCCCGGCAGCAGCTCGAGGAGGAGAAGCTCACCGTCCTGCGCGCGCTCCGCGAGCTCGAGTTCGAGCACGGCGCGGGACACGTCTCCGACGACGATTTCGCGGGCCTGCGGGCCCGCTACGAGCAGGAGGCCGCGGCCATCCTCACCGCGCTGGACCGGCTCGGCCCGTCCGCGGCCCCCGCGCCCGAGGCGCGGCCCGCGCACGAACCCGTGGGCCCGGCGCCCGCGCAGGCCCGGGGATGGCGCCACCCCGCGGCGCTCGGCGCCTCCGCGGTCGTGCTCCTCGCGTTCGGCATCGCCCTCGGCGTCGGGATCGTCCGCTATACGGAGCCGGACCCGATGGTCCAGGCGGGCGCCGGCGGTCCGACGATGCCGCCGTTCGCCTCCGCGCCGGCGGCCGGGGGAGCCGGCGGCTCGCAGGCGCTGACGCCGGAGGTCTTCCAGGGGATGCTCGGCGCCGCACGCGCGGCACTGCGCCAGGGCCAGTACGCCGAGGCCATGGCCGCGTACCAGGCCGTGCTCAAGCGCGACCCGAAGAACGTGGATGCGATCACCCATCTCGGCCTGATCCTCGCGCTCGGCGGCGGCCCCGAGCACGCCGACCCGGCGCTCGAAGCGTTCGACAGGGCGCTCGCGCTCGATCCGAACTACCCTCCGGCCCTGCTGTACCGCGGCGACATCCTCTACGAGGTGAAGAAAGACCTCCCCGGGGCCGTCCGCGCGTGGGAGAAGTACGTCGCCCTGGTCCCCGCCGGCGCGGAGCGCGACCGGGTGGAGAAGCTGGTCCGGGAGGCGAAGGCCCGGCGCTAGCCCGGGTCAGCGGCGCTCGGCCGCGGTGAAGGCGCGCTCGTGCTTCAGCGGGATCGCGAGCACGACCTCGCCACGGTAGACGATCACCGGCCAGGCCCAGCGGACGTACACCGAGATCGTGCGCCCCTCGTCGCCGACGGTCGTCTCGCGATCGTTCAGGTCGATGCCGCTGTCGGCCGCCCGCTTGAGGATCGCCTCCCTCACGTGCGCCGCGCGGTCGGTGCGCTCGCCCCTCATCCGCTCCGCCACGACCTCCTCGACGATGCCCTGGATCTCGAGGTACGACCACACGGCCATCGCCCCCGAGTAGAAGGCGTAGACCACCCCGACGGCGACGAGGAGCCAGAAGATGAGCTTCACGACGCGACCTCCGGGAGGTAGACCCAGATCTTGCCCGCCGCCGGCAGGCCGAGCGCGATCGACCGCCCGTTGCCGTGCGCGGTGATCGTTCCGGCCCATGGGGCCACCTCGATGATCGTCAATCGCCGACCCGGTCGGACGTCGTTGCGCCAGAGATGCTCGAGCAGGCGCTTGTCGGCCTCGGCTTCCTCCGTGATACGTTCGACCACCACCGTCGAGCCTTCCTTCGCCTGGGCCAGCGGGAACGGCTCGACGCGTGGCGGCGTCGGCATCCCCGGGATCGGATTCCCGTGCGGGCACGTGGACGGCATCCCCAGTAACTCGGCCAGCCGGTCCTCGACGCGCGGTGAGATCGCGTGCTCGAGCCGGTGCGCCTCCTCGTGGGCATCGGTCCAGTCCAGGCCGAGGGTGTCGGTGAGCCAGCGCTCGAGCAGCCGATGGCGGCGCGCCATGACCTCGGCGATCTGCCGGCCCTTGGTCGTGAGGGTGAGCTCCTTGCCGTGACCGACCTTCACGTACCCGCCGCGCGTGAGGCGCTGGATCGCCTCGGTCACGGCCGGCGCGGAGATCGCCAGGTGCTTCGCGAGGCGCGCGCCGATCACGGGCTTACCGCTACCCCCGAGATCGTAGATCGCCGCGAGGTAGTCCTGGACCGAGGCCGTGGCGCTCTTTCCGGCCTTCGTGGGTCGCGGGCTCGACGATTTGACCACGCAGGAGTATAGCGTCAGTGGCACGACCCCGGCAAGACGGCGACGCCGCGGTGATATGCTGCGACCATGCAGCGCGGCGACGCCGCACAGCGCATCGCGGAGCTCCGCGAGCAGATCCATCATCACGATCACTGCTATTACGTCGCGGCGCGGCCCGAGATCACCGACGCCGCGTACGACGGCCTCCTGCGGGAGCTCCGCGGCCTCGAGGCTGTGTTCCCCGACCTGATCACCGAGGACAGTCCGACCCAGCGGGTCGGTGGCACGCCGACCGACGTGTTCAGGCCAGTCGAGCACAGGGTCGCGATGCTCTCGCTCGACAACGCCGTGAGCGCGGAGGACCTGCGCGAGTTCGAGGCGCGCATCGGCCGCGCGCTCCCCGGCGCGCGTTTCACGTACGTCTGCGAGCCGAAGATCGACGGGCTCGGCGTGGCGCTCCTCTACGCGCACGGCCGCTTCGTGCGGGGCGCGACGCGGGGTGACGGCCGGGTCGGAGAAGACATCACCGCCAACCTCCGGACGATCCGGTCCGTGCCGATGCTGCTGCGGGGCGCTCTCGCGCAGGCCAACGAGCTCGAGGTCCGCGGCGAGGTGTTCATGCCGCGCGCCGAGTTCACGCGCCTCAATCGCGAGCTCGAGGAGGCCGGGGAGGCGACCTTCGCGAATCCGCGGAACGCCGCCGCGGGCGCCGCCCGGCAGAAGGATCCGGCGGTCACCGCGAGGCGCCCGCTCGACATCTTCCTCTACCACCTCAGCGGCGCCGACGCGCTCGGCTTCGCCTCGTACTGGGACGTGCTGGCCGCCCTCCGCGGCGCCGGCTTCAAGACGAATCCGCGCGCCGAGCGGTGCCCCGGCCTCGACGCCGTGGTCGCGTACTGCGAGGCGCTGGAGCGTGAGCGCGACGCGCTCGGGTACGACGCGGACGGCGTCGTGGTCAAGGTGGATGCCCTCGAGCAGCAGCGCCGGCTCGGGAGCACCAGCCACCATCCGCGCTGGGCGATCGCCTTCAAGTTCGCCGCGCGCCAGGCGACGACGGCGGTGCAGGCGATCGAAGTGAACGTCGGGAAAACGGGCGTGCTCACGCCGGTCGCGAAGCTCGAGCCCGTGGAGCTCGCCGGCGTGGTGATCCGCAACGTGAGTCTCCACAACGAGGACGAGGTCCGCCGCAAGGATGTCCGGGTGGGCGACACGGTGCTCATCGAGCGCGCCGGAGACGTGATCCCCTACGTCGTCCAGGTCGTCATGGCCAAGCGCCCACCCGGCACCCGGCCGTTCCGCTTCCCCGCCCGCTGCCCGGCCTGCGGCGGCCGGGCCCTGCGCGTCGAGGGCGAGGCGTACTGGCGATGTGCAAACAGCGCCTGCCCGGCACAGCTGAAGGAGCGGCTCCGTCACTTCGGCGGCCGCCGGGCGATGGACATCGAGCACCTCGGCGAGGCCGTCGTCGAGCAGCTCGTGGACAAGGGGCTGGTGAAAGACTTCGCGGACCTCTACACTCTGGGCGTCGACACGATCACGGGCCTCGAGCGCTTCGCCGAGAAGTCGGCGGCCAACCTCGTCGCGGCGATCGCCGCGTCCCGCGAGCGCGGGCTCGCCCGCCTGCTCAACGCGCTGGGGATCCGCCTGGTCGGCGAGCGCGTCGCGCAGCTGCTGGCGGCGCGTTTCGGGAGCCTCGAGCGTCTCGCCGCGGCCTCGGAGGCCGAGCTGGCCGCGGTGCACGGCGTCGGCCCCGAGATCGCGCGGTCGGTGGCGGCGTTCTTCGCCGACGCGAGCAATCGGCGGCTCGTCAATCGCCTGCGGGAGGCGGGCGTGGTGACGACCGCCCCCGAGGCGCCGGTCGCGCCGCAGGTGCTCGCGGGCAGGACGCTGGTGCTGACCGGCACGCTGCCGACGCTCTCGCGCGAGGCCGCCCGGGAGCTGATCGAGCGTCACGGCGGTCGCGTCGCGAGCACGGTGTCGAGAAAGACGGACTACGTCGTGGTGGGCGAGGCTCCGGGGAGCAAGGCCGAGGACGCCCGCCGGCTGGGAGTGACGATGCTCGACGAAACAGGACTCCTCGCGTTGCTGCACACGAGATGAACGGGCGTACAGAGCCGCGCCGCTTCTGGAGCCGGCCACCCGCGGTGGGCGCCGTCCTCACGGCCCTCGCGACAGCAGCCTGCATCGGGGCCACGATCGACTCGCCCGCGCCGCTCGACATCAAGACGCCAGGGAGCTGGCGGCGGCTCGCGCCGATGCCGACGGCGCGCCAGGAAGTCGCCGTCGCGGTTCTCGCCGCGCGCGTCTTCGTCATCGGCGGGCTCGGCGCCGGCGCCGAGCCCACGGCGACCGTCGAGGCGTACGACCCGGCAACCGACACCTGGGACACACGGGCGCCGCTCCCGGCACCGACGCACCACGCGGCGACCGCAGTCGTCGACGGCCGCCTGTTCGTGATCGGCGGCTATACGGGTGGCCCGGTGAGCTGGAGCCCGCTGGGCACGGTCTACGAGTACGACGCCGCGCGGAACTCGTGGGCGACGCGGGCGGCGCTCCGGGCGCCGCGCGGGGCCCTGGCGGCCGCCGCGCTCCGCGGTCGCATCCACGCCGTAGGCGGCAGCGCCGACGGCGTGACGGGCACCCACGAGGTCTACGACGCGGCCGCCGACCGCTGGGCGGAGGCGCCCCCCCTGCCGACACCCCGCGACCACCTCGCCGCCGTCGCGTTCCAGGGCCGCCTCTGGGCGCTCGGCGGCCGCCGGTCCTTCACCGGTGCGCAGTACGCGACCGTCGAGATCTACGATCCGGCGACGGACAGCTGGGCCACGGGACCTCCGCTCCCCGTGGGGCGCGGCGGACTCGCCGCGACAGCGCTCGCCGACCGCGTGTTCGTCTTCGGCGGCGAGGCGCCGTTGCGCATCTTCAACGCGACGGAGATGTACGAGGTTGCGGGACATCGCTGGATCGGCAAGGACCCGCTGCCGACGCCGCGGCACGGCATCGGCGCCGCGGTCGTGGACGGCCGGATCTACGTGCCGGGGGGCGCCACGCGGCCAGGGTTCGCCCGCACCGACGTGAATGAGGTGTACACGCCGTGAGCGGCGCCGGCGGCGCGCTCGCGGTGCTGCTGGGCGCGCTTCTCGCCGGCGCCCCCGGCGCGGCCCGGGCGGTCCCGCCCGAGCCCACGCGGGACCAGGCGCTCGCCGCGCTCGCGGACCACGGTGACGTGGAGGCGCGCCGGCGCGGCGCGCAGTGGCTCGGCACCACGGGCACGATGGCGGACCTCGCCGCGCTCGCCCGGGCGCTCCGCGACCCGGATGCGGTCGTGCGGGCCCTGTCGGAGCGCGCGATGTGGGAGGTCTGGAGCCGGTCGGGCGACGAGGCCGCCGACCGCCTGCTGTCGGTCGGCATCGAGCAGATGAAGGCGCGCCACGGCGAGGCGGCGGCCGAGACCTTCACGAAGGTCATCGAGCGCCGCCCGGACTTCGCCGAGGGCTGGAACAAGCGCGCCACGGTCTACTACCTCCTGGGCGAGTATCAGAAGTCGCTCGCCGACTGCGACGAGGTCATGAAGCGCAATCCGTACCACTTCGGCGCCCTGTCCGGCTACGGCATGATCTACCTGCAGCTCGGCCAGCCCGCGCTGGCGCTGACGTACTTCGAAAAGGCGCTCGACGTGAACCCGAACCTGCACCAGGTGCGCGAGACCGTGGACGCGCTGCGACAGCTCCTCATCCAGCGCGGCCGGGGGACGATCTGATGAGCGAGACGGGCCGCCCTCCCCACCGTCGAGCGCGTGGCCGCGACCTGGCGCGACTGCAACGGAGGCGGATGTGATCGAGTCCCTGCGGAAGATCACGAGTCCGAGCGTCGCCAACGCCATCGAGACGTTCAACGTGCGGCCCCGCAACCAGGGGTTCATGTCCTCCGAGATCCGGACGCTCTTCCCCGAGCTGGGGCCGCTGGTCGGCTACGCCGTCACGGCGCTCATCCGCGCCGAGCCCGCGCCGCTCCAGGACCACCGCGCGTCCACGTTCGCCTGGTGGGACTACGTCCTCACGATCCCGGCGCCGCGCGTGATCGTCGTCCACGACCTGGACGAGCCGCGGGGCCAGGGCGCCCAGTGGGGCGAGGTGCAGGCCAACCTCCACCGGGCGCTGGGCTGCGCCGGCACGGTGACCGACGGCTCGGTGCGCGACCTCGACGAGGTGCGCGCGCTCGGCTTCCAGTTCGCCGCCGCGCACGTCTCGGTCTCGCACGCGTACGTCCACATGGTGGACTTCGGCCTGCCCGTGAAGGTCGGCGGGCTCTGGGTCAAGCCCGGCGACCTGATCCACGCCGACCAGCACGGCGTGGTCACGATCCCGCCGGAGATCGCCGCGCGCATCCCCGAGGCCGTGGGCAAGGTGGAGGCGGACGAGCGCAAGATCATCTCGTTCTGCCAGTCGTCGACGTTCTCCGTGGAGGACCTCAAGGCCCTCTACAAGCAGATCCGCCCGGGGACCTACTGAGCGGGAGGCGCGCCGTGCAGAAGGTCAGCGTGAACGGCGTCGACCTCGCCGTGCGGGAGTGGCCGGGCCGCGGGCCGGCGATCGTCGCCGTCCACGGGCTCACGTCCAACCACACCGTCTGGAACTCGATCGCCGACGCGCTCGCGGGCGCGCACCGCCTGATCACCTACGACCTCCGTGGCCGCGGCGACAGCGCCAAGCCCGAGCGCGGCTACAGCCTCGCCCATCACGCCGCCGACCTGCTCGGCCTCGTCGACCACTTCCGGCTCGAGCGCCCGATCATCGCCGGCCACTCGCTCGGCGCCCACATCGGTGTGCGCTTCGCCACGCTCCACCCGGAGCGCGTGGCCAAGCTGGTGCTCTTCGACGGCGGGCTCGACGTCCGCGCCGAGATCATGGACTCGCTCGCGCCGGCGATCGGTCGGCTCGGCGTCGAGTTCCCCTCGCTCGGGGCCTTTCTCGAGATGCTGAAGGGATTGCCGATGTTCGCGGGGCGCTGGAACGACTACCTCGTCCAGCACTACACCTACGACGTCGAGCCGGGCCCTGGCGGCGGCGTGCGCTCGAAGGTGGCGCGTCATGCGATCGAGGAGGAGGTGGTGAACCTCCAGCGCACGCGCCTCTGGGTCTGGCACCACCGGATCGCGGCGCCGACGCTCCTGCTGCGCGCCCCGGACGGCCTGCTCACGGCGACCGATTGCCTGATGACCCAGGAGGAGGCGGAAGCGATGGCGCACGCGATCCCGCGTTGCAGACTCGTCGTGGTGCCCGGGACCAACCACTACACGATCCTGCTCGGCGACAATCCGCTCGTCAGGCGCGAGCTGGCCGCGTTCCTCGCGGCCTGACGGGGCGGTCCTCGGTGGAGATCCGGAGCATCGAGCGCGGCGACGTCCCCGCGGTCGTGGCGCTGGCGAGCGACGTGATCGGCCCCGAGCGGGCCGGGCCGTTCGTCCGCTCGCACGTCGAGCGCCACCATCTGCTCGTCGCCGAGGAGGCAGGCGCCGTCGTCGGCTGCCTGGCGTACCGGACCGACTGGTTCCAGTGCACGTTCGTGGCGCTCGTGAGCGTCACCGAGCGGTCCCGCCGCCTCGGCGTCGCGCGGGCGCTCTACCGGTGTGTCGAGGACTTCTCGCCGAGTCCGCGGCTCTACTCGTCGACCGAGGAGACCAACGCCGCGTCGATCCGGATGCACGCCGCCCTCGGCTTCAGCCCGTCGGGCTACATCGACAATCTGCCGCAGGGCTACCGCGAGCTGCTCTTCTACAAGCGGCTCCGGCCCTGAGGCGCAGGAGGACGCCGTGGAAACCAAGGACGACCTCCTGGACCAGGCGGCGCGGGAGTTCCGCGCGCTGCACGACGCCCTCCGCGGCCTGAACGAGGGCGACCTCACCCGCGTGTGGCTCGGGGTCTGGTCGACCAAGGACATCGTGGTGCACATCTCGGGCTGGCACCGCGAGATGATTCCAGCGCTCGAGCGACTGGCGCGCGGCGAGCGCCCGATCCCCGAGGGCGTGAGCTACGACGACGTGGACGCCTGGAACTCCGCCCACCACTACCGCGAGCACGGCCATCAGATCCGCTCCTGGCGCGAACGCCAGGGACTCTGAGCGAGCCGACGGCCCGGCGACGTGAAGTCAGCTACTGCGCGCGGCTCCCCGCGAGATCTGCGCCGGGTCATTGGCTCGCCGCCACGGGCAGGCGCAGGCGCCGGACGAGCTCATACAGCGCGCTCTTGCCGCCGCGGTAGCCGGTCAGCCGGACGCGACGGAGGATCTCTGCTCCGGAGACGGTCGGCTCCGCCCGCAGCCACTCCTGTATCTGCTGGGCGTACTGGGCGACAGTCGACGGCCGTCCGACACCGCGCGGACGCGTCACCGCCGGCGCGCTGGCGTGGGGCACCTCGGCGAGTGCGGTCATCTCTCTGAAGGTCATGGCTGACTCCTCCATGCCCAGGCCAGAGAGCAAGATCGATACCGCGACGGAAGGTGGATAACTCGTATGGTATTTCAACCACTTACGACAGACTCTGCGTGATCCGACTGGTAATTTTCTATCCGGAAACGATAATTTCCGGGCCACTCCAAGACGGGGAACCAGGAGGTCGCGGCGAGGCGCTCAGCCCTCGCCCAGCGCCGTCTTGATACCGCGGGAGAGCTCGGCCGCCGTGAAGGGCTTGAGGACGATCCCGTGGACGCCGGTGTCGGACGCCCGACCGATCAGCTCGCGCGTGCCGTAGGCGGTGATCATGACGACGCGCATCTTGGGGTGGAGCCCCCAGGCCCGCTCGATGAACTCGAGGCCATTCAGCTCGGGCATCTTGTAGTCCACGATCAGGAGGTCCGCGGCGGGTCCCGCCGCGAGGTGACCGAGCGCCTCGCCCGTGCTCGTGAAGCCGTGGACCTCGTGACCCTGCTCGCCGAGGATCTTGAGGCACATCTGGACGATCGCCGGTTCGTCGTCCACGACCACGATCTTCATGTCAGGACCTCCCGGCGACGCTCACCCCACACGGGCTCGCTCGTCGCGCCGCAGCTTGTACTCGATCGAGTCCACGAGCGCCTGCCACGACGCCTCGATGATGTTGTCGGCCACGCCCACCGTTCCCCAGGTCTCCTCGCCGTCTCCCGAGGTGATGAGCACGCGCGTCTTCGCCGCGGTGCCCTTGGACTCGTCGAGGATGCGAACCTTGTAGTCGAGCAGCTTCATCTCGCGGAGGTTCGGGTAGAACTCCTCGAGGGCCTTGCGGAGCGCGTGGTCGAGCGCGTTGACGGGACCGTTGCCCGCCGCGGCCGTGTGCTCGAGCATGCCCTTCACCCGGACGCGGACCGTGGCTTCCGCGACGGGCTCCTCGGTCACGCTCTGCTCCTCGACGATCACCCGGTAGGCTTCGAGATCGAAGTAGGGGCGATGGCGGCCGAGGGCGCGCTCCATCAGGAGCTCGAAGGACGCCTCCGCCCCCTCGAACTGGAACCCCTGGTCCTCGAGCGCCTTCAGCTGGTCGAGGATCCGGCGCGAGTCGGGGGTCTCGTGGTCGATGTCGATGCCGAACTCGCGCGCCTTCCAGAGGATGTTCGACCTGCCGGCGAGCTCGGAGATCAGGACCCGGCGGTGGTTGCCGACGGCCTCGGGATCGACGTGCTCGTACGTCTCCGGGTGCTTGAGCACCGCCGAGACGTGCATGCCGCCCTTGTGGGCGAACGCCGAGTCGCCGACGTACGGCTGCGAGGGCCAGGGCTTCCGGTTCGCCAGCTCGGCGACGAAGCGGGACGCGTCCCGCAGCTCGCGGAGGTTCGGCTGCGGGATGCAATCGAGCCCCATCTTGAGCGCGAGGCTCGGAATGATCGACACGAGGTTCGCGTTGCCGCAGCGCTCGCCGAAGCCGTTGATGGTGCCTTGCACCTGCGTCGCGCCCTCGGCGACGGCGGCGAGCGAGTTCGCCACCGCGCACTCGGCGTCGTTGTGCGCGTGGATACCGAGCGGCGTGCGCACGCGCTCCCGCACGGCTCTGAGGACTGCGACGAGATCGTGCGGGAGCGTGCCACCGTTGGTGTCACACAGCACGAGCCAGTGCGCTCCGGCCGCTTCCGCCGCCGACAGCGCCGCGAGCGCGTACTCGCGGTTGGCGCGGAAGCCGTCGAAGAAGTGCTCGGCGTCGAACACGACCTCTTCCGTCCGCGGGCGCAGGAAGGCGATCGTGTCCGCGATCATGGCCAGGTTCGCCTCGAGTGTCGTGCCGAGGGCGTGGGTGACGTGGAAGTCCCACGTCTTGCCGACGATCGTGGCCACGGGCGCGCCCGCGGCGAGGAGCGCGTGCATGTTCGGGTCGGAGTCGGCCGTGCCGCCGGCGCGGCGGGTCATGCTGAAGGCGGCGAGCTTCGCGTGCTTCAGGGTAACGTCCTGCATCCGGCGGAAGAATCGCAGGTCCTTCGGGTTGGAGCCGGGCCAGCCCCCCTCGATGTAATGGATGCCGAGCGCATCGAGCCGGGTCGCGATGCGGACCTTGTCTTCCATCGAGAACGCGACACCTTCGCCCTGGGTGCCGTCGCGGAGCGTCGTGTCGTAGATCGTGATCAGGCGGCGCATGCAGGTGACCGCCATCATGCGCCCCGGCCGTCACGGGTGTCAAGAAACCGGGGAGACACTCGGCCCGTCGAGGCCCCCCTTTCTCCTGGCGCAGTATCGAGGAGCGCCCCCGGCTTCTAGCCGGGGCGCGACGAGCGTGCGGGGGGATTGGGGGGCCCGTCGAGGCCCCCCATGTCCTCAGACCACGCCCGCCGCGCGCAGGCGTGCGACCTCGGCTTTCCGGAGCCCCAGCAGCTGGCGAAGGACGGACTCCGTGTGCTGGCCGAGCAGCGGGGGCGGCACGACGGCCCGGCCCGGCGTCGCGTGCAGCCGGATCGGCACGCCCATCAGCGTCACCCGCGTCGCGGCCGGGTGGGGCAACGTCACCACCATTCCACGCGCCTTGAGGTGCTCGCTCTCGCAGACTTCGGGGACGGTGCGGATGCGCCCGGCGGGAACCCCCGCAGCCTCGAGGCGCTTCATCCACTCGTCGGCGGTACGGCCACCGAGGATCTCGTTGAGCAGCGGGATCAGGGTGTCGCGATTCTGGACGCGCTTGGCCTCGGCGTCGAACCGGGGATCGCGGGCCAGCTCCGGGCGCTCGAGCGCCGCGCAGCACCGTCCCCAGAGCGAGTTGTTGGCGACGCCCAGCGCGAGGTAGGCGTCGGCCGCACGGAAGACCTCGTAGGGCACGATCGAGGGGTGCGCGTTGCCGCGGCGGCTCGGCCGGGCACCGGTACCGAAGTAGATCCCGGCCTGGTACGTGAGGAGCGAGGCCATGACGTCGAGCATCGCGATCTCGACCTTCTGTCCCCGCCGCGTGCGCTGCCGGGCGTAGAGCGCCAGCGTCACGCCGTGCGCGGCCGACATGCCCGCCACGAGGTCGGCGATCGAGTTGCCGACCTTCACGGGCGGGCCGTCGGCAAACCCGGTGAGGTCCATGATGCCGGACTCGGCCTGGACGATCAGGTCATAGCCACCGCGATGCGCCTCCGGTCCCGACTCGCCGAAGCCCGAGATCGCACAGTAGACCAGTCGCGGGTTCGCCTTCGCCAGGGTCGCGTAGCCGAGCCCGAGCTTCTCCATCGTGCCCGTGCGGAAGTTCTCGAGCACGACGTCGCTCGAGCGCACGAGCTTCCGTAAGATCTCGCGGCCCTCCGCCGCCTTGAGGTTGAGCGTGATACTCTTCTTGCCGCGGTTGACCGACATGAAGTACGTCGCCTCGCCGCCGACGAAGGGCGGCCAGCTCCGCGTGTCGTCCCCCTTGCCCGGCTCCTCCACTTTGATGACCTCGGCGCCCATGTCGGCGAGCAGCATCGCGCAGAAGGGGCCCGCGAGGACGCGGGTGAGATCGAGGATGCGGATACCGGTGAGCGGTCCGTTAGCTCGGGGCACGTGACGATCCTTTCCGGGCCCGCTTGACGAGCGAGCGGGCGATCGCGTTGACGCGGTCACCGGCGCGTCCGGCGCGCCGCCAGAACAGGCGCGCGCGGTCCAGCGCGCCCAGGTGGGAGAAGTAGTAGACGTCGTCCACCGCTTCGACCGCGACCGTCGAGCCGATCTTGAGTCCACGGGTCTCGGCCCCGTGGCAGACGAAGCGTGCGCCCCCCTCCAGCTCGACGAGCGCGATGTGGAGCGGTGAGCGAAATCCCGTCGGCGGCGAGTGGAGGGTCGTGAACGAGACGATCTCGCCGGCGCCCGCCACGGTCATCGGCGTCGTCTCGACGGGATGACGCGGGCACCACCGCGCCGGCGGCGCCATGACCAACCCACACGTGGGGCACCGGGATGCCCTGATGCTCTCGATCATGTTGTAGCGGGGCCCGCCAGGCCGCGACAGGCGTGGGTGGCCTGAGACCGGTGCGCCCAGGGGGCGTTCATGCGGCCTCGAGGAGGGTGACCCAGTTGCTGGTGGCCAGACCCCCGATCGAATGCGCGAGGGCGACGCGCCCGTCGAGCTGGCGGCCCTCGGCGCGCCCCGTGAGCTGCCACACGCACTCGACGACCTGCGCGAGCCCGGTCGCCGCGAGAGGATGGCCCCGCGCCTTGAGCCCGCCCGAGGGATTGACCGGCAGCCGGCCGTCGAGAGCGGTCTCCCCGTCGAGCGTGGCGCGCACGGCCTCACCGGCCGCACACAGCCCGGTGTCCTCGAGAGAGATCAGCTCGAAGGGAGCGAACGCGTCGTGGACCTCGGCGAAGTCCACCCGCTCGGGACCGAACCCCGCCATCGCAAACGCGACCTGCGCCGCCATCCGCGTCGCCCGGAAGCTCGTCAGCTCCTCGCGGTGGCGGATGGCCAGCGTGTCGGTCCCGTGCCCGATCCCCGCCACCCGCACCCGCGTCCGTTCGGCGGTGAGCACGACGGCCGCCGCGCCATCGGATATCGGGCAACAGTGGAGGAGGCGCAGCGGATCGGCGACGAGACGGCTGGCGAGCACCTCGTCGACGGTGACCTCCTGCCGGAAGTGGGCGAGCGGGTTCCGCACGCCGTTGGCGTGATTCTTCACGGAGACCTGCGAGATGTCGCGGAGGCCGAGGCCCCGCCGGGCCATCAGCGCGCGGGTCACGAGGCCGGCGAGCGCCGGCATCGTGGCGCCATAGGAGCGCTCGTACGGGTCGATCGAGCGCCCGATGATCTCGGAGACCCGGGGCGTCGGCACGTGGGTCATGCGCTCCCCCCCGACCACCAGCACGGAGCGGTAAAGCCCCGCGGCGACCTCGGCGAAGCCTGCGTACAGCGCCGCGGCGCCCGACGAGGTGGCGGTTTCGACGCGCAAGGACGGGATCTGGGCGAACCCCATGTGGCTCGCGACGTTCGAGGCGAAATTGCCATCCCCGACGAGCTCCTCGGGATTCATCGCGGCCACGACGATCGCTTCGGGGCGCTCGAGGTCCGCATCGTGCAACGCCCCCAGGGCCGCCTCGGCCATCAGGTCTTGCAGGCGCTCGGGCCTGCGGCCGACGCGGGTCATGTCGGCCCCGGCGATCCAGACGTCAGTCATGGCGTGCTAGAGCTTGCCGAGGACGCGGGGAAAGGTCAACAGCTACGCGGCGCGGCCCCCCTGGAGGGCGGCGGCGGCGCGGCCACCCCGAGCTCGCGGATCAGCCGCAGGAGGTAGGTGCGCTGCAGTCCGAGCGTGCGCGCCGCGTGGGTGCGGTTGCCGCGCGTCTCCCGAAGCGTCGACTCGATGAGCTGCCGCTTGAACTCCGAGACGGCGCCGTGGTAGCCGACGGCAGGCGGCGTCGAGGTGCCGTTGAGGGGTGCCATGGTCGCCAGCGTTCGCAACGGGCGTGCCACCGACAGCGGGTCGTGATGGCCGCGACTTGCAGCCCGCCGGCCCGCTCCGGTGCACGACGGGCGAGGCGCCCTGCCCCCCGCGCTGTGCAGACGCGCGCAGTCCAGGATCGTGGCGCGGACCGGACAGGTGGCACACAATGAAAAGGGGCCCCACGGAGGAGCCCCTCAGACCGTCGGCGCGCCGGGCCGTGTCAGGACTTCGTGGCCGGCTTGACCCCTGGGTTGTCCTTGAAGAACTGCTTGTTCAGCTCGATGAAGTTCTTCCACTGGTCGGGCGTCTCGTCCTCGGCGAAGATCGCCTTCACCGGACACACGGGCTCGCAGGCGCCGCAGTCGATGCACTCATCGGGGTGGATGTAGAGCATCGTCTCGCCCTCGTAGATGCAGTCCACGGGGCAGACCTCGACGCAGGCCTTGTCTTTGACGTTGATGCACGGCTCGGCGATGATGTACGGCATCCGCAGCCTCCCAGCGTGGTTCCTCGAAGAGTGGTCAGACCAAACTTTTCTACCCGAACGTGCCGCCGTGTGTCAAGCGACCGTCCTCACTGGGTTCGCAGGCGCGGGTCGAGCGCGTCACGGAGGGAGTCGCCGAAGAGGTTGAACGCGAACACGGCGAGCGTGATCGCGAGCCCCGGAAAGAGCCCCATCCACGGCGCCGTCTCGGCGAACTCGACGGCGGCTCCGCGGAGCATGAGCCCCCAGGCTGCCGTCGGCTCCTGCACGCCGAGGCCCAGGAACGAGAGCGAGGCTTCGAGCAGGATCGCCTGGCCGAGGAACGCCGTCAGCATGATCAGGTAGGGCGCCATCACGTTCGGCAGCATGTGACGGAAGATGATCCGCGCGTGGCCGAAGCCGGCGGCGCGCGCGGCGTCCACGTAGGGCAGCTCGCGGATCGCGAGCGCGCTCGAGCGGACCACGCGGGCGCAGCGGGGCACCATCGGGATCGCGATCGCGAGCATGACGTTGACGGCGCCGGTGCCGAGGATCACGACCACCGCGAGCGCCAGGATGATGAGCGGGAAGGACAGGAGCACGTCCATCACGCGCTCGAGCAGCAGGTCGGTCCG
>Ga0156194_1264_pt1 | contig 15406 bp, 15 predicted proteins | sample RifCSPlowO2_12_FD_107847 | JGI IMG/M metagenome (GOLD analysis project Ga0156194, IMG submission 107847) | Candidatus Rokubacteria bacterium RIFCSPLOWO2_12_FULL_71_22 | reverse complement strand
GCGATCGGCGTGAAATCCCGCCAGTTGAACGGCGTCCCCGTCGCCAGCGGCGTCGTGAACAGGTTCGAGAGCGTGATGATGAGCGTGTGGGCGTCAGCCTTCTTGCCCTTGACGTGGAGGAAGCCCTCCGCGCCCGCGCCGCCCGACTTGTTGACGACGATGAGCGGCCGCGGCGAGAGCTTGTGCTTCTCGGCGAGGCCCGCGATGAGCCGCGCCATTTGGTCGGCGCCGCCGCCCGTGCCCGCGGGAATGACGAACTCGATGGGCTTGGTCGGCTCCCAGGCCTGCGCCGGCGCGCCCGCCGACAGCAGGGACAACCCGAGGAGAACGGTGGCGACCAGAGTGATCGATTTCATCGGCGCCTCCCTGTCTGACACGGTGGCTCGAGTGCACAGCGCTCTACACGCGGCGGGCCGAGGGGGACGCCCCCCGGCCCGCCACCCGGATCCGGCCCGGCGCGGCAATGCCCGCTACTTGACTCCCAGGGCCGCCTTGGCGGCGTCCAGGCGGCGGAACGGGACGACGGCCGGAATTTCCCACTTTTCCCACATCTCGTCCACCTTCGCCTGGAAGTAGGCGAGGTCCTCCTCGATGAAGTGCGCGAACCGGCCCTGCTTGAGGAGGTATTCGCGGACGGGCTTGCGCGGACGGCCGTCCACGATCGCCTTCGTCTTGCCGTAGTACGTGAGCTTGCCGTCCTCGACCTCGTAGAGCGGGAAGATCCCGGTCTCGATGGCGAGCTCGCCCAGCTCGTGCGAGAGCATGGGGTCGTAGTCCCAGCCCTTGGGACAGGGATCGAGCGAGTGGATGAACGTCGGCCCGCCGATCGTGAGCGCGCGCCGGACCTTGTTCATCATCTCGACCGCGTACGAGGCGCACACGGTGGCGACGTAGCGGCACTCCGGATGGCCCGCCGCGAGCATCCCGGCGGTGTTCTTCTTCCACCGGGTGTGGATGTTCCGGATGACCTTGCCCGGCGGGCTGAAGGTGGTGTGGGCACCGTACGGCGTCGAGCCCGAGAGCTGGATGTCGGTGTTCGCGTACGACTCGTTGTCGTAGAGCAGGATCAGGCTGTTGTACTCCTTGTGCGTGAGCGTCGCCGAGATGGCGCCGAGCCCCATGTCGGCGCCGCCGCCGTCGCCGCAAAAGGCGATCACGTTGATCGGCTCCGCCTTCATCTTGCCCTTGCGCATGAGCGCCTTCAGGCCCGCCGCCGTCCCGAGCGCGGCCGAGCCCGAGGAACCGAGCTGCGTGTGCATCCACGGCACCACCCACGGCGTCGTGTAGTACGTCGTGTTCGCGACGTACATGCAGCCCGTCGAGCCGAGCACGATCGTCCGGGGGCCCGACGCCTTCACCATCAGCTTCATGACGAGGGCGGACTCGCAGCCCTGGCACGTCCGGTGGCCCGAGGTGAAGTACTCCTCGAGGGTGACCTTCTTGACGCCACGGAAGGGCTCCAGGATCTGCGTGGCGTTGGCGAACGTGGTGGTCTCAGCCATTGCCCTCTCCCTCTATTCCCTGACCCCGAGCCAGTGGGTCTTCGTGTCGGACTTGCCCGACTTCGCGGCACCGTAGCACATCTCCGTCGCCTTGTAGACATCCTCCAGCGTCACCTCGCGGCCGCCGAGGCCGCAGATGAAGCTGAGCAGCGGCGGTCGCCGGTCGGCGTTGTACATGGCCGCGCGGATCTCGTTGGCGACCACGCCCGAGCCGAACGGCGAGCCGAAGGAGTAGTCCCGGTCGATGATCCCGACGGCCTGGGTCTTCGACAGCAGCGCGACGAGCCGCTCCGTCGGGAACGGCCGGAACCAGCGCAGCCGCGCCATCCCGACCTTCTTGCCCTTGGCCCGCATCTCCCGGATCGCGACCTTGATCGGCAGCGAGATCGTGCCCATCCCGACCAGCACGATCTCCGCGTCGTCCGTCATGTATTCCTCGAACCACGGGTTGTCCGGTCCGCGGCCGAACACCCGGCGGAAGTCCGCGTACGCCTCCTCGATCACCGTGGCCGCGCGGCCCATCGCCTCGTTGTTCTGCCGGCGGATCTCGATGACCCAGTCCTCGTTGGCCTGCGGGGCCACCGTGATCGGGTTGTCCGGGTGCAGCAGCAGCTCGCCCCGGTCGTAGCGGGGCAGGAACTGGTCCACCTTCGCCTTCGGCGGCACCAGCGTGAGGGCCTGCGAGTGCGTGAGGAAGCCGCCGTCCGCGGAGAGCGCGAGGGGCAGCAGCACCCGACGATCCTCGGCCACGCGGTACGCGATCAGCGTCGTGTCGAGCGCCTCCTGCGCGGTGTCGACCCAGCAGAGCATCCAGCCGAGGTCGCGCACGACGAGCGCGTCGTTGTGCTCGACGCCGAACGCTCCCGGATCGTCGAGCGCGCGGTTGCCGACGAGCGCCACCATCGGCACCCGGAGCGGCGGGGTCACGACGAGGCACTCCATCGCGTACATCCAGCCGACGCCGGAGGACCCGCAGAACACGCGCGCACCGACCGTCGACGCGTGCTTGACGATCTCGAACTGGCTGTGCTCGCCCTCGGCCACGATGAACTCGGCCACGAGCTGGCCGTTCGAGATCTTCTTGGCGATCGCCTGCATGACCGTGTCGTAGGGCCGGATCGGGTACGCCGTGACGACGTCGAGGTCGGCGAGCGTCAGCGCCTCGGCCACCGCCTCGCTCCCCGAGATCAGGAGCTCTTTCTCTTCGCCAGCCGCCGGAGCGGCCTTCGTCGCGACTGCCATGGGTTGTCCCCCTACAGGATCTTGTGCTGTGCGTTCTCGCCCGGAATGCCCGCGGTCAGCTCGACGCCGCCGTCCTCGAAGTTCTTCGCGAGCTCCTCCTGGTACTGCCCGCGGAACCGGAAGCCGTGGGAGCGCACCGTGGCCTTCGTGTCGCCGACCGTCCGCTGCATCCAGGCCTTGTACGCGTCCTTGTCCTTCCGCCACGCCTCCCACTGGCTCGCGTTGTCGTCGAAGAGGGCCTCGTTGACCATCGTGATGCAGTTCTCGACCGGGCAAACCGCCTCGCACACGCCGCAGCCGCAGCACGCCTCCATGTTCGCGTCGTACGTGCCGTCCGGCATCACGTCGAAGCAGGAGTCCGGGCACTGGATCCAGCAGAGCGTGCACTTCACGCACGTGTCGAAGTCGATGACCGGCCGCATCGTGCGAGTGGTGAACTTCTTGAAGTAGGGGTTGCGTTCCGGTACGTAGCCCTTCCCCGCCTCCTTCGGCTTGCCGACCGGGATGGCCGGAATCGTGACCCCCTCACGCATCTCCCACCACTTCGGCATCTGGAACGAGTACGGGATCTCGGCGTTCCCCTCGGTCATCTTCACGCCGCGCGTCTCGAGCCGGCCGTGCGCCTTCTTCGCGGACTCGGCCTTGAGATCCGAGCCCCACTCCATCTCCTTGACGGCGGCGCACACGGCGTCCAGCGTGAGGAACGACGGCGCGATCTTCGCGAGCGCGCCGAGCACGCGGGCCTCCGTGTGGTCCTCCTTGTGGACCCAGAGACCGGAGAACGAGGCCTTGGCGCGGAGCAGCGCGAGCGTGTAGGGCGCGTCCTTCTTGTGGATGTCCTTCAGGAGCTCCTCGAAGCTCTGCACCGAGGTCATCAGCACGGTGCCGTTCGGCACGGTCAGCCGGTTGATCGGCTGAAGCCCGTACCACGCCCACGACTCCACGCCCTTGGCGAGCGTGTCGTCGAGCACGATCGTCACGTCGGTGTGCTTCGGCTCGAAGCGCGCCATGTTCTGCTCCAGCTCTTCCTTGGAGTCGGCGACGATCGCGAAGTCCTTCGCCGGGATCCCGTTGCGCTGCGGGCTGTCCCCGTAGCGGCCGAACGCGATGCCCCAGCGCCCCGACTTGCGCGCCGAGAACACGATGCCGCGCGCGATGCGGGCGGCGAGGTTCTTCTGGAAGATGCCGCGATACACGATCTCCGAGATCAGGGCTGCCATGCGCTCCCTCCTGCATCCACGCACCACGCCGTGGGCTCTGGTCGACTGGTCTGACCGGGAAGATACAGAGCGGCGGCAGGACTTGTCAAGACCGCGCCAGGCGCGGGCGGGCTACTCGAGGACGAGGCTGAAGACGGTGTCGCCGCTCCATGGCGCCGGCGGGTCCGCGGAGGTCACCTTGAGCCCGAGGCTCCGGGAGACGACCGTGTCCCCGTTGGCGATCGACGTCTGGAGGTCGGCCGGCGTCGCGGGCGCGACCGGGTAGGCGCGCGTGGGCGGCGCTCCCGACGGCCCGTCGAGCAGGCGCCCGCCCGGGATGGTGCCGGTCGAGGGCCGGACGCCGGTGACCCTGGCGCGCGCGGCACCGATCCCGGTGAGCTTCACCTTGAAGCGGATGCTGCCATACCAGGTCGCGGAGCCACCGGCGTCGTCCGCGACGCAGCTCACTCCGGGCGCCGGCGACGACACGCAGTGCGCATCGATCTCGCCGAGCGCGACCTGGAGCCCGGCGGCCGGGCTGCCGAAGACCTCGTCGAGCGCCAGGCGCGCGTAGGTCTTCACGGTCGCGGTCACCCGCACGGGGTTCGCCGAGCCGCTGCACGCCACGGCGCCCGCGGTGACGGAGAACCCCCGGGCGCTGCAGAGGTCGACCTGCGCGATGGAGGGAGCCGCGGCGAGCAAGGTGAGGACGAGGACGATTCCAGGAACCACGAGCCGAAATCCCTCGGCCAGGGTGCTCACGCGGAGAGTACTAGCAGACCCGCTCACGCGATGTAAAGGCCGCCGTTCCATGCCCTTCGAGAAGGGCAAGAGGCACGCCAGCGCCGCGTGACGCGGAATCAACAGGTTGGGCGGTCCCCTGTCGATTCCGTCATGGCAGCGGCGTCAGTGGGCGTCAGACGTGACAGAGGCGCGCGCGGCCGGGCCGGCGCGCGGCCCGGTCAGCGGGGCGACGGGGTGAGGCGGATCGTCACGGGAAGCGTCGTCGGCGCTTCCGGCAGCTCGACCGTCACGGGCCGCGGCGCGCGCCAGCCGGCCGGCACGCTGACCGGGTCCACGGCCACCGTCGCGCGCCCCGCCGGCAGCTCGCGCACGAGCGCGCGGCCCTTCGCGTCGAGCGTCACCGGCGTCGCGCCGACGAGCAGCCGGAGCCCTCCGGCGGGCGCGTCCGGTGCCGCGCAGTCGCCGCCCGCACGGCGCGACAGGCACGCGACCACGTCGAGCGCCCGGAGCGCCACCACGGGGAACTGCGCGGTCGCGACGCCGCCCGGCCCGATCTCGATCTCGACCGACGGGGCCTGCACGACGTACGCGGGCGGCAGGCTGAGGGCGTCGAGCGTCAGGCGATAGCGCCCGGGCTGGAGCCCGGCCAGTGAGAAGGAGCCCGCCACGCTGAGAGTCCGCCGCGTGCTCGGGCCCTCGAGCACGAGGTTGGCCGCGACGCCGGGCTCGGTGCCGCTGAAGCGCCCGGCGAGGCGAACGTCGTTGAACACGACGCCGTGGATCGCGCCCGCGCCGGCGAACGCGAAGGCGACCTGCGTCGCGCCGCCCGGCAGCTTCACCTGAACCGGGGACGCCGAGGCCAGGCGGAGGTCCGCCGGGAGGTTCGCGCGGTCGAGCGCGACGGCGTACGTGCCGTCGCGGAGCCCGCTGAACCGGTAGCGGCCGTCGGCTCCGGTCACGGCGCTGCGGTCCGCGTCGAGCAGCACCCGGACGCCGGGGAGACCGGGCTCGCCCGGATCCGGACGGCCGTTGCCGTTCTGGTCCACGAACACGACGCCCTCGATCGTCGTGCGCCGGAACCACGACGTCACCGAGCCCCACGGGGTGCCGCTGCCGAAGCCCACGCTGACACCCACCTGGACCGTGAGCTCGGGCTTGTCGCCCCACGTCTGCCGCACGTCGGCGTGCACCTGGAACGCGGAGCTCGGGGCGGCGCGGAGGCGCAGCCTGAGCGTCGGCGCGACGGCGTTCGGGTCGGTCAGCGTCGGCACGAGCACGCCGGGCGCCACGCTCGCGCGCACCCAGCCCACTTCCGCCTCGGCCCCCGCGGCCACGTCGAGGCGCCCGTCGATGTCCACCACCGACATGACCTCCTCCGCGAAGAGCTTCCGCACGAAGCCGAGCTCGACCGGCCGCTCGACGCGCCCGGCCTCGTGCCAGAGCACCGAGGAGCCCGTTGGGCTCTCCTGCACCGTGCGGCTCAGCGCGAGCGTCGCGGTCCCGATCAGCCGCGACTGCGTGTCCACGTTCGCGCTCATCGTCGTGACCGAGCCGTCGAAGGCCCGATCGTAGCCGACCGCCACGCGGAAGCCGTCGATGCCCGAGTACGCCGTGCCGACGCGCCAGCCGCCCTGCCAGTCGACGCGACCGAGGGGCGGCAGCGCCGTCACGCCCCCGGTGAGGGCGAGCGTCGGCAGGATGCGCCAGGTTCCCAGGGTCTCGCTCGACAGACCGTCGACCCCGGTGAGCAGCGCCGAAGCGCCGGCCGTGCGCTCCGTGAGGCGTTGCTCGACGGTGAACACCTCCGACTCGCGCCGCAGTCTGAGCCCGACCCCGAGGCGCTCGGGCGTTCCGGCGGACTCGAGCGCGAGGGTCCAGGGGCCCCGCTGCCACTCGAGGCCGAGGTCGGCGACCGGGCTCGTGCCCGCGGCCGCGAGCGTGCCGGACACGCGGAAGTCCGGGCGCGGAGCCCACGAGGCCTTGAGCCCGCCGAGGAACGGGGGCAGCGGGTCTTCGTCATCGGGGATGAGCGTGAAGCCCGGGGTCGCGCGCGAGCCGCCGAAGACGCCGACGCTCACCGCACCGAGCTTGCTCTCGGCGGCGAGGCCGCGCAGCGGGAACGTCGTCAGCAGGCGCTGTCCCAGGTCCACCGGCTGGTCGCCGAGGGCCACGCGGCCTCGCTCGCTCGCCCATTGGACCACGCCGGTGCTCGTGGCCGTTTGGCCCGGGTTGTCCTCGGCGAAGGGCCGCGTCTCGCCGCGCATCGTGAGCCGGCCCGGCCCCGCGGGCTGCGCGGAGCTCGTGCCGAAGCTGAACGGCAGGCGCCGCGTGCCGTCGCCGCTCTTCCTCACGCCGCCGCCGAGATTCAGCCGGTAGGACGACCCGTGGCCCTCGCGCACCAGGTTCCGGACGCCCTCGGGCGTCGGTGGGAGCGGTGCTGCCACGACCGACGCGATCAGCACCGTCATCCCGCTCGAGGTCCACGCGTAGACGACGCTCCGGCGGTTCAGGAGGATCCCGGTCAGCGTGAGGACGCCGCGGCCGGTGTCGGCCTCGGCGCGCACGATCGAGGGATCGGCGGCGACCGCCTGCTCGAGCCCGGGCAGCGCGATCTCCACGGGAACGGCCGTGGGAAGCTCGACCGGGCGGGGCGGCTCCGCGTGCGCGACGCCGGCGAGGGCGAGGCTAATGCACGCTAAACGGGCGCTCCAGCGTTTCACCCTGGCCCTCGGACGAGACGACCGTGAAGAGCAACGTGTAGTTGCCGGGTCGTAGCGTTCCGGACCAGGAGCCCTCGAGCACGCCCCGCTGCCCCGGGAGGAGCAGCACGGACGGCAGCGTGAAGCGGCCGACCGGCGTGCGGTCTTTCATGATGATGGCGGCGGCGAACGGCCGCAGGTGCGTATCCGTGGGATTGAGGACGTCGGCGCTCACGCGGAGCGGCGCCGTCTGCGTCGGCGCCTCGACGGTCACCCCCTCGACGCGGCCGAGCTTGACGCTCGCCCCGGCCGTCGCCGTGTCCACGATGACGCTGGCGCCGATGCGCCCGGCGATGGCGAGCGTCGGCCCTTGCTGACCGGCGCTTCCCTCCGCGCCGGGCGCCATCTCGAAGAAGATGACCGCGTACTGGCCGCCCTGGGCTTCCCGCGGGACGTCGAGCGTCACCTGCACCTGCTGCTTGCCGCCCGGCGCGAGCGCGAACGTGGCCGGGGAGGCGGCCACCCGCTGAGCGAGCGACTGCGGGAAGGTCCCGGGCGGCCCATAGCGCCGGCTCCGCCCGTCGTGCCACATGTCCCACGCATAGACCGAGACGCGGTACCCGACCGTGCCCGGGTTGCTGACGGTGATCTCGGTCGTCAGCGCCTGGCCCGGGGCCGCACGGAGCTCGAGCACCGCGGGGCTGATCGCCATCTCCGGCAGCGCGCCGGCGACCGCCGGGAGCAGCAGCATCCCCGCGACCGCCAGCGCGCCGACGAAGCGAATCATCATGAGGCTCCTGGTCCCGATGCTACCCGATCTCTACTCGATCACGAGGCTGTAGACCGCGTTCCCGCTCCACGCGCCGGCGGCGTCGCTGTTCGTGACCTTGAGGCCGAAGGCGCGCGTCACCGTCGTGTTGCCGCTGCCGATGCCGGTCTTGAGGTCGGCAGCGGTGCTCGGCGAGACGGGATAGGCCGTCGCCGGGTTGGCGCCCGACGTGCCGTCGAGGAGCTGACCCGCGGGGATCGAGCCCGCCGCCGGCCTGACGCCCGTGAGCTTCGCGGTGGTGCTGCCCACCCCCGTGAGCTTCACCGAGAACTGGATGTCGCCGTACCAGGTGGCGAAGTTGCCCGAGCCGTCCACCGCGCACGTGATGCCCGAACCCGGCGTCGCCAGGCACTGGGCGTCTACGTCACCGAAGCCCACCGTGAGCCCCGACGCCGCGCTGCCGAAGACCTGCTCGAGCACGAGCTTGGCTCCGCCGCGAACGGTCGCCGTCGCCGTGACCGGGCTCGCCGCGCCATTGCACGCCGTGGTGCCGGCCGTCGTGGCGAATCCGGTGTTGCTGCACACCTGGACCTGGGCGTGGGCAGTCCCGCCGAGCGCGGCGAGCGCCAGCAGGCCTGCGCCGAGGATGACTGCGAGAGTTCCGATCCGGAGCTTCATGACCTCGTCCTCCCCTGACTGCGTCCGCCTCGCTCCGGGAGGAAGGGCCCCTGCCCCGCCTCTCTTTCTTCGGCAGCCCGGCCATCAGGCGACCCGCCTGACCCTCGGCTTTGCGTCCCAGCCTCGCGGCTGGTTTGCCCTTGTCGGAAAGAGGCTGTCAACTTTGACAGACGAATCTAGCAATCGGGATGCCACGCTGCCACAACAGCGCGTAAACTACGGCCGCGTCGAGCGAAAGTCCACTTTTTGACGCGATCCCCTCTCGCGGGTGACAGCCGCAAATGGCAACTTCCTGGCACGTCCGGTGGAAATTCCGGCAAGAAAGTTGCCGGACGGCTTACTCGACGATCAGGCTGTAGACGATCGACGTGACCCAGTTTCCGCTCGGGTCTCCGGGCCCGACCCTGAAGCCGATCGACCGCTGGACGGCCGCGTTCCCCCCGCTGAGTGACGTGGCCAGGATGAGCGCGCCGGCCGGCGCGGTCGGATACGGCGTCGCCGGCAGGCCCGACGGGCCGTCGACGAGGCTTCCGGCCGGCGCCGAGCCGCCCGCCATCCTGACGCCGGTGAGCCGCACCGAGGAGCCCCCGGCGCCGGTCAGGCGGACCCGGAACCGGATCGTGGCGTACCACGTGGCGCCGTTCGCGGGGACGTTGGGCACGCAGGTCACGCCCGTCGCCGGCGGGGCCAGGCACATCGCGTCGATCGCGCCGAAGGAAACCACCAGCGAGCCGGCGTTCTGGCCGAGGACCTGCTCGAGCGTGAGCCGCGCCTGGCTCGCCCCCCAGGCCGGCGTCGCGCCCCAGCCCAGGGCGAGCAGGATCCCGGCGAGGGGCAGCCCGCGCCGGCGCATCAGGCGACGCCGGCGAGGAACTCGGTCAGCGCGCGTGTGAAGGCCTCCGGCTGCTCCAGGTTCGACAGGTGCGCCGCCGACGGGAGCACGACGAGCTTCGAGCCCCGGATGCGCGCCTGGATCGCCTGCGAGGCGGCGACGGGCGTCCCCGGGTCGTCCGCGCCGACGAGCACGAGCGTCGGCAGCGTGATCGCCGGCAGCGCGTCGGTGAGGTCGAGCGCCGCGATCGCATGGCAGCAGCCCACGTAGCCCGCCGGGCGCGTCCCGCGGATCATCGCCCGCACCGCGTCGACCACCTCCGGGCGCGCCGTGCGGAAGGGCGCCGTGAACCAGCGCTCGATCGTCGGTGCGACCAGCGGCTCCATCCCCTGCGTTTCGGCGGTCGTGATGCGGTCCTGCCACGCGCCACGCGCCTCGGGCGGCACGCGGCTCGAGGTGTCGCAGAGCGCGAGGCTCCGGAAGAGCCCCGGCTCTGCGAGCGCGAGCGTCTGGCCGATCATCCCGCCCATCGAGAGCCCGACCCAGTGCGTCCTCGCGATGCCGAGCGCCGCGAGCAGCGCGCGCGCGTCGTCCGCGAGCTGCGCGAGCGTGTAGGCGCCCGCCGGCGCGTCCGTCCCGCCGTGGCCGCGGGTGTCGTAACGGAGCACTCGCCACCGGGAGGTGAGCGCCGGCATCTGGGGGTCCCACATCGCGAGCGTCGTCGCGAGCGAGTGGGAGAGCGTCACGACGGGCGCGTCCGCGGGACCGTCGAGCGTGTAGTGCACCGAGATGCCGTTCGCGGCGACCTTCATGCCTCGTTCCTCCCGTGGGCGATGGTCCATTCGAGCGCCTCGGCGGCCCGCGCGTCGCCGGGCCGGCCGCGCTTCCGGAGCTCGGCGATGATGCGTCGCCGCGCCTCCACCGGCCGGTTCTGACCCAGCTTGAACTTCGCGCGGCAGCGCTCGACGTCGAGCCGCACGGCCGCGAGTTGCGCGAGCGCCCCCCGGTAGAGCGGGTCGGACGGCGCGACGGCCCGGAAGCCGCCCTCGGGCTGGTAGCGGGCCAGGAGCTTCTCCTGCTGGGCGGCGACCGCCGCCGGCTCCTCGGCGAGGCTCGCCCGGCACTCGAAGATCACCGTGCGATGATACGCCGTCGCGGAGCCGGCGTACTCCGGGTGCACCCAGTAGGACGGGATCACGCCGAGCACCTCGTCGACCTCGAGCGCGCAGCGCGGCCGCGTCCTGAGGTCGGCCACTTGCTCGTCGGCGCGGACCAGGTGCAGCTCGAACGCGCCGCCCTCGTAGACGAACGGGTAGAGCCCCAGGTGGGGCGTCCCGTTCTCCCCCACCGTCACGAGCCGCGCCAGCTCCTGGCCCAGGACGAAGGCGTCGATCGCCTCGCGCGGCACGTCCGTGTAGTAGTCGTGGAAGATCACGCAGCCACCGCCGCACGGCGGACCAGCTCGCAGAAGTGGCGGTGGACGGCGAGGTCGTCGGTCAGCTCGGGGTGGAACGTCGCCACGAGCACCGTGCCCTGCCGCGCCATGACGGTCTCGCCCCGCAGCTCGGCCAGCGACTCGACCCCGGGCCCGAGCCGCCGGATGCGCGGGGCCCGGATGAACACCATCTCGATCGGCGTCGGGCGGCCGCACAGGCGCGCCTCGCCCCGCGCCTCGAACGACTCCCGCTGCCGTCCGTAGGCGTTCCGCTCGACCGACACGTCGATGAGCCCGAGGGAGAACTGGCGCGGGCTCTCGACCTCGCGCGCCAGGACGATCAGGCCCGCGCACGTGCCGAAGATCGGCCGGCCCGCGGCGTGGAACGCCTCGAGCGCGGGCACGAAGCCCCACGCCTCCATGAGCTTCAAGAGCGTCGTCGACTCGCCGCCCGGGACGACGAGCCCGTCGAGCCCCGCGAGCTCCTCGGGCTTCCGGACCTCGACGGCCTCGGCGCCGCACCGCTCGAGCGCGCGGGCGTGCAGGGCGAAGTCGCCCTGCAGGGCCAGGACGCCGATCCTCATGCGCTACCAGCCCCGGGTCTGGAGCAGGTCCTTCTCGGCGAGCTTCGAGGTCTCGATACCCGGCATCGCCTCGCCCAGCTCCTCGCTGACGCGCGCGAGCACGTCCGCGTCCTTGAAGTGCGTCGTCGCCTGCACGATCGCCTTCGCGCGCCGGGCCGGGTCCGACGACTTGAAGATGCCCGAGCCGACGAAGATCGCCTCGGCCCCGAGCTGCATCATGAGCGCCGCGTCGGCGGGCGTCGCGATGCCGCCGGCGGAGAAGTTGGGCACCGGGAGCTTCCCGGCCTTCCCCACCCAGCGCACCAGCTCGATCGGCGCCCCGAGGGTCTTGGCCTCGGTCATCAGCTCCTCGGGCGGGAGCGTCGTGAGGCGACGCACCCCGCCGACCACCGCGCGCATGTGGCGCACGGCCTCCACGATGTTCCCCGAGCCCGCCTCGCCCTTGGTCCGGATCATCGCCGCGCCCTCGCCGATGCGCCTGAGCGCCTCGCCGAGGTCACGCGCGCCGCAGACGAAGGGAATGCGGAACGCGAACTTGTCGATGTGGAAGTGCTCGTCCGCGGGCGTCAGGACCTCGGACTCGTCGATGTAGTCCACGCCGAGCGCCTCCAGAATTTGCGCCTCGACGAAGTGGCCGATCCGCGCCTTGGCCATGACGGGGATCGTGACGGCCTGCTGGATCTCCTTGATCTTCCGCACCGGCGACATCCGCGCCACGCCGCCGTCCTTGCGGATGTCGGCCGGCACCCGCTCGAGCGCCATCACGGCGGCCGCCCCCGCGTCCTCGGCGATCTTCGCCTGCTCGGCGTTGGTCACGTCCATGATGACCCCGCCCTTGAGCATCTCCGCGAGGCCGATGTGCTTGCGGTCCGCGATCCTCAGTCCGTCCGTGTCCATGGTTCGCTGTCTCCTTTATTTATTTAGACCACCGGCACGGCGAGGCGCACGCGGGGCGCGCGGCCGCGCTCGCGGCTCCGCGCCGCCTTGATCGCCTCCGCCAGCCGGCGCACGCCCTCGTCGATCCGCCCCGCCGCCACCGACGAGAACGAGAGCCGGAGCGCGTGCCCGCCGTCCCCGTCCACGAAGAACGGCGCCCCCGGCGTGAACGCGACGCCGCGCTGCGCGGCCTGCGGCAGCAGCTCCTCCGCGTCGAGCTCCGGCGGCAGCGTCACCAGCAGCGAGAAGCCGCCCGTTGGCTCCGTCCACGTCGCCTCGGCCGGCATGCGCCGCCGGAGCGCGGCGAGCAGCAGGTCGCGCCGGCGCGCGTACTCGCGCCGCGCGCGCGCCACGTGCCGATCGAGGAGCTTGCGCTCGCAGAAGCGGTGCACCGCGGCCTGGATCAGGGCGCTCGTGTGCAGGTCGGCGAGCTGCTTGGCCGCCTGCAGGCGCTCGAGCACCGGCTGCGGCCCGACGAGCCAGCCCAGGCGCAGCCCGGGGAACAGCACTTTCGAGAAGGTCCCGATGTAGATCACCAGCTCGCCCCGGTCCGCGGCCTTGAGCGGCGTCGCCGGGCGCGCGCCGTAGTACAGGCTGCCGTCGAAGCCGTCCTCCACGATCGGCACCTGGTGGCGGGCCGCGGCGGCGAGCAGGCGGCGCGCCCGCTCCGGCGCCATCGCGAGGCCCGTCGGGTTGTGTGCCGATGGCTGGCAGTAGAAGAGCTTCGGCGCCTGGCGCTCGAGCAGCCGTTCGAGCACCTCGACCCGCGGCCCGCCCGCGTCCCAGGGCACCGGAACCAGCTGCGCGCCGAAGGAGCGGAACACCTGCAGCGCCCGCGGGTACGTCGGCTCCTCGATCGCGACGACGTCGCCGGGATCGAGCAGGGTGCGCGCGATGAGGTCGAAGCCCTGCTGCGAGCCGTTGACGATCAGGATGTCCTCGGGACGCGCCTCGAGCCCGAAGCGCAAGAGGTACGTCGAGAGATAGGCGCGCAGGGGCGGGTAGCCGCCCGCCGGGTAGTACTGGAGCAGGCTCTCGCCCTCTTCGCGGATCACCTGGTTCAGCACGCGGCGAAAGGCCTCGGTCGGGAAGAGGCCGCTGTCGGGCATGCCGCCGGCGAACGAGATCACCTGACCGTCGGTCCGGGCGGGCGCCGCCGCGCGCGCCTCCTCGGCGCCGATGATCTGGGCGCTCCGCGAGAAGAGCGCCGACCAGTTCATGGCCGGAGGGCGCTCGCCCGCGCCCGGCGCCGCCGCAGGCGCCGCCCCGCCCGGCCGCGCCCCCACCGGCCCCGCGTCGGCCACGAACGTGCCCTGGCCCACGTGCGCCCGCGCGAAGCCGGCCGCGCACAGCTCCTCGTACGCCAGGGCGACCGTGGCCCGGTTGACGCCGAGCGTCTGGGCCAGCTCGCGGGTGGCCGGCAGCTTCGCCCCCGGCACGAGGAGGCGCTCGCGGATCAGCCGCTCGAGCTGCGCCTGGATCTGGCGCGCTAGCGGGATGGGCTTGTCACGGTCGAGGCGGAGGTTCACCAGTGGTCTCCTAACTCAGCCATTGTCGACACGAATTGTACATCGTCAACAGCCAATTGGCTCACGGCGGCCCGGCCAATCGGGCGGGGGCCTCGCGGCCCCGGCTATAATGGCGGCGCGGCACCCACCCCACACCATGGAGGTCTCCGAATGGGAGCGATGAAGGAGTTCGCGGGGCTGTACTACCGTTAGGGCGCGCTCGACCCGAAGACTATGCAGCTGGTGGCGCTGGCCGCGATGGCCGCCGCCGGCTGCACCTCCTGAGTGCCCGGACGCTTCGCGGCTGCGAAGCAAGCCGGCGCCACCGAGGACGAGCTCAGCGAGACGCTGATGTACGCCATGCGCGGCGCGGCGCGCGCGAGCTGGAGCACCATCAAGTACATCCCCGGCGCCGAGGACCTCAACAAAGAGTGGAAGACGAAGTTCGAGCGGGAGCAGCCGAAGTAGCCCCGCCCCTCCTGGCGCTCGAGCGCCTCTCGAAACGCTTCGCCGGGCGCGCGGCGGTCGACGACCTGTCGCTCGCCGTCGCGCCCGGCGAGATCTACGGGCTGATCGGCCCCAACGGCTCGGGCAAGACGACCACGGTCAAGCTCGTCAGCGGCCTCTACCGCCCCACGGCGGGGCGCGTCCTGATCGACGGCATCGACCTGCACGCCGAGCCCGAGCGCGCCAAGCGCCGGCTCGGCTACGTCCCCGACGAGCCCTTCGCCTACGAGCGCATGTCGGGGCGCGAGTTCCTCCACCTGGTGGGCGAGCTGTGGGGCGTGCCCGTCGCCGGCCGCGGGACGCGGATCGACACGCTCGCCGCGACGTTCAGCGGGCTGCCCTCGATCCTCGACGGGCAGGTCGACACCTACTCGCGCGGCAACCGGCAGAAGCTCGCGCTGGTGGCCGCCCTCCTGCACGCGCCCCGCCTGCTCGTGATCGACGAGCCCATCGTGGGGCTCGACCCCGAGAGCGCGATCCGCGCGCGCGAGCTGCTGCGCGCCTTCGCCGCGGACGGCGGCGCCGTCCTCGTCTGCACCCACACGCTCTCCTTCGCCGAGGCCGTCTGTCACCGCGTCGGTCTGCTGCGGGACGGCCGGCTCGCCGCCGAGGGCGACCTCGACGCGCTGAGGCGCCGCGCGACGCCCGACGGCTCGCCCGAGGGCGCCTCGCTCGAGGAGCTCTATCTCCACCTGGCGGGTCGTCCGTAGGCTGCTCCTGGGCCGGGCCGGCGCCGTCGCCGGAGTCGTGCGCGGCGCCACGGCCGCGCGG
>Ga0156194_1038_pt2 | contig 15495 bp, 17 predicted proteins | sample RifCSPlowO2_12_FD_107847 | JGI IMG/M metagenome (GOLD analysis project Ga0156194, IMG submission 107847) | Candidatus Rokubacteria bacterium RIFCSPLOWO2_12_FULL_71_22 | reverse complement strand
GAAAAGATGGTAGCCCCCGGCGACGACCTCGAGCCGCCACGGCCCACCGAAGCGGGCGCACAGCGGCTCGCACGCCTCGCGGATGGGCGCGTCGTGCTCGCCGACGACGAGGAGCGTCGGCGCGGTCACGCGCGGCACGGCGTCCTCGGCGCCCGCCGGGTTGGGCGAGCGCAGCGCCAGCGCGCGGACGCGCGCGTCGCGGGCGGCGGCGAGGAGCGCGGCGGCGGCCCCGGAGCTCGCGCCGGCCAGGCCCACGCGCGCCCCGTCGATCTCGTCGAGTCCCTGGATCGCGTCCAGGGCCGCGCCCAGGTCGTCCGCCTGCTGCTCGAGCGTGCTGTCGGCCTCGGTGCCCTCGCTCTCGCCGTGACCCGTGAAGTCGAAGAGGAACGTGGCGAAGCCGAGGGCGCGCAGCGCCTCGGCGACGGCCGTGTTGCGCGGGCTGTCCTTGCCGCTGCCCCAGCCGTGCGCGAAGACGACCGCCGGGTGCGGCCCGGCCGACGCGGGCAGCAGCAGCCGGCCCGCGAGCGCGAGCCCGCGCGAGTTCTTGAACGTGACGCGGAGGCTCCCCGCCACCGACGCCGCCGGCGCCGGCAGGGTCCGCGCACGGTCCAGCATGGCGAGCACTTCCTCGTCGGAGACGGGCTCGAAGTCGAGGTAGTACTGGCCGACCGCCGCGAAGTCGGGATCGACCACCGGGCAGACGAAGCGGTCCGCGAGCCGGCGGAACTCGTCGGCCGCGGCCGCCGCGGCGCAGGGGACCGCGACGACGATCTCCCGGGCGCCGTGACGCCGCGCGTAGCCGACCGCCGCGCGCATCGTGAGGCCCGTCGCGAGACCGTCGTCCACGAGAATGATGGCGGCGCCGGCGAGCCGCGGACCGAGCGGCTCGACACCGTAGGCCGCCACGCGGCGGCGGATCTCCTGCAGCACGCGCGCCTTCGCCCGCTCGACGTCTGCGGGCGCGAGCCCGAGCAAGGCCACCGAGCGGGCGTCGATCGTCGCGTGCCCGTCCTCGTCGAGCGCCCCGAACGCGAACTCGGGCGCGATCGGCGCGGTCAGCTTGCGGGCGTACACGACGGTGAGCGGCAGGCGCAACCGCTCCACGATCGGCTGGGCCACGCTCACGCCCCCGCGAGGAATCGCGGCAACGACGCAGGGAGGTCGTACGACGGGGGCGAGCGCCTCCGCCAGCTTCTCACCGGCCTCGCGGCGGTCACGGAACACCATGGCCCACCTGGCGTGAGGCGTAGCAAGCTTCGGGCCTGACGCCGAGGCGCGTGAAAACGCGGGCATCGGGTCGCCGGCGGGAACGCGGCCGGGCGGCGCCGCCCCACCTGGGGCGTGGCCGCTACGCGCGCGCGAGCTCGCGCGCGATGACGAGACGCTGGATCTGGTTGGTGCCCTCGTAGATCTGGGTGATTTTCGCGTCCCGCATGAAGCGTTCGACGGGGTATTCGCGCGTGTAACCGTAACCGCCGAGCACCTGAACGGCGTCGGTGGTGACTCGCATCGCGGCATCACCGGCGAAGCACTTGGCCATCGACGACTCGAGCGCCGCGGCAGCCGCGCCCCGATCCAGGAGCCCCGCCGCATGATGCACCATGAGACGCGCGCCGTGGACCTGCATCGCCATGTCCGCCAGCATGAACTGGACGCCCTGGAATCGCGCGATGGGTTGTCCGAACTGCTCGCGCTCCCGGGCGTACGCGACCGCGGCGTCGAGCGCCGCTTGCGCGATCCCGACGGCCTGGGCGCCGACGGCGGGGCGGGAGCCGTCGAGCACGGAGAGCGCGATCCTGAACCCCTCGCCCTCCGCACCGAGGCGGTTCTCGACGGGCACCTCGCAGTCGGTCAGGTGCAGCACCGCGGTCGGCGAGCCGCGGATGCCCATCTTCCGCTCGAGCCTGCCGACCGCGAAGCCGGGGAAGGAGGGCTCGACGAGGAACGCCGTCACGCCGTGCCGGCCACGTCCGCGATCGACGGTCGCGAAGAGCGTGATGACGCCGGCTTCGCTTCCGTTGGTCACCCAGGTCTTGGTGCCGTTCAGCAGATACCGGTCGCCGCGCCGCTCCGCACGCGTCGTGATCGACGCGGCATCGGAACCGGCACCGGCCTCGGAGAGCGAGAACGCCGTGGTGATGTCGCCCGCGGCGAGTCGCGGCAGGTAACGGCGCTTCTGCGCCTCGCTGCCCGCGAGGACGATCGGGTAGCCGCCCGCGAACTGCACGAGGTAGATCACCGCGGTCGCCGCGCAGGCCCAGGCGATCTCCTCGACGACGAGACAGAACGCGAGCGCGCCGAGGCCGGCGCCGCCCCAGGCCTCGGGGATGTAGACGCCCATGAGGCCCTGCGCGCCGAGGCGGGCGAGCTGCTCGCCCGGGTAGCTCTCGGTCTCGTCGACGCCCGCCGCCAGCGGCGCGATGCCCTCGCGGGCCAGTTGGCGCGCGAGGTCGCGCGTCGCCCGTTGCTCCCCGGTGAGATGGAAATCCGCTCGCATGCCGGACATTATCGACCGCGGCCCCTCGGCTGACAATTCTCGTCAGGTTGGCGGTGCATGCGCTGTCAGTTTCCGGCCGGCTCGACGCGTCCTCGGTGGCCAAGTGGGCGATTTTCCATGGGTCCCCACGCTGGCATCCGACGTGCATTCGTCGTGCACCCGTGAGGACCGACAAAATGCTCAGCGAACCCAAGGTCGTCGTCGTGATGCCGGCCTACAACGCGGGGCGCACGCTCCGCATGACATACGAGGAACTGCCGAAGGACGCGGTGAGCCTGGTCATCCTGGTGGACGATGGTTCCACCGACGGCACCCTCGAGGTGGCGCGCCAACTCGGCCTCGAGATCTTCGTGCACAACCGGAACTACGGCTACGGGGCCAATCAGAAGACGTGCTACGCCGAGGCGCTGCGGGCCGGGGCCGACATCGTGGTGATGGTCCATCCCGACTACCAGTACGACCCGCGGCTGCTCCCCCAGATCATCGCGCCGATCGTGCGGGGCGACGCCGACGTCGTCCTGGGCTCGCGTCTGAAGGAGGGCTCGGCGCTCCGCCAGGGCATGCCCTGGTGGAAATACGTCTCGAACCGGTCTCTGACCTGGCTCGAGAACCGCGTGTTCGGTCTCGACCTCTCCGAGTTCCACACCGGCTACCGGGCGTTCCGCCGCGAAGTGCTCGAAACCGTCAACTTCAGGCTCGACTCCGACGGCTTCATCTTCGACCAGGAGATCCTGGCCCAGGTCGTCGCGGCGAACTTCCGGCTCGCCGAGATCGCCGTGCCCACGCGCTACTTCCCGGAGGCCTCGTCGGCGAGCTTCGCGGCGTCCGTGGCGTACGGGCTCAACATCCTCTGGCTCCTCGCACGCTACTCCATCCATGAGAGCGGGTGCTGGCGCTCGCGCTCCTTCGACAGCCTCCGGGGCCGCTACACGCGGCTCGCGGACGACGGCCTGGCTCGCCGTCGTGCGGTTGAGGACGAGCGGCGCGTCGCGCCCGCTCTCGGAAGATGATCGCGAGCTCGGTCAGCTGTAGGTGTAGAACCCCTTCCCCGTCTTCCGGCCGAGCTGTCCGGCCAGGACCATGCGCTTGAGCAGCGGCGGCGGCGCGTACCGCGGCTCGCGGAACTCCTCGAACATCACCTCGGCGACGTACATCGTCGTGTCGAGGCCCACGAGGTCGAGCAGCGTGAACGGCCCCATCGGATAACCGCAACCGAGCTTCATCGCCTGGTCGATGTCCTCGAGGGACGCGAGCCCGCTCTCGTAGACGCGGACCGCGTCGAGCAGGTACGGCACGAGGAGCCGGTTGACGATGAAGGCGGTGGCGTCCTTGGCCTGCACCGGCGTCTTGCCGATGGCGCGGACCCACTCGGTCGTCGCAGTGACCGTCGTGTCGGCGGTGAGGAGCGTCCGCACGACCTCGACGAGCTTCATCAGCGGCACCGGGTTGAAGAAGTGCACGCCCAGGACCTGGCCCGGGCGCTTGGTGGCCGCGGCCATCGCCGTGACGTTGCACGACGACGTGTTCGTCGCGAGGATCGCGTGTGGCGGACAGATCCGGTCGAGCTTCGCGAACGTCTCGTTCTTGAGGGCCTGGTTCTCCGTCATCGCCTCGACGACGAGGTCCGAGCCCTTGAGATCGTCGAGACGCGTCGTGCCGGCGATCCGCCCGAGCGCTTCGTCCTTCGCCTTCGCGTCCAGCTTCCCTTTCTGGACGAGGCCCTCGAGCGTGCCGCGCAGGCGGTCGAGCCCACGTCTCACGAGCTCGTCGGTGGCCTCGACGAACAGCACCTGGTACCCCGCCTGCGCCGACACCTGGACGATGCCCGCGCCCATGAGACCACAACCGATGACGCCGACGCTCTTGATTGCCATGAGATCCCTCGTTCGCTGAGCCGGAGGGGCCGGGGAGCCGCCCCGCCCTGCGTGGAAACGCGTTCGCCGGGCTAGTCGCGGGCGCGGCGGCCCGGAAGCGGCGGCGGCTCGCCGTGCGCCGTCCCCGGCGGACACGGGTTCTTGACCGTGACGACCACGGCGCCGGGCCCATCGCCGTACCGGACGCTCCCGTCGCGCAACACCTCTCCCGACCCGCGCGCGGCCGCCGGGCCCGGCGCCTTGAGCGACTCGTCGAACGCCGACACGCGCCGCTCGCTCGGCGCCGCGAGCGCGCGCAGGAGCATCGACGCGCCGACGGCGGTCTTGACCTCTTCCGCGCCCGCGCCGGCCGCCCCGAGGCCGAGCGCCAGCAGCGCGGCGGCCAGCGCGCGCGTCCGCACGGCCAGCCGTCTCGCTCTAGTCATAGACGATGAGGGAGTGGAGCGGGTAACTCTTGAGCTTGTCCCGCCCGTGGAGAAAACCCAGCTCGATCATGAACGCGACGCCGACGACGTGCCCGCCGAGCTGCTGGATCAGCCGGAGCGTGGCCGTCATCGTGCCGCCCGTGGCGAGCAAGTCGTCCACGGCCAGCACGCGCTGGCCCGCCCGGATCGCGTCCTCGTGGACCGCGAGCGCGTCGCGCCCGTACTCGAGCTCGTACTCGACCTCGATGGTCTTGCCCGGGAGCTTGCCGAGCTTGCGCACCGGCACGAACCCCGCGTTGAGCTGATGCGCGAGCGCACCGCCGAAGATGAAGCCGCGCGACTCTATCCCGATCACCACGTCGATTCGCTCGCGCTCGTACCGCTTCGCCAGGAGGTCGATGACACAGCGGAAGGCCGGGCCGTCCTTCAGCAGCGTCGTGATGTCCTTGAACAGGACCCCCTCCGTCGGGAAATCCTTGATGTCTCGTATTTTCGCCCGCAGCTCGGCAAGATCCATGCCGCCCATATTACCGGGTCGCTGGCGCAGCGCACAAGACGCGCCCGGTGGGCCAGAATGTCCGCGAGGCGTGGCAGCGTGACACCGGGTCGCGGGCAGAACGTCAACCCGTGGACATCGTCGGCGCACGCTACCGGCGGCTTAAGTCGCTTGAATTGCAGCTCGCCGCCGCACGCCGCGCCGCGTGGCATCCGACTTGCTGTCCTTCTGCGATCACCCGGCGCCGACACGCCGGGCTGCGTCACGCCGGAGGGAAGCCCATGCTGGTTCGGGAGCAAGCCCAGAAGCTGTTCGAGTCGGCGCTCGCGGAGTTCGCCCCGGACTGGCAGATCGCCGGCGCGTGCATCGAGCTCTCGCTGCACGACCCCGAACACTGGGCCTCGGGTCTCGGAACCTTCGGGCTCGTCCTCCGCAACCGCAAGACCGGGGCCGCGAAGATCCTCGGCTGGCGCAACGGCGAGTTCCGCAACGCGACGTACCATCGCGGGATCTCGTACCGGGTACTCGAGGCGTACGCCGACCGCATCATCGACCCGATCCGGCGTTACTTCGACGAGGTCGGCATCGTCGTGGGTGAGCCGATCCGGTCGAGCTTCCTCGGGCGCCCCACCAGCGGCACCCGCCGGCTGTAACGCCCCCTAGACCAGCGCCAGCAGCTCGTGCAGCTCTTCGACGATCAGGTCGGCGTCCGGCGCCGGCCGGGCACCGTTCGCCGCGTAGTGCACGGCCCGGATCCCGCACCGCCTCGCGCCCTGGACGTCGTCCACCGGATTGTCGCCGACATGCGTCGCGCGGTCCGACGTCACACCGAGCGCCGCGAGGGTCCTGTCGAAGATCGCCGGCGCCGGCTTGCGCACGCCCAGCTCGTCGGAGTACGAGAGCGTCGTGAAGTACCGGAGCAGACCGTGGCGCTCGAGCACGCGCCGGAGCACGACCCCGGGCGTGCGCCCCGTGTTGGACACGACGCCGAGCCGCAGGCCGCGCGCGGCGAGCCCACGGACCGCCGCGTCGGCGCCGTGGCTCAGCAGCGGCGGCAGGCGTAACACGGGGGCCGCGTAGATCTCCACCGCCTCCCCGAGTGCTTCGGCGGCGAGCCGCGCCGCGAGCCCCGACTCGACGCAGTCGAGGAAGATCCTCACTTGGTCCGCGATACAGACGTCGCGCTGGTGTGCCCAGTGCCGCTCGCGCAGGAGCGCGCCCGACCGCTCGTAGGCGTCGTCCAGCACCGCCCACGATTGTGGCGCGCCGATCCTGGCGAGCAGCGCCCCGAGACCCTGCAGTCGCAGGACGCGCCCCCGCTCGAGGTTTTCCGGCGTGTCGTGCACGAGCGTTTCCCAGAAATCGAAGGTGACCGCGGCGATCACGACGCCAGCTGCGAGACCGCGCCGGGCAGCGCCGCGAGCGACGGGATCGCCGCGTCGGGGCGTTGGGCGCCCAGCGCCTGGAGCGAAAGGCCGGTCACCTGGATCACGCGCATCCCGGCCGCGCGCGCGCCCTGGACGTCGAGGATCTCGTCGTCGCCGACATGGACCGCGGTCGCGGCCTCGCCGCCGACCGCGCGGAGCGTGAGCGCGAAGATCTCCGGATCCGGTTTGCGGACGCCGACCTCGTCGGAGAACGTCGTATGCCGGAAGCAGTCGAGCAGCCGGTAGCGTTCGAGGAGTCGCCGGAGCGTCGCGCCAGGCGTGCGCATCGTGTTGGAGACGACGGCGAGCGTGTAGCCCTGCCCGAGGAGCGCCGCGAGGGCCGCCGGGGCGCCGTCGTCGACGGCGGGCGGGACCATGAGCGCGGGGCGTGAGTACGCCTCCACGAGTGCCGCCAGGACGTCGGCCGGCGTCCGGTCGGGCAACGCGGGATCGGCCGCGGCCAGGATCGCCCGGACGTGCTCGGCGATCGGGACGTCCCGGTGCCGGGCCCACACGCGGGCGAGATACGAGCCCGAGTGATCGTACGCGCGATCGAGCGTGGCCGCCGACACCGACAGCCCCGCGCCGGTCAGGATCGACTCGAAGTCCGTCATGCGCCGCTTCTTGTACCGGTTGTCGCTCGCGGGGCCGTCGAAGAGGAGCGTGCCCCAGAAGTCGAGCGTGATCGTCCGGATCTTCAGTGGGAGCCCTCGAGGCCGCCGCCGAACCGCGGCGCCCGCTTCTCGAGAAACGCGTCCATCCCCTCTCGCGGTTCGCCGGTCGCGTACGCGGCGGCGAAGGCGTCGACACCGTAGCGCACCGCCGCCGGCAGGTCCGTCTCGCGCCAGCGCACGATCAGCTCCTTCTGCAGGCGCACCGCCTCGGGCCCGCACGCGAGAATCCTGCCCGCGAGCGTCTCGACCGCTCCGCGCAGCTCCGCGGCGGGCACGACCGCGTTGACGAGCCCCCACGCGAGCGCGCGCTCGGCCGGAATCGTCTCGCCGGTCAGGAGAAGCTCGGCGGCACGGCCGGGGCCGATCAGGGGTGGAAGCAGCGCGGCCTGGATCACCGACGGGACGCCCACGCGAACCTCCGGCAGGCCGAGCGGCACGCCGGCGGCCGCCACCCGCAGATCACACGCGAGCGCGAGCTCGAAGCCGGCGCCCAGGCAGGGACCGTTCACCGCGGCGATCACGGGAAAGGGCGCGCGGTGCACGGCGTCGATCGCATCATGGAGCGACGTGATCAACGCCCTGGCTCCCGCGACGTCGAGGCCGCGCAGGTACCCGACGTGCATTCCCGCGGTGAACGCGCGGCCGCTGCCCGTCAGGACGACGAGCCGCACGGCGCGGTCGCCGGCGAGGGCCTCCAGCGCCCCCTGCAGGGCCGCGATGATCCCGGGCTCGAGGAGGTTCAGCGGCGGGCGTTCGAGGACGCACCAGGCCGCGCCGCCCTCGCGCCGCACGCTCACCGGGGCGTCGGTCATCTGCGCGCGCCCTTCGGTCTGCAGCGCGCCACTAGTAGCGCCGCATCGTCGGGTCCACCGCCCGTGCCCAGTGCTCGAGCCCGCCGACGAGGTTCCGGACGTTCTTGAATCCGAGCTGGCGGAGGTAGTCGGCGACGGCCGCGCTGCGGACACCCTGGTGGCAGTAGACGACGATCTCGCTCTCGGGATCGAGCTCCTCGACCCGGACCTCGATCTCCTCGATCGGGATGTGGATCGCGTTCTCGAGGCGGCACAGCTTCGTCTCCCAGTCCTGCCGTACGTCGAGCAGCAGCGGGCGGTCCCGCCCTTCCAGGCGGGTCTTGAGCTCCTCCGGCCGGATCTCGCTCATCGGCGCCTCCGCTAGCGGGGCGCCGGGCGCCCGACGAGGAAGTCGACGAGCCAGGCGTTCACCGCCTGCGCGTGCTCGATTTGCGGGAAGTGTCCGCACGCGTCCACCCAGCGCACCGTGGCCTGCGGCAGCGCGTCCGCGATCTCGGCGCAGTGCACCGGTGGAACCACACGGTCGAGCCGGCCGTGGATCAGGAGGACGGGCAGGTCGAGCGTCGCGAGCGCCCGACGATAGTCCTGCGCGTGTGTCTCGAAATCGCGGCGGACGCCGCGCAGCGTGCCGAGGTAGGCCCCCCGCGCCGCCGCAGCCGTACGCGCCTCGTAGGCGTGGCCGACGAAGAAGTCGATTTCCGCCCTCCGCGGTGCGTGGAAACAGCGCGTGATCGCCGCCTTGTAGAGCGGCGCGCAGCCGAGGAGCGCGAGCGCCTCGCCGAGACCGGGGACCGCCAGGAGGCGATAGACCCACGACGGACGATAGGCGAAGCCGGGCACGATGGCGCCGACGAGCGCGACGCGCTCGATCCGCGCCGGCAACACGAGCGCGGTCGCGACGGCCACCGCGCCGCCGAACGAGTGCCCGACGAGCGAGGCCTGCTCGACGCCGAGCGTGTCGAGAAACGCGTGGAGCACCCGCGCGAAGAACGGCAGGTCATACGGCGCGCGCGGTTTGGCCGAGACGCCGAAGCCGGGGAGGTCGAGCGCGTACACGGTGGCCCGGTCGGCGAGCGCCGGGAGATTGTGCCGCCACGACTCGGCGAAGCTCCCGAGCCCGTGCACGAGGACGACGGCGGGACCGCGCCCCTCGACGACGTAGTGGACGGCGAGTCCGTCGACGTCCCCGCCCCGCAACCTGACGTCTGGCATGCGGCTACGATTCTACCAGACCGTCTCCCCCGAGAACCCGCCCGAGGACACCGCGGTGCGGGAAGATGCCGAACACGCCGCCCGTGTGGATGAAGCAGACCCGCGCGCCGAGCGTGCCCGGTTCGCGGCGCAGCCTGTCGAGCAGGCCGCCGAACGCCTTGGCCGTGTAGACCGGATCGAGCACGAGCCCCTCGGTGCGCGCAACGCGGACCAGGGTCTCGAGCGCCCCCGGCTCGACCTCGGCGCGTCCCGCGCCCTGATACCCGTCGAGCAGCCGGATCTCGCGCGGCACCTCCACGGGCAGGCCGTACCTGCTCCGGACCTGACCGATGACGCCCGTGACGTACTCGCGCACACGCGCGGCCTCCCACGCGATCGGCACGCTCACGATCTCGGCGCGCAGCCCGTAGAGCTGGCGCGCCATGCAGAGCCCCGCCTGGCTCCCGCCGCTGAACGCGGTGATGACGACCGTGTCGAAGTCCGGGGCGCCGTGGCGGATCTGCTGGGCGAGCTCCTCCCCGCACGCGACGTAGCCGAGCGCCCCTGCCGCCGTGGCGCCGCTCTCCGGGATCACGTACGGCGTGCCGCCGCGCCGGCGCACGCGCGCGGCGAGATCCTCCAGGACGTCTCCGATCCTCTCCCACTCGGCCTCCGAGCAGAAGCGGACCTCCGCGCCGAGCAGCCGGTCGAGCAGCAGGTTGCCGTCGTACTCTTGCGGGCGCGCCCCCTTGAGCGCGACGATCGCGCGGAGCCCGAGCCGCGCGGCGACGGCCGCGACGGTGCGGCAGCAGTTGGACTGGAGCGTCCCGCACGTGATCAGCGTGTCGGCGCTCTGGGCCAGCGCGTCGCCGACGAGGAACTCGAGCTTGCGCACCTTGTTGCCGCTCTCGAGCAGCCCGGTGAGATCGTCACGCTTGACCCAGAGCTCGACGCCCAGTTCTCGGGACAGGCGCTCGAGCCTGAGCAGGGGCGTGGGCGCGTTGACCAGCTCGACGCGAGGGATGGGCGGGGCGCCGATGCTCATGATTCCACTATCTCAGGCGAAGAGGTCGCGTGGCAAGGAATCGGGCGCGCCGGGCGGCCCTGCCCGCCCCAGGAGCCGGCGCATCATGAGCGCGTTCTGGACCGGGTAGTCACGATTGTTGTTGTTGAAGGCGACGAAGACCTGTTCGGCCTCCTCGCCCACCCGCCCGATTTCCGGCCGAAGCTCGCCGAGCTCGGGCTCCGTGTAGAGGTAGTCGTACTTCTCGCGCACCGTCGGTCCCTCGCCCCGGAGCTGGGCGAGCCAGCCCCCCGCGTTACGCCCGTGGAGGCGGAAGACGGCCACCGGCGCCGTCACCGCGACGACGCGCGGTACCGCGTTGACCGTCGCCGGCGCGTCCACGATCACGTGCGCGAGGCGCGAGGCCCGCAGCGCCGCCAGCGTCGACTCGGTGTGGTCGGGAAGCCACGAGCGGTGGCGGAATTCGACGGCGAGCGACCAGCCCGGCAGATGCCGGGACAGCGAGCCCAGGTACTCCAGGCGCGCGGCGTCGAACCTCACCCACGGGGCGAACTGGAACAGCACGTACCCGAGCTTCCCCGCGGCGGCGAGCGGCTCGAGCGAGGCGCGATAGAGGCGGAACGCCGCGTCGAGCGCCTCCGGCGGCACACCGGCGGTGTCGATCTCGCCCCTGGGCGTGCGCCGCGGGTGCCGCGGCAGGAGGGCCCGCACCTCGGCCGGCAGCGTCTCGGCGCGCGGGTGGTGCCCGGTGAGCAGGGCGTAGGCCTTCACGCTGAACACGAAGCCCGGCGGCGTACGCTCGGCCCAGTGGGTGGTCGTCCGCGCGTCGGGGATCGCGTAGTACGACGCGTTCACCTCGACCGTGTCGAAGACCGAGGCGTAGTAGCGCAGGCGCGCTTCTGCCGTCATCGATTTCCGCGGGTAGAAGGTGCCGGCCTCGATCAGCGCCGGGTCGGCCCAGGAGCAGACCCCGACGCGGATGCGCCCGCCGCTAGACAATCTTCTCGTAGACTCCCGGCGGGATCATCCGGTACACGCGGATGGGCTGGGAGACGTTCTTGAACGTCCTCTCGCCGAGGCTCTCGAGGACGAACTGGCTGCGGATGCGCTCGGCCGTCTCCGGGCCGACGACGATCTCGCCCGCCGCCGCCGAGCCGGCGAAGCGCGCGGCGACGTTCGTCGTCGAACCGGTGGCGGTGAACGTCCAGCGCTGGCTCCCCGCCCCGCCGAGCTTCGTCGCACCCACCAGGGCCTCGCCCGTGTTGATGCCCATGTGGAGCTGGATCGGCGGGAACACCCCGCCGTACTCCTCGTTCAGCCGGCCGACCCGCTGGCGGATCGCGAACGCCGCCCGCGTCGCGTTCAGCGCGTGATCCGTGACACCGCGCTCGCGGTCCGCCTGGAAGATCACCATCAGGCCGTCGCCGGCCGTCTCGTTCACGTCGCCGTGGTGGCCCTGGATGATCTCGAGAAAGCTCGAAAAATAGGTCTGCACGAGCTGGTTGAGCCGCTTCGGCTCGAGCTGCTCCGAGAGCTGGGTGTAGCCCGCGATGTCCAGGAAGAGAACGGAGACCTCGACGTTCTTCTTCTCGAGCTCGGTCGCGTTCGGATTCTGCTCGAGCAGCTTCTTGACCGCGTCGGGCACGAACTTGGAGAGCTCGCCCTTGAGCTGCTCCAGCAGCTCGAGGCGCTGGCGCGACTCCTGCAAGTGCTGGAGCGCCGTCGCGAGCTCCGTGTTCTTGCCCTCGAGGTCGCTGTACGCCTGGCTCAGGCGCCCGGTCATGTCGTTGAAGGCCGCGCCGAGGTCGCCGAGCTCGTCCCGCGAGGCGACCGGCGCCCGCGCCTCGAAGTCACCCGCGCCCACGCGGCGCGCCGCGGCCGACAGTGCCTCGACCGGCCGGATGATCACGGAGCGCATCGCGACCGTCAGCACGCCCGCCGCGGACACGATGGTCATGACGGCGATCAGGATCTGGCGGTTGCGGAGCCGGCGCACGTCGGCGAAGACCGGCTCCATCGCCGTCGCGACACGGACGACGGCCCGCACCTTGTGGTCGCTCCCGTGGCACTCCTGGCAGACGTCGCGGTTGGGGATCGGCTGGTGGAGCGTGAAGTACGTCTGGTCGTTGTGCGTCTCGAGCGATTCCTGCGTCTGCAGGGTTTCGAGCGCCCGCGTGAACTGCGGGCCGCTCATCGTGGGCCCCGGGGCGCGCTCCATCCTGGCGAGGTTGTCCAGAACCTCCTTGGCGAGCCCGGCCGTGCGCGCGACCTCCGTGGCCGTCGCCAGGTCGGTGAACGCCTCGACTCCGTTGCGCCGGTAGATGGTGAAGCCCTCGACGGACGACGAGCCCTTGAGCTCGCTGAGCATCATGCGGGTCACGTCGGGGCGGCCCTGGAGCATCGCACCCTCGATCGACGCGATGAGCGCGGTCGTGAGCCGGCGGGCGGCGACCTTGTTCTGCTCGATGAGCGTCGCGGACTCGCGCTGGATCGTCAGGATCGTGGTCGCCCCGAACCCGATCATCATGACGGCCACGATCAGCAGCGTGATCTTGACCGCCAGCCGCGCACGAAACATGACCGATCGTATCATGAGGTAGAATCCTGGACATGAACCTCGCCAGGCTCGGTGAGGAAAACACCCGGCGCTTCGGCGAGTACGTGGCGCTCAGCTTCGAGGGGCGCGAGTGGACGAACGTCGATGCGCAGCGTGCGGCCAGCCGGCTCGCGAACGCGCTCCACCGGCTCGGGATCGGCCCGGGCGATCGCGTGGTCGTGATGCTCCCCAACTGCCCCGAGGTGCTTCAGGCCTACGCCGCCGTCCTCAAGCTCGGCGCGGTCATCGTCCCCGTGATCTTCCTGCTGAATCCCTCGGAGGTCCGCCACATCCTGACGGACTCGGGCGCCAAGCTCGCGTTCACCTCGCTCGAGCTCCTGCCGAAGCTCGAGGGCTTCGGCGGCACGACCGTGCTCGTCGGCGGCGAGGCGCCGGGCACGCTCGGCTACGAGGAGCTGGTGGCGCGGGAGGCCGACACGTTCGCGACCGTCGAGCGCGCGGATCGCGAGGTGGCCGTGCTCCTCTACACGTCGGGGACCACGGGTCGCCCGAAGGGGGTCGCGCTCTCTCACGACAACCTGGCGTCGAACGCGCGCGGGGCGGCGAGCCTCCACGAGCTCGATCGCGCGGCGTGGGGGCTGGGGGTGCTGCCGCTCTCGCACTCGTACGGTCTCACGGTCATGAACGCGGGCAACATCCTGGGTACGCGCGCGGTGCTGCTCCGCTGGTTCAACCCCGAGGCGGTGCTCGAGGCGATCGCGAGCTTCCACGTCCAGAGCATGTCGGCGGTACCGACCATGCTCGTCTATCTGCTCCACTACCCCGACGCCGACCGGTTCGACACCTCGTCCATGCGTGTCTGGGGCTCCGGCGCGGCGCCGCTCCCGCTCGAGATCATCGAGCCGTTCGAGCGGAAGTTCGGTGGGCGGATCCTCGAGGGCTACGGCCTCACCGAGGCCTCGCCCGTCGTCTCCGCCCACCGTCTCTCGGGCGTGCGCAAGCTCGGCTCGGTCGGCCAGCCGATCCCGGGCGTCGAGGTGCGGATCCTCGACGACGACGACCGCGAGCTGCCCGCGGATGAGGTCGGTGAGGTCTGCGTGCGCGGGCCGAACGTGATGCTCGGCTACTATGGCCTGCCGGACGAGACGGAGCGGACCCTCCGCAAGGGATGGCTCCACACGGGCGACGTCGGGAAGCTCGACGCCGACGGCTTCCTCTACATCGTCGAGCGCAAGAAGGACCTGATCATCCGCGGCGGCTTCAACGTCTATCCGCGCGAAGTCGAGGAGGTGCTGTACGCTCACTCGAAGGTCGCGGAGGCCGCCGTGGTGGGAATGCGCGACCCGCTGATGGGCGAGGACGTGCTCGCGTTCGTCGCGCTCAAGCCGGGCGCCGCTGCGACGGAGGACGAGATCGTCACGTTCTGCCAGGAACGGCTCGCGAGGTACAAGTGCCCCAAGCAGGTCCGCTTCGTGGACGCGCTGCCGAAAAACCCGGTCGGCAAGATCCTCCGCAAGGAGCTCCGCGCGCTCGCAGGCTAGGCGGGGGCGGGTGTAGAATCCGCGCGATGGCCCGCGCACAGGATCAGTTCGAGGAGTTCGAGGCCACGAGCCTCTTCTGCCCCCGCTGTCGACGCGCCACGCCGACGCGGAAGAAGCTCCTGCTCGTGCTGCCCGGCGGCAGCAAGTACGACTATGTCTGCGCCGAGTGCGGCACCGCCGTCGGCGGCAAGACGGACAACGATCCGACGGCCTTCCACGCGACGCTGGGGCCCGCACTCGGGCGCCGGGGGCGGCCCTCCCGCTAACTCCGCGCCCCCGCAGCCTGTTCGCCGGGTGTCACCTCGCTGACACTGCGGCTTGTGGATATCTGGAAGTCGACAACATCCCGTTGCATAACACGTCGCGTCGTGCCATACTCATTGCACTTCATTCGAACTCAGTCGTTCCTTTCCTCCGGGTCCAGCAAAACAACACGCTCCGCAGCCGAAACAGAAGGAGGAACGCTATGAGCAGGCCCAGCAAGACTCTCGCGCTGCTGACGCTCGCCTGCGCCGTGCTGTTCGGTGGGATCAGCGTCGCCCGCCAGGTCATCGCGGCCGCCGGCGAGGCCGACGCCGAACGTCTGAATCGTGCGATTCTCGGCTACGTCGCGGAGAAGAATCCGCACGCACCAATCAAGGCCTTCCAGAAGTTCCCCGAGTTGCTCGTGGCCGAGGCCCAGCGCGCGAACCTCGACCACTGTCTGGTGCTCGCGCAGGCGGAGACCGAGTCGGAATTCCGGCACGACGCCGTCGGCAGCGCCGGCGAGATCGGCCTTTTCCAGGTCCTGCCCTCGACGGCGGCGCTGTTCGAATCGCAACTCGGTCGCTTCAAGCGTCCCGTGCTGAGAGGGCATCGCGACCTCGGCGATCTGGCGAATCCCCAGGTGAACACCCTCTTCGCAATGGCCTATCTCCGCGACATCCTCGTCCGCAAGCCCAACATCAAGGACGCGCTCACCGAGTACAATGGCGGGC
>Ga0156194_1265_pt1 | contig 15620 bp, 17 predicted proteins | sample RifCSPlowO2_12_FD_107847 | JGI IMG/M metagenome (GOLD analysis project Ga0156194, IMG submission 107847) | Candidatus Rokubacteria bacterium RIFCSPLOWO2_12_FULL_71_22 | reverse complement strand
CCGCCGCGGCGACGACCTTGCCGCCGAGACCCGGGATGCGCATCTTCAGGCCCTTGTAGTCGGCGATCGTGTTGATCTTCTTGCGGAACCAGCCGCCCATCTGCACGCCGGTCGAGGCCGATGGGCGCGGCACGAGGTTGAAGGGCTTGTAGGCCTCCTCCCAGAGCTTGATGCCGTCGCCGTAGTAGTACCAGACGTAGTGCCCCTTCGGGTTCATGCCGAACGGCACGCCGGTGAACCACTGGCAGGCCGGCTCCTTGCCCGCGTAGTAGTAGGCGGCCGAGTTGTACATCTCGATCGTGCCCTGCGAGCAGGCGTCGAAGACGCCGAAGGCGGGGATCAGCTCGCCCGCGGCGAAGACCTGGATCTTGAGCCGTCCGCCGCTCATCTCGTCGACCATCTTCGCGAACCGCTGGGCGTTGCCCTGCAGCACGTCCAGCGCGGGCGTCCAGCTCGTCGCCATGCGCCACTGGTACTTCGGCTGCGCGATGACGTTCGGCGCGTCGATCGCGGCCGTCGCGCCGGCGGCCACCAGCACCCCGCCGGCCTTCACCAGAAATCTGCGTCGCTCCATCGGGATCCTCCTGTGTTGGAGTTCGTGCTCCCCTGGACAAGTGGCGGCAGGATAGCATTTGCTCCCCTGCCCGGCAAACCGCCGGCGTGCTCTCACGGTTTCGCCAGGCCTGGGGTCCTGCTTGACAGGAGGCGCAGCGTCGACATAGAGTCAGACCGACTGGTCGGTCTGTTACTTATTGTCGAACTATCAAGAGCTTATGCAAGAGCTTATGATGGTCTGCGTCCGAAGATTCAGGAGGTCGACTGGTGCGATTCGCTGACCATCGCCTGGCGCGCGTGTGGGACAAGGTCCGTGCCGGCGAGCGCCTTTCCCGCGAGGACGGCCTGACGCTCTTCGAGACGGAGGACCTCCTGGGCGTCGGGCGCATGGCCGACCACGCGAAGTCCGAGCGCGAGGGCGACCGCGTGTACTTCGTCATCAACCGCTACATCTCGCCCACCAACGTCTGCGTGCTCTCGTGCGCGTTCTGCGGATTCGCGCGCCGGGAGGGCGAGGCCGGCGCGTTCGAGCACTCGATCGAGGACATCGTGGGCATGGTCCGCGAAGAGGTCCGCGAGGTGCACATCGTGGGCGGCCACCATCCCGACTGGCCGTTCGAGTACTACGAGCGGGTGCTCGCGGCGCTCCACGCCGCCCGCCCCGACGTGCAGATCAAGGCGTTCACCGCCGCGGAGATCGACTGGTTCTGCCGGCGCTGGAAGCTCGAGCCCGTGGAGGTGCTGACGCGCCTCAAGGCCGCCGGCCTCCAGACGATGCCGGGCGGCGGGGCGGAGATCTTCTCGGCCCGCCTGGCGAAGCTCCTCCGCTACACCGGCAAGGCCAACGCCGACCGTTGGTGCGAGATCCACGGGATCGCGCACTCGCTCGGCATCCGTACCAACGCCACGATGCTCTACGGCCACGTCGAGACGCTCGCGGAGCGCGTGGACCACCTGCTGCGGCTGCGCGCCCAGCAGGACGCTTCCGGGGGCTTCCTCACCTTCATCGCGCTCCCCTACCAGGTCGGCGCGACCCGGCTCGTCCCACGGCCCACACCGCCCGCCGACAACCTCAGGACCATCGCCGCAGCGCGACTCCTGCTCGACAACTTCCCGCACGTCGAGGCGTACTGGGTCCTGCTCGGCGAGGAGACGGCCTCGGTGGCGCTCCACTTCGGCGCCGACGACGTCAATGGCACGCTCGAGGACGAGCGGGTGCAGCACATGGCCGGCGCCGAGACGCCCGCCGGGCTGGCGCGCGAGCAGCTCTTCCGCATCATCCGCGACGCCGGCAAGGTGCCGGTCGAGCGGGATGCCCTCTACAACGTCGTCAGGGTGTGGCAGTGCGAGGTGAGCGCCGGCGCGGCGCGAGCCGAGCGGTGAAATGATCGTGGCAGTGCGAGCCGAGGCGGTGGCGCCGCCGAGGCGAGCCGTGAAATGATCGAAAATATCCGCGACAAGATCCTCGACGGCAAGCGCCTCGACCGAGACGACGGCCGGTGGCTGCTCGAGAAGGCGCCGCTGCTCGAGCTCGGCGCGCTGGCCCAGGAGGTGCGCCTCAGCCGCCTGCCCGAGCGCGCCGTGACGTTCGTCATCGACTCGAACCCGAACTACACGAACGCCTGTGTCACCGACTGCCAGTTCTGTGCCTTCTACCGCAAGCCCGGCCACCCGGAGGCGTGGACGCTGACCGTCGAAGAGGTCCTCGCGAAGGTCGAGTCCGCGGCGCGGAAGGGCGCCACGACGGTGTTGCTCCAGGGAGGCCACAATCCCGAGCTCCCCCTCGAGTACTACGTGAGCCTCGTGCGCGAGACGCGCCGGCGGTTCCCGCAGATCACGCCGCACTTCTTCACCGCCTCCGAGATCCAGACGATGGCGCGCGTCAGCGGCCTCGGCGTCGGCGCCGTGCTCGACCGCCTCTGGGAGGCGGGCCAGCGCACGCTCCCGGGCGGCGGCGCCGAGGTCCTTTCCGCGCGGGTTCGGCAGCGGATCGCGGCAAAGAAAGGCGGCCCCGAGGCCTGGCTCGAGGTCCACCGGGAAGCCCACCGGCGCGGCTTCAGGTCGACGGCGACCCTGATGTACGGCCACGTGGAGCAGGTCGACGATCTGCTCGAGCACCTCGACGCGGTCCGCGAGCTTCAGGACATGTTCGGCGGATTCACGGCGTTCGTGCCCTGGTCGTTCAAGCCGGGCAACACGCTCCTCGAGAAGTGGGTGAAGCAGGTCGCGGGACCGAACGCATACCTCCGGCTCCTGGCGGTCTCGCGCCTCTACCTCGACAACGTCCCCCACATCCAGGCGTCGTGGTTCTCGGAGGGCAAGCGCGCCGGGCAGATCGCGCTCCACTTCGGCGTCGACGACTGGGGTGGGACGCTCTTCGAGGAAAACGTGCACAAGGCTGCGGACTTCGTGAACACCATCTCCGTCGAGGAGATCGTGGCGCTGATCCGGGAGGCGGGCTTCGCACCGGTCCAGCGCACGACGACGTACGAGGTCGTGCGGCGCTGGTAAGCCTAGATCGGATCGATCGGCGGAAGGGCGGGGATCAATCCCTTTCGCTGCGCGAGCCCGAAGAGCCGCTCCACGGCGGCGCGCCCGTCCTTGCCCAGCGTCAGCGTCAAGTCGTTGACGTACATCAGGACGAAGCGCCGGCACGTTTCCTTGTCGATGCCCCGCCCGTAGCGCATCGCGTACTCGAGCGCCTCGTCGACGTTCGCGTGGGCCCACGCGATCGAGTCACGGAGCGCCTGCGAGAGCCTGCGGTGGAGGTCCTCGCCGAGATCGCGGCGCATCACGTTGACGCCCAGCGGGAGGGGCAGGTCGGTCTCGCGCTGCCACACCTCGCCGAGGTCGAGCACCTTCACGAGCCCCAGGGCCTCGTGCGTGATCTGCCCCTCGTGGATCAGGAGTCCGAGGTCTGCTTGTCCTTCGAGCACCGCCGCCGGGATCTTGTCGAAGGCGACTTCGATGAGGGGCGGATCGCCGACGAACAGACGCAGAAGCAGTGCGGCGGTCGTGTGCTTGCCGGGAATGGCGACCACGCGGCTCTCCAGCTCCTCGCGGGGGATCGGCTTGCGCGCCACCAGGATCGGTCCGTACCCCTTTCCCATCGACGCGCCGGGATCCATCATCCGGTAGCGATCGGCGATGAGCAGGTACGTGGCGAACGAGACCGCCGTCACCTCGAGCTCGCCGGTCCGCGCGCGGCGATTCAGCGACTCGATGTCTTCGAGCACGTGCTCGATCCGCACGCCCGGCATCCCCACCTTCCCGGCCGTGAGCGCATAGAACATGAACGCGTCGTCCGGGTCCGGGCTGTGCCCGATCGTCACCGTCCGCATGCGGCAGATCTCCCTTTCCGGATCACTGGATCGCTCGGCTCGCGCTGATGCAGCGCTCACCTTCCACGACCACTCGCGATCGCATCCTGGCGGCCGCGCTCGACGTGTTCGCCCGCAAAGGCTACCACAGGGCACGCGTCGACGACATCGTGCGCGCTTCCGGGACGTCGAAGGGCGCCGTCTACCACCACTTCCCGCACAAGCAGGCGGTCTTCCTGGCGCTCGTCGACGAATTCGCCGCGCGGCTGGCCGGCGCGGTCGCCGAGGCGATCGCCGCACGCCACGGCGCGCTCGCCAAGGTCGAGGGGGCGCTCATGGCGGCGCTCGACACGTTCGCGGGCAACGAGCGGCTCGCCCGGCTGATCCTGCTCGAGGCGGTGAGCCTGGGCCCCGTGTATCAGGCCAAGCGCGCCGAGGTGGCCGGCCGCTTCACCGCACTGATCCGGGGTTACCTCGACGAGGCCATCGCCGATGGGGCGATCGAGCGCCTGGACACGTCGGTCGCCACGCTCGCGTGGCTCGGCGCGATCAACGAGATCGTCATCCAGTGGCTCCACGGCGGCGCGGCCGACCTCCGCGGGACGATCCCTCCGCTGACACGTCTGCTGCTGCGCTCGATCGGCGCGCCCGCGCCCCGCGACGCCGCGTCGGTGGCTCCCAGGAATCCCCATGACCCGCCCCGGTAGGCTCACCCGACGCCGGGGTCGTGCCGGACGCGCTGCTCGAGCGGGCCGGAGCCTACTCCGCCGGCGGCCCGAAGCCCAGACGGAAGTCCCCGGCCCGGATCGCACGGATGATCGCATCGCGCGCGCGCGGCGCGTCCACCTCGATCCACCCGCGACCGAAGTGCACCGGCCTGTGCGCGTCGTCGGTCGCGATCTTCACGAGCGGGATCTCAGCGGTGGCGTACAGGGGTTGGGGATGGCCCGTGTCCGTCACCTCCACCGCGTCGAGCGCGAACCCGTCCTGGGCGATCACACGCGCGCGCTCGACCGTGTCCATCACGGAGAGGCGGTAGCGCGCCGGGTGGTTCAACACGTGGAGCGTCTCCCGGTCGCCCAGCACGCGACCGATGTGCTGGGCGAACCGATCGTAGTTGAGCTCGACCCCGTGGAAGAGGAGCAGGCGGGAGGAGAGCTTCGGCAGCGCCCGCCAGTAGCTCGCGCCCACGCGATCCTCGTGGTCGGTGATGGCGAGGAAGTCGTACCCGAGCGCCTCGTAGGCGGCGATGAGCCGCGCCGGACGCTCGACGCCGTCGGAATACGTCGTGTGGGCGTGCAGGTTACCGCGGAGCAGCGGCATCAGCGCCGCTCCCGCGAGCGTGGAGCGGTCATCCCCTCAATTGCTGGGTCGCTTGACCGGCCGCGGCGGCGGACCGTCCCAGGTGACCGCGAAGCCGAATCCGAACCAGCCGCTCACGTCGCGCCATCCCGTGTTCGGCGAGCCGACGGGCGTGTTCGGTGAGAGCCAGGCCGCCAGGCCCACGCGCCCGCTCGACGTCGGGGTCGTCCGCCGCGCCGAGAGCCCGCCGATGAACGCCGGATCGTACGGCACCGTGGCACCGTGCGGGTACACATCGCCGTCGCTCGGCCGGGTCGCGTCCCCGATCCCGGACGCCGTCCCGCCCGGCTCGCGCTCGATCGTCACGGGCGGAGTCGCGGGCGCCTTCTCGATCTCGACCTGCTGAGCGCCAGCGGGCGCCGCCAGCAGGGCGAGCAGCGCGACGAGGATGAGACACCTCATGAGACGACTATACCACCGTCGAGTCGCGCCAGCCTCATGAGCGCCGCGACGTCACGCAGCGCGTCGAGCGCGAGCGTGTCGAACCGCGCCGGGTCGGGGCCCGGCGCCGAGGAACGTGTGGTAGAAGTCCAACGCCTGCCGAGAATCGGCGCCGGTCCGGTGAAGCCGCCGCGGGCGAGGCCCGCTCGAGCTCGGGCCGGCGGCGAACTCGGCGAGCGCGCGGGCCAGGGTCATGCCGCCGATGATACCCTTGCGCCATGTCGAAGGCGGCTCGCGCTGCCGCAGCGCTCTGCGTCGGGCTGCTCGCCGCGGCCTGCGCCGCGCCGAGCGAGATCGCGCCCGCGCCCACGGGCGCGCCGGATTTCCGTCCCGAGCAGGTCCGTCAGCCCCTCGTGCTCGTCCGCCTCACGCTCGGGCCGGGCGAGTGGGAAGACCGCGACAGGGGCACACTGCCCTCGGAGTACCAGGGGGTCTTGCTGGAAGCCCTGAACGCGCGTGCCGTGCTCGCGAAGGAGGTCCAGGTTCGCGGCGAGCGGGAGGGGACGCTCGAGGCGCGCGCGGCGCTCGCCAGGGCGCGTGAGCTCGGCGCGGACCACGTGGTCCTGGTCGAGGTCCGCGTGTCCCGGACCCAGCAGGTATTCTGTCGCGACAGCCGCCGCCCGTTCCGCGCGACGGCAACCGTGTGGGCTCAGTCGGCCGAGGTCGTGCGCGCCCGCGATGGCGCCGTCCGGCTCGTGGTCACCAAAGACTCCTCGCTCGACGTGCTGGACGTGGAGGTCGACTGCGAGAACCCCCGTGAGTCGCGCCAGCGCTCGCCCAGCGAGACGATCGAGGCGGCGGTGCGCAGGCTGCTGGGACGGGTCGTCGGGCCCTGACGTTCAGCCGGGCAGCGCGAGGTCTCCGTCGACCTCGCGGCTGCGGAGCGCGGTGATGGTCCGCCCGTCCGCGTCCGTGACGGGAAACTCCTCCGCGAGCCCCGCGTCCACCAGGTGCTGAACGAGCGCCTCGCGCTCGGGCCCGGCCGGCGGGAGCGCATGCGACTTCCAGCGCATGACGAAGTAACCGCGCCCCACGTGCGGGAGCCGCGCTTCGGCGCGCCGGAGCTCCTCGAGCCCGCGCTCGAGCGCGCTCTGCGGCAAGGGCCCGCTCGGCTCGTGCATCACGCGCGCGAGCCGTGAGGGCGCCGGCCGTGGCGGCACGCGCTCGGCGATGCGCGCCGGGCGCTCGGAGCGGAACGCCGCGATGCCGTCCGCGAGCTGGAGGTGGCCAAAGCAGCGGACACGCAGGTCGGAGGACAGCTCCCCGGCCGACCACGTGGCCACCCACACCTGGCGACCGAGCGCGTTCACCGCCTCGACGGCGGGCACGAAGTCGTCGTCGCCGGAGACGAGCACCGCCGCGTCGAACGCGCCGATCGCGGCGTAGTGGATCAGATCCGCCACTAGGCGCGTGTCCACGCGCTTCTCGGTCGTGTACTCGGTCTCGCCGCCGCAGAGCGAGCAGCGCGCCGTCCGCTTGACGCGCAGCTCCCGCCTGACGAAGTAGCCGGGCCGGAGCTCGAGCCCCTTCAGGAAGCCCGCGACCAGCGGCGGCGCGTCGGCCGAGACGCCGACATAGTAGTAGGCGCCGGCGAAAATCGCCGTCGGCCCGCCCACGGCCTGGATGATCCACGCGGCGAGCCGGTCGTAGTCGACACGCAGGGTCTCGTCGACGCGCTGGAGGGAGCGATAGAAGTTCTGTCCGTCAATAAAAACGCTTACTTTCATAATGGTGGACGATACTGGACTCGAACCAGTGACCTCTGGCATGTGAGGCCAGCGCTCTGCCAACTGAGCTAATCGTCCGTGCCCCCGAAGCTACACATTCGACTCGCACGAGTCAAGGGCGCCGGCCGCGCGTCATCCGCATTTCTTGGCGAACCCGATCAGGACGGCCAGGAAGACGCACAGCGCCAGCACCACGATGCTGAGCGCCCGCCACCAGCGCGCGTGACGCTCCGCGCGCGCGAGCTCTCGCCTCAGGCGCTCGACCGCAGCCGCGTCCATCTCGGGTACCATCATATCCGATGTCGCACGTCCTGATCCTGACCGCCAGCTACGGCTCCGGTCACAATGCGGCCGCGCGTTGCCTCGCCGCCGCGTTCGAGCGCGCCGGCGCCCGGGCGACCGTCGTCGACCACTTCCGCGAGCTGGTCCACCCGCTCTTCGACCGCGCCTCGCGCGCGGTCTACTACGCGATGCTGCGCCGCGCGCCCACCCTCTGGGGCATCGCCTACGGGCTCGGCGACTGGATGCGGAGCGATTCGCCGCTCACCTTCGGCATGACGCGGATCGGAGCGGGGCGCCTCGCCTCGCTGCTCGAGCGTCTCGCCCCGGACACCGTCGTCAGCGTCCACGCGACGCCCGCCGCGGCGCTCTCGTCCCTGGCCTGCGCGGGTGTGCGCGTGCCACCGCATACGACGGTCGTGACGGACTTCGTCGCTCACAGCCAGTGGATCGCGCCGGGCATCGACCGCTTCTGCGTCGCCGCCGCCGAGGTGAAGCACGAGTTCGTCGCGCGCGGCATCCCGGCCGAGCGCGTCGTCGTCACCGGCATCCCTGTGCGCGCGGATTTCTCCGGGCCCGTCGATCCGCTCGCGGCCCGCCGGACGCTCGACCTCGCCTCCGGCGGGCCGGTCGTCCTCGCGATGGCGGGTTCGCAGGGAGCGTTCGGCCGGCTGCCCGAGGTCGCGGAGACGCTCGGACGCCTCGAACGCCCGGTCCAGGGCATCCTCGTCGCGGGGCGGGACGAGGGCCTGCGCGCACGGCTCGAGCGGCTCACCGCGGGCACCGCGATCCGCACACTCGGCTACGCGACCGGGGTCCGGGAGCTCATGGCGGCGGCCGACCTCGTCGTCACCAAGGCCGGCGGCATGACCCTCGCCGAGGCCATGGCCGCCACGCTGCCCGTCCTCGCCTACGGATCGCTGCCCGGCCAGGAGCGACGCAACGAGCGCTTCGCCGCGCGCTCGGGCATCGCGCTCGTCGCGCGCTCACGACGTGAGCTCGCGCAAGCACTCGCCCGGGCCCTCGACGAGCCGGGACTGCTCGCGCGCATGCGGGTGCGGATGCGCCGCCTCGGCCGCCCGGACGCGACGGAGCGGATCGTGGACCTGGTCCTCGAGCGGCGCAGCCGGAGCCCACTCGCGTGACCCTCGGACGCCTGGCGCTCGGCGTCGCCGCGGCGTGGGGGGCGTACGCGTGGGGCGCGCACGTGGTGACGCCGGCGTGCGTCTGGCGGGGCGACCGCGCGCGGCGGCGCGTCGCCCTCACCTTCGACGACGGCCCCGATCCCGCGTGGACCCCGCGCGTCCTCGATCTCCTCCGGGAGCGGCGCGTCCCCGGCTCGTTCTTCCTCGTGGGCGAACGCGCGGCGCGCGCCCCGGAGACCGTGCGTCGAATGGCCGCCGAGGGGCACGAGGTCGCAAGCCACGGCTGGTCGCACAGGAGCCTCTGGCTCTGCGGGCCCTGGCGCACCGGGGAGGAGATCGGGCGCACCCACGCGCTTCTCACCGCCCTCGCCGGTTCCGAGCCGCGGCACTTCCGCCCGCCGTGGGGCATGGTCAACGCGGCGATGTTCGGCGCCCTCCGGCGGCATGGTGAGCGCTGCGTGTTCTGGTCGATCCAGCCCGAGGGCCTCCGGTCGGCGCCGCCAGACCTCCAGGTTCGCCACGTCCTGCGGCGCGCGCACGCGGGGGCGATCGTCGACCTCCACGACGCCGAAGGCACGCCGGGCGCGCCCGAACGCGTGCTCGCGGCCCTCCCCGCGATGATCGACGGGCTCCGGGACGCCGGGTACGACCCGGTCACCGTCACGGCACTCCTCGGCTGATCACGGCCCAGCGTTCACCCAGAGCGTGCGCCCGCCGGCGCTCGCGACGAGCCGCGCTCCCGGCAGGCGGCTCGCGACGCTCCGCTCCGGCGGCCGGACGCTGACGAGCCACACCCGGCCTGCGGCCCACGCCTGCCTGAGCCGGGGCTCGTCCCAGAAGACCTGCCGCCCCTCCGGGCGGAGTGCCCCGAACGCGAGGACGCTCCGTCGCCCGTCGACGATCACGGCACGACGCCCCGTGTACCACTCGAGCGCGCCCGAGCTCTCGAGCGGGCCCTCGTGGACGACGACGTCGTCCGCTGCCGCCGCGCGGGCGATCACGCCGCCCACGGCGATCGCCGCGCGGTGCGTCGAGACCAGGGAGAGCCCCGCCGCCACCGACGGGAGCACGCACCCGAGGGTGGCGACGACCACGATCGCCCCGCCATGCCGCGCGAGCGGCCGCACGGCGGCACAGAGCGCGGCGGCCAGGGCGCCGAGCGTGAAGACGAGCGCCGTCGTACCCACGAGCGGCCGGAAGGCCGTCCACGGCGGCACCGGCGCAACGCCAGCGGACGCCACGCTCTTCCGCGTCGCGACGTCGGTCGCGCCGAGGACGTCGTCGAGGAAGCGCCCACCGTCGCCGGCCCAGAAGGCCGCGAGCGCGGCTCCGAGGGCGACGAACAGCACCGCGTGCGCGACGAGCAGGCTGCGTCGCGAGCCGGACTCCCACGCCCGCGCCGCCAGGAGGGCGATCGCGAAGTACGCCGGAAGGCCGTAGTGCGGGAGGCGGAAGCGGGAGGCGAGCGCCGCGACGAGGACGCCGACCGCCCACACGGCGAGCGCCACCCAGGGCAGCTCCGCGGGATCGCGCCAGGCGCGGCGACGGACGAGCGAGACGATCGTCGCGCACGCGGCCAGCACCCACGGCGCGGCGCCGAGCAGGGCGACGGCGAGGAACGCCGCCGCGCCGAGCGGCACGTCCTCGTCCGGGAACCAGCGCGCCCCGAGGACGTTGAGCACGTGGTTGTCCACGAGCGTGTACCAGAGGAACCCGGGCGTCCGTCGCTCCGCGAGGACCCACCAGCCGAACCCCAGCACGGCGCCCGCCGCGACGCCGGGCCACGGCAGCCACCGTCCGAGCGGCCGCGCCCGCCCGCCCAGCGCGAGCGCGGCCCCGAGCGCCAGCGGCGGGGCCAGCGCGCCGAGGGGATCCTTGGCGAGGGCGGCCACGCCGAAGGCCGCGAGCCCGGCCGCGACGCGACCGCGTCGTCCCTCCGCGAGCCCGGTGAGGCAGAGGGCGAAGCCCGAGGCGAGCGCGGCGACGAACAGCGTTTCGGGCCGGACGTAGCGGGTGAACGCGAAGAACCCCGGGCTCGTCGCGAGAGCGAGGCCCGCGAGCGCGCCGCCGCCGGGGCCGAGCAGGCGTGCGCCGAACCAGGCGGTCGCGGCGACGGCAGCGAGCCCGGCGAGCGCGGGCACCGCGCGCGCGGCGGCCTCGCCGGGTCCGGCGAGCGTGAACGCGGCGGCGAGGAGCGCGTAGAGGAGCGGGGGCTTGTCGACGTAGCGGACGCCGCCGAGCGTCAGCGCGAACGGATCGCCCGAGCGCTGGAGCTCACGCGCGATCTCGGCGTGCATCCCCTCGCCCGGGTCGTCGAACGGCGCGTTGCCGAGACCGGGCAGGATCAAGAGCGCCGAGGCGATGACGGCGAGCGCCCCCGCGATCGCGCCGCGCGGCGCCCGGCTCCGAGGGCGCTCGAGATCAAGGCTCACGCGATCCCGTGGGGGTGTCCGAGGGCGCTGGAGATCAAGGCTCACGTGATCCCGTTGCGGGGTGTCGGGGGGAGCGGCGGTCGCGCCCCCCGACGTCAATCAAGTCCGCGAGACGAGAGCCACGCCGAGCACGATGAAGCCGATCCCGGCCCAGCGCGCCGGCGTCACCGCCTCGGCGAGGAGGAGTTGGGCGAGGAGCGCGACCACGATGTAGTCGACCGCCGTCATCGGCAGCACTTGGCTCACGTTCGCGCGGGACAGCAGCGTGAGGTACATGAAGAAGAACGTCGCCTGCAGCACCACGCCGAGCAGCAGCCACGGGTTCGAGACCGCGCGGCCGATCATGCCCGCGAGGTGCGCGGCCGGCGCCTCGGTCAGGTCGCCGACGGTCTTCATCCCCTTCGAGAGCAGCACGTGACCCGTGCCGCCGATCATCGCCGCGATCAGTACCAGCACCGTGGTCTTGAGCATCAGAGTGACTTTCCGATCGCCGAGAGGAGGGCCTTCTCGACGGTCTGGTCCGTGGTGGTGATCGGCTCGTCGTTGTCCATCCAGAGGATCCGCTCCCGCTTGAACACGCTCCGCTCCACCGTGATCGTGGTCCGGCCCTCGCCCGCCGCCTTGACGTTGACGCGCAATCGATGGCGCGTCCCCTTCGCGTACACGCCGTAGTCCTCGCCCTCGACGCGGCGCGAGTCGGTCGTGATCCAGCCGATCGCCCGGTCCTCCTTGTCGATATCCCAGCCGAGGTGCTTGAGGACCGCGAGCGTCGTGCTCCACGCCCGCTCCACGGGCACCGCGAAGGTCTGCGACACCGGCTCGGCGGCGCCGGCCGCGCCCCCCAGCGCCACCGTCATCACTATCGCCCAGACGACGACTCTCATGTCCGCTCCTCTCCTCGCCGCGCCCTACGCGGCCTCCAGACGGCCCTCGTGGAGCCGGTACACCGTGCTTCCTCCCGCGACGACGTCCGGGTGGTGGCTCACCACCACCACCGCCGCGCCCGCACCCGCCCTGCGCCGCAGTCCGTCGAGGATGACTGCGCCGTTCGCATCATCCAGATTGCCCGTCGGCTCGTCCGCGAGCAAGAGGGGTGGATCGTTCAGCACCGCGCGGCAGTAGGCCACCCGCTGCTGCTCGCCACCCGAGAGCTGCGCCGGGTAGTGGTCCCGCCGGTCCGCCACGCCGAGCTGCTCCAGGAGCGCGAGCGCCCGCCGCCGCGCCTCGGCGGCCGGCCGCCCGACATAGCGCGCCGCCAACAGCACGTTCTCGAGCGCGGTGAGCGAGGAGACGAGCAGGAAGCTCTGGAAGACGAATCCGACGCACCGGCCGCGCGCCTGACTCTTCGCCGAGCGCCCGAGCGCGCTGACCCGCTCGTCGCCGTACCAGAGCTCGCCGCCGTCGGCGTCCTCCAGCAGGCCGAGGAGGTTGAGGAGCGTGCTCTTCCCAGAGCCCGAGGCGCCGGTGACCACGATCAGCTCACCCGCCTTCACGGCAAGGTCGACGTCGTGGAGCACCTGGATCTGCCCCCCCGACGGCGCGCGATACGACTTCGCGAGACCCGCCGCTCGCAGCACTCAGGCGCCCCGCCGGATCGCCTCGGCAGGCGAGAGCGCGACGACTCGCCAGGTCGCGTACCCAGCCGCCGCCGCGCCCAGGAGCACCGAGAAAACGAGGGCCCCGGCCAGCAGCCGCGGCGAGAAGTCGAAGAGCTCCTGGCCCGAGCGCCCGACCCAGGCGTCGATCGAGGCGCCGAGTGCCAGCGCGAGCGCGAGCCCGGCGAGCCCGCCAGCCAGCGTGACCGCGAGCGACTCGGCGAGCACCTCGCGCGCCAGTTGCAGGTCGGTGGCGCCGAGCGCGCGCTTGACGCCGAAGTCGCGGATGCGCTCGAAGACCGCCGCCGCCATCGTGTTGGCGAGCGAGAGGCCACCGATGACGAGCGCGAGCGCGCCGATGCCAACCAGCAGCGCCGAGAAGAACGCGGTCGAGGAGCGCAGGAGCCCCGACAGTTCGCTCGGGAGCTGGACGTTCACACCGGGCACGCGTTCCCGGATGCGACGGGCCACGGCGTCGGGGTCCTGGCCGTCCGTCCAGCCGACCGCGGCGCCGGTGTTGAGGTCGGCCGCGGTGAGCGCCGCGGCCCCCGAGGCGAGCACGGTCTGCAGCAACCGGTCCTTCGCCACCCACTGCTCGCGGGCGTCCTCGATCGGTACGAAGACGAACCGATCGGGCGCCGTCAGCATGCGCTCGAGCACGCCCACCACCTCGTAAGACGCGCCCTCCAGCGTCAGCCGGCTGCCCGGGCGGAGGCCGTGCGAGGCCGCGAACGAAGCGCCGAGGACCGCCACCTTGCGCTCGCCCGGGCGCAGGAAGCGCCCCGCCTGGACCGGGAGGTCCCGGTAGTGACGGTTCGGCGCCGGCACGGCGAGGTCCAGACCCAGCACCAGCTCCTGTGTGAGTGTCATGAACTGCGAGACCGAAGGGTTGAGCGGAAGCATCACCTGCGGCTGCACGCCGAGAACGCCCGGCACCGCCGCGATCGCGCGAATCGTCGCGGCGGGCAGCAGGCCGCCGGCCGTGAAACCCGCCCCCATCCCCATGCCCCGCCCCGCGACCGAGATCTGGCCGAGCACGAACCGATCTCCGCCCTCGATGAACCGCACGATGCGCTCGCTCATCGCGCCGAGCGTGACGAGCCCACCGACGCCGATCGCGATGCCGGCGATCGTGAACGCGTAGCCGCGGAGAATTCTCAGGACCATTTCACCGCTCGGCTCGGCCGGCGACCGGCCTCACCTCGCACGCCCCCGCCCCATTTCACCCCGCGGCTCGGCCGGCGACCGGCCTCACCTCGCACTACCACCACCATCACCATCTCACCGCTCGGCTCGGCCGGCGACCGGCCTCACCTCGCACTACCACCACCATCTCACCGCTCGCCTCGGCGGCGGCACCGCCTCGGCTCGCACTACCACTCCAGCCGCGATTCCACGGGCCGACCGGCGAGGCGACGTAGCCAGAGATTGACACGGGCGATCGAGAACAGGAGCGCGAGGGACAGCCGGGTGCGCACGCTCATGCCCGCGAATCCGCCGCCCGACAGCACCGTCAGGACGGCGTCGATCATCCCGAACTGCGGCTTCGGCTGCAGGAACAGCTCGAGGAACGCGGGCTCGTAGTACTTGTGGATGAACCGGAAGAACGGCGCGAGGCCGCGTCGGATCGCGCGCTCGTAGGCCGCGAAACGCGTGGCGGCCGCGCGGGCGTCGTCCAGGGTGCTGTCCAGCGCCTGCGCCGCGAGCTCCGCGGACTGGATCGCGATGTGCACGCCCCCCGAGAAGATCGGATCGACGAACGCGATGGCGTCGCCGACCGCCAGGAAGCGCTCCCCCACGATGGGGCGGTTACGATACGCGAAGTTCGCGCTCGCGCGGAGCGGAGTCACCTGCTCGGCGCCGGCGAGGTTCTGCGCGACGCGACGACAGCGATGGATCATTTCCCGAAAGACGTCCTCACGCGCGCCGTTCCAGCTCCCGAGCGTCCGCGCGTGCATCACGCACCCCACGCTCGTGAGGTCGCCCGCGAGCGGGATCCACCAGAACCAGCCGGCCTCGAAGATGTAGATGCGGATGTTGCCTTCGTCGCGCCCCTGCGCCCGCGCCGCGCCGCGGAAATGCGCGTACAGCGCGACCTTGCCGAGATTCGGGATGCGCCCGCGCGCGCCGTGCGTCGACGCGAGCAATGCGTCGCGCCCGGTGGCGTCCACGAGGAACCGGGCGCGCGCGGTCAGCATCTGGCCGGCCGTCCGCGCCGTGACCGAAACGGTCTCGGCGTCGAAGGCCACCGCCTCGACCGTCACGGGTTGGCGGACGTCGACCCCTTGCTTCCGGGCGTGCTCGAGCAACAGCGCGTCGAATTCCGCACGCGGCACCTGGTAGGAGTGGCTCGGCCACGGCTTGCCGCGCAAGAAGTAGAAGGTGTGCTCCAGGCCCGATTCCTGGTCGTGGAAGGTGGCGCCGTACTTCACCTGGAAGCCGTGCTTCGCCACGGTGGCGCCGACGCCGAGCCGCTCGAGGAGCGGGAGCGTCGCAGGCAGCAGCGACTCGCCGACGTGGAAGCGCGGGAATTCCTCGCGCTCGAACAGCACCACACGCCGTCCGGCACGAGCGAGGAATCCCGCGGTCGCCGAGCCGGCAGGACCACCACCGACGACGGCGACGTCGTAGAGGTCGGGCGGGTTCATCGGCGCCTGCCCACCGGCACGACGACCGCCGGCACGCGCCCGACGACGGCGACGTCGTAGAGGTCGGGCGGGTTCATCGGCGCCTGCCCACCGGCACGACGACCGCCGGCACGCGC
>Ga0156194_1108_pt1 | contig 16012 bp, 21 predicted proteins | sample RifCSPlowO2_12_FD_107847 | JGI IMG/M metagenome (GOLD analysis project Ga0156194, IMG submission 107847) | Candidatus Rokubacteria bacterium RIFCSPLOWO2_12_FULL_71_22 | reverse complement strand
CTCGAACTCGAGCTCGCGGAGCGCGCGCAGGACGGTGAGCTTCTCCTCCTCGAGCTGCTGCCGGGGATCGACCGGAAGCGCGAGGAACGTCCGGCCTCCGGCGCCGCGCCCGAGCAGCGGCCAGAGCGCGAAGGCGAGCAGCGGCAGCCCGATCACGAGCGCGGCGAGCACGATCGCTGTCATCGCTCGCGTTCGAGCTCGCGGCGGATCCGCTCGCTCATCGCCGCGTCCAGCGTGCTCGGCGTCGCCGCTGACGCGCGGTGCTGCCGCGTCCAGCGGCGGAGCACCACGGTGAGGATCACGAGCCCCACCGCGACGGCCACCGCCGGGAAGAGCCACACGAGCAGGTTGAAGCCCCGGGGCCTGGGAGACAGCAGGATCCACTCGCCGTAGCGGTCGACGAAGTACTGCACGACCTGCTCGGGGCGCTCACCCGCCGCGAGGCGCTCGCGAACGATCGCGCGCATCTGCTGCGCCATCTCGGACGGCGAGTCCGCGACGGAGAGGTTCTGGCAGACGACGCACCGGAGCTGGGCGGCCACCTCGTGGACGGTCTCCTCGGTCACGGACCGGGCCGGCTGCTGGGCCGCCGCGGTGCCGCAGAGGGTGGCGCCCAGCAGCAGGACCACCACGAGTCGTCGCGTGCGGACGGTGCGCATGGGTCGCGCCTGCCCTCAGGCGGGGCCCGGCTTCCCCTCGGGCTCGGCCAGGAGTCGCTCGACGTTGGCGCGGAAGATCTCGTCGGTCAACGCGCCCACGTGCTTGGCGCGGATCTGGCCCCGACGATCGAGGAAGAACGTTTCGGGGACGCCGTACACGCCGAAGTCCACCGACACCTTGCCCGTCAGGTCCTGCGCGTTGGGGAACGTCAGGCCGAAGTCCCGGATGAACTTTTCCGCCGCCTCGCGCTTGTCCTGGATGTCCACGCCGATCAGGGTCAGCCCCCGGTCACGGTAGGTCCTCCAGGCGCGCTCCAGCACGGGCGCCTCCTCGTAGCACGCCGGGTAGCACCACGAGGCCCAGAAGTTGACGACGACCACCCGACCGCGGTGGGCCTCGAGCGAGACCGCTGTGCCGTCGAAGGCCGTGAGCGCGAACGCCGGCGCAGGCCGGCCGACGAGCGGCGAGGCGATGTCGCGCGGATTCGTGCGGAATCCGTAGGCGAGCAGCGCCAGGACGGGGATCGCCGAGAGGGGGATCAGCCAGCGCCAGGCGCGTCTCATGCGGGGCGCCTGGCCTCGGGGAGGATCGCCAGCAGCGCGCCGAGCGTGATCACGACCCCGCCGATCCAGATCCAGCTCACGAGCCGATTGACCTGGAGCTTGATCGTGGCCTCCGTGCCGTCGCGGGCGAAGTCGCCGAGGACGAGGTAGATGTCCTCCGTGAGCCCGAGGCGATAATCGACGGCGGCGATCGGCGACTGCTGCTGGGGGTAGAACTTCTTCGCCGGGCGCAGCACGTCGAGCACCCGGCCGTTCGACACCGTGAACGCGCCGGTCACCTTGGCGTGGTTGGACTCCTCGCTGGCGGACAGGCCGTCGAACCGCACGCGGTAGCCGGCCAGCTCCGCGTGCTCTCCGCGCTTGAGCGTCGTCTCCGTCTGGACCGACCACGCGTGCGATCCGGTCACGCCGACCGCGATCACGAGGACGCCGAAGTGGACCAGGAAGCCGCCGTACCGGCGGTTGTGGCGCAGGAGGAGCCCGCCCATCGCCGGGAGGAGGCGCTCACCCGTGCGGCGCCGCGCTCGCGTGGCCCGGCCGAAGTCGAGGGCGATCGTCGCCGAGACGAAGACCGTGGTGGCGAAGGTCAGCACGGCCAGCGTCGGGCGCACCCCGGCGCCGAACGCCACGAGCGCGGCGAGGAACCCGAGGGCGACGGGCCAGAGGAAGTTGCGTCGGAGATTGTCGGTCGAGGCCCGGCGCCAGGCGATCAGCGGCCCGACCCCCATCAGAAAGATGAGCGACAGGAAGAGCGGGATGTTGACCTGGTTGAAGAAGGGCGCGCCGACCGACACCTTCACGCCCCGCACCGCTTCCGAGAGCAGGGGAAACACGGTGCCGAAGAACACGGTGAACGTGGCGGCGATGAGGAGCACGTTGTTGAGCAGGAACGCGGACTCGCGGGAGACGACCGAGTCGAGCTCCCCCTGCGCGCGCAGCGCGTCCCACCTGAGCGCCACGAGGCCGAGCGCGACGAGCACCACGAGCGCCAGGAAGCTCAGGAACAGGATCCCGATGGCGCCCTGGGTGAACGCGTGCACGGACGCGATGATCCCGGAGCGCGTGAGGAACGTGCCGAACAGCGTGAGCGTGAAGCTCAGGATGATGAGCGAGATGTTCCAGAGCTTCAGCATCCGCCGCCGCTCCTGGATCATCACCGAGTGGAGGAACGCGGTGGCGGCGAGCCAGGGCATGAACGCCGCGTTCTCGACGGGATCCCACGCCCAGTAGCCGCCCCAGCCGAGCACGTGATAGCTCCACCAGCCGCCGATCAGCAGGCCCAGCGAGAGGAAATACCAGGCGATGATCGTCCAGCGGCGCGTCATCGTGATCCAGGCGTCCCCGACGCGGCCGGTGACGAGCGCGGCGATCGCGAAGGCGAAGGGGACGGTGAGCCCCGTGAATCCCAGGTACAGCGCGACGGGATGCGTGATCATCCCGGTGTCCTCGAGGAGCGGGTTCAGGCCGCGTCCATCCGCGGGCACGGGCGCCAGACGCTCGAAGGGCGACGCGGCCACGGTCATCACGAGCAGGAAGAAGGCGAGCACCGACAGCATGACCGCCAGGACCCAGGGGTAGAACTCGCGTGTGGTCTCCCGGTGACGCAGGACGATGATGAGCGTGTAGAGGGCGAGCATCCACGCCCAGAGGATGATCGAGCCCTCGAGCGCGCCCCAGACGCCGGTGATGCGGTAGTAGAACGGCGTCCCGAGGTTCGTGTTGCTGGCCACGTAGCGCACGGAGAAATCGAACGTCAGGAACGCGTAGGTCAGGAGCGCGAAACAGAAGGAGATCAGGACGAAGACGCCGACGCCCGCCCGCTGGGCCGCTTCGACCAGCGCGCTCCGGCCCGTGCGCCCGCCCGCCGTCGCGGCCACGGCCCCGCCGAGGGCCAGCACCAGGGCGACGAGGCTGGCGGCCCGACCGATCTCCGGGATCATTGTTCGCCCTTCAGCGTCTTGATCAGCTCCTTGTAGCCGGCCCCCGTCTCGTCGTGGGGCGCCTTGTACTCCTCGGAGTGCTTGGCCATGATCAGCGTGGCCTTGAAGTATCCCTCGGGCGTCCAGCTCCCCTCGACGACCGCGCCGCGCCCCTCGCCGAACAGGTCCGGCGCCGTGCCCTTGTGACGCACGGGGACGGTGGCCTTGCCGTCGGTCAGGCTGAAGCGGAGATCCAGCGCGCGCGGCTCCCAGGTGAGCGAGCCCGGCGCCACGAGCCCGCCGAGGCGGTAGGCTTTGCCCGTCACGGGCGCCGCCTGGAGCTCCTCGGGCGTGACGAAGTAGACCGCCGACTGTGTGACGCCGGCGTAGATCATGTACGCCAGCGCGCCCAGGATGACGATGCCGCCGGCGATGAACTTGGCGTTGCGGTTCATTTGCGGTCCAGCTCCCTCTCCTGGCGCACGAGGCGGCGCCAGTACGCGAACAGGCCGACGGCCGCGAGGCCATACGCGGACACGACGAACCCCCAGTGGTCGGGCATCAGGCGAGGGCCTCCTGCTCCTTGCGGAGGATGCGCACGCGCTTGGCGAGGAAGTACGCGTACAGGAGCGCGTACGCGGCCAGGTTGACGAGCAGGGGCACCACGATCGCGGACGACATCGTCGGTGGCCCGGCCTTCAGCAGGGACGGCGGCTGGTGCAGCGTGCGCCACCACAGCACCGAGAAGTGAACCAGCGGGATGTTGAGCGCCGCCACGATGCCGAGCACCGCCGCGTAGCGGGCGCCGCGCTCGCGATCCTCGATCATGCCGCGCAGCAGCAGGTAGCCGAGGTACATGACGAACAGGATCGCGACGCTCGTCAGGCGCGCGTCCCACGTCCACCAGGTGCCCCACGTCGGCTTGCCCCAGATCGAGCCGGTCACGATCGTGATGCCGTTGAAGAGCACGCCGATCTCGGCCGAGGCATGCGCGACGCGATCCGCCGCTTCGAGGCGTCGCGCGAGGTACGCGATCGACGCGACGAAGACCACGGCGAACGCGAGGTAGGCGACCAGGACGCTCGGGACGTGCACGTACATGATGCGCTGCACGTTGCCCTGCGTGACCTCGCGCGGCGCCACGACGAACCCCGCCGCGAGGCCTGCCAGGAGGCCCAGCAGCGCCAGCCAGCCGAGGACGCGCGTCATCCGTCTATCCCTCCAGCACGAACTCGAACGTGAGCACGCCGACCACGACGTAGATGAGGTCGGCCGCGCCGAGGAGCTGCAGCCAGTTGGCGACGGCGCCCAGCGGCTCTCCGAGGAGCACCGCTTCGGTCGCCTTCACGGTTGCGAGCAGCACCGGCACCTGCACGGGCAGCAGCAACACCGGGAACAGGAGCTCGCGGGCCCGGACTTGCGCCGTCATCGCGGCGAACAGCGTCCCGACGGCGGCGAACCCGACCGTGCCGAGCACGATCACCAGCGCGAGCGCCGCCCACGTGCCCCCGACATCGACGTTGAAGAAGACCACGAACATGGCGACCAGCACGGCTTCGACCACGAGCATCAGGACCAGGTTCCCCGCCAGCTTGCCGACGAAGATCGCCGACTTGTCGCCGGGGGCCAGGAGGAGCCCCTCCCAGCAGTCGTTCTCCCGCTCGACCTGGAACGTCCGCCCGAGGCCGAGGAGCCCGCTCAGGATGAAACCGAGCCAGAGGAGGCCGGGCAGCACCGCGGCCAGGCGCTCCCGGTCGGGGCCGAGCGTGAACTGGAAGACGAACAGGAGGAGCAGCGAAAAGAAGAAGAGGGCGTTCAGCGTCTCCTTCGAGCGCCGCTCGACGAGCAGGTCTTTCCAGACGACCACCCACGCCCGCCGCGCGTAGCTCAGGACCCGTTCTCCGTGTGGAGGGCGTAGAGACGCTGCACGTCGTCCGCGCCGAGCCCGGCGCGCGGTGTGTCGAGCGCGATCGCACCCGCAGCCAGGATCGCGATGCGATCCGCGATTCCGAGCTCGCGGCCGAAGCTGTGCGTGGCCATGACGATCGCGCCGCCCCGCGTCTTGAACGCCTGCAGGTACTCCTCCAGCCACTTCTTGCCTCGCTGGTCGAGCCCCGCCGACGGCTCGTCGAGCAGCAGCACCCGGGGCGGCGTGAGGGCGAACCGCGCGAGCGAGAGCCGGCGCCGCATCCCGGCCGAGAACGTGCGGACGCGCACGTCGGCGTAGCGCTCGAGCTCGACGTCCGCGAGGGCCGCGGTGAGTCCGTCGGCCGCCACCCGGAGCCCCGCGAGCCCCGCCCAGAAACGGAGGTTCTCGCGGGCGGTGAGGTCCTCGTACACGTGCGCACCGTGCGCCACGAGCCCGATGAGCCGCCGCACGGCCTCGGGCTGGCGCGCGCAATCGTGACCGGCGATCGCCGCGGCGCCGCGGGTGGGGCGGACGAGCGTCGCCAGGATCTTGAGCAGCGTGGTCTTGCCGGCCCCGTTGGCGCCCAGGAGCGCCACGGCCTCCCCGGCGCGGACGTCGAGCGTCACTCCGTCCAGCACCCGATGGGCGCCGAACGTCTTGCGCAGGCCGCTGATGCGGACGAGGATCTCTGAGGCCATGATTGCGACAGACTGATTCTCGCCCAGCGATGCAGGCCGGTCAAGACAACCGGGCCAGTCCTGGGGCGAACGGCTCAGGTGCGTAGAGCGCGCAGGCGGGCGATGCGCTCGTCGAGTGGAGGGTGGGTCGAGAAGAGCCGCGCGAGCCCCTGTCCACTGAGCGGGTTGACGATGAAGAGGTGCGCCGTGGCCGGGCTCGCGCCCGCCATGGGCCGCGCCTCGTTCGCGCGCTCGAGCTTCTGGAGCGCACCGATCAGCCCCGAGGACCGGCCCGCGAGGCGCGCCCCGGTCGCGTCGGCCTGGAACTCCCGCGCGCGCGAGACGGCCAGCTGCACCAGCATCGCGGCGATCGGCGCCAGGACCGCCATGACGATCAGCGCCAGGGGGTTCGGCCCCTCGTCGTCCCGGTCCCTGCCGCCGAAGATCGCTGCCCACTGCGCCATGTGGGCCAGATAGGTGATCGCGCCGGCGAGCGTCGCCGCGACCGTGGAGATGAGCACGTCGCGGTTGCGCACGTGCGCGAGCTCGTGCGCCAGGACGCCCTCGAGCTCATCGGCGTCGAGGATCCGCGTGATGCCCTCGGTCACCGCCACGGCCGCATGCTGCGGGCTGCGGCCGGTCGCGAAGGCGTTGGGCGTGTCGCTCGCGATCAGGTACACGCGCGGCATCGGGATGCCGGCGCGCGTCGCCAGGCGCCGCACGATCGCGTGGACGCCGGGCGCCGCGGCTTCGTCGATCGCGCGAGCGCCGTACATCGCCAAAACGATGCGATCGGAGAACCAGTAGCTCGCGAAGTTCATGGCCACCGCGAACACGAAGGCCACGAGCATGCCGCGCTGCCCACCGAGCGCCCCGCCGAAGAGGACGAGCAGCGCGGTGAGCACCGCGAGCAGGAGCCCCGTCTTGAACACGTTGGACATGATCCCGGCCCTCCGTCGGCCGATGAACGCCGTCCGAAGCGTAGCAAAGCGCCCGGAGGGGGTCAAATGCCTTGACTTGCGGGACGCGCGTCCATATACTGTGCAAGTTTAATCTAAATCTCTTTTGCGACAACGACTTAGCGAGCATGCTCATCCGAGTCTCGGATATCCCAGACGACGGGCTCACCGTCGACGACACGGCCGCGCTGGGCGCGCCGTACGGCGATCCGGCGTGGCGCCTCGAGGCCGTGCAGCTGCGGCTCGTGCGTGACCAGGCGGACGTGCTGGTGACCGGCGAGATCCGGGCGACGGTGCCGCAGGTCTGCGGGCGCTGCCTCGAGCCGTTTCCGGCCCGGGTGTGCGCCGCGGTGGACGTCCGCATGGTCCCACGCCCGGCCCGCCTCGACAACGTGGAGCTCGCCGCCGGCGACCTCGATGTGGATTTCTACGAGAACGACGTGCTCGACCTGGCCGTGCTGGTCGGAAACGAGACCGCGCTGGCGCTGCCGATGAAACCGCTCTGCCGCGAGGGGTGCCTCGGGCTCTGTCCCGTCTGCGGGGCCGACAAGAACGCCGTCACCTGCGCGTGCCCGCCGGCGGCGCCCGACCCGCGCTTCGCCGCGCTCCGCGATCTGGCGGCACGGCTCTCGCGCTAGACACTCGAAGGAGGGAACGCTCCGATGCCGCTGCCGAAACGCCGTCATTCGAAGACTCGTGGACGCAAACGTCGCACGCACTACAAGCTCGCCGCGCCGACACGGTCGGTGTGCCCGCAGTGCCGGGAGAGCAAGCTGCCCCACCGCGTGTGCCCGCACTGCGGCTACTACAAGGGGCGCGAGATCCTCGCCGTCGAAGGGGCCTGATCTGAAGATCGCCGTCGACGCCATGGGAGGCGACCACGGTCCCGCGGTCGTCGTCGAGGGAGCCGTCGCCGCCAGCCGCGAGTTCGGCGCCTCCGTCATCCTCGTCGGCGACAAGGCCGCGGTGGAGCGCGAGGTCCTGCGGCTGGACGCGCACGCCCTGGACGTCCAGATCCGGCACACCTCCCAGGTCGTCGGCATGGCGGAAAGCCCCTCCCACGCGCTGCGCCGCAAGCGCGACTCGTCGCTCAGGGTGGCCGCCGAGCTGGTCAAGGAGGGTACGGCGGGCGCGTTCGTCTCGGCGGGCAACACGGGCGCGGCCATGGCGATCTCGATGTTCGTGATCGGCGTCCTCCCCGGGGTGGACCGACCGGCGATCGCCGCGGTCCTGCCCAACCTCAGGCGATTCACGATTCTCCTCGACGCCGGCGCGAACGTGAACCCGAAGCCCTGGCACCTCCTCCAGTTCGCCGTGATGGGGCACGTCTACGCGCGGGACATCCTCGGGTTCGACAGCCCCCGCGTGGGGCTCTTGTCCGTCGGGGAAGAGGAGGGCAAGGGCAACGACCTGACGCGGGAGGCGTACGAGCTCCTGAAGGAGTCGTCGCTCAACTTCGTGGGGAACGTCGAGGGACGCGACATCTACAACGGCGCGTGTGACGTCGTGGTGACGGATGGCTTTACCGGCAACGTGGCGCTCAAGATCTCCGAGAGCCTCGCCGAGATGCTCGGGAGCATGCTCAAGGAGGAGTTGCTGCGCGACGTCCGCTCGAAGCTCGGGGCCAAATTGGCGATGCCCGCCTTCGAGCGGTTCCGTCGGCGGATCGACTACACCGAGATGGGCGGTGCGCCACTCCTGGGGATTGACGGCGCGGCCATCATCTGTCACGGTGCCTCGCCGGTGAAGGCGATCAAGAACGCGGTACGTGTGGCCCAGGAGTGGGCGACCGCGGGGCTCAACGAGCACATCAAGGCCGCGATCGAGGCGGAGGTGGCGCGCGGCGGCCGCGAGGAGGCGCGCGAATGACGCGGGCGCGGATCACCGGGGTCGGGGCGTACGCGCCCAAGCGGATCCTGACCAACGCCGACCTCGAGAAGATGATCGAGACCAGCGACGCGTGGATCGTCAAGCGGAGCGGGATCCGCGAGCGCCACATCGCGGACGAGAACGAGGCGACCTCGGACCTCGCGCTCCGCGCGGCCCAGCAGGCGCTCGAGCGGGCGAACCTCGTCCCGGAGGACATCGACTTCATCGCCGTCGGGACCACCACGCCCGACATGTTCTTCCCGAGCGTGGGAAACATCGTCCAGCACCGGCTCGGATGCCGGCGCGCCGGCTCGGTGGACATGCTCGCGGCGTGCGCGGGATCGATCTACAGCCTGTCGATCGGCTCCCAGTTCATCCAGACGGGGAAGTACCGTCGGGTCCTGTGCATCGGCGCCGAGACGCTCTCGAAGATCACCGACTTCACGGACCGGGGCACGTGCGTCCTGCTGGCCGACGCCGCCGGCGCCGCCGTGCTCGAGCCCTCGAACGACGACCGGGGCGTGATCGACTTCGATCTCTCCTCCGACGGCCAGTACTGGAACCTGCTGTACATGCCGGCCGGGGGGTCGCGGCACCCGGCGAGCCACGAGACCGTCGACGCCCGGATGCACTACGCGAAGATGAAGGGCAACGAGGTTTTCAAGGTCGCCGTCCGCATGTTCGTCGACAGCACGGTGCGGGTCCTCGAGCGCAACGGTCTCACGGCCGCGGACGTCGACCTCTTCATCCCACACCAGGCCAATCTCCGGATCATCGAGGCGGCGGCCAAGCGCGTCGCGCTGCCGATGGAGCGGGTGTTCGTCAACGTCGACCGCTATGGCAACACCGGGGCCGCATCCCTGTACGTCGCGCTCGAAGAAGCTGTCTCCGCGGGCCGTCTCGCGCCCGGGAGCCTCGTGCTGCTCGCGGCCTTCGGAGGTGGCTTCGCCTGGGGCTCCCTCCTGATGCGATGGTAGTGCGAGCCGAGCGGCGTCGGGCCGCGAGGCGAGCGGTGAGATGATCGGGCAGGGCGTGCGAGCCGAGCGGCGTCGGGCCGCGAGGCGAGCGGCATGATCGCTTTTCTCTTCCCGGGACAGGGCTCGCAGGCGGTGGGCATGGGGCGCGCCTTTTTCGAGAGCTCGCCGGGCGCCAAGGCGATCTTCGAAGAAGCGAACGAGGCCCTGGGCTTCGATCTCGCGCGCCTCACCTTCGAGGGACCGGAGACCGAGCTCGCGCTGACGGCCAACACGCAACCGGCGGTGCTCACGGCGAGCGTGGCGGCGGCCGCCGCCTGCGCCGAGCGCGGGCTTCGCCCGGCGCTTGCGGCGGGGCACAGCCTCGGCGAGTACTCCGCCCTCGTGGTCGCGGGCGCGCTCCGGTTCGCGGAGGCCGTCCGCATCGTGCGCCGCCGCGGCGAATTCATGCAGGATGCGGTACCCGTCGGCACGGGCGCGATGGCGGCCGTCATGGGGCTCGAGTTGCCCGCGGTCGAGTCGCTCTGCGCCGAAGCGGCCCAGGGCGAGGTGGTCGCCGTCGCGAACATCAACTCCGCCGGGCAAACCGTCATCGCGGGGCACCGCGCGGCGGTCGAGAGGGCCGCGGCGCTCGCCTCCGCGCGTGGCGGCGCGAAGTGCGTGTTGCTTCCGGTGAGCGCACCCTTTCACTGTCCGCTCATGGCGCCGGCAGCCGAGAAGCTCGCGCGGGAGCTGGAGGCGGTGCCGGTCGCCGACCCGACGATCGCGGTCGTCCGCAACGTCGACGGCGGCGTGACGCGTACGGCGGCGGACGTCAAGCCGTTCCTGCTGCGGCAGGTCGCCAGCCCGGTGCGCTGGAGCGATTGCGTGCGCCGGCTCGCCGAGGAAGGCGCGACGGCCTTCGTCGAGGTCGGGCCTGGGCGTGTGCTCAGCGCGCTCGTCAGGCGCATCGTGCAGGGGGCGCGCGGGATATCGATCGAGGATCCGGCGGGGCTGGACAAGGCGCTCGGCAGCCTCGGCATACGCGCGTGAGCCACCAGCCGCTGGACGGGCGCGTCGCGATCGTCACCGGGGGGAGCCGTGGCATCGGCGCGGCGATCGCCGCGGCGCTGGCCGAGGACGGAGCCGCCGTGGTAGTCTCTGGCCGCGACGCGGCGCGGCTCGAGCGCGTGGTGGCCGAGCTCACGGATCTCGGGCGGGCGGCGCACGGGGTCGTCGCCGATGCGGCGAGCCGCGAGGACTGCGACCGGCTGGTGGAAGCCACGAAGCAGCGTTTCAGCCGGGTGGACATCCTCGTCAACAACGCCGGCATCACCCGCGACGAGCTGCTGATCCGCATGAAGGACGAAGATTGGGACCGGGTGATGGAGGTCAACCTCCGTGGCGCGTTCCTGATGACACGCGCGGTCACGAAAGCGATGGTCCGCCAGAAGACCGGCGGCCGGATCATCAACATCACGTCCACGGCGGGAGCCATGGGGAATGCCGGGCAGGCGAACTACTCGGCGGCCAAGGCGGGGCTCATCGGGCTGACGAAGGCCGCGGCGCGCGAGTTGGCGCACTGGTCGATCCTGGTCAACGCCGTGGCGCCCGGCTTGATCGAGACGGACATGACCGCGGCGCTGCCCGCGAAGGCGCGGGAGGCGCTGCTCGCGCAGCTGCCGCTCAAGCGGATCGGGACCGCCCGCGAGGTGGCTGAGATGGTACGATTCCTCGCCGGAGACGGGGCTGCCTACATCACCGGGCAGGTCTTCCACGTCAACGGTGGCCTGTACATGTAGCGTATCCCCAATCGCGGAGGTGAGGGGTTCATGGCGAAGTCGGTGGAAGAAAAGGTCAAGGAGATCATCGTGGAGCAGCTCGGGGTGGAGGAAGACGACGTCACCTCGAACGCGAAGTTCATCGAGGATCTGGGCGCGGACTCCCTCGATACGGTCGAGCTCGTCATGGCACTGGAAGAGCACTTCGACATCCAGATCCCCGACGAGGATGCGGAGAAGATCGTGACCGTCGGCGACGCGATCGCCTACATCAAAGAGAACTCCTAGGCCGGGGTCATGGACAGGCGGCGGGTCGTCGTCACGGGCCTCGGGGCGCTGACGCCGGTCGGGAACTCGACGGACGAGTTCTGGAGCGCGATCACGCAGGGACGCTCGGGGATCGGCCCGATCACGAAATTCGACTCGACCGGCTATCCGACCCGGATCGCGGGCGAGGTCCGCGAGTTCGACGCGCTCAGGTACGTCGACAAGAAGGAGGCCCGTCGACTCGACCCCTATCTGCAGTACGCGATCGCGTGCGCCGCCATGGCGGTCGGGGACGCGTCGCTCGACGTGTCGAAGGTCGACGGCACGCGCTTCGGCGTGCTGATCGGCTCCGGCATCGGCGGCATCCAGACCCTCCTCGAGACGCACAAGACGCTGCTCGACCGGGGCCCGGACCGGGTCTCACCCTTTTTCATCCCGATGATGATCGTCAACATGGCGTCGGGGCTCGTCTCGATGCGTTTCGGCGCCAAGGGGCCCAACTCGGCGGTCGTGACCGCCTGCGCGACCGGCAACCACGCGCTCGGCGACGCCCTCCGGATCATCCAGCGCGACGACGCGGACGTGATGATCGCGGGCGGCGCCGAGGCCATCATCGTGCCGCTCACGATCGCGGGCTTCTGTGCGATGAAAGCGATGTCGACGCGCAACGACGAGCCGACGCGCGCGTCGCGACCCTTCGACGCCGGGCGCGACGGCTTCGTGTGCGGCGAGGGCGGCGGCGTCCTCATCCTCGAGGCGCTCGAGCACGCCCAGCGCCGTGACGCGCGGATCTACGCGGAGATCATCGGCTACGGCATGACGGGCGACGCCCACCACATGACGGCGCCGGACCCCACCGGCGACGGCGCCGCGCGGGCGATCAGCGCCGCGCTGACCGACGCGCGCCTCGACGCCTCGGCCGTGGGCTACATCAACGCGCACGGCACGTCGACCGAGTACAACGACAAGTTCGAGACCCTGGCCATCAAACGCGTCTTCGGGGACCACGCGTACCGCCTCGCCGTGTCGTCGACGAAGTCCATGACCGGCCACCTGCTCGGCGCCGCCGGCGGTGTCGAGGCGATCGCGACCGTCCTCGCGCTGCACCACGGCCTGCTGCCGCCGACGATCAATTACGAGGTCCCCGATCCCGCCTGCGACCTCGACTACGTGCCGAATCAGGCGCGCAAGCAGGACGTCGAGTTCGCGCTCTCGAACGCGTTCGGTTTCGGCGGGACGAACGCGACGCTCGCCTTCCGCAAGTACCTCGGGTAGGAGTGGACGCGGCCGCCGTCGCGGCGCTCGAGGAGCGCCTGGGCCACCGCTTCAACGATCGCCCGCTGCTCGAACGCGCGCTCACGCACGCCTCGTACGTCAACGAGCACCCCGAGGCCACGGACCACGGCGCGCTGGCCTTCATCGGCGATGCGGTGCTCGGGCTCGCCGTCGCCGAGCACCTCGTCGCCGCGGCGCCCGACGCGCCCGTCGGCGTGCTCACGCCGGGGCGGGCGGAGCTCGTCTCCGGCGAGCGCCTGGCCCGGTGGGCGGCCGAGCTCGACCTCGGCGCGCTGCTCCGCCTCGGGCGTGGCGAGGACCAGACCGGGGGCCGCGCCCGCGAGTCGATCCTCGCGACGGCGCTCGAGGCGGTGCTCGGGGTCGTCTATCTCGAGGGCGGCCTCGACACGGTCCGGCGGGTCGTCGCGCGTCTGGCCGCGTGGTAGCCTGAGCCCATGCGCTTCTGGCGTCGTTCCGCTGCGCCGGCACCGCCGCCCGCGCCGCCGCTCGTCGGCGAGGAGCTGCTGCGGCTCGCACTGGACGACCTGCTCGTCGTTCGGGATCGGCACATCCGCGGGGGGATCGTCGTGTTCCGCGGTGACCTTCGCGTCGCGCCCGCCCGCGCGACCGAGGCCCTGATCGAGCGCTTCCGTCCGCTCGGGTTCACGCCGTTCCTTCGTGCCGAACACGACGGGGTCACCGTGCAGGCGTGGCCGCTCGCCGACACGGTCGCGCCCCGGCGGATCGGAGTCAACGTCCTGCTGTTCGTGCTGACGTGCCTGTCGGTCCTGGTGGCCGGCACCCAGTTCGTCGGCTCGCCGACGTTCGACGCGCTCCGCGCCTCGCCGTCGATGGCGCGACTGCTCGTCGGGGTGCCGTTCGCCGTCACGCTGCTGGGCATCCTCGGCGTCCACGAGTTCGGCCACTATTTCACCGCGCGCTACTACCGCGCATCCGTGAGCCTGCCGTACTTCATCCCCCTGCCGTTCGGCTGGGGGACGCTCGGCGCGATCATCTTGATGCGCTCGCCCGCGCGGGACCGAAACGCCTCGTTCGACATCGCCGCGGCGGGCCCGCTCGCGGGGCTCGCCGTGGCCCTGCCGGCGATGCTCCTGGGGCTCGCGTGGTCGCGCGTGGCGCCGATCCCCGCCAGCGGCTACTCCGTTTTCGGCGATTCGCTCCTGACGAGCCTCCTCGCCTGGCTCCGCTTCGGCGCGATCCCGCCCGACCACATGGTCTACACGCACCCGGTCGCGGACGCGGCGTGGGCGGGGTTCCTGGTGACGGCGCTGAACCTGTTCCCGGTCGGTCAGCTCGACGGCGGGCGTATCGCCTACGCGCTCTTCGGACGCCGACACCGCACGATCGGCAAGACGACCGTCGGCGTCCTGCTGGGCCTCGGCACGGCGCTGCTCGCCTGGGGCGCACTCTCCGGCCGCGGGCTCCTGCCGAGCCTCGGCGCGTCGCTGAACTGGTTCGTCTGGGCCGGGCTGATCTCCTTCCTCGTCGGCTTCCACCACAACCCGCCGCTCGACGACGTCACACCGCTCTCTCCGGTCCGCCGCGTGCTCGGCGTCCTCTGCCTGCTCCTGATCGTGCTGCTGACGCCACCCATCCTGATGCACGACGGCTAGCCCACGTAGAATGACGCCGATGATCGATCTGCGCGCGATTCTGGCGTGGGCGCTCCCCGTGCTGATCGTGGCCGGCTGCGCGACCGCGCCCCCCGGGCCCTCGACCGACGCGATCGAGCGCGTCGTGCACGACTACCTGGTCAAGCATCCGGAGGTCGTCGTCGAGGCGCTCCGCGCGATGGAGCAGCGGCAGCGCGCGAGCGAGCGCGCCCGGACGCGCGAGGCGATCCTCGCGCGACAGGACGAGCTCCTGAGGGATCCCCATGCGCCGGTCGCCGGCAACCCCCAGGGCGACGTCACGCTCGTCGAGTTCCTCGACTACAACTGACCCCACTGCCGGCGGGCGTCGGTGACGCTGCGCAAGCTCCGGCAGCAGGACCCCGGGCTCCGCATCGTCTACAAGGAGCTCCCGATCCTGGGCGCCGACTCGCTGCTGGCCGCCCGGGCGGCGCTGGCCGCGCGCGCCCAGGGCAAGTACCTCGAGCTCCACGAGGCGATGCTGGCCTCGAGCGAGCCGATGACCGGGCCCGCCATCCTGGAGATCGCGCGCGGCGTGGGTCTCGACGCCGACCGGCTCGAGGCCGACATGGGGAGCTCGGAGATCACGGCGGCCATCGAGCGCAATCGCGCCCTCGCCCGGGCCCTCAACCTCGGCGGCACGCCCGCCTTCGTGATCGGCGCCGAGATCATCCCCGGGGCCGTCAGCCTCGAGGCGCTGCAGGACGTCATCGCCCGGACCCGAGGGCGCTGAGCGTCAACCGGGCGCGCTCACGGGCCCCAAGGGCACGGAGGTCGGGCCGCCGGCGCGCACGCGTGTGAGCAACGCCAGGCCCACGAGGAAGAAGAGGCCGACGGCGACGATCGCGGCGCGCTGGTTGCCGCGCATCGCGCTCGAGACCAGCCCGAACACGAGGGGCCCGAGGATCGCCCCCGTCTTGCCCACCAGCGCGTAGAAGCCGAAGAACTCCGCCTCCCGCCCCGCCGGCACGAGTGTCGCCATGAACGTCCGACTGGCGGCCTGGATCGCACCGAGTCCCGTGCCCGCCAGGAGCGCGACCGCCCAGAAGTGCCACTTGACCTGCACGACGTACGCGAGGATCGTCACCGCCGCCCACTGCACGAGCGTGACGGTGACGACGAGCTTCGGACCCCGCCTGTCGGTCGTGCGCGCCCACGCGGCGGAGCCGAGCAGCGCGCTCACCTGCACGAGCATGAAGAGCCCGATGATCTCGCCGAAACCGAAGCCGAGGGTCTTGGCGGCGAAGACGGCCGAGAAGGTGATGACGGTGTTCACGCCGTCCTCGTAGACGAGGTAGGCGGTGAGGAAGCGGCGCATCTCGCGCCGGGCCGGATCGTGCAGGATCTCCCGGAGCGTCGCGCGCGTGTCGCGGAGGCCGCGCCCCACGGCCGCGCGGAGCGGAATCGGGTGCCGCGCGTCGGGCGGCAGCGCCACGAATGCGGGAACCGAAAAGACCGCGAACAGGACCGCGGCCGCGACGAAGCACGCCCAGTAGGCGCCCGCGGCCGCGAACGGCCACGCCGCCAG
>Ga0156194_1020_pt1 | contig 16045 bp, 15 predicted proteins | sample RifCSPlowO2_12_FD_107847 | JGI IMG/M metagenome (GOLD analysis project Ga0156194, IMG submission 107847) | Candidatus Rokubacteria bacterium RIFCSPLOWO2_12_FULL_71_22 | reverse complement strand
GCCGGGACGGCGCGGCTCGTGCGCTCGAGCGCCGGTTCGGCCTCGTCCAGGGAGACCTCGGCGCCGAGCCGCTCCGGGTCCACCGGGTGCCGCGCTTCGTCATCGGTGAGCGAGCCGGTCAGCGTGAGGTTGCCGGTTTCCGGGCGCACGTAGGCGCCGCCGGCGAGATCGAGGTAGACGACGTGCGGCCGGCCGAACGAAGGATCGCGTTCCACCACGAAGACCGGGTGGCGCCCCACGACGATCGGGAGCTCGACGCCGGCCGTGCGCGCGAGCGCGCGCGCCCAGAGGCCGGCCGCGTTCACCACGATGGGCGCCTCGATCCGGTCGCCGCGCGCGGTGACGACGCCGGTGACGCGATCCCCGGCGGTGGCGATGGAGCTGACCGCGAGGCCTTGCTCGATCCGCACCCCGAGACGCCGGGCCGCGTGGGCGTAGCACGTCGCGACGGCGGTCGGGTCACCGTAGCCGGACTCGGGCTCCCAGAGGACGGCGCCGAGGCCCGCCGGGTCGATGCGCGGCTCGACGCGCCCGGCCTCCGAGGGCTCGAGGATCTCGGCGCGGATGCCCACGGCGCGCTGCTCCGCCACGACGGCCTCGAGCGCCGTCCGCATCGCGGGCGCCACGCCGATCAGCGCGCCACACGCGACGAAGCCGGCGTCACCGCCGACGGCCTCGGCGAACCGCTGGAACACGCCGAGCGAGCGCTTGACCATCTGGCGGACCTCGCGCGTCGGATAGAGCTGGCGGATGATCCCGACGGAGTAGCCGGTGCCGCCCGCCGCGAGCGTCGCGCGCTCGAGGAGCAGGATGTCCCGGACGCCACGCGCGGCGAGCTGAAAGGCGAGCGAGGTCCCGATGACGCCGCCGCCGACGATGACGACGCCGGCGGTCACAGGGTCACCTCCGTGCCGCTCGACCGGGCGCGCGCCCGGGCGTACGCCAGGCGGGCGGCCGTCAGGTCCTCGAGCGCGAAGCCGACGGACTTGAACACCGTGATCTCCTCGGTCCGCGTCCGCCCCGGACGTCGGCCCGTCACCAGCTCGGCCAGCTCGGCGGCCACGTGCGCGCGCGTGACCGCGCCCTCGGCGAGCGGGATGAGCAGGTCGCCGGCTTCCGCGAGCGCCCCCTCGTAGGTGTCGACGACCACGCGCGCGCGCCGGATCGTCTCCGTGTCGAGCTCGCGCGTGTCGGGCCTGAAGGCGCCGACCGCATCCACGTGCGTGCCCGGGCGCAGCTCGGCTCCGGTCACGACGGGCGTGGCGGAGGTCGTCGCGCACGTCACGACGTCGGCGTCGCGCACGGCGCGGCGGGCGTCCGTGCCGACGTCGACCGCGATCCCGAGCTCCGCGCTCATCGCGGCGGCGAAGGCCCGCGCGCGTCCGGCATCGCGACCGACGACCGTCACGCGCTCGAGGGGCAGCGTCGCCGCGAGGCAGCGGAGCTGGAAGCCGGCCTGGACGCCGGCGCCGAGGCAGGCGACCCGGCGCGAATCGGCGCGGGCGAGATGCCGCGCGGCGAGGGCCGAGGTCGCGCCGGTGCGGAGACCGGTCAGGACGGTTCCCTCGAGCAGCGCGAGCGGCTGGCCCGTGGCCCCGTCCATCAGGAGGTAGCTCGCGTAGAGGGTCGGATGGCCGCGCCGCCGGTTCTCACGGTAGTACGTCACGAGCTTCGTGCCGAGGGCCGGCCCGTCGTGCCCGGGCGCGGCGAGGACCGCCGGCATGAGCAGCAGGAGCCCGTCGTCGGTGACGGGGACGGTCGTGCGCGTCGGCACGCGTGTCCGTCGCGCGGCGTGGGCGCGGAACGCGTCGGCGAGCGCGTCGATGAGCTCGCGCGCGGTCACGACGGCTCGGAGATCGTCGCGTCCGAGGACCAGCACGGGGAGACCGACCGCTAGGCCGAGCGGCGGATCATCCGCTGGACGCGCGCCTCGAGCACGGGCTCGCCGCGCTGGTTGACCACGCGATGGCGGTACGTGACGATGCCGCGGTCGGCCTTCTTCGTCTCGCGCTTGTCGACGATCTCGACCTCGACGGTCAGCGTGTCGCCCTCGAGGACGGGTGCCGTCACCCGGAGCTCCCCGCCGAGATACGCCATGCCGGTGCCGTGGATCAGGCCGGTCTGGATGATCAGCCCCTCGGCGAGGGCGAACGTGAGCGCGCCCGGCGCCGCCCGGCGCTTGAACACCGACTCGCGCGCGACGTACTCCATGTCCATGAACAAGGGCTCGGTAAAGCCGCAGAGGTTCACGAACGTGACGATGTCGGTTTCCGACACCGTGCGCGCCAGCGTCCGGTACGTGGCGCCGACCCGATGCTCCTCGAAGGTCAAGCCTTTGGCCAACATGCGCTCTCCTTTGATGACGCGCGGGCACTACTCGCCGAGATAGGCGCGCCGCACGTCAGGGTTGTCAGCGAGCTCCTCGGCCGTGCCCGCCAGGACGACGCGGCCGGTCTCCAGCACGTAGCCGCGGTGGGCGATCGCCAGGGCCATGGCCGCGTTCTGCTCCACGAGCAGGATCGTCGTGCCGTGGCGGTTGATGTCCAGGATCGCCTCGAAGATCTGCTCGACGAGGACCGGGGCCAGGCCCATGCTCGGCTCGTCGAGGAGCAGGAGGCGCGGACCCAGCATGAGCGCTCGCCCGATCGCGAGCATCTGCTGCTCGCCACCGGAGAGCGTTCCCGCGACCTGGCCGATCCGCTCCCGGAGCCGCGGGAACAGGACGAGCACCTGGTCGAGGTCGCGGGCGACCGCCGCGGCGTCGTGGCGCGAGTAGGCGCCCATCATCAGATTCTCGAGGACGGTGAGCCGATTGAAGATGCGCCGCCCCTCGGGCGCGTGGGCGATGCCCTTGAGGACGACCTCGTGCGGCGGGGCTCCGACGAGCGACTCCCCCTCGAGCGCGATCGCGCCGCGGCGGGGGCGGAGGAGGCCGGAGATGGTCTTGAGCGTGGTCGTCTTGCCGGCGCCGTTGTTGCCGAGCAGCGCGACGATCTCGCCCCGCCCGACCTCGAGGGCGACGCCCGTGAGCGCCGGGATCTCGCCGTACGCGACCTCGAGCGCCTCAACGCTCAGCACGACGCCTCCGGAGCCCGCCCGAGTGGCGTGTACCGAGGTAGGCCTCGATGACGCGGGTGTCGGCCTGCACCTCCTGGGGCGATCCTTCCGCGATCCTCTCTCCGTGATCGAGCACGGTGACCCGGTCGGAGACCTCCATGACCACACGCATGTTGTGCTCGATGAGGATGACGGCCAGGCCGAGATCCGCGACGAGCGCGCGCAGGAGACCCATCAGGGATCCGGCCTCGCCTCCGGTCATGCCCGCCGTGGGCTCGTCGAGCAGGAGCAGGGAGGGCTCCGAGGCCAGGGCGCGCGCGATCTCGAGGCGGCGCTGGTCGCCGTACGGCAAGTTGCGGGCGACCTCGTTCGCCTGACGGAGGAGGCCGACCCGCTCGAGCAGCGCCGAGGCGCGGGCATGCAGAACGCCCTCGGTGTGGCGGAAGCGCGGGCCGCGGACGAGCACGTCCAGGAGGCCGAGGGACACGCGCGCGTGCATCCCGACGAGCACGTTCTCGAAGGCCGTCATGTTCGCGAACAGGCGGATGTTCTGGAACGTGCGGCAGATCCCGAGCGCCGTGATCCGGTCTGGCCTGAGGCCAAGGAGCGCATGGCCCCGGAAGGTGACGGCGCCCTCGTCCGCGCCGTACAGGCCGGTGAAGATGTTGAACAGCGTCGTCTTCCCGGCGCCGTTCGGCCCGATGATGGACGCGATGCCGGCGTCGAGCGAGAAATCGACGCCGTGCAGAGCCGTGAGCCCGCCGAACCGCTTCGTGATCCCGCGGGCCTCGAACAGCGCGCTCACCGCTCGCCGAGCTCGCGTGCGCGCCGACGCACGGGGAAGATCCCCTGCGGGCGGAAGATCATCATGAGGACGAGAATCGCGCCGAAGATCATCCGCTCGTACTTCGCCGGCTCGAGCTGCGTGGGGAGGTCGGCCAGGTTGTAGCCGAGCACGACGACCCCCGCGTTCTTCAGCTCGTTCAGCCAGAGGGAAAAGCCCTTGAGCACCTGGAGGTTCAGCACGGTCACGACCGTGGCGCCGACGATCGCGCCGGGGATGGAGCCCATGCCGCCGAGGATCACCATCGCGAGCACGCCGATCGACTCGAGGAAGGTGAACGACTCCGGGCTGATGAAGACCTGCTTGGCCGCGAACACCACGCCCATGATGCCCGCGAACGAGGCGCCGCACGCGAACGCCAGGAGCTTGGTGCGGACGAGCGGCACGCCCATGGCCTGGGCGGCGAGCTCGTCCTCCCGGATCGCCTCCCAGGCCCGCCCGATGTGCGAGTCCTCGAGCCAGCGGTTCACCAGCACGACCGTGGCGGCGATCAGGAGCACGAGGAAGTAGAAGGCCTCCGCGTAGGGCACCTCGAAGGGGACGGGCGGGCGGGCGATCGGCGTGATGCCCTTGGGGCCGTTCGTGATGTTGATCGGCTTGTCGAGGTTGTTGGCGAGCACCCGGATGACCTCGCCGAATCCGAGCGTGACGATCGCGAGGTAGTCGCCCCGGAGACGGAGGACGGGGAGCCCCAGCAGGATGCCCGTGCCGGCGCCGATCAGGAGACCGACGAGGAGGAACAGGTAGAACCAGCCCGCGGCGAGCGGGAAGCCCCCGCCGAAGATCAGGTTCGCGTGCGGCGAGCCGAAGATGGCCCACGAGTAGGCGCCGACGGCGAAGAAGGCGACGTAGCCGAGGTCGAGGAGCCCCGCGAGTCCGACGACGATGTTCAGGCCGAGCGCCAGCGCGACGAAGATGCCGACCTGGGTCGCGACCTCCAGGTAGTAGCCGTTGAAGTGGCCGAGCAGGGGCATCAGCACGAGGAGCGCCAGGGCGAGGAGGCCGGCGCGGAGCCACCGGGGGATCCGTGCGAGGTAGACGAACACCAGCGATGCCTGGAAGAGCAGGAAGACGAGGACCGAGCGCGGGAAGGTCGCGACCGCCCACGCCGAGAGCCCGACGCCGCCGATCGCCAGCGCCGTCTGGATCACGCCCGCTCCCGCACGATCTCGCCGAGCAGCCCCTTCGGGCGGAAGATCAGGATCAGGATCAGGACCGAGAAGGCGAAGATGTCCTTGTACTCTGCGCCGAACGCTCCGCCCGTCAGCAGCGAGAGGTACGAGGCGGCGAACGCCTCGAGGACGCCGAGCACGACCCCGCCGATCATCGCGCCGGGGATGTTCCCGATGCCGCCGAGCACCGCGGCGGTGAAGGCCTTGAGGCCCGGGATGAACCCGCTGTACGGGTTGATCAAGCCGTACTGCACGCCGAAGAGGACGCCGGCCGCGCCACCCATCATGCCGCCGATGAGAAAGGTGAGCGAGATGATCCGGTTGACGTTGATCCCCATCAGGCTCGCCGCCGCCTGGTCCTCCGCGACGGCGCGGATCGCCGTGCCGATCTTCGTGCGGTTGACGAGCACGTGCAGCGCCCACAGCATCGCGAGCGCCGCCACGATCACGACCAGCGACTTGACCGACACGTCGATCGTCTGGGTCAGCTCGAACCGCTGATTGAGCGCGTCCATCGTCGGATAGACCAGGTTGAACGCGTTCTGCCACACGGATTCGACCAGGCGGATCAGGTCCTGGAGGAAGAACGAGACGCCGATCGCCGAGATCAGCGGGATCAGCCGCGGCGCGGCGCGGAGCGGGCGGTAGGCGATGCGCTCGACGGTCACGGCCAGCAGCCCGCTGACGACCATGCCGGCGACGAGGATCAGGAGCAGCACGAGCGGCCACGGCAGCGCGCCGAGCCAGCCGGCGCTCTTGAGGCCGAGGAGGATCTCCACCCCGACGAACGCGCCGACGATGAAGATCTCGGAGTGCGCGAAATTGATGAACTCGAGGACGCCGTACACCATGGTGTAGCCGAGGGCGATCAGCGCGTACATGAAGCCGAGGATCAGGCCGTCGAGGAGAACCTGGGGAAAGATGCCGACGAGGAGCTCGAAATCCATGGACCCGGCGACCGTGGGGGGCCGAGCGGGCCGGCCCCCCACGGGAACGGGACGTTACTTCTTCACGGGCGCCGCGATGCTCAGACGCTTGACCTCTTTGTTGTCGCTCCACTTCTCCGGGTTCTCGCTGGCGACCTGGAGCACGAAGTAGAGCGCTTTCTTGGGATCCCCCTTGGCGTCGAACTCGACGGCGCCCGTGATACCGGTGTGTCGCACGTCACGGATGGCGGCCGTCACCGCGTCCCGCGTGGGCGCCTTGCCACCCTTCGTGACCGCCTCGAGCGCCTTGATGGCGATCGCGGTCGAGTCGTAGGCCTGCGCCGCGAACGGCTCCGGATTCTTTCCGAACTTCTTCTTGTACTCCTCCGCGAACTGCTTGGCCTGCGGGTACACCGACACGGGCCCCGCCACCGAGGTGTAGTACATGCCGACGACGGCCTTGCCCGCGATCTTCGCCAGGTCCGACGAGTCGAGGCCGTCGGGCCCGAGGAACTTCGACTTCACGCCTTTCTCGCGCGCCTGTTTGAAGAACGGCGCCGCCTGCTCGTAGATCCCCCCGAAGTAGATGAGGTCGGGGTTCTTCGCCCTGACCGGCGTGATGATCGGATCGAAGTTCGACTTCTCTTCGGTGCCCTCGAAGCCGAGGATCTTGATGCCCTTCTTCTCGGCGTCCGCCTTGAAGAACTCGGCGACGCCCTGCCCGTACGCCGTCTTGTCGTGGATGACGTACGCCGTCTTCACCTTCATGGTGCCCTTGGCGAACTCGGCCCCGACGACGCCCTGGACGTCGTCGCGGCCGCACACGCGAAACACGTTCGGGTAGCCGCGGTCCGTGATCGTGGGGTTCGTGTTCGCGGGCGAGACCATCGCGAGGTTCACTTCCTTGTAGACCTCGGAGGAGGGGATCGCGACACCCGAGTTCAGGTGACCGATCACGACCGCGATGTCCTTGTCGGCGATGATGTTCTTGGCGTTCGCGACGCCGACGTCCGGCTTGGCCTGGTCGTCGAAGGGAACCAGCTCGACCTTGAAGCCGCGCTTCTCGAGGCCGCCCTTGAACTTCTCCACCGCCAGCTGGGCGCCGAGCTTGATGCCCTCGCCGAGGGCGGCCTGCCCGCCGCTCAGGGGGCTCTGGGTCGCGATCTTGATCGTCCCCTTGCCCTGCGCGCCGACGTTCGAGGCCGACGGCAGGGTCGCGAGACCGAGGACCACGGCGAAGACGAGCGCGTTGCGAACGAGGTTGCGGATCATTCGTGCCCCCTCCTTGTGCATGCGTAGCGGGCGTGCCGGGTGCCGCAATGCGCCGCCATTATAGCGGCCGCCTCGGGGCGGTCAAGTCGCGGGCCCCGCGGATCGCGTCGAGCAGCCGGCGCGTGGCCGCGGCCGGATCGGGCGCGCCGCAGACCGCGGAGATGACCGCGACCCCATCGGCGCCCGCCCGGATGACCTCGGCCACGTTCTCGACGGTGATGCCGCCGATGCCCACGAGCGGCGCGCGGATCTCGGGCCGGAGCCGGGCGAGCAGGTCCGGCCCGACGAGCCGGAAGTCGGGCTTCGTGCCGGTCGGGAACATCGACCCGACAGCGACGTAGTCGGCGCCGGCCGCCTGGGCGGCGCGGGCCTGGGGCACGTCGTGCGTCGAGAGCCCGAGGATCATCCCGGGCCGCAGGAGCGGGCGCGCGGCGTGGGCCGGCAGGTCCTCCTGGCCCAGGTGGACGCCGTCGGCGTCCGCGGCGAGCGCGAGGTCGACGCGGTCGTTCACGAGGAAGGTCGCGCCCGCCCCGCGACACCGCCGGCGGAGCTGCTCGGCCAGGGGCAGGAGGCGGCCGGAGGGCCACTCCTTCTCGCGGAGCTGGAACATCCGGCAGCCGCCCGCGAGGGCCGCCTCGAGGATCTCCTCCAGGTCGCGCCCTCGCGCCGCCGTGCGGTCGAGGATGACGTAGAGCGTCGGGTCCATCAGGCGCGGAGCCGGGCGGTGTCGACGCTGGTGAAGCGCCCCTCCAGAAACACCGGGTCGTTCAGCACCCTCTGCTGGAACGGGATCGAGGTCTTGACGCCCTCGATCACCGTCTCCGCCAGCGCGCGCCGCATCCGCTCGATGGCCTCGGCGCGGTTGCGCCCGTGGACGATGATCTTCGCGAGCAGCGAGTCGTAGAAGGGAGGGACGGTGCACGGCGCCGTGAGGTGGCTGTCGACGCGTACGCCGAAGCCGCCGGGCGGGATCCACTCCGTCATGCGGCCCGCGCTGGGCGCGAACGTGTCCGGATCCTCGGCGTTCACGCGGACCTCGAGGGCGTGGCCCTCGAGCCGGACGGCGTCCTGCCGGTACCCGAGGCTTTCCCCGGCGGCGATGCGGATCTGCTCGCGGATGAGGTCGATGCCCGTGACCATCCCGGTGACGGGGTGTTCGACCTGGATGCGCGTGTTCATCTCGATGAAGTAGAAGCGACCGCCGTCCTCCACGAGGAACTCGACGGTGCCCGCGCTCACGTAGTTGACCGCGGCCGCGACGGTGAGCGCCGCGCGGTGCAGGCCCGCGCGCGTCTCGGCTGAGAGCGAGGGGGCGGGGGACTCCTCGAGGAGCTTCTGCTGGCGCCGCTGCACCGAGCAGTCGCGCTCGCCCAGGTGCACGCGCATGCCGTTCCGGTCGCCGAGCACCTGCACCTCGACGTGGTGCACGTTCTGGACGAACTTCTCGCAGTAGATCTCCGACGACCCGAAGGCCGCGCCCGCCTCCGACTGGCAGGCGTCGAACGCCTTGGCCGCCTCCGCGCGGTCGTGGACGACCCGCATGCCCCGTCCCCCGCCGCCCGCCGCCGCCTTGAAGATGATCGGGTAGCCGATTCCATCGGCCACCGTGAGCGCTTCCGCGGCGTCCTTGAGCGGCAGGTCGCTTCCCGGGACGATGGGCACCCCCGCCTGCTTCGCGAGCTGGCGCGCCTGCGCTTTGTCGCCCATGAGCCGGATCGCCTCGGGCGAGGGCCCGATGAAGGTGATCGAGCAGGCGCGGCAGACCTCGGCGAAGGCGGGATTCTCGGCGAGGAACCCATAGCCCGGATGGATCGCCTCGCTGTCGGTGACCGACGCGGCGGAGATGATCGCCGGGATGTTGAGATAGCTGAGCCGTGGCGAGCCGGGGCCGATACAGATCGACTCGTCGGCCAGCCGGACGGGGAGTGAGCCGGCGTCGGCCGTCGAGTGGGCGACGACGGAGCGGATGCCGAGCTCACGGCAGGTGCGGACGATCCTGAGCGCGATCTCGCCACGGTTGGCGATCAGGACCTTCTGGAACAGGTTAGCCTCCGAGGACCCGGCGCCACTGCGCCTCGAGCTCCGCCATGCGGAGGCCGTAGACGCGTGGCATCGCCTCGCCGAGCGTTTCCCCGGCGCCCAGGCGCGTCAAGAGCTCCCGCATCGCCGGCATCCCGCCGCGATCCAGGAGATCGTGCACGACCCAGAGCGCGATGTCGTAGCCCGCGCGCGCGTGCACGGGATCGGCGTCGGCCACGAGCGCCTCGACGCCCGTCAGCGTCAGCACGCCGGGTACCTGGAGCATCGGGTCCACGGACGCGCCCTCGAGGGCCTGCGCGAGCCCCTCGTGCAGCCAGCGCGGCGCGTGGCCGCGCGAGAGGTCGTGGATGGCGGCGTGGGCGTACTCGTGCGCGGCGAGGCGCTCGAGCCCGGCCGCGGGCGCCGCCGTCGACCCGACCGGCAGGCGGATCTTGCCGTCGAACACGCCGGTCGCCCAGCCGTGGACGCGCGTGACCTCCTCGAACTGCGCGCGCTCGTAGAGGATGACGGTCAGCCGCTCGCGTGGCGCGTGGCCGAGCGCGCCGCCGACGCGGTCGGCGGCGGTCTCGAGGGCTCGTGTCACGGCGGCGCGCGCCGCCCGGTCCGGCATGCCGCGCTGCTTGACGACGAAGCGCCGCGTCACCTCACGCTCGAAGCCGGCCTCGACACGGCGCTCGCGCTCGAGCTTCTCGAGCAGGCGCAGCGCCCGGTCGTTCGTCGGCTCGCGCACGAGCAGCGTGCGCAGGTGCGCGATGGCCCGATCGGGCTCGTCCCGACGGTCGTAGAGGTGCGCCAGGAGGAGCTCGACCTGGCCGTCGTAGCCTGCGCGCACGACGCCCTCGAGGGGTGCGACCGCCTCATCGGTCCGGCCCGCGTGGACCGCCGCGAGCCCGATCCCCTTGAGCAACGCCGGTGCCTCCGGCGTCATCGAAAGCCCCTGGCGGAACAGGAGGAGGGCCTCGTCGGGGCGGCCCTGGCGAAGGGCCTGCCAGCCCCACGTCTCGAAGCAGCTGGAGACGTCTCCGAGGAGCACACGGCTCGACGGGTCGTCGGCGGCGACGCGACTCAGGCGCTCGCACGCGCGCGGGTACTGGCCGATCGCGTAGAAGGCGATGGCCTCGTCGGTGAGCGCCCGGGCCGTGCCCGCCACCGGCACGCGCGTCGCGGTCAGCGCTGCGTCGCGCCCGCCGTGGCGCCGCCCCTCGGACCAGCCCAGCGCGAGGGCGCCGACGCAGAGCGGCACCGCGACGAGGAGCAGCAGCCGGACGTCGGCGGAGCGCCTCACGGCCGCCTCAGCGGCTGGGCTCGATCAGGAAGAGCGGTTGGCCGTACTCGACGCCGTGCCCGTTCTCGACGAGGATCCTGACGACGCGGCCGGCGACCTTCGACTCGATCTCGTTCATGAGCTTCATCGCCTCGATGATGCACAGGATCTGGCCTTCCTTCACGACGTCGCCCTCGTGCACGTACGGCTCGGCGTTCGGGGACGGCGCGCGATAGAACGTGCCGACCATCGGGGCCTCGATCGTGACGCCGCTCACCGCCTCGACGTCGGACACGACGGGCGCGGCCGGCGTGGTGAGGGCGGCCGGCGCCGCGGGCGCCGCCGCCGCGACGGCGTGACGCTGCAGGCGGACGTGCACGCCGCCCACCGTCACCTCGACCTCGGTCAGATCGAGGTCCGACAGCAGGGTGCCGAGCTCGCGGACGAGCTGCGTGACGGCCGGCCGACCCCGCCGGGGGCGCCGGCCCCGGGGCGCCATCAGGTGCCCGCCGCCGCGACGCGGCCGAGATACTCGCCGGTGCGCGTGTCGATCTTCACCACGTCGCCCTCGCCGAGGAACAGCGGGACCTGGACGACCGCCCCCGTCTCGAGTGTCGCGGGCTTCGTGCCGCCCTGGGCCGTGTCGCCCCGGACGCCGGGGTCGGTGCTGGTGATCGCCAGCTCCACGAAGTTCGGCAGGTCCACCGCGATCGGCGCGCCCTCGATGTAGAGCACGTCCACTTCGGTGTTCTCCTTGAGGTAGTCGCGCGCGTCGCCCACCTCGTCGGGGGAGAGCGATACCTGCTCGTAGGTCGTCGTGTCCATGAAGTGGTAGCGGTCGTCGCGGTAGAGGAACTGCATGTGCTTTTCCTCGAAGTCGACGAGACTCACCTTCTCACCGGAGCGGAACGTGTTGTCGATCACCTTGCCGAGCTTCATGTGCTTGAGCTTCGTGCGGACGAAGGCACCGCCCTTGCCGGGCTTGACGTGCTGGAAGTCGACGATCGTATAGGGGTTGCGGTCGAACATGATCCGCAGCCCCTTCCTGAACTCGGCGGTCGACACTTGCATCGTGCTCTAGCCTTTCCGTCGTTGGCGGGCGTGGAGCGTCAGCTCCAGGCCCTCCCGTGCGGCGCGGTTCGCCGGATCTTTCCGGAGGATCTTCGTGAACGTCTGCGCGGCTTCCTCGAGGCAGGACTGCTCGAGGCAGAGGGTGCCGAAGGCGACGGTCGCGAAGGTGTCGTCGCCGAGCACGCGCGCGAGCCCGCTCGTCTCGCCCGCGGGCGGCGGCGTCGCGCGCAGGAGACCCAGGAGCGCGCGGGACTCGCGGTCGCCCGCGTCGAGCCGCACGGCCGCTTCGAGGTGCGCCACGGCCTCGTCGAGGCGTCCGCGCCGCCGATGGATCTCGGCGGCCAGCCGATGGCACTGGACGTCGTTCGGGCTCGCCTCGAGGATCGCCGTGAGCTCGGCGAGCGCGGCCTCCAGGTCGCCCTCGGCGGCGAGCGCCTTGGCCAGGATGAGCCGCGCCGTGGTGTAGTGCGGATAGCGGGCGAGGCCGTCGCGGCAGAGCGCGGCGGCCTCCCGCGTGCGGCCCGCCTTGCGGTACAGATCCGCGAGCTGCGCGAACGCGAGCGAGCCCGGGTCGCGGGCGAGTCGCTCCTCCTGGCGGCGGATGGCATGGGTGAGCGCGTCGTCGTCGTGGCTCACGGTGGATCGGTTATACGTAGCGGGGCTTCGCATTGTCAACCGCGCCCGGCCCGGAGCGCGCCCAGCACGGCCCGGATGTCGTCGGCGGAGACGTCGTACACGAGGCGGAACGCGCCGATCCTGGGCGCGAGCACGAAGGGTACGCGCCCGTCGCGCGCCTTCTTGTCGCGGGCGATCGCCGCGAGCACGGCCTCGACGTCGACCGCGTCCGCCCGCACCGGCAGCCCGACGGCCTCGAGGAGCCGCTCCTGCCGCGCCACGGTCTCCTCCGACGCGAGACCGAGCCGCCGCGCGAGCCGCGCCTCCGCGGCGATGCCGAGGGCGACCGCCTCGCCGTGGACGAAACGCGTGTATCCGGTGGCGGCCTCGAGCGCGTGGCCGACCGTGTGGCCGTAGTTGAGGACGGCGCGAAGCTCGGCTTCGTGCTCGTCCCGCTCGACGACGGACGCCTTGAGGCGGCAGGAGCCGCCGATCACGCGCTCGAGCACCGGAAGGTCACGCCCGAGCAGCGCCGCCGCGTCCCGCTCGACCTCGGCGAAGTACTCCGCGTCGAGCACGATGCCGTGCTTGACGATCTCGGCGAGGCCGGAGCTGAATTCGCGCCGTGACAACGTGAGTGTCGTCGCGGGGTCGCAGAGGACGAGGCGCGGCTGGTGGAAGGCGCCGATGAGGTTCTTCGCCCTGGGATGGTCGATCGCCGTCTTGCCGCCGATCGAGGCGTCGACCTGCGCGAGCACCGTGGTGGGGAGCTGGACGAAGTTCGTCCCGCGCATGTAGGTGGCGGCGACGAACCCGGCGAGGTCGCCGACCGCGCCACCGCCGAGCGCGAGGACCGTCGAGCTCCGGTCGAGGCCCGCGGCGAGGAGCGCGTCCCAGCACAGCTCGGCGACGTCGAGGCGCTTGGCGGCCTCGCCCTCGGGCACCTCGACGGGCGTGACCGCGAAGCCGGCGGCCTCGAGACCGGCGGCGACGGTCTTGCCGTAGAGGCGCATGACCGCGCCGTCGCTCACGAGCGCCGTGCGCGCGCCCACCCCGAGCGCGCGCAGGCGCGCACCCAGCGAGCCGAGCGCGCCGGACTCGACCACGATCGCGTAGGAGCGACTCCCGAGGTTGACGTCGACGATCATGCTAGTGATTGTACCGCCCGCGGCGACCGCGTGGCCGCTCGCGCGTTACCAGGTCTTCAGGCTGTCCAGGTAGGCGTCGTAGTTGCGACGGATCTCCGCGAGGCCGTCGCCCCCGAACTTCTCGAGGAAGGCGTCGGCGAGCACGATCGCCATCATGGCTTCGCCGACGATCCCGGCGGCCGGCACGGCGCAGACGTCGCTGCGCTCCACCACGGCCTCGACCGGCTCCTTGGTGGCGACGTCGACCGACCGGAGCGGCTTGCGGAGCGTGGAGATCGGCTTCATCGCGGCGCGGACGATCACGGGCTGGCCGTTGGTCACGCCGCCCTCGAGGCCGCCCGCCCGGTTGCTCGCCCGCTTGAACCCGCTCTCGGCGTCGAACAGGATCTCGTCGTGCACGGCCGAGCCGGGCCGGCGCGCCGTCTCGAAGCCGAGCCCGAACTCGCACCCCTTGATCGCCTGGATCGAGCAGAGCGCCTGCGCCAGCCGGCCGTCGAGACGTCGGTCCCACTGCACGTAGGAGCCGAGGCCGACGGGGCAACCGAGCGCCACGACCTCGAACACGCCGCCGAGCGTGTCGCCCTTGACCTTGGCGTCGTCGATGGCCGCGACCATCGCCGCCTCGGCGTCCGCGTCCGCGCAGCGGACCTCGGAGGCTTCCGCGCGGCGGCGGATCTCCTCCCAGGGCCGGTCGAGGTCCGGCGCGATGCGCGCCGGCCCGATCTCGGTCACGTGGCTCAGGATCGTGACGCCGAACTCCGCGAGCAGGCGCTTGGCGACGCCCGCCACCGCGACCCGGGCGGTCGTCTCGCGCGCGCTCGAGCGCTCGAGGACGTTGCGGATGTCGTGATGGCCGTACTTCATGGCGCCCGCGAGATCCGCGTGGCCGGGCCGCGGCCGGGTGACCTGCTTCTGGGCGACGCCGGGCTCGGGCGGGGCGACGGACATCGTCGCCTTCCAGTTCTCCCAGTCGCGGTTGACGATCTGGAGCGTGATCGGGCTGCCGAGGGTGGCCCCCCAGCGCACGCCCGAGAGGATGTGAACCCGGTCGCGCTCGATCTTCATGCGCCCGCCGCGCCCGTAGCCGCGCTGGCGGCGCGCCAGGTCCTCGTCGATGTCCGCCTCGGCCAGGAGCAACCCCGCCGGCACGCCGTCGATGACGGCCACCAGGGCCTCACCGTGGGACTCGCCCGCGGTGAGGAAGCGGAACGACCCGCCCATGTCTACTTCTTGGGCGCTGGAGACGCCTGCGCCTTCGCCTGGTCGGTGGCCAGGATCGACGGGGTGATGAACACCACCAGTTCGCGTCCGGTGAAGTTCGTGGACCGCTGCTTGAAGAGCCAGCCGAGGAACGGGATGTCCCCGAACACCGGGATCTTGCGGACCTCCTCCTGGTCCGTGTTGTTCGCGACCCCGCCGATGACCAGCCGCTCGCCCTCCTTGACCAGGACTTCCGTCTCGGCCTTGCGCTTGTTGATGGCGGGCGGCTGTCCGCTCCCGCCGAGGTCGACCGTCGCGCCGCGGGAGTTGTTCTCGACGACGATCTTCATCTTGATCTTGTTCACGTTGTTCGGTTCCCGGACCACCGTCGGCGTGACCTCGAGCTTGAGCAGCGCTTCCTTGAACTGGATCTGCGTGCCCGCCGAGCTGACCGTGGCGTACGGGATCTCCTCACCGAGCGAGATCATCGCCTTGTTGTTCTCGACCGTGACGACTTCGGGCCGCGCGAGCGTTCGCGTCTTGCCCTCGGACTTCAAGGCCTCGAGCGCGAGATTGACGTTGAGGCGGCTCCCGATGATCCCGAACGAGATGCCGCCGACGCCCGTCGTGGCGGCCGTGCCGCCCAGCGCCGTGGCGAGCGGCAGATTGACCAGATTCCCGCCCACGGGGAGGCCCGTCGTCGCGCTGACGGGCAGGAGATTGGTGAGTGTCGCGTTGGAATTCGCCACGTTGCTCCCGATGCCGACCGGTGCGATACCGGCGCCCACCGCCTGGTTCGAGGTGAAGCCTCGACCTGCCAGGGTGAACTTGTCCGTGACAGCGGTTCCACCGCCGCCCCACTGGACGCCGATGATGAACAGGTCGGTCCGGTCGAGAATCTCCATCCGCGCCTCGATCTTGACCTGGGGCAGCGGGATGTCGAACTTCTCGCGGATGAGCTTCTTGATCCGCTCGAGGTCCGCGTCGTAGTGACGGATGAAGATCGAGTTCGTGGGCTTGTGCGCCCGGATCGTGATGCCCTTGGACAGGACCTCGGCGGCAGGGCCGGGTGGCGGACCAACCACTTGCTTGGGACCGTAGAGCGCGGAGAACGGGGCCTCGGCGGTCGGGAGCAGGCCTCCGGGAGGCGGTGGCGGAGCAATCTGGGCCTGGACGCCCTCGGCCGGAATGCCGAGGATGCCCTGGAGCGTGGCGGCGAGCTCCTCCGGGTTTGCATAGGACAGCCGGATCGTTTCCTCCCGGAGCGGCCCGCGCGCGCGCAGCTCCTCGAGCGCCTGCTCGGCGGCGCGCCGCTTGTCGATCGCCTCCTGCTCCTTCAGCGCGGCCTCGGCGGCCTTGGCGCGCTGCTCGGTCTCGGCCTTGAGCTTCGCTTCCTGGAGACGCGCAGTCGTCTCGCGCTCCTTCAGGAGCTGCTC
>Ga0156194_1011_pt1 | contig 16222 bp, 20 predicted proteins | sample RifCSPlowO2_12_FD_107847 | JGI IMG/M metagenome (GOLD analysis project Ga0156194, IMG submission 107847) | Candidatus Rokubacteria bacterium RIFCSPLOWO2_12_FULL_71_22 | reverse complement strand
CGCGCGGCGACCATTCAGATGAGCTCGTGGACGGAACACCAGACTAGCCGGTCCCGCGCACGAGAGGCGGCGCGGCCCGCGCGGAGCGGGAGGAGGCGCGGCGCAGCAGCGTGCGCCACATCGTGCGCGGGTCCGCCTCGAAGATCGTCGACGCGTCGGCGTCGAGCACGTGCCAGCTGCCGTGGTGGATCTCCGCCTCGAGTTGACCCGGCGCCCAGCCGGCGTAGCCGGCGTACACCCGGAGGGCGGGCGGCGGCGGGCCGGCGAGCAGGCGCCCGAGCAGGCCTGGATCGAGGCCCAGGTAGACGTCCTCGAGCACGTGGAGCGCCTCCGGCGGTCGCGCGGCCGCGCGGAAGACGAAGACGGTCGTGGCGCGCGCGACCGGGCCGCCGTGGAAGACGACTTCCCGCCGGCCGCGGAGATGCTCGAGCGAGGGGAACGCCTCGGGAAGGGTCACCGTGGTTGGCCGGTTGAGGATCACGCCGACCGCACCGCCGTTTGCGTGTCGCGTGACCAGCACGACGGTCTCGGCAAAGTTCGGGTCCGTGAGCTCCGGCCGGGCGACCAGGAGCACGCCGTTCGGACGGATCTGCGCGCCGGCGCTGGCGCCACCGAGCCCCAGCGCCACGAGGAGCAGCGCGCCGGCGACGCGCGCGGGCGCCATCGCGTGAGGCGCCGGCGGCTCAGGCGCCGGCGCGGCGGCGGCGCAAGAAGCTCCGCGCGCCCCAGACGGCCCCGATCACCACGAGCACCATGAGGGGGCCGGTCAGGAGCATGAAGCTGGTGCGGTCCGCCGTGCGCCGCTCCTCGCGCAGCCGGCCGGCCTCGTCGCGGACCTTCGTGAGGTGCCCGAGCGTCTCGGCGTAGCCGTACCACCACGCATAGTCGGGGCTCATGTGGAACGCGCCCTTGTACGACTTGAGGTTGGCGAAGAAGAACATGTCGAAGTACTCGCGCTCGACGGCCGAGACGTCGTAGTAGAGCCCTGCCGGCCAGAAGGTGCCCCCCGGGGTCTCCGTCGCGACGTACCGATCGCCGGGGAGGAGCCCGGCAGAGAGCGAACGGCGCGAGGGCTCGAGGAGCTTGTCACGATAGAGGTCGTGGAGGATGTCGCGCGCCTGGATCACGAGCGCATCGCCCATGAGCTTGTGCGCATCGGCGGCCTTGAGGTACTCGCTCGCCTTCACCTCGGAGTGGCAGGCCAGGCAGACCTTGACCATCTCCGCCCGCTTGGCCTGGTTCTCGGGCGACCGCGTGATATCCGTGAGCTCGCCGAGCGCCGGCTGGACACCCATGCCCCAGATGATCTTCCGCGTCATGTTGTGGCTCGAGGTCCGCCGCCCGTCCTTGTCCACGTAGACCATGTGGCAGTAGGCACAGGTCGGGGCGTTGTAGCGCACCTCGGTCATCGGCTTCTTCCAGTCCCAATTCGCGCCGTCGGTCAGATAGATCGCCCCGTGCTTGGAGGTCGAGTACGCCTCCCAGTTCGGGTGGTCGGGACCCATGTGGCAGGTCATGCAGGCCTCGGCCCGCCGTGCCTCCGCGGGGTCGAAGCGGTGGCGCGTGTGGCACGCGATGCAGCCGTTGCGATACGGGAGGCTCGAGAGGTCGACGTATTGCTTCTTCTGCTCGTCCCAGAACGGTGCGTCGGTCGCGCCCGCCTGCGCGTGGCAGGGGTCGCAGCCCATCTCCATCACCTTGCGCGGCATCTGCGGATAGTGGGGGACCTTGATGTTCCGGTCCCAGTTCGTCCCGATCCCCGCCGGGCCCGGGCCGTAAGAGTGTCCGGCATCGAGCACGGCCTCCTGGTAGATCTGGGCGTGGCAGGCCGCGCAGACCTTCTCGGAGACGCGCCCGCGCACGTGGGTGATCTCGGTGTGGTCCAGGCCGTGGCACACCGCGCACGAGTTGGCCTCGGGCGTCGTCACGGGGATGCGCGGATTCTGCCGCCCCGGCCTGAACATCGCCGAGGACTCGTACTGGGCGACCAGCGTGGGGTTGTGCTTGCGGTGGCACTCGACGCACGAGGCCGGCCCCTGGGGGCCCTGCGGCGGCGCCGCACTCACGCGCGGCGGCGGGGCCGGGATCGTCTTGAGGAAGGTGTGGATCTCGCGCGCCTCGGACTCGCTGACCGCGCTCGCCGGGAACGGCGGCATCTGCGCGCGAGGCGTCCTGAGCTGCTTGAGAAAGTCCTCGACGCCCAGCGCGGTGCCGGCGAGGTCAGGCCCGGCGCCGCCGCGGCCCGAGGTGCCGTGGCAGCCGATGCAGCCTTTCTGGATGAACAGCCGCTCACCGTTGGACGCGGCGTCGGCGCCGGCCCCTGCGTTCCAGCACAGGCCGATCAGCGCGGCGAGCGCGACCGCGGCGAACGTCTTCATGAGATGTCGCGAACATTAGGCAAGGCGCGGGGCGCTGTCAAGGCCGCCGATGTCGCCTGAGAGCCCGTGAACGAATCGCGTGGTGCGGTGAAGAGCAACGGGATGGGGGTGGCGCTCCCGCCGAGGTGGCCGTGACCGCTACAAGCGTACAGGGGCTGGGGGCCTTGGGGGGCTTGGGGGACCTTTGGGGGCTTAGGGACCTTGGGGGGCCCGTCGAGGGGGGGCCCGTCGAGGGGGGGCCCGTCGAGGCCCCCCATGTTCTCAGTCGTCGTCCCACGCGCGGGCGCGCTGGAGCGCGCGGCGTCGCTTCTTCCGCGCCTGCGCCTGCTTGCGCTTGCGCTTCACCGACGGCTTCTCGTAGTAGGCGCGCCGCTTCATCTCCTGGAAGGTGCCGTCCTTCTGCATCTGCTTCTTGAGCGCCTTCAGGGCGGCATCGACCTGGTTGTCGAACACCGCGACCTTCAGCACGCGTGCGGCCGCCGCGCCGTCATCATCGGCTCCGGAGGTGGGAGGTCGTGCGATAGGCACGCTGCGCGGTCGAGCGGTCGACGACGTTCATCTGCACGAGCCGCTTCGTCCCCGAAGCCACGGCCGTCGAGATCGTCGGGAAGAGATCGCGCGACTCCTCGACGATCTCTCCCGCGTAGTTGACGATCCGCCAGCGCCACTCGGGGCACGACGGGCTGGAGAATGCCGTCACCTGCACGCTGACCTCCTCTCACGCCGCGGATCGGGAGCCGACACACCTGCCGGAGACACAGTCTGATGGGAGGGGGTCCGCGGTGAACCAGCGACCGAACCAGACGCTCTAAGAATGCCACACTTCCGGGCGCGCCGCGGGAAAAAGACGGGTCGCTTCGCCCGGCAGCCCGCTCAGCGTCCCCCGGTCCAGCACGGCAGCTCGATCGTGAACACCGCGCCCCCCGTGGGGCGATTGGCGGCGCGAAGCGACCCGCCGTGCCGCTCGATGATGGCGTAGGACGTCCACAGGCCGAGGCCGGTGCCTTCGCCGGCCAGCTTCGTCGTGATGAACGCTCCGAAGATCCGCGAGAGGACATCCGGGCGGATGCCCGGCCCGGTGTCGAGCACCGCGAGGCGCGCCTTGCCGCCATCCTCACCGAGCCGGATCGTGAGGAGGCGCTCACCGGCGTGCGCGGCCATCGCTTCGTGCGCGTTCTGAACCAGGTTGAGCAAGACCTGCTGGAGCTCACCTTCGTCCGCCAGAACGGGCGGAACGGCGTCGAGCTCCGTCACCACCTCGATCGACGCGCGCCGGAATTCCGGCGTCTTCAACTCGAGCACCCAGCGGATGGCGTCCTCGAGACGGCACGGTCTCGACTCCGTCGCCCCTCGGCGGGAGAAGCGCAGCAGGTCTTGCAGCATCTGCGCGGCATGCGACGTCTCGGCGACGATGATCCGGAGGCGCTCGCGACTCTTCCGCGGATCGTCCGGCCCGATGAGCATCAGCTCGGCCTGGCCGAGGATCGCCGTCAGTCGATTGCGTATTTCGTGCGCGACGCCGGCCGCGAGCTTGCCGACGGTCGACAGCTTTTCGTGCTCTTCGAGCTGGGTCTCCGCGTCCTTGAGGTCGTCGAGCTGACGCCGGGTGGCGGAGTAGAGCTGCGCGTTGTCGAGGGCGAGGCCGATCTGCTGGGCGCTGGCCTCGACGAGCGCGATCTCGGACTCGGCGAACCCCTCGGGTGTCCGGCGACCCAGCGAGAGCGTGCCGAGCATGCGGCCACGGCTCTGGATCGGCACGCACACGAACGCGCGGATCCCTTCCTGCTCGACCACGGCCCGCGCTGCGGGCAGGAGGTCGGAGGCGCCGCTGGACTCCGGCACGTAAATCGTCCGGCCGCTGGCCGCGACGCGCCCGATGACACCCTCGCCGACCGAGAGCACGCGATTGACGTCGCGCAGCCGCGGGCGCAATCCGCGGTCGCCGCGGAGATGCAGCGTCTTGCCGTCCGGGGACAGCAGGTGGAGGCTCGCGATCTCGTGGCCCGTGACCCGCGTGAGCGCGTCGAGCGCGATGCGAAGGACCTCGTCGACGTCCAGGCTCACGCTGATGGCCCGGCTGATGGTGTGCAGGATCTGCAGATGCGGCTCCGCCGGCTTGCGCTGGCCGGCGGCCGGCCGGTCGACCAGCTCGCTGAGGCGCGCGAGCTGCCAGTCGGCGAGATTGACGAAGTAGAAGGCGTAACCGTCGAGCTCGGTGCGGACGACGACCGATGCGACCTCCAGGTGCGCGTCTCCTTCCGGGAGGGCGAGGGCGAGCGTCGCCTCCTGTCCGGGGCGGAGGGTGGCATTGGAGCGGACGCGGATGCCCGACGTGCTCAGATCGACCGATGTCGCCTCCCATTCCGTTCCGCCGCTCTCGCGCACCCGGACCGGGAGCGTGAGGGTCGACCGCACCGCCCGGCGTCGCTCGGCGGATGGCGGTGGGCCCGGCGGCGCCGCGCGGTCGCGCGGCCCGAAGCACTTGAGCACATCCTGCAGGCGCTCGAGCGCCACGGGCTTCCCCAGGAAATCGAACGCGCCCAGCCGCAGGCACTCCTGGGCCTGGCTTTCCGTGACCCGGCCAGAGATCACCAGGATCGGGACGCGCAGGTCGCGAACCACCTGGAGCTTGAGGAAGTCCAGCCCGCTCATCCCGGGCAGGTAGATGTCGAGGAGCACGACGTCGGGCCGCGCGCGGCGGAGCGCGTCGAGCGCCGCCTCCGCCGAGTGCACGATGAACGGCTCGTGGCCGATCTCGGAGAGGAACTGCTGGAAGATCTCGCAGAGGGTGTGGTCGTCCTCGACGACTAGGATGCGCATCGCGCGCGACGTCCTCCTGTGTGGAGCACCTCCGACGAACCTATCACACCGGCGACCGAAGACCGGCGAGGGCGATCGCTCGAAGGGCCGCCCCGAGGCCGCGTTCAGCTCGCCATGGCCCGCGAGCGGTGCGCGCGACTCTCACGATGACACGCGAAGACTCCGCGGATCAGCTCGCGCCGGCGGGCCCGACTCATGCCCCCCTGAAACGTCGCGTACCCGTCGCGGAGATGGGCGATGACGTGCCTGAGGGCGGTCAGGGCATCCCCCTCCCCGTCGCAGTGTGTCGCAATGAGCCGAAGGGTGACAGGATCGATCCTTTCCACTATGGGCTTGATCGATGCACGGGCAGTGCCAACAGTTCAACAAACGAAATGTCCATATCACACGCGGACATGCATCGATCACCCGGACACCTCGGAGTCTGGCGCCGGACGCCAGGAGCGCAGACTGACAGGGGATTGACAATCGCGACAACGTCGGCAGGCCGAGGTGCCGACCCGGCGCGCGTGACGCGCTGGGCCAGGCTCAGGCGACCGGGGACGGGCGCGAGGGCCGGCGGAAGCGGATCAGGGTGTATCCCAGCGCGTAGATCTCGCCTCGGCGCAGCCGCCGCTGCGCCCTGCGCCGGTCGTCCGAGATCTCGGCGACGCGTCCACGGCGATCACCGCGCCGCCGCTCGACGATGACGGCCACTTCCTTGAGGGCGCCGAGCCTCTTCACGAGATGCGCGTACAGGTCGGGCTCTCCGGCCTCCACCACCAGGAGGAGCCTCGCGTCGGGAAACGAGCGTGACGGGAGCGCGCTGAGGATGTCTTCCTTGTGCCTCGGGCAGATTCCGCTCGTTTCGGCGGGGTCGTCCAGCGGCTCGCGTTCGTGCAGGAACGCGGGCCGCCCTTCCTCGCGGCACCACGGACAGACAACCCTCACAGGGGGACTGCGGGCGATGTCACGGCGCGTCCCGCTCAGCCCCCGGTCGCGGCCCGTCTCGCAACGGCCCACCCCGCGCTGCGAAGGCGCTCGTCGATCTGCTGCCGACGACGGTCCGTACGCTGCCGCATGTCGGGTGCGGGGTCCACCGCGCCGTCGGGTTTCCGTCGCTCACCCACGCGACGATCCAGGACGACCTCCACGGCGTCTGCGGCCACGTCGAACGCATCTCTCGCGTACTGATAGACGTCCGGCCGGTACACGGACACGATGAAGAGCAGTCGCCCCATGCGCCACCTCGCTCTGGCGGAATCTGCGGCCTTGGCCCCCCGCAAAATACCACGGGCGCGATCCGGAGAGGTATTCGGCGAGGAGTGTCTTGACGAGACCGCGAGCGACGGGGACACTGAGGGGACCTCCGAGTCGACATCGGCGCGCTGGCTGGGTCGGCACGGCGGAACGGGAGGATCCGTGATGGACGAACGTCGGCGTCATGCGAGAACCAACGTCTCGTGGCCGATTCGCCTGTGGGTGGATGAGGGATCGCTCGTCGGCCGCACCGAGGACACGAGCGAAGGCGGGATCTGCGTGGCCATCGCCCCGACGGCGTCCGTGAAGCTCGGAAGCTCCTATCGCGTCGACGTCCTCGCGAGCCACATGGGCCCCTTCAGCGTGATCGGCGAGGCGCGGCACGTGGACAACCGCAAGGTCGGGTTCGAGACCGACCGTCTCCTGCCGCTCGTGGAGTAGGTCCACCCGTCACTCGGCGCGCGACGGGGCAAGCCGCCGCCGACGGTGCTGGAGGAACCCCACGGTCGCCATGTCGAACAGCCCTGCGCCTCAGGGTGCCGACGAGGAGCGTGACGGCGGTACCGCCGGCGCCGAGGGCACCCAGATGCCGCCGCCCAGGAAGACCGCGTGCGGCCGCGAGCGCGACGTCCATCGGGTCCGCGACGAGACCGGAGCCGGCGGGACCCGCGTCGAGCCTCCAGTGCCCTCCGGCGTGCCGCTCTCGGGATCGCTGCAAGTGGCCGAGAACGCGAGCGCGGGGAGGGCGGCGGCGCCAGCATGGCACGTCGCGCCGGCCGCCTCCTGCCCCGGCTGACACACGCGACTCACGACAGCCCCTTGCGGCCGTGCCGAGCCATCAGCGACAATCAAACAATGGATCGACAGGCACGCGGCGGCATCCACGACGCACACGCGATGACGAACCAGTCTCAGAATCGAAAGCGCGTCCTGATCGTCGACGACGACCCGCTCGTCAGCGAGGCCCTGGCCGAATTCATTCGACACTTCCGGCACCCGCACGCCTACGACATTCTACGGGCGAAGGACGGCGCGGATGCGCTCTTCCAGGTCCTGCTGGCGAAGCCCGACCTCGTGCTCCTCGATCTCGCCATGCCCGAAATGGGCGGCCTCGAGCTCCTCAAGCAGCTCAAGGCCCTGGACATCAAGGTTCGCGCGATCGTCGTCACGGGCGCGCTCGACCTGGAAGAGTCGGCGAAAGCCTTGGCTCAGGACATCATCGCGTACGTCCCCAAGCCGATCAACTTCGACTACCTCGAACACCTCGTCGCGCTCGCGCTGGGCGTGCGGAGCTAGTGCGGCGAGAAGAAACTCCGCGGTACGCCGTGCCCGGAGCTAGGCTGGCCGCGAGGAGCACGGGGCTCGCCATCGAACGCGCCATGCTCGCGGTGGCGCGCGAAGACCCGCCGGATCAGCTCGCGGCGCCGGGCGCGGCTCAGGCCGGCGTGAAACGTCGCGTACCCGTCGCTCAGGTGTGAGATAGCGCGCCGGAGCGCGTCCAGATAGCCACGGCCGCCCCGACGGCGCGGCGCGTGAACTCGCGTGATCACTCTCATGGTCGCTCCTGTCATACCTGACCTCGCCTGTCACGCCTATGACTCCCCGGAACGCGGAATTGTTCGGCACCCCTTCCGGACCACTGCGCGTCGTGACGCGTCTTGGCAGATCGAGCACTTCGGTCCATACTGGGACACGGTCGCGCCCCGGGTCATGACATGAGACGCCCGACACTTCGGCGCCGGCTCTACACGGTCCTGCTGCAGTGGTTCCTCCTGCTCGTGATCGCGGCGGGCGTCATCGTCGCAGTCTCGTTCTCCGGTGTCCGCCAGAGTCTCGTGGACGACCGTCTCGTTCTGGCCCGCACCATCGCCCACTACCTCGACGCCACGATCTCGACGGCGATCCAGGATCTGGGTCGACTGGCGTCCGAGCTCCCCGTGCTGAACGCCGACGCCGCCGGCCGGCTCCGCGTGTTTCGCTTCCATTCGCCCTTCCGCGAGGCGACGTACCTGCTCGACGCGAGGGCAAGGCCGCTCGCGTCGGATCCGCCTGACGCGCGGCCCGCGGCGGCGCTGGGCCGCAATCGCCACGAGGCGGTGACGTCGCTCCTGCGCAAGCCCGGGAGCGAGCGTCCAGTCCTCGCGATCGTCCAGCCGTTCCAGCGGGACGGCGCGAGCTACTACCTCGTGTCGGAGATGAGCCCGGTCGGCTCGATGATCAGCACCTTCCTCCAGGACCTCGGGCTGGATCCCGAGACCCACGTCGCCGTGGTCGACGAGCACGGCACCGTGATCGCTTCGGCCGATCCCAAGCAGCTCCTGCGCACCCTGCCCCACGCCGGTGCCTACGCGGAGCGGATCCGCGCGCATCGTCCCCTGGTGACGGAGGAGCTGAGCTCCGAGGCTCCGGGCGAACGTGCGAACCCCGGTGACGCGCTGACCGTGATGGTCCCGCTGCGCTTCGCGCCCTGGGGTGTCGTGATCCAGCAGCCCAGGGCGAAGGCATTCTCCGGCTTCTACACGACGCGCCGGGGGCTGATCGTCGCCGGACTCATGCTCGCCCTGATGGGACTGCTCCTGGCCCGCGCGCTCTCGAAGTCGGTCGTCGCGCCGATCCGGCAGCTCTCCCGCCAGGCGGCCACGATGCGGACGGGTGATCTCTCACGTCCGATCGGCGTGTCGGGCGATCACGAGATCGAGGTGCTCGCCGAGACCCTGGAGGAGGCGCGGCGGAAGCTGGCGTCGACGCTGGGCGAGCTGCAGACGCTCAACGAAGACCTGGAAGGCCAGGTGGCGAGCCGGACGCGGCTGATCGAGGCGAGGTATCGGGACCTCAAGCTGCTGCAGGGCGTCGCGCAGCTCTCGACGCAGGAGCGGGATCCGGAGCGGGTCATCCCCGGGATCCTCCAGCTCATCGCCGCGCATTACTCGCTACCGGCCGTGGCGATGGTGACGCGACCTCCCGAGGGACCGGCGGCGACCTACGTGACGCCTCCCGAGAGCACGATCCGATGGCTGGCGGCGGGGGCAACGCCGCCCGCGGACTGGCAACGGCGCGAGATCGTCCATCAGGCGCAGGTGCAGGGCGAGCTGTTCCATCCCCGGCGGCCGGACCTCGACCAGGAAGTCATGGGAGCGCTCGAGCACCAGCTGGCGCTGTCGGTGCACGGCGCCTACCTGTGGAAGCGGACGCTCGCGCAGGACGAGCAGCGGCGGGTCCTGGTGCGCCGCCTGCTGTACGCCGCGGAGGAGGAGCGCCGGCGCCTGGCGCGGGAGCTGCACGACGAGATCTCGCAGCTGCTCACCGTGATCCAGCTCTCGCTCGATCGCGTGGACGCCGACACGCCCGAGATGAAGCGGGCGAAGACCTTGCTGGCGGAGACGCAGGACGAGATCCACCGGATCATCCACGACCTGCGGCCGTCGCTCCTCGACGATCTCGGCCTGGCCGCCGCGATGAAGGCCTACGCCCAGGACCACCTGGTGGGGCACGGCCTGGCCGTGAGCCTCGAGATCGAGGAAGAGCTGCCGGCGCGTCCGGAGATCGAGATCACCACGTTCCGGATCTACCAGGAGCTCGTGACGAACATCCTGCGGCACGCGGAGGCCGAGCACGTGTCCATCGAGCTCTACGAGCGCGACGGCAGGCTCGTCCTGGCGGTGGAGGATGACGGGCGCGGGTTCGACCCCGCGGAGAAGTTCACGGGCGCCGGGATCACGGGCATGCGGGAGCGTGCGTCGCTGGTCAACGGGACGATCCGGTTCGACAGCGAGCCGGCCATGGGCACCCACGTCGTGCTGGAGATCCCGGTCCGATGATCCAGGTCCTGATCGTCGACGACCACGATCTGGTTCGCGAGGGCATTCGCGCGCTCCTGGAACAGGACGCCTCCTTCCAGGTGGTGGGCGAAACGGGCGACGGCCAGGAGGCCATCCGGCTCGCCGGCCGGCTCAGACCGAACGTCGTCCTGATGGACGTGAACCTCCCGGGCGGCATGGGCGGCCTCGAGGCCACCGAGACGATCGTGGCCGACTGCCCGGAGGTGAAGGTCCTCATCCTGACCCAGTACGAGAACCGCGAGTACGTCAAGCGGGCCATCCGGATCGGCGCGCACGGCTACCTGCTGAAACGAAGCGTATCGGCCCAGCTGAAGGAGGCCATCAAGACCGTGGCGCGAGGGGAGCGATACCTGCACCCGCTGGCCGCCGGCGAGCTGGTGGATCTCGTCACCACCGGCAAGTCCCTGGACGAGGACGACTACGAGCGACTGACGCCGCGCGAGAAGCAGGTGTTCAAGCTCCTCGCCGAGGGGAAGACCAGCCGCGACATCTCGAAGTACCTGAACATCAGCCTGAAGACCGCGATGACCCACCGCACGAACATCATGGCGAAGCTCAACATGCACTCCAGGACCGAGCTGATCCGCTACGCGATCCGCAAGGCCATCATCCCGGTGGATGGGCCGTAACCCCGCCGAGAAGGGGCCGAGGGTGTCGGCGATGCGCCGGAGGTCCCGCCACGGCAGATCCGTCTCCACCACGATCCAGAACTCGCTGCGCCGGAGGACCATGTGAGATGCGGCGCCCTCACGCCACCCCAGGGAGTCGGGGACCCCGCTGAGCGGCTGGGCGGTGGGCGGATGGACCGGTATCGGGCCACCGCGCCGCTGGGTGATCGACAGATAGTGCTCGCCCCGCCAGACGGCCAGGAACGTCGGATGCGGCGCCAGGGTGACGGTCAGGCTCGGGGGCGCGGCACCGAGGGTCGCGGGCCGATAGGCCGGGACGAGCGGCGCGAAGCCGAGGCGGCCCCGGACCTCGTCGAGGCTCCGCACCGCGAACGGTCCCGGCCGGGTGACCGGGAACACGACGGGAACGCCGAGATGGAGGGCCCGGAGCGCCAGGAGCACGCCGGCGGCGACCACCAGGAAGCTCGCGACTCCCCTCAGACGATCCACGGCAGGACCACCAGGAGGATCCCCGCGGCCGTCGCGATCGTCGCGACGGGCAGCGCGTCGTCGTCGCGCGCGCTGTCGCCGAGGAGCACCTCGGCTCGCCGGCGCAGCGCCGCGCGCGCGGCCACGTCGCGGCGGGCGGTCGATTCGTAGACCGCGAGCAGCGCGCGGGCCAGGGGTTTCGTGTCGCCACCGGCCACGGCCGCGGCGTCGCACTCGATCTCCAGCTCGAGGCAGTACTCGCGAAAGGACCACAGCGCGACGGGGCTGTGGACCTGGAGGAGCCGGACGAGAAACAGCGCGTGGGAGCGCGCCCAGCGCCCGTCCTGCCAGTGCGCGTTCTCGTGCCGCAGGACCATCGCCAGCTCGCCGTCGGTCAGGCGGGCGAGCGCGCCGCGCGACACGATCACGCGGCGCCGCCACGGCCAGCCCCCCGTCGCCAGCAGGATGTCGTCCGACCGGCTCAGCACGACGTCGCACCGCTCCCAGCCCGGCAAGCCGCGCGCCAACTCCACGAGCCGTCCCGGGGCGTCGCCGTCGTCCGCGCGGGGCCGGCAGAGCGCGGGAACGAGCTCCTGCCAGACCGTGAGCGCGACCATCATCAGGCCCACCAGCCCCACGAGGTGGTACACGCGGAGGCCCGCACCGAGAGGAATCGCCAGAAGGCGGCCGCTGTCGAGCCAGGCGAACCGCTCGCGGAACTCCACGCTGGTGCGGCCGGGCACCGCCGCGGTGAGCAGGGGCAGGACGAGCAGGAGGGCGAGCAGGTGCCGCTTCGCGCGCCCGGAGGGCAGTCGCCGTCGCCGCGCCCACCCGTACAGCACGAGGCCAGCGATCGACGAGTGGAGCGCCACCTGCCAGAGAAACGACGGCAGGGGCGCGTACCAGGAGGCCGGGATCATTCCCTCCCGACGAGCTCTTCGTACTCCAGGGCGTGCTCGTGCCGCAGCCGCTCCTTGCGGATCTTCCCGGTGAAGATGCTCGTGTCGATCGGGAACGCCTCGGGGCTCAGCAGCACGGCGAACAGGTGCCAGACGAGGATGATCAGGAACGCCAGCAGCGCCTCGTAGCTGTGCATGACCTTGGCCGCCGGGATGAGCTCGGCGGGCAGGACGCGTGAGACGGCGATCGGGAAGTACAGGATGAATCCCGTCAGCGCCATGACGAAGCCACCGAAGACGAGCCCCCAGTACTCGAACTTCTGCCGGTAGTCGAACCGTCCGAACCGGGGCGGCGCCTCCGCCCAACCCAGGCAGTAGCGCAGGAAATCCACCGCGTCGCGGAAGTCCCTCACGCTCAGCAGCATCGACGGCCGCGTGCGCCGGCTCAAGACCCCTCCGATCGCCACCGCCACATGCACGACCAGGAGCACGGAGAAGGCCACGCCCGCGGCCCGGTGCAGCCAGCGGACCACGAAGATTCCGCCGAGATGCTCGATGATCCATCGGCTCGCCTCGACGTAGGGCCACTTCTGCGGCATGCCGGTCAGGAGCAGGACGGCGAACAGCACGATCACCGCGGCATGCTGCACGCGCGCCCAGACCGAGAACCGGACCACGTACTCGCTCACGTCGGCACCTCGCATCGTCGGGGCCGCTCCCTACCGTCCCAGCGAGACGCGGTACAGGTGGAGCAGCACCTGCAGCACCAGGCCGACGACGACGAACGGGATGAAGACCTTGTAGAACAGTTGCACGAAGAACACCAGCGGGGCGTGCCGCAGTGACGGCTCGTAGTGCGAGAGCCAGGCGGCGGGAAACGCCGGCGAGGCGCCCTCGTGGCACTTGGCGCACGTGGCGGCGACGGAGGCCTTCATGGCCTCTCCGCCCATGAGCCGCGGCGAGGCGATGTCGTGCACGCCGTGGCAGTCGATACAGGTCACGACCACCTGCTGCGGCAGCAACGCGCCTCCCCCCGCGAGCGAGGCGGTGACGCCGTGGAAATCGGACAGATACGTCTGGGCGACGGTCGCCGAGATACCGTACTTCGCCATGAGCTGCCGGTCGCCGTGGCAGCGGATGCAGATCTGGGGCGAGCCGAGCCGGAACTGCGTGGTGCCCGGCGCCTGGATCTGATGGTGCGTGTGGCAGTCGGCGCACGCCGGGACGTCCTGATTGCCGCCTTCCTCGAGGGCCTTGCCGTGGACGCTCTTCGCGTACCGGAGATACACACCGTCGTGGCAGCTGGCGCAGCTCCGCGAGACCATCGCGCGCTTCTCGTGGGGGTTCTGGATGTTGTGGGCCCCGTGGCAGTCGGTGCAGATCGGCGCCGAATCCAGGCCGTTCTTCAGGAGCTCGTAGTGGACGCTCTCGAGTGTGCGCGTGTACGTATCGAAGTGGCACTTCTTGCACGTCTCGTACGAGGCGATCGCGTACGCCCGCCGGCTGGGAAAGGTGGCGCCGCTGGGGTGATTCTCCTCGTACCGCGCGTGGCAATCGGTGCACACGAGCTGTGAGCCATGGACCGAGTGGAGGAACCCCTGCGGGTCGACGTGCAGACTCATCGTCGCCCCGTCCCTGAGCTGCACCGACAGCTGCTTGTCGTCGTGGCAGGCGAGGCACGCCGCAACGCTGTCCCGGAGCTTCTCGGGCGCTTTCTGCGCGAGGGCGCCCCCGGCGAGCAGGCCCACGATCAAGAGCTGCACGATCGCGTGCCTGCCCCCCACCACCGACCTTCGCCGCCTCATCCGTGCGCTCCTTCGCGGGCACGTCGGGGCCCCGGCGCCGCGACGCCCGGCGCCTTATCTTGCCGCGCCATCATCGTCGCGGTCCAGCTTCTTTCGGGCGGCCTCGGCCCACGCATCGGCCGCGCGCCCGCCTTTCGTCGGCTTCGAGCGGCTGAGGAAGGCCAGCGACGGCTCCCAGCCCGGCCGCAGCACCCGTGCCGCCGCCCGCGTGGCCTCGGCCGCCAGCCGCCCCGCCTTCTCGGCGAGCAGCCAGCCGACCATCGCGAAGCCGATGAACGGCAGGAACACGACGAACGCCAGGCCCAGCATCGGGCCGACCACGAGCAGTGCCAGGGTCGGTACGCAGCGGTACACCTCCTCCGGGCCTCCCGGAAGCGGACCCCGCTCCTCTATCGACTTGAATGACAGCTGACGAACGTTGAAGTACAGCCCGGGCTCCACCGTCTCGGTCCCCCTGTAGCGTTTCATGGCTGATCTCCTTTCCTACCTTGAACGTAGGCGACGGCGCGGAGCCCAGCCATCGGGCAGATGCCCGATTCTTCGTTCGACGGTACCCGATTTCCGGCTCGGGAGTGCTGGGCCGAGGCACGATCCCTCCAAACGACCCCTGATTTCTGAGTCGCCTGTAGGGTTTTCGCCACCGCTCGACTTGCGTAACCGGCGGGCACCGGTCATTCTGTGGGCCGGGGGGACCCATGAGGCGCCTCACCGTCGTGCTCCTCGCCCTCGCCGTCGCCGGCTGCTTCACCATCGCCAGGACTGGCTACGACGCCGCCACCGACGAGCGCTCGCTGGACACCCAGAGGGCCGACACTCGAATCACCCTCGCGATCAAGAAGGCACTCCTCGGGTCGAGCGTGAAGGGGACGGGCGGACTCGACGTGTTCTGCCGGAACGGCGTCGTCGTCCTGGCCGGCGTCGTCGAAGGCGGTTCCCGGGCCGGCACCGAGGCCGGCACCCTCGCCGGGCGGGCGGAGGGCGTCAAGCGGGTGGAGACCTACTTCCTCCCGGCCCAGCCGTCCAAGCTGGACGACTTCACCATCAAGCGGAAGATCAACGCGAAGCTCGTCCGGGACGGCGACTTGAAGGCGGGTCAGGTGGACATGGCGGTCATCGCGGGCCACGTCGTGCTCGTGGGCATCGTCGACCGACCCGAGAAGATCGACAAGATCATCGCGCATGCGCGAGCCACGGACGGGGTGGTGGTCGTCAAGTCGTTCATCCAGATCACGGGGCGGTGAGCCGGCCTCATCCGGCCATGTCGCGGTCGACGGATCGGGCGTTCACGAACTTCTCGAGCCCGGCGAGCGCGGCCTCCACGATGACCCGAAACCTCCGGCGCACGAGGAAGTGCAACGGCCGCCACGCCCCCCGGAGCTCGTAGTGCCAGCAGAGGTCGACGCGAGCCCGACGTCCATCGGCGATCGGCGTGAGGCGGAAATCCACGAGAATCGCCTTGAGGGCCCGGACGGTCGACCGCTCGACCGAGAACGCGAAGCGCGTGGCCGGCTCCCAGGCGAGAAACCTCTCCCGAGCTTCCGAGTGCCCCAGCCGGACGTGGCGCGTCCCCCCGACGCCCCGCGGCGGACTCCACTCGATCTGCCGCATGTCGGGGAACCACTCGAGCCATCCATCGCCCGTCAACACCTCGAAGACCCGGGCCGGGGGAACGTCGAGCACGGCGGCGTGACACACACGATGCGGACCGGTGCGGCCGTAATCGAGATCGACGCGGTCGAGGGTGAACCACCTCACCGAGCCGCCTCGTCGCTCACCGCCTGCGCCGCGCGCTCCATGTCGCTCCCACTCGAGTGTCGCGACACTTCAGGGGCCCGTCAAGTTGACGTGCCGTCCGTTCCTCGACGCCATCGCGAGGGTATGGATCGACGCGCTGGTGATCACCGGCGGCGAGCGAGTTCCTCTGGGTCTTTCCGCCGCTGAAACCCAGCCAACGACCTCATTGACGCTCGGCGGGAGTCGACCTATAGTCGCGCTGCACTGTTGTCGTCTCAGTCTTTCTCGTCCGGCCCTCTCGGGCGGCCCACGCGTGGCATCGCCCGGACGGAACGTGGGGTGTGATCGATGGTGATTCGCGTGCGCATCAACGGCCGGACGTTCGAGCACGACGTCGAGCCGCGCATGTTG
>Ga0156194_1225_pt1 | contig 16820 bp, 18 predicted proteins | sample RifCSPlowO2_12_FD_107847 | JGI IMG/M metagenome (GOLD analysis project Ga0156194, IMG submission 107847) | Candidatus Rokubacteria bacterium RIFCSPLOWO2_12_FULL_71_22 | reverse complement strand
TCCGGATCGTCCGGCGGCTCAAGGACGAGGGCGCCACGATCCTGCTGGTCGAGCAGAACGCCAAGCAGGCGCTCAAGGTCGCCGACCGCGGCTACATCCTCGAGACCGGGCGGATCGCGCTCGAGGGGCCCGCCGCCGAACTCCTCCAGGGCGAGGCGGTGCAGCGCGCCTACCTGGGCGCCGGCTGACGCGCGCCGCGCCAGACGACTCGCTCGCCGCCCAGGAGGCTGTCCTCTCCAGGACACCGTGCGTCGGGAGGGTGACAGATGCCAGCCCGGCACGTGGACGCACCACGGCGCAAGTCTCCGTCGCTCCACGGGAAGTCGTCGGACACCCACCTCTTGGCATGCCCCCTGCGTCCAGGCTGACGCGATGGACTGGAGGATCATCGCCACGCTTCGCCCACGGGTGCTCCTCGGGCTCGGGCTCGGGCTCGGCTCCCTCGCGCTCGCCACGATCATCGCCGGGGCCGTGGAGCTCAGGCGATTCGAGCGCGCCGGACTCGAGCGCGCGCCGATCCTCTATGCGGCGGGTCAGTTCCTGGCGCCTGGCGTGGATCTCGAGCGCATCGGCCTTGCGGCGACGCTCGCGCGGCTCGGGTACACCGCGACGCGGAACGCCCCGGCCGGGCCCGGTCAGTTCCGGCGCTCCGGCGAGACCTGGGACATCGCCCTGCGCGACGCGGCCGCCGCCGACGGCGCCGCGGGGCGCGTGCGCCTCGATGTGCTCGACGGCCGCGTCACCCGCCTCACGTTCGACGGACGCGACGCGGAGGCGGTCACGCTCGAGCCCGAGGTGCTGCCGGGCGTCCCCGAGCGCCCGAGCGAGGCGCGTCGAGCGGTGAGTCTCCCGGACATGCCACGCGTGCTCGTGAGCGCGGTCCTCGCCGTCGAGGATCACCGGTTCTTCGACCACGGCGGGGTCGATGTCCGGGCGGTCGTGCGCGCCGCCTGGCGCAACCTCCGTGCCGGAAGGATCGTGCAGGGCGGGAGCACGATCACCCAGCAGCTCGTCAGGATGCGTCTGCTCCGCCCGCGGCGCGCGCTCCTCCGGAAGCTCCACGAGATGTGGCTCGCCTCGCTGGTCGAGTGGCGGTACTCGAAGGACTACCTCCTCGAGGCCTACCTGAACGAGGTCTACCTCGGTCAGCACGGGCCCACCGCGATTCGCGGCGTGGGGGCCGCGGCGCGCGCGTACTTCGGCAAGGACGTCCGGCAACTCTCCCTCGGTGAAGCCGCGCTGCTGGCGGGGATGATCCGCAGCCCCAACAATTACTCTCCGGCCGTCGAGCCTGCGCGTGCGCGGGCGCGGCGCGGAGTGGTGCTCGATCGCATGCGCGCCCTCGAGATGATCAGCGAGGCGGATCGCGCGCGCGCGCGCCGCGAGCGGGTCGGCGTCCAGGCTCTTGCGGCGCTGCCGCGATCGGCGCCCTACTTCATCGATCACGTCCGGCGGGAGCTCGAGCAGCGCGGGGGCGCCGAGCTGGCCGGGCGTGGCGGCCTCCACGTCTTCACCACGCTCGACCTGCCGCTCCAGCGGTTCGCCGAGCAGGCGGTCGCGCGGGGCCTCGATCGGCTCGAGAGGACCGTCCCCCGGTTGCGCCGGCGGGATACCGCTCGACGGCTGCAGGCCGCGCTGGTCGCCCTCGACACGGAGACGGGAGAGATCCGCGCCCTGGTCGGCGGCCGCGACTATCGCACCAGCCAGTTCGACCGCGCCACCCTCGCGCAGCGGCAGCCGGGCTCGGCCTTCAAGCCCTTCGTGTACCTCACCGCGCTGCGCGCGCGGAGCGAGGCCCCTCGCGTCACGGCGGCGAGCCAGGTGGAGGACGCGCCGGTCACGCTCCGGGCCGGCGACCGATGGTGGAGCCCCCGCAACGACGAGGCTCGGTACGAGGGCAGGGTGAGCGTGCGGCGGGCGCTCGAGCAGTCGCTCAATGCGGCGACGGTCCGCATCGCCATGACCGCGGGGTTGCGGCGCGTCGTCGAGACCGCCCGCGCGCTGGGTCTCCACGGTCACCTGATGCCCGTGCCGGCGGCGGCCCTCGGCGCCTTCGAGGTCACGCCGCTCGGGCTGGCCCAGGCGTATCTGCCCCTGGCGAACGGGGGCCGCCGCGTCGCGGAGCCGGCGGCGATCCGCGCGGTGGACGACGGCGCCGGCGCGGGCGTGCTGACGCCGACGGCGCCGCCTGTCAGGGTCATCTCGCCGGCCGAGGCGTACGTGATGACCTCGCTCCTCAAAGGGGTCATCGCCTCGGGGACCGGGCTCGCGGCCCGTGAGCTCGGTATCCCCGACACGGTCGCCGGCAAGACCGGCACCACGAACGACGGGCGCGACGCGTGGTTCGTCGGATTCACGCCGCGGCTCCTCGCCCTCGTATGGGTCGGCTTCGACAACGGCGAGCCGCACCGTCTCAGCGGCGCCCGGGCCGCCCTGCCGATCTGGGCGGACTTCATGCGGCACGCGCTCGAGGCCTACCCGCAGCCCGATTTCGCCGTGCCGCCGGGGGTCGTCTTCGTGGACATCGACGCGACCAACGGCAAGCTGGCCGGCCACGCCTGCCCGGTCGTCGTCCGCGAAGCCTTCCTCGCCGGTACCGAGCCCGAACCGTGCGACGAGCACCGGGAGGACGTCGACCACATCGTCGGCTGGTGGATGCGGCTCACGGGGTGGGTCAGGCGGTAGGAGAGCGATGAGTTCCACGAGGACGATGTTCTGTGAGCGTTGTCGCGCGCTGCGGTGGATCGAGGACTGGCGAGAGGCCTGCGACGGGGTCCTGTCGATCGTGCTCGGGCCCTGCGGGCACGTGACCCTGCGCAGCGCGCGCCTGGAGTGGAGCGTTCCGCGTGGGTGGTGCCTCGCCCTGCTCGTGGCGCTCGCAGGCGTGGTGCTGTCCTTGCCGGGAGTCGGTCCGGGCGTGGCGACCGCTGCGCCGCGACCGGATGCGCCACGACCGGCGCTCGTGCGCCGAGCCGACCGGCGGGCCGAGATCGCGAGCATCCTGGCGGTGCTCGACCAGACCGCGGCGGATCCAGCGATCCGCGTGAAGGCCGCGCAGAAGCTCGTCACGCTCGGCGACGAGCAGCTCCGCGTGATGACGTCTCTGTCCAGACGCGTCGCCGTCGAGGGCGGCCGCCCGGCCGACGGCCTGGCGCTCTTCCTGATCATCGCGATGCTGATCCTGTCGTGAGCGGACAGCGGCGGGCGCGGCCGGGCTGACCGCTTCGAGCCACGGATCCGAGCGCGTCGTGACATCCGATGGACCGCGACTGCCGAAGCTGGCGTTCGGGGCGCTGAAGACGGCGACGGGGCGGTCAGCCCGTGTGGGCGTCCGGGCCCTCGCCGTCGTCACCGACCGCCTGTCGCTCATCTATCACGTGCTCGTCGTCGTGCTGAGCGCGGCGGTCGCGGCGAGCCTGCCGCTCACGTTGACGGTCGTCGCGCAAAGCCTGCTGGTCTACTGGGCGGTGATCGAGAACGAGAAGATCGTGCTCGTCTGCACGGAAGTGGCCGTGGCCCTGCTGCTGATCCTGGGCTTCGGCCACGTCAAGACGAGCTGGCAGAACCGGCGCCTCGCGAAGACGGCACAGGCGGCGGGCATGGTGCAGTTCAGCTCGCGACACCGCGTGCTCGCCCGGCGGCGGACACGGAAGCTCAAGGCACGACAGGCACTCATGCGGGACATCATGATCATCGGTTCGACGGGCGCCCGCACGCTCGCCGATCCGGCGGGGGATCTGCACGTGGCGATCCACGAGTGCCGGACGGCGAAGATCATGCTGCTGGATCCGGAGAGCGCCGGCGCGGTCGAGCGCGCGCGGACGATCGACGATCCCGCCATCACCGTGGAGCGTCTCCGGGATCAGGTCGGCCGGACGATCGGCGTCCTGCGTGCGCTCGGCGCCGCCCAGGCGCGGGTCCGGGTGAAGCTGTACGCCGACCCGCCGATCTGGAAGCTGGCGATCCTCGGCGACTATGCCTGGGTGCAGCACTATCACCCCGGGCTCGACGCCCAGGCGCTGCCCGAATTCGTGTTCGTTCACGGTCAGAGCCCGACCGGCCTGTACCCGGCCCTGTACCAGTACTTCGCCGCGCGGTGGAACGATCCCTCGATTCCCGAGTACGACCTGACCACCGGTACCCTGATCTACAGAGATGGCGAGGGGAACGTGATCCGGAAGGAGCGGTGCGACTAGTGGCGCGCGTGGGCGCCGGGCAGCATCGGCTCGAGCAGCGCGCGCATCGGCGCCGAGTCCCATTCGCGGGCGCCGACCGCCATGCCCGCGGCCTGGCCGCCGGGCCGGATCAGGAAGGTCGCCGGCAGGCCCGTGACGCGCCACGCCCGCGCCACCGCCAGGTCGGGGTCGAGGAGGATGGGGAAGGTGAGCCGGAGGTTCGCGACGTAGGGCTCGAGCAGGCTCCGCGGCGCGCCGCGATCCACGGACACGCCGAGGACGATCAGTCCGCGCTTCCGGTAGCCCCGCCAGAGCGCCTCGAGCGTCGGCATCTCCACGGTGCAGGGCGTGCACCACGTCGCCCAGAAGTTGAGGACCACCAGCTTGTCGCGGTGGTCCGCGAGCGCCGCCCAGCCGCCCGCGAGCGTCTCGAGCCGAAAGGCGGGGCCGCGCTGGCCCGCCGTGAACTCGGTGATGCCCGCGCGCTCGAAGGCGTCCAGCGCGGGCGCCGGCTCGGCGTGGTGTCCCCCCTCGTCGCCGGGACGGCGGACGGGCAGGGCCCAGAGCGTGACCGAGACGAGCACGACGGCGAGCGCGCTGCGGACCACCCATTCGCGTCGCCCCGCCCCGAGGAGCGTGCTCGACGCCCAACCTCTCATTCCGCGTGCTGCATCGCCGTGTCCGGAAGGGAGGCGGAGCCCCCCTCCGGGTCACACACCCAGCTTCTCACGCGTCACCGGGCTCTCGCGGAGCTCGGCCGACGAAGCCGCGAACACGATCGTGCCCTTCTCCATGATGTACCCCCGGTCGCAGACGGCCAGGGCCACGCGCGCGTTCTGCTCGACCAGGAGCACGGTGACGCCGAGCCGCTTGAGCTCGCGGACCATGTCGCGCACGTGGCGGATGAACGCGGGCGCCAGGCCCTGCGTGGGCTCGTCCATCAGGATGATCCGGGCCCCGGCCATCATGACACGCGCGATCGCGAGCATCTGCTGCTCGCCGCCCGAGAGGGTCTTGCCGGGCTGGTCGATGCGCTCGGAGAGGCGCGGGAAATGGTGGAAGACCTCCTCGAAGCGCTGGCGGCGGAGCGCCGCGGAGCGGTCGCGGACCGCCGAGAGGCCCAGGTCGAGGTTCTCGCGCACGGTGAGGCCCGGGAAGATGCGCCGGCTCTCCGGGACGAGCCCGACACCCAGGCGCGCGATCGCGTGCGGCGCCAGGTGCGTCAGATCCGTACCGTCGAACTCGATCGAGCCGCGCGCCGGCTTGAGGAAGCCGATCGCGGTCTTCATCAGCGTCGTCTTGCCCATGCCGTTCTTGCCGAGGAGCGCGACGGCCTCGCCGCGGTGCACCTCGAGCGAGACGCCGAACAGGATCGGCGTGGCGCCGTATCCGGCGTGAACGTCCCTGAACGTGAGCATCAGTCGTCGGCCCCGCCGAGGTAGGCCTCGATCACCTGCGGGTCGCTCCGAACCTCGTCGGGCGTTCCCTCGGCGATCTTCTCGCCGAAGTGGAGGACCGCCACCCGATCGGAGACGCCCATGACGACCGACATGTCGTGCTCGATGAGGAGCACCGTCAGGCTGCGGGCGGCCGCGACGCGGCGGATCAGGGCCGTCGCGTCCTTCGTCTCGCCCGGCGTCATCCCCGCGGTCGGCTCGTCGAGGAGCAGCAGCGTGGGCTCCGTCGCCAGCGCCAGGCAGATCTCGAGGTAGCGCTGCTCGCCGTGCGAGAGGTTCTCCGCCTGCTCGTCGCGCCGGCCGGCCAGGCCGAACGCCTCGAGCAGCTCGAGAACCTGCGACGAGACGTCCGGCAGCCGCCAGAGCGACACGAAGCGGCCGGAGTCCGCGACGCGCGACTGCGCGGCCACGCGCACGTTCTCGAAGACCGAGATCTCCGGGAAGATGTTCGTGATCTGGAACGTCTTCGCGACGCCGAGACGGTTGATCGCCTCCGGCGCGAGCCCCGCGATGTCCCGGCCCATGAAGCGGACGCGTCCCGCGGACGGGACGTGGAGCCCGGAGAGGACGTTGAACAGCGTGGACTTGCCCGCACCGTTCGGCCCGATGACCGAGAAGACCTCGCCGCGCCGCACGGCGAGGCTCACGTGGCTGAGCGCCGCGAGCGCCCCGAAGCTCTTGGAGAGCGACTCGACCTCGAGCACTACGTCGTCGCGCGCCACTGACCGAAGCCGAGCATCCGACGGAAGCCCAGGAGCCCCCGCGGCATGAACAGCACGATGAAGACGAGCACCAGGCCGATGACCATGAAGTACCAGTCCACGTACGAGGAGACCTGCTCCTGCAGGAGGACGAAGAAGGCGCCGCCGATGATCGGCCCGGCGAGGGTGCCGAGGCCGCCGATCATGACCATGATGATGAACTCCCCCGACACCGTCCAGAGCATGAGGTCGGGCGTGGCGAAGGCCGAGCGGCCCGGGTAGAGCGCCCCGCCGATGCCGGTCAGCAGCGCCGAGATCATGCAGACGGCGATCTTGTACCGCTGCACGTTATAACCGAGGAAGCGCGCCCGGTCCTCGTTCTCGCGGATCGCGACCAGGACCTTGCCGAAGTGCGACGTCACGAACACGCGGCAGAGGACGTACGCCAGCGCGAGGTAGACCACGACCGCGTAGTAGTTGGAGAGCGGCGTATCGATCGCGACGCCGGGAAGGAGCTGCGCCGGCGGCACGCCCTGGATGCCGTCCGAGCCGCCGAAGGTCTGCGTGTAACGGAAGAACGTGTACACGACCTCGGCGAAGACGAGCGTGAGCAGCGCGAAGTAGATCCCGCGGCGCGCCGTCGAGAAGTAGCTCACCAGGAGCGCGTAGAGGCCGACGACGAGGGCGGCGAAGCCGAGACAGACCCAGAGCGAGACGATACCCCGCTCGAGGAGGATGGCCGTCGAGTACGCGCCGAGGCCGAAGAACGCGGCGTGGCCGAAGGACACGAGGCCCGTGTAGCCGATCAACAGGTCCAGGCTCATCGCGATCGCGCCGAACAGGAGGGCGTCGAAGGCGAGCAGCAGGTAGAACTGCGACATGAACGGCAGGGCCGGCAGCGCCACCAGGGCCGCCAGCACCAGCGCGCTGCGCCAGGACAGGACTCTACTCAAGGACGCCCTCCCGTCCGAAGAAGCCGCGCGGGCGGACCACGAGGACCACGATCATGATGCCGAAGATGGCGATCGCCACCCGCTGCGGGTTCATCCACAGCGAGAAGAGGCTCTGCGCCAGCCCGATCACGAAGGCGGCGATCACCGAGCCGCCCATCGAGCCCATGCCGCCCAGGATGACCACGATGAAGGCGAGCAGGATCATCTCCACGCCCATCTGCGGGTACACGGTGAAGACGGGCGCGAGCAGCAGCCCGGCGAGCGCGGCGAGCGCCGCGGAGCCCGCGAAAGTGAGCGTGAACACCCGGCGGACGTCGACGCCCAGGCCGTCGAGCATCTCGGCGTCCTGAACCGCCGCGCGCACGACGATGCCGGCGCGCGTCCGGGTGAAGAAGAGCCAGATCGCCAGCAGCAGCACGGAGGAGGCGCCGAGCAGGAACAGGCGGTAGTTCGGATAGGTCATGCCGAGGAGGGGCGTCGAGCCGGTGATCGGCGGCAGGATGCGGCGCATGTCGCCGCCCCAGATCTGGCGGACGGCCTCGCGGAACACGAGCGCGAGGCCGAACGTGAGGATCAGGCCGTAGAGGGGCTCGCGCCGGTAGAGCGGGCGGAGCGTGGCGACCTCGGTCACCGCACCGATGACGCCGACCAGGAGCGGCGCCACGACCAGGGCCACCCAGAAGGACTGGGTGACCCCGATCACGGCGATCCCGGCGTAGGCGCCGAACATGTACAGCTCCCCGTGGGCGAAGTTCATGACGCCCAGGAGGCCGAAGATCACGGTCAGGCCCAGCGCCAGCAGCCCCAGCGCGGCCCCGAAAACGAGGCCGTGCAGGAGCTGCGGCAGCAGGACCGCGACGAGATAGTCCACCGGACGTCAGTTCTTCTTCTTGATCTCCCAGGTGAAGCCCTTCAGCGGATCCTGGCCCACCAGGGGCTCGCCGATCGCATCCTTGCCGTCGATCCGCGCGATCGGGAGGTTCTTGCCCTTCTCGACCCGGTAGAGATGCATGTCCATCACGACCTGGTGGTCCTCCTTGCGGATGCACTGCCGGCCGATGTGCGTGTTGTCGATGCAGAGGCCCTCGTGCGCCGCCGAGACCTGGTCCGGGTCGAAGTTCCCGGCCTTCTCGACCGCCGCCTTCCAGAAGTACACGGCGTCGTAGGCGCCGGCCGCGATGTTGGCGTCCACATTGAACTTCTTCTTGAACTTCTGGTTGAACGCCTGCATGTTCGGGTCCGGGTTGTAGGCCGAGAAGTGATTGAGCTGGACGAAGCCCTCCATCGGTTCCGCGATCGCCTGCAAGTCCTGCTGCAGCAGGAAGCAGTCGATCCCCGCGAGCTTGTACTTCTTGGTCATGCCGAAGGAGTGGAGCTGCGTCATCAGCCGCAGCGAATCGGTTCCGGCGAACGCGAGGAACAGCACGTCGGGGTTCGACTGGTTGATCGCGCCGAACCACGGGCTGAAGTCCTTCGTGTCGAGCGGCGCGCCGGCGACGCCGACGACCTCGCCGCCGAGCTTCTCGAGCGCGGTCTTGAACTGCCGGGCGTCGGACTGGCCCATCGCGTAGTCGGTGTAGAAGATGTAGGTCTTCTTGCCCATCTTGTCGAGGATGTACTTCGCGAGGCCGTTGGCCTGCTGCCGCGAGTCGGGCTGGTTCGAGAAGTAGTACTTGTGGAACTTGGTCGTCCGCATGAACTCCGCGCACGAGACCGAGTTCCAGTGGATCGTCTTGTGCTTCTTGGTCACGTCCATCATGGCCAGCGTGGAACCGCTCGAGACGGCGCCGATCAGGAGCTTCACGCCGTCCTGGAGGATGAGCTTCTCGGCCTTGCGGATCGCGGGCGCCGGCTTGGTGTCGTCGTCCTCGGAGATCACCTCGATCCTGTGGCCGAGGACGCCGCCCTTGGCGTTGATCTCCTCGACGGCGAGCTGGATGCCCATCGTCTGGTACTTGCCGTACCCCTCGAACACGCCGACCTTCGAGCCGAGGTCGCCGATCTTGACGACCTTCTGCTGGGAGATGGCGGGTGCGGTGAGCGACACAACGAGCGCGACCGCCACGAGCAGAGCGAGCCAGGTGACGCGCTTCATGGGTTCCTCCTTGCCGGGGTTGAGGCTTCGACGAGATCTCCGAGGATCTGCGCGACCCGTTCGAGCGACGCGCGCAGCCGGTCCGGGTCGGGCGCAGTGCGGCCGCGGTCGGCCGCGCGCCTTTGCCCGGAGCACGGGTTGACGGCGGCCGGGGCCGCCGAGGTCTTGGCGTAGGTCTCCGCCTCGTCGAACGCGAGGCGCATGGCGACCGAGCTCTTGCTGTCGCGCATGGAGACGGCGAAGTCGACCAGGTTGTAGTAGCGCCAGATCGCCTCGAGGAACTTCGGGCCGATCGCCGCCCGGGTCTCGGGCGATACCCCGGGCTCGGCGAGCTGCCGGACCGCCTCGCGGGCGAGGTCCCGGGCGAGGGCGGCGAAGAAGACCATCAAGCGGCCTTCGGCCACGCGGGCGTCCCCGGTTCGCACGGCGGCGAGAGCCTCGGCCTCGAGGTCCTGCGGGAGCGTCGCCGCCCGCGCCCGCATCTCCCGGCGCAGCGCGCCCCCCTCGAAGAGGCGGAGCGCGACGTCGAGCTTCCCGGCCTGGAGGGCGAACTTGATCTCCTTGAAGTTGGCGCTGACCGCGTTGTCCTTCGGGACGTAGGTGCCGACGTGATGCGCGGCGACGGGGGAGGCTGTTGTAGCGAGGACCGCGAGCACGGTGAGCACCGTGGGTGGCCTGAGAAAGAGGCGTAGCGCTTCCGGCCGCCCGAGCGGGCCCGTCATCGCCGGAGCATCCGCAGCGTCACGAGGCCGGCGAGCCACCACAGGGCGACGATCGTCGCGCCGCCGAACGGGATCCACACACTCCACTCCGCGATCGCCTTACCCTCCTCGATCCCGCGGTAGGGGATCAGCGCGCTCCACAGCAAGTAGCCGAGAGGATACCCCGCCCCGCCCGCCGTGAGAAGGGCGATCAGCGCACGCCCGGCGCGCCGCCCGCCGAGGGTCGCGGCGACCGAAGTGGTGGCGATGATCACGAGCCCCATGCCCTCGGCGTGGAGGTGGAAGAGCCGCAGGCCGGCGTCGAACTTCACGAGCGCCTCGTCGAGGATCCGCTCGTCCACGTCCCGGACGCCGACCAGGCCGTGGACGGCCGGCCGCGCCAGCATCGCGTCACGCGCCCAGCGGGCCAGCTCGAGCTTGAAGCGGACCATGGAGGCGCCGCCGAGCTCGGCGCACACGATCAGGAGCACGGCGACGAGCAGCACCCACCACGGCGGCAGGCGCCAGGCGTCGTCGGCCGTCACGCGCGCCCCCGCCCGGCGGCCAGCGCGGCGCCGAGGCCGAGGAGGCCCAGGATGGCCAGGCCGCCGAGCACCGTCAGGACCCACCGCTCGGCGAACTCCACGCCGGCGTCGCGACCGAGCTCGAGCACCGCGACGCTGTAGACGAGGTAGCCCACGGGGAAGAGCGCGCCGACCGTGAGGGGCGGGTACAGGAGCGCGCGCCACCGGCGCCCGCCGACCGCGCTCGCCACGAGCGTGCTCGTGAAGAACAGCACGAGGCCCAGCCCCTCGGCGTGGGTATGCAAGAAGGACAGCCCGGCTTCGACCAGGAAGATCGTCCGCGCGCGGACCTCGTCATCGTACTCCGCCGACCCCGACAGGCCGTGGACCGCGCGGTTGGCGTCGACGCGCGCGCTCGACCAGCGCTCGAGCGGCGCCCGGAGCTGCGACATGGCCGCGCCCGCGGTCTCGCCGAGCGCGAGCAGCAGCAGCGCGACCAGGACCACGGGGAGCGGAGGACGCTTCACCGGCCAGGACCTTATCACCGTCGCCCGCATTTGTCATGGCGCACCGAGCCCGACGCCTCGCTTGTCCCGAAGGCAGCGGTTGTGGCAAGGTGAGCGCCCGGGGAGGAGGCCATGCGGCGCGGAGGCGATTACGTCGAGAGCCTGGCGGAGCCGGTGTTCACCGGTCCGGCCGTCGACCGCTGCCTCGGCGAGTACTGACCCATGCCGACGCTGGGGCTCGTGAACGTCGGTGCCCTCGCGACGGGCGTCCTGGGCGCGCCGCGAAACGACGCCGAGTCGCTTCTGGCGGAGGACGGGCGGATCGTCGCCCTCGGGGCCGCCTCGGCGACGGGCGCCGCGAGGGCCGACGTCGTGGTGGACTGCCGGGGCACGACCGTGATCCCGGGGCTCATCGACTCGCACTGCCACGTCGTGCTCGGCGACTACACGCCGCGCCAGAAGACCGTCGACTTCCTCGACTCCTACGTGCACGGGGGGATCACGTCGGTGGTCTCCGCGGGCGAGGGCGTCCACGCCCCGGGACGGCCGCACGACCCGGTCGCCGCGAAGGCGCTCGCGATCGCCGCGGCGAAGTGCTTCGAGCACTTCCACCCGAACGGAATGAAGGTGAACGCGGGTTCGGTCGTCCTCGAGCCGGGCCTCAGCGACGCCGATTTCGCGGAGATGGCGGCGGCCGGTGTCCGCCACGCCAAGTACGGCTTCGGCGGCTACGCCCACCCGCGGGACGGCGAGCCCGACGTCCGGCGCGCCCAGGCGCACGGCCTGTGCGTCATGTCGCACAGCGGCGGCAATTCGATCCCGGGCTCGAGCCCGATCACGCACGACGTGCTGCTGCACCTGCGCCCCGACGTGTGCGGCCACGTCAACGGCGGTACCACCTCGCTCGACGAGGAGGGGCTCGCCACCATCGTCCGGCAGACCGACATGGCGCTCCAGGTGGTGCAGGCGGGCAACCTCCGCTCAGCGCTCCTGATCGTCCGGCTCGCCCGGGAGGCGGGAGCGCTCGCGCGCGTGTGCGCGGCGAGCGACACGCCGACCGGCACCGGCGTGATGCCGATGGGCGTGATCAAGTCGGTCTGCGAGCTCGCGTCGCTCGCCGACCTCGCTCCCGAGGTGGCGATCGCGCTCGCGACGGGCAACAACGCGCGCGCCTTCCGCCTGGCACCGGGCACGGGGACGATCGCGCCCGGCGCGCCGGCCGACCTCGTGGTGTGCGACGCGCCCGCGGCGTCGATGGCCGCGGACGCGCTCGGCGCGATCGCCCGCGGGGACATTCCCGGGATCGCGTGCGTGATCGTGGACGGCGTCGTCCGGACCGGCCGCAGCCGCAACAGCCCGCTCGCCAAGCGCCTGGCGACGTTCACGGGAGTCACGCCCGGCAGTGGTCACTGAGTCGAGCGATCTCCTCCACCAGCCCCTCGCGGCGATCCGGCGCGTCCAGGACGCGCGGCTCGTCGAGCTCGTGTTCCAGATCGACAAGACGACGCTGATCCGCCGCCAGCGCCAGGACCCGCCCGCCGCCAAGGGCGGTCGTTCGTGAATTATCCGGGCTGGGGCGCGCCGCCGGCCCGGTCGCGCTTCGTGGCCTCGAGGATGGCGTCGTCGAAGATCGCCACGGCGCGCGTCCAGCCCGCCGACGCCCCGCGGATCTTGTGCGGGAAGCAGCAGATCATGAATCCCTCGGGCGGGAGCGCCTCGAGGTTGTGCAGCTTCTCGAGGTGACAGTAGCCGATGTCGCGCCCGGCCTTGTGGCCCTCCCAGATGATCGAGGCGTCCCGCGTCTCCCGGTACTTCTGCGCGGTGTACACGAAAGGCGCGTCCCAGCTCCAGGCGTCCGTGCCGGTGAGGCGGACGCCGCGCTCCAGCAGGGACATGGTGGCCTCGTAGCCCATGCCGCAGCCCGCGCTCACGTAGTCGTCGTGGCCGTAGCGTGAGCCGGCACGGGTGTTGACGACCACGATCTCGAGCGGCGCGAGGACGTGGCCGATGCGCGCGAGCTCGGCCTCGACGTCGGCGGCCGTGGCGACGTACCCGTCGGGGAAGTGACGGAAGTCGAGCTTCACGCCCGGCTGGAAGCACCACGCGAGCGGCACCTCGTCGATGGCGATCGCCCGCTCGCCGCGGTTCATGGTGGGATGGAAGTGGTACGGCGCGTCCAGGTGCGTGCCGTTGTGGGTGATCAGCTCGACGCGCTCCACCGCCCACGCGGCGCCGTCGGGCAGGTCGCCCTTCTCGAGGCCGGGGAAGAACGGCGCCATCTGGTCGAACGTCGTCTCGTGGTTCATGTAGAGGATTCGCGGACCGAAGGGCGGCGGGTCGGAGACCACGTCGTTCTCGAGATAGATCGACAGGTCGACGAACGTGCGCGGCATCGGCAATCTCCTAGCCCGGCGACGGGCGGCCGAGGAACTCGCGAACGATGCGGAGGAACTCGTCGAGGCGGTCGTGGTGGAGCCAGTGCCCGGCGCCGTCGAGGCCGACGACGGTGGCGCGGCGGAAGACCTGCGCCCGGCCGTCCTCGACGGGGTCGCCGGCCTGGCTCTCCCTGCCCCACAGGAGCAGGGTGGGGCAGCCGATCCGGGACCAGAGGAACTGGATGTCCCGGCGGCTCATGTCGTAGGGCGGCCAGGCGCGCACGTAGTTGTCGAACTTCCAGCTGTACGTCCCGTCCTCGTTCTGGTCGACGCCGTGGGTCGTCAGGTGGCGCGCCTGCTCCGCCGAGAGGTGCGGGTTCTCCTCCTGCATGCGGCGGAACGCGTCCTCGATGGAGGGATACCGCCGCGGAAGCCGGCCAGCGAGGCCACGCTGCTCGCGGATCCACTCGTCCATGCGCTCGGCGATCGTCCGGGCGGCGCGCTCGGCCAGCACGCGTGGCGGGGGGCCGAGCCCCTCGACCACGACCAGCCGGGCCACGTTCGCGGGGTAGATCCCGGCGTAGCGCAGCGCGATGTGGCCGCCCAGGGAGTGCGCGATGATCGTCATCGGCGCCAGCCGCTGCTGGTGGACGAGCTGCGCGAGATCGTAGATGTAGCCGGCCATCGTGTAGCTGCCGTCGGGCGACCACTGGCTGTCCCCGTGGCCGCGCAGGTCCGGCGCGATGGCGTGCCAGTCGTCCCGGAGCGCGGCGGCGGTCCAGTCCCAGTTCCGGCAGTGGTCGCGGCCGCCGTGGATCAGCACGAGCGGCGGCGCGCCGGGAGTGCCCCAGTCCACGTAGTGCAGCCGCAGGCGCTGGGAGAAGTACGTGTGGGACGTCGGCCCGGGCGTGACGTCCGTCAGCACGCGGCGCCGGCGCTCATCCCGCCGGCTCGCCGGCGTTGACCGGGAGGCACTGCCCCGAGATGTTGCGGGCGGCGTCGCTGCACAGGAACAGCGCCGCGGCGGCGATGTCCTCGGCCGTCACCATGCGCTTGAGCGGCGAGCGGCTCACGAACGACTCGCGCACGGCCTCCGGGGTCGTGTGGCGCACCGCGGCCTGGCCCGCGATGACGCGATCGATGCGGTCGCCCTCCACGGCACCGGGCGCGATCGCATTCACCCTGATGTTGTGGGGCGCGAGCTCGAGCGCCAGGCCGTACGTCATCCCGACCTGCCCGGCCTTGGCGGAGCAATACCCGATGCGATAGGCGAGACCGCGCCGGCCGGCCGTCGAGGAGATGTTCACGATGGCGCCGCCCCCGGCCTTGATCATCTCCGGCACCACGAAACGGGCGCAGAGGTAGGAGCTGGTGAGACACGAGTCGATCGTGTAGCGCCAGTCCTCCATGGTGTAGTCCTGGACCGGCTTGGTGGGGCCGCCGTCGCCGGCGTTGTTGACGAGGGTCGTGATCGCGCCGAACGCCTCGACGGCCTCCGCGACGAGGCGCCGCACGTCGTCCTCCAGGGAGACGTCGCAGGCGACGGCGATCGCGCGGCCGCCCGCCGCCGTGACGAGGTGCGCCGTCTCCTCGACGAGGTCGCGGGACCGCGCCGCGCAGATCACGCTGGCGCCCTCGCGCGCGAAGACCTGGCTGATGACGCGACCGATGCCCTTGCTGGCGCCCGTCACGATCGCGATCTTGCCCTGCAGGCTCTGGTGTGGCACGTCCCCTCCCGTCAGTTGCCCATCACGATGCCACCGTCGACGTTGATGGCCTGGCCGGTCATGTAGTCGGAATCCGGGCCGGCGAGGAAGGCCACGACGCCGGCGACGTCGCCGGCCGTCTCGGCCCGACCGAGCGGGATGGACGCCGTGCGCCGCTTCCACGCCTCGCCGCGCGACCACCCCTCCAGCGCGGTCCACTCCGCGTCGATCTGCGTCCACATGCGGGTGTCGACGGCGCCCGGACAGACGCAGTTCGAGGTGATGCGGTGGCGCGCGAGCGCCTGCGCGGCCGAGCGGGTGACGCTGACGACGCCGGCCTTCGACGCCGAGTAGGGCGCCAGGAGCGGGTTCCCGCCGCGATACGCTGCGATCGACGCCGTCTGGATCAGCTTGCCGCGCAACGCCGAGCCCGGGAGCGGCTCCTGGCGCAGCATGCGCCGCGCCGCGGCCTGCAGGACGAAGAAGACGGCGCGCAGGTTCACGCCGAGCACGCGGTCCCACTCGTCCTCGGTCACGTCGAGCAGCGGCTGCACGCGGATGACGCCCGCGTTGTTGAAGAGGACGTCGAGCCGGCCGAAGCGCCGGTAGGGCTCGCCGACCATCCGCTCGATGTCGTCGCGGCGGGTGACGTCCGCCTGCACCGCCGCCTGCCCGAGCTCGGCGGCGAGCGTCTCGACGGCGGCGCCGTCGACATCGGCGAGGACCAGCCGGGCGCCCTCGCGGGCGAGCCGTCGCGCGCACGCCGCACCGATGCCGCCCGCAGCGCCCGTGACCAGGACGCTCCGTCCGTCGAGGCCCGTGCTCATTCGGCGCGCAGTCTACTGCGGGGAGGGGGAGGGGATCAAGCCGCCTGGCGCGGACCGCGCGGACCTCGGCCCGTTCGGATTGCTTGCATCCGAGTCTCGGCTTCGATACACGTACGGGTGTGGCGCACGCGCTCAGCTTCGACCGGGGCTCGCTGCGCCTCGACGCGCCGGCGACGGCCCGGGTCCCGCCCTACTTCGTCTGGGACGCCCGCGTGGGCGCCTGGCGCACGGCCGCGATCAACCATCCCCGCGTGCGCGAGGACGCCTCCGCCTACCGGCTCCGCCTCGCCGACGACGCCGAGCGCTTCTTCCCGTCGCCGGCGCTGCGGCCCGCGCTGCCGCCGCTGAGGCGCGATCAGCAGGCGGCCGTCGAGGCGTGGGAGCGGGCGGGCCGCCGCGGCGTCGTCGTCAAGCCCACCGGCACCGGGAAGACCGAGATCGCGCTGTCGATCATCGCCCAGCATCGGGCGCCCGCGCTCGTCGTCGCCCCGCTCCGCGACCTCATGTACCAGTGGCAGCGGCGGATCACGAAAGGGCTGGGGTTCGCGGCCGGCGTGCTGGGCGATGGGCGGCAGGAGGTCTGGCCGATCACGGTGACCACGTACGACAGCGCGTGGATCCACATGAAGGAGATCGGCAACCGCTACCGGCTGATCGTCTACGACGAGGCCCACCACCTGCCCGGGCCCGTGCAGCACGAGAGCGCGCTCGACTGCCTGGCGCCGATGCGCCTGGGTCTCAGCGCGACGCCGTGGCGCGCCGACGGCCGCGACCGGCTGCTGGCCGACCTGATCGGCCCC
>Ga0156194_1322_pt1 | contig 17160 bp, 17 predicted proteins | sample RifCSPlowO2_12_FD_107847 | JGI IMG/M metagenome (GOLD analysis project Ga0156194, IMG submission 107847) | Candidatus Rokubacteria bacterium RIFCSPLOWO2_12_FULL_71_22 | reverse complement strand
TAGTTCGTCTCCCACTCGAACGGTCGGCGCGTCTCGGGCGCGGGACGCAGGTCCTCGCCGACCAGGGTCCACTTGCCTCCGCAGCCCTCGCGCGCGACCCCGGCCGCTTCCCTGTAGGCGTTGCCGAACGTGATGGCCAGGAGCGTCAGCGAGAAGACGCTGCTCATCCCGCAGAGGACCACCTTGCCCGGGACGAAGAAGACGTTGGCGACGCCGGCGCCGACATCGTAGGCGGCCTTGTTCGGCTCCGCCGCGGCGCTCGCCTTCATCGCCTCCTGCATGACGTCGGGCTTGGGCTCGGTCGACTGCTGCGCGGATGCCAGGGGCGCGAGCGGGCCGCCCAGCACCAGGGACAGCACTACCGTCAGCGCGATCGCTCGAGACACGGTCTTCATCACGGAACCTCCTGATCCTTCGGCCAGCCTCCGGCGTGGCGCCGACGGCATCGACAGCCCCCGCAGGGCCCGCCTCGCAGGGGAACCGGAGTTCTCCGATCATAGCAGACGGCTCTCGGGGACGGAAACTTCCTGGGGCTATACTTGGCGCACGGCACTCCCGGGAGGACATCACGCATGAAGCTCGTCCGCTTCTCCATGAACGGCCACCCCCCCCGCCTCGGCGCGCTCCACGGGGACCGGATCGCGGATCTCCAGGCCAGCGTGGCCGCGACCCTGGATCGCCGGGGCGTCGTCCGGGCGGCCGAGATCGCCGCGGCCCTGGTCCCTCCGAGCACCCGCGCCTTCCTCGAGGGAGGCGCCGCGGCCCAGGACGCGGTCGCCGACATTACGGAGTGGGTCACGGTGCCTGCGTCGGCCGCGCGCCTCTGCGCGCCGATCGCGGACCCGGGCAAGTTCATCTGCATCGGGCTCAACTACAGCGACCACGCCGCGGAGGGCGGCAACCCCATCCCCGAAGAGCCGCCCCTGTTCGCCAAGTGGGCGAACGCCATCCTGGACCCCGGCGAGGCGATCCTCCGGCCGCGCGGCTCGCAGAAGCTCGACTGGGAGGTCGAGCTCGGCGTGGTCATCGGCCGCACGGCACGGTTCGTCCCGAAGGAACAGGCGCTCGACCACGTCTGGGGCTACACGATCGTCAACGACGTGAGCGCCCGCGACTTCCAGTTCATCACGACGCAGTGGACGACGGGCAAGGCGTGCGAGACGTTCGCGCCGCTCGGGCCCTACATCGCGGATCGTGGCGAGATCGCGGACCCGCGCCACCTCGATCTCAAGACCTGGGTCAACGGCCAGCTGATGCAGCATGGCAACACCAGGACGCTCATCTTCGACGTGCGCTACCTGGTGAGCTACCTCTCGGGGCTCATGACGCTCGTGCCCGGCGATCTCATCGCGACGGGGACGCCGCCGGGCTGTGGCTTCGCGAAGAAGCCGCCGGTGTTCCTGCAGCCGGGCGACACCGTCCGGATGGAGATCACCGGGCTGGGCCGGCTCGAGAATCCGGTGAAGGACGCCTGAGCCATGCTCGACCTGATCGCGCCGCTGGTCGTCTCGAACGCGACGAAGATCGTCCTGGTCTCGCTCGACGGCCTGGGCGGGCTGCCGCGGCCCGAGACGGGACGCTCGGAGCTCGAGACCGCCGAGCTCCCGAACCTCACGGCGCTCGCCACCGAGGCGGCGTGCGGCCTGCTGCGCCACGTCGCGCCCGGCATCACGCCGGGCAGTGGTCCCGGCCACCTGGGGCTGTTCGGCTACGATCCGCTCCGGCACCTGGTCGGTCGCGGCGTGCTCGAGGCCCTCGGCATCGAGTTCGACCTGCGAGCCGGCGACGTCGCCGCGCGCGGGAACTTCTGCACCGTGGACGCCGCGGGCCGCATCACCGACCGTCGAGCGGGCCGGATCCCTACGGAGACCTGCGTCAAGCTCGTCGAGCGCCTGCGGACGATCCGGCTGCCCGGGGTCGAGATGTTCGTCGAGCCCGTGAAGGAGCACCGGTTCGTCCTCGTCCTCCGCCAGACCGGGCGTGGCGGCACCCTCTCCGGCCGTCTGTCGGAGACCGACCCGCAGGCCGTCGGCGAGCGGCCGCTGGCCGTGCGGGCGCTGGTCCCGAAGGCCCGCGCCACCGCCGGGCGGGTCAACCGCTTCGTCGAGGGCGCGCGCCGCCTCCTGGCCGACGCGGCGCCGGCCAACATGGTGCTGCTCCGCGGGTTCGATCAGCTCCCGAAGCTTCCTCGGTTCCCGGAGGTCTTCGGCCTGCGAAGCGCGGCGATCGCCGCCTACCCGATGTACCGCGGGCTCGCGAAGGTCGTCGGCATCGAGGTGCTCAAGACGGGCGGCACCTTCGCCGACGAGGTCGCGACGCTGCGCGAGCACTGGAACGCGTACGACTTCTTCTTCGTCCACTACAAGGACACCGACAAGGCCGGCGAGGACGGTGACTTCGACGCCAAGGTGGCGGCGCTCGAGCGTTTCGACCGCTTCGTCCCCGCGATCCGCGACCTCCGGCCCGACGTCCTCGTGGTGACCGGGGATCACGCGACACCCTCGATCCTCGCCGCGCACGGCTGGCAGCCTGTTCCCGTGCTGCTGTGGAGCCGTTACTGCGGCGCCGACGCCGTCGCCGCATTCACCGAGCGGGCGTGCAGCGCCGGCAGCCTGGGCGTGCTCCCCGCCCACCACCTGATGCCGCTCGTCATGGCAAACGCCCTCCGGCTCACGAAGTTCGGCGCGTGAGGCGGACGTGCCACGCGCGCGATAGTGAATAACGTGGACGAGACCGAACGCTTCGCGGAATCGATCAAGGAGCTCCTGGCGGAGAGCCGCGACGAGCGGCTCGCCGACGTCCTGGGGGAGGCCCACCCGGCCGACGTCTCGCGCGTGATCCGCGAACTGCCGCCGGACGAGCGCGTCCGCGTCTTCAGGCTCCTGTCATCCCAGCGAGCAGGCGCCGTCCTCTCCGAGCTCGACGACCCCGTCCTGCGCGAGCTCATCGGCGCGCTCGAAGAGACCGAGGTCTCGCGCATCCTCGACAAGATGCCGCCCGACCACGTCGTCGAGGTCGTGGAGGAGCTGCCGAGAGAACAGGCCGAGGAAATCCTCGAGCTCATGGAGGAGGAGAAGTCCGAGGAGGTCCAGGAGCTGCTCGAGTACCGCGAGGGCACCGCGGGCCGACTCATGTCGCGGGAGTTCGTGGCCGTGCACGAGCAGGCGACCGTCGCCCAGGCGATCGACGACATCCGCAAGGCGGCGACGGGCGACGATGCCTTCTACGTGTGGGTCGTCGACGGCCACGAGCATCTCGTCGGCCTCGTGCCCCTGCACAGGCTGCTCGCGGCCGACCCGCACACGCCGATCAGCGCGATCCGGAACGAGGACGTCGAGAGCGTCACGGTGGACACGGACCAGGAGGAGGTCGCGCGCCTCGTCCAGCACTACAACGTCATCGAGGTCCCCGTCGTGGATGCGAGCCGGCGCCTGCTCGGCACGATCGGCGTCGAGGACGTGATCGACGTCATCCGCGAGGAGGCGACCGAGGACATCCAGCGCCTCGGCGGGGTCGCCGGCGACGAGACCGTGCTCGATCCGCCGCGCGCCGTGTTCCTCCGCCGGCTCGTGTGGCGCCTGATCAACCTCGGCACGGCCGTCCTCGCCGCCTCGGTCATCGGGCTGTTCGAGTCGTCGATCCAGGCCCTCGCCACGCTCGCCGTGTTCATGCCGATCGTGGCGTCCATGGGCGGCATCGGGACCACCCAGACGGCGACGGTCGTCATCCGCGGGATCGCCCTCGGCGACATGACGACGAGCGTGCTCCGGCGGGTGCTCTGGAAGGAGCTGTGGCTCGGGTTCACGACCGGCGCGGCGAACGGGCTGCTGATCGCGGCCATCGCCTTCGTCTGGAAGGGCAAGATCCTGCTGTCGCTGATCCTCGGCATCGCCCTGGTGTTCACCATGCTCGTCGCCGCGGTGGTCGGTACGCTGATCCCGATCGCGCTCAAGGCCTTCCGGATCGATCCCGCCATCGCGTCCAGCGTCATCATCACGACCTTCACGGATGTCTGTGGATTCTTTTCGTTCCTCGGGCTGGCCACCCTCCTGATGAAGTTCCTGCTGTGACCGGAAAAGCCGCTTGGCAATGCCCGGCGTGGACGGTTAGAATACGCCGGCGATGCTGGTAGCCGCTGGCCGGCCTCCAATCCAAGTCGCTGGAGGGTTCGCCGTGGACGTAGCGTTGGAGAAGAGGCAGGTCGAGCGCGCGTACGAGCTGTACGCCCCCGTGTACGACTTCATCTTCGACTGGATCTTCGCGCCGGGCCGTGCCGCGGCGATCAAGCACCTCGGTCTGCAGCGCAACGACTCGGTCTTGGAAGTGGGCATCGGCACCGGCCTCAACCTGCCGCTCTACCCCGCGACCTGCCGGCTGACCGGCATCGACCTCTCCCAGGAAATGCTCGACAAGGCCGTCGAGCGCGTCCAGATGCTGACCATGACGAACGTGGCGCTCGAGGTCATGGACGCCACCTCGATGGACTTCGCCGACAACGAGTTCGACAAGGCGCTCGCGACGTACACGATCTCCGCCGTGCCCGACCCGGTCGCCGTGCTGCGCGAGATGCGCCGCGTGGTGAAGCCGGACGGCTGCATCGTGATCCTGAACCACTTCCGGAGCGAGGGCCGCGTCGCCGGGCGATTGGAGGACCTGGTGGCGCCGCTCTGCACGAGGCTCGGCTGGAAGTCGAACCTGGCGTTGAAGCCGTTGCTCGCGCAGGTGGGCCTCGAGCCCGAGGTGGTGGTCGAGGTCAACATGTTCCACGGGTGGCGCCTCGTGCAGTGCATCAACCGGAAGTAGTCCGGCTCGCCCGCTTCCTCCTCGCCCTCGCCCTCGTCCTCCCCGTCGCACGGTCGGGATGGTCCGCCTCGGTCGCCGCCGCCTTTCTGGCCGAGTTCCTGACGGAGGGGCGCGTCACCGCCCTGTCGGCGCTGACCCCCGCGCCCGTGCGCCGGCCCCTTCCCCTGCAGGGCGTCGCGGCGGACCGTTTCACGCCGACGGGCCTCGCCGGCGGTCGCCCGCTCGTGCTCGTTCACGGGCTCACGCCCGCGGGCAAGGACGATCCGCGTCTGCAGCAGGCGGCCGGGCTCCTGGCCCGTGCCGGCTTCGACGTCGTCGTCCCGACGATCCCCGGGCTGACCCGCGGCCGCCTGCGGCCCGACGACGCGGTCCCCGTGGTCGCGGCGCTCGCCGCCCGCGACGCGCCCACCGCGCTGGTGAGCGTCAGCGTCGGCGCGGGGCCGGCACTGCTCGCCGCCGCCGATCCGCGGGTGCGCGACCGCGTGCGCGTCGTCGTGAGCCTCGGCGGCTACGCCTCGGCGCGGGAACTGGTCCGCTACTACCTCACCGGCGGGTACGCCTTCGGCGCCGTGCACGGACGGGTCGCCCACGATCCTCGGGCGGTCGAGGCGTTCGTCCGGGCCAACGCCGACCTGCTCGACGACGCGACGCGCGCGCTCCTCCGGGCGCGCGCCTTCGAGCGCATCGACGCGCGGCTCGATTCGGCGTCACCCGAGCTGGAACGCCTCTTCCGCGCGCTCTCGCCCGCGGACGGCGTGTCCCGCGTGCGCGCGCGGCTGCTCCTGGTCCACGGGCGGGCGGACCAGGCGGTGCCGTACACCGAGAGCCTGCGGCTGGCCGCGGCCCGGCCCGAGCGCACGCGGCTGGTCGTCGTGGGGCTGCTCGATCACGTCGAGGGCGACCCCGCCGGCGGCGGCGCGGTGCCCGACCTGCTGGCCCTCTGGTCCGTGATGTACGAGCTGCTCGCCGCCCGATAGGTCCGCGTCAGCGCACGACCTGCTTCACGATCCTGCGAAACTCCCTGTCGTCGACGAGGCCCTTCTTCTTGAGGGACGCCGCCTTGACGCGCGCGAGGATCTCGGCCACCTGGTCGTCGGTGGCCTTGACGCGGATCCGGTCCAGGTGCATGCGGATGGAGTCGAGGCCGCTGTTCTTGCCCAGCACCACGCGGGGCATCCGCTGGCCCACCAGCTTCGGATGGAACGGGAACACCTCGAGGAAGTGGTCCTTGGCCGCGTTCTTGTACCAGCTCGCGATGATCCCGGACTCGATGTCGAAGAGCGTGTCGCCCACGATCGGCCGGTTCGAGGGCATCGCGAGATGGGCGATCTTGCGCACGTACTGGGACAGCTTGGTGAGGCGCTCGGTCTTGATGCCGGTGTCGATGCCGTACATGGTGAGCAGGGCCAGCAGGGTGTCCTCGGTCGGCGCGTTGCCGGCCCGCTCGCCGATGCCGGAGATCGTCGAGTGGATGACCTCGGCGCCTTCCGACACGGCGATGACCGTGTTGGCCACGCCCATGCCGAAGTCCATGTGGAAGTGCGTCTCCAGCGGCTTCTTGATCCGTTCCCGGGTGTGGCGGACGAAGTACCTGACGGCGTGCGGCGACAGCACGCCGAAGGTGTCCACCAGGGCCAGCGCGTCCATGTGGCCCTGCGTGGCCACCTGCTCGATGATCTTCAAGTACCAGCTCATCTCCGCCCGGGAGGCGTCGATCGGGAAGAACACCACGTAGAGCCCCTGCGACTTCGCGTACTGCGTGGCCTCGATGCTGGTCTCGACAGCCTGATCGAGGGTCCACTTGTACGCGTGCTGGATGATGTGCTCGCTGGAGGGCACCTCCATGACGACGCCCTTCACGCCCGTGTCCACCGACCGCTTCACGTCCTCCTTCATGCAGCGGGAGAACGCGAAGATCTCGGCCGGCAGCTTCCGTCTCACCATTTCCTTGATGGCCCTGGCGTCCGCCGGCGACACCGCCGGCATGCCGGCTTCGATCCGGTGCACCCCCGCCTCGGCGAGCATCGTGGCCAGGCGCACCTTCTCGGCCGGGGTGAACTCGACCCCCGCTTGCTGCTCGCCGTCCCTGAGGCACACGTCGTGGAACTTCACACGCTTGGGGAACTGCGTCCCCTGCAGCACCTCGTCGAGGTAGTTCCAGGGGCTCACGAACCACCGGTCGGTCTGCCAGGGCGTCAGGTTGCGCGACATGCTCTTCCCTCCATTGAACGGCGGATTCACAGGGACACGCTCCGCCCCTCGGGGCTGGCCGGACGCTGGATCCCCCAGCCCGACAGCTTCGCGAGAACCGTGTTGCGGTGCACGCCGAGCAGCCGCGCGGCGCGGCTCACGTTCCACTGCACGCCCTCGAGGACACGGAGCACGTACTGGCGCTCGAACTGCTCGCAGGCCTCCCGAAGGGGCAGGCCCGTGTCCTCGGCGAGTCGCGCCCCGGTCTCGGGCAGCGCGACGTCGAGCGGGACGTCCTGGAGCTGGATCACGGCGCCGCGCGCGAGCACGACCGCGCGGTGGACCACGTTCTCGAGCTCCCGCACGTTTCCCGGCCAGTCGTAGCGGGTGAGGACCTCGAGCGCGCCGGCGGATACCCCCCGGATGTCGCGCCGGCACTCGCGCGCGATCTTCCGGATGAAGTGCGTGACCAGGAGCGGGATGTCCTCGCGGCGCTCCCGGAGCGGCGGCACGTGGATCGGCACCACGTTGAGACGGTAGTAGAGGTCCTCGCGGAACGCGCGCCCCTTCACCGCCGCCCTGAGATTCACGTTCGTGGCGGCGAGGATCCGCACGTCGATCGGCACGGGCCGCGTGCCGCCGAGCCGCTCGATCTCACGCTCCTGCAGCGCCCGCAGGAGCTTGGCCTGGAGATCCAGGCGCAGACAGCCGATCTCGTCGAGGAACACGGTGCCGCCGTGGGCCAGCTCGAACTTGCCGAGCCGTCGGGCGTGGGCGCCGGTGAACGCGCCCTTCTCGTGGCCGAACAGCTCGGCCTCGATGAGCGTCTCGGGGAGCGCGGCGACGTTCAGCGCCACGAAGGGCTGGCCCTTGCGCTCGCTCAGCTGATGGATCGCGCGCGCGACCAGCTCCTTGCCCGTGCCGCTCTCGCCGGTGATCAGGGCCGTCGAGGGCGTCGCGGCGAGCCGGGTGACGACCTGGTAGATGCGGACCATCTCCGGGTGGCGCCCCACCATGCCCCCGAAGCCCCCGGGGGTGCCGGTGTCGGACCCGCCGCCGGCCAGGGCCGAGCGGAGACCGAGCACCTCACGCTCGAGCGCGCGCTTCTCCAGCGCCCGCTCCGCCAGCATCAGGATATCGTCCACCTCGAACGGCTTGGTCAGGTAGTCGTAGGCCCCGCGCCTGAGCGCCTCGACCGCGGTCCGCACGTCCCGAACCGCGGTCGCGATGACCACCACGGTCGAGGGCTCCACGGCCTTGATGCGTGGGAGCACGTCGATACCCGCCTCGTCCGGCATGCGCTGGTCGAGCATGACCAGGTCGACGTCGTGGGTGCCGAGCACCTCGAGCGCCTGCGCGCCGCTCTCGGCCTCGAGGACGTCGCAGGTCTCCTCGAGGATCGCGCGCACCGAGGCGCGCACCCCCTCCTCGTCGTCCACGACCAGCACCGTGCCGCGCGGCGCGGTCTTCCCGTGATCGTCGGTCACGGCTGTTTCGTGCGCTCGAGGACGACGTACTCGTTGCGGCCGCCCCCGGCCGGGCGGTGCACGTACAGGAGCGTCGACTCGCCCGGGCGCAGCGCGCCCAGCGCGCCGTAGAACGCCGGGGCATCCGCGACCGGCCGGCGATTCAGCTCGACGATCACGTCGCCACGGCGCAGCCCCGCCTTCTCGGCGGCACTTCCCGGGGAGACGGTGGTGACCACGACACCGCCGGCCGGCAGATCGAGCCGCAGCGCGTGGTCGGCGGGAAGCGGCTCCACGGTGAGACCGAACTCATCGGCACCGCGCACCGCCGCCTGCGCGGGCTCCTCGGTCGGCATCTCGCCGACCTCGACGGACACGGGCAGACGCCGGCGGTCACGGACGATCGTGAGCGCGACCGTCTGGCCGGGGGCGACGGCCGCGACCCGACGCTGCAGCTCGGGCACCTCGCGGATCGTGTCCCCGCCGAGCTCGACCACGATGTCACCCGGCCGGAGACCGGCCGCTTCCGCGGGCCCGCCTTTCATCACGTCGGCTACGAGCACGCCCTGGCGCTCACGGACCCCGAAGGTCTGGGCGAGCTCGTCGGTCACGTCCTGGATCACGATACCGAGCCAGCCGCGCACCACCCGTCCCTGCGCGATGAGCTGCCGCATGACGTCCCTGGCCTGGTTGATCGGGATCGAGAAGCCGATGCCCTGCCCCGACGCGACGATGGCGGTGTTGATGCCGACCACGCGACCGTCGAGATTGAGCAGCGGGCCGCCGGAGTTGCCCGGGTTGATCGACGCATCGGTCTGGATGAAGTTCTCGTACGTGGCGACGCCGACGTGGGTGCGCGCCGTCGCCGAGATGATCCCGACGGTGACCGTGCGGTCGAGCCCGAACGGGTTGCCGATCGCGATCGCCCACTGGCCGACGCGGAGCCGGTCGGAATCACCGAGCTCCGCGGTCGGGAGCGGAGCCGGAGCCTCGATCTTCAGCACGGCGAGGTCCGTCTTCGGGTCGTGCCCGATGAGGCGTGCCGGGAACTTCCGCGAGTCCGAGAGACGCACGATGATCTCGTCAGCGTTCTCTATCACGTGGTTGTTCGTCAAGATGTATCCCTTTGGATCCACGATCACGCCCGAGCCGCTGGCGCGCGCGTCGTCGCGCGGACGCCGCTTGAAGTAGCGCTCGTAGAACTCCTCGCCGAAGAACTCGCGGAACCGCTCGGGCGATTCGCCGTGCGGGCCGCCCGTCGGGCGCTTGGGGACGGTGCTGACGTTGACGACCGCGGGAGTCACGCGGTCGGCGACCGCCGTGAACGCGTCCTCGAGCGCCCGCAGGATGGCGTGCGGTTCGGGGCGTGACGCCGGGCGCTCCTCGGCCTGGACCGGCACGCCGGCCAGCAGGATCAGCAGCACGCACGCGAGGACCGTCATGGGATTCCCTGGGGCGGCTGCATTCTAGCGCGGGAGAGCCGGTGGGCTAAGCGCTAACTCGAGGACCCGCCGGGACGCCGCGGTGACGGGCGCGAGGGCCCCGCGCCGGAACCCGGCGACCCAGAGGATCGCGCCGGCGGCCTCCACGAGCGGCACACGCCCCCGTTCCCAGCGGGGCACCTTCGCGTCGATCAGGAACGTCTTGAGCCGGCGCTCGCCACCCCCGAACGGCGTGAAGCGGTCGCCGGCGCGGCGGCAGCGGACCGCGAGGGCGCCGGGCAGCGCGTCCGCGTCGAACGCGACCCGGTCCGGCCCACGGGGGATCGCGTAGTCGCGTGCGTCCAGCACGCGCGCCTCGAGGGTCCGACCGATCTCGGGCAGCGCCAGGCGGGCGGGGGGCACGAGGGTGCGGGGCGCGAGCGCCGGCGCCCGGCGAGTGGAGAGCCGGAGCCGCGGCCCGCTCACCTCGACGGTGACGCCCCCGAGCGCGACCGGGCGCCGAGGGGGGGGGCTCGCGAGCACGCGGCCGAGCCCCCTGTGCGCCCAGGCGCGCAGGGGCGCGCGGCCGCCCAGCTCCGCGGCCGCCCGGCGCAGGACCTCCGCCGCGACCGGCGGCGGGAGCGCGGCGAGCGGCCCGACGGGGAGCGTCACCGCGCCGTCGGCACGGACCCCCCAGCGGTCGAGCTCGGCGGCCGCGACACGGTCGAGCGCATCGAGCGTGCCGCGCGCGAGCGCGGCAACGCGGGCCAGCGCGTCGGAGACGCCGGGGCTGTAGGCGTCGGCGAGCAACGGCAGCAGCTCGTGCCGGACACGGTTGCGGAGGAACTTGGGGTCCCGGTTCGAGGGATCCTCGACCCAGGCGAGCCCGGTGCGCTGGAGCTCGGTCACGATGTCGCGCCGGCGCTGCTCGATGAGGGGCCGCACGAAGCGGCCGCGCACCGGGGGGATGCCGGCCAGGCCGCGCACGCCCGCTCCCGCGAGCAACCGCATCAGCACCGTCTCGGCCTGATCGTCCGCGGTGTGGCCGAGCGCGATGCGCGCGGCGCCCAACCGGTCGGCCGCGGCGCCGAGCGCCGCGTAGCGCGCGGTCCGCGCCTGCGCCTCGAGCGAGCTGCCCGGGGGCACGCGGACCGTCGCGATCTCGACCGGGACGCGCAGGCGCGCGCCGAGCGTGCGCACGAAGTCGGCGTCGCGGGCGGCGTCGGCGCGGAGACCGTGGTCGACGTGCACGACGTGCACGCGCAGGCGCCACGCGGGCGCGAGCCCGACCAGCGCGTGGAGCAGGCCGACCGAGTCGCTGCCACCCGAGACGGCCGCCAAGACGGTTTCGCCGCCCGCGAGCATCGCGTGGCGGCGAATCGTTCGCTCGACGGCGTGGAAGAACGACATCCCTACCCGCCCTGGAGGCCCACCCAGACCTCGCCGTCCTCGAAATGCTCCTTCTTCCAGACCGGGACGCTCGCCTTGAGCGTGTCGATCGCGTACCGGCACGCCTCGAACGCCTCCGCGCGGTGCGCGGCGGCCACCGCGATCAGCACGGACACCTCGCCGATCTCGAGCCGCCCGACGCGATGGAGCATCGCCACGCGACGGACGCCGGGCCAGCGGGTGTGCAGGGCCGCGCCGATCTCGCGCAGCTTGGCCTCGGCCATCGGCACGTGCGCTTCGTACTCGAGGGACTTGACCGGCCGACCGGCCGTCTCGTTCCGCACGACACCCGAGAAGACCACGACGCCGCCGGCGCCGGGGTCGTCCACGGCGGCGGCAGCCGCGTCGGGCGACAGCGGCGCCTCCACGACGCGGTAGACGTCGTGATCGCGGCCGCCGCTGACGGGCGGGAACAGGCACAGCTCGTCGTCGGGGCGGAGCGGGTGCTCGGGCGTGACGTACTCGTGACCGACGGCGAACAGGGTGAAGGGCCGGAACTTCGCGAGGTCGGGGTGGCGGGCCACCACCGCCGCCCACGCCGACTCGACGGTCCCACCCTCGGGGAGCTCGACGTCCAGCTGCTCCCGCCCCACGGCCTCGCGGTACCGGGCGAAGAGGCGGACCCGGACGCGCACGGCGACCGACGCGCCTAGAAGCTGTGCGACTGGCCGCAGCCGCAGCTCGACTTCACGTTGGGATTCTTGATCGCGAAGCCCGCGCCCATCATGTTGTTCTCGACGTAGTCGATCTCGCTGCCGGTGACGTAGGGCGCGCTGTGCTGGTCGATGAAGACACGGATGCCCTGGGGACCCTCGACGACGGTGTCGCCCGGCGCCTCCTGCTCCTCCCAACCGAGCTCGTAGGACATGCCGGAGCACCCGCCGCCGACCAGACGGACTCTGAGCCCCCACTCGGGCTTGCCCTCTTCGAGGCGGAGCTCACTGATCTTCTTCGCGGCGGTCTCAGTCATCGTAACCATTCGAACCCTCCGAATCGGTGGGGTTTTCTCGGATGTCCTGCCACTGATGCAATCGTATCACAGGATACCGCCCGCGGGCAGGAGGGTCAGGGCCTCGAGGCTCGCGCCGGGGGGGAGCGACGCCATCAGCACCGCCGCGCGGGCGATGTCCCCGGGACGGAGCATCCGGCCGCGGTCGGGCGCGCCGGGGAGCGCGTCCCAGAGGGGCGTGTCCACGGCGCCCGCGACGAGCAGGCCCACACGCACGCCCTCGCCGCGCAGCTCCTCGGCGAGCACCCGCCCCCAGGCCGCGACGCCCGCCTTGGTGGCGGCATACGCGGCCGCGCCCGCGATCGGACGCTCGGCGGCGACCGAGCCGACGTTGAGGATCGTCCCCCGCCGCTGGCGGAGCATGATGGGCAGCACCGCGCGGCAGCACACCATCACGGCCCTGAGGTTGAGCGCGAGCATCCCGTCCCAGTCGGCGGGCTTCGCGCCCGCCACGGGGCCGAACGACGCGGTGCCCGCCGCGGTGACGAGCACGTCGAGGCGTCCGAACTCGGCCACGGTCTGCTCCACCAGCGCCTCCACCGCCGCGTCCTGCGTCACGTCGGTCGGAATCGCCAGCGCGCGCCCACCGCGCGTCCGGATGTCGGCGGCGGCGCCGGCGAGATCCTGGCGCGAGCGCGCGGCCAGCACCACCGCGGCGCCCTCCGTGGCGAACGCGCTCGCGATCGCGCGCCCGATCCCACGCCCCGCGCCCGTGACGAGCGCGACCTGTCCGCCGAGCGCCAGGCTCATATCTGGAGCCCCCGGCCCGCCTTGATCAGCTCCATGAACTCGGCGCGAGTCTCCGGACGATCGCGAAACGCCCCGAGCATGGCCGAGGTGACGGCCTTCGAGTTCTGCTTCTCCACCCCACGCATCAGCATGCACATGTGGATCGCCTCCATGACGACCGCGACCCCGCGCGGCTGGAGCGCCTCGTCCAGGGTCGTGGCGATCTGCGTGGTGAGCCGCTCCTGTACTTGTAAACGCCGGCTGTACATCTCGACCAGCCGCGGGATCTTCGACAGCCCCACGATCTTCTTGCGCGGCATGTACGCGACGTGCGCCTTGCCGAAAAACGGGAGGACGTGGTGCTCGCACATCGAGAAGAAGTCGATGTCCTTCACGATCACCATCTCGTCGTAGTCCTCGACGAACATGGCGTCGTTCAGCACGTCCTTCACGTCCTTGTCGTAGCCGGACGTCAGATAGCGCAGCGCCTGCGCGACGCGCTCCGGCGTCTTCGCGAGCCCCTCGCGGCTCACGTCCTGGCCGAGCTCCTTCAGGAGCTGTTCGATCAGCTTTTCGATCATCGCGCTCCACCTTCGTACTCGAAGCGGTTCTTGGCGGTCTCGACGACGGTCACGCGGGTGAGCGCGGCCTCCGGGAGTTCCGGCGCGAGCAGCCGCCAGAAGGCGCGCGCGAGGCTCTCGCCCGTGGTGATCACGCCGGCGAGCTCCGGCACGGCCTCGAGCGTCTGGTGGTCCACGCGCGAGATGACGGCCCGGTCCACCGCCGCGTCGAGCGCCGCGAGGTCCACCGCCATGCCGGTCACCGGGTCCGGACGGCCGGCCACGGTCACCTCGATGTAGTAGTTGTGGCCGTGCGGGCGGGCGCAGGCGCCGTAGACCGACGCGTTCGCCGCGTCGGAGAGCGCCGGGTGCGCGAGACGGTGCGCCGCGCTCGCGTGGTACACGCGCGTCAGCTCAACCACCGGATCTCCGATCATCTCGCACCGCCACGATACTCGACGTAGAGCGTCGGGTCCTCCCACACGCGAACCTGCACCAGCCGGTCGGTGCCGAGCTTCGGCGCCAGGAGCTCCCAGACCGTGACGGCGATGTTCTCCGTCGTCGGGACCCGCCCCTGGAACGCCGCGTCGGCGTTCAGGTCGGCGTGGTCGAAGCGCGCGACGACGGCCTCGGTGACGACGCGCTTGAGCTCGGCGAGGTCGATCACCATGCCCGTGCGCGGGTCGATCGGCCCCTCGATCGTCACGTCGAGCGTGTAGTTGTGGCCGTGCGGGACCGTGAGCCGGCCGAAGACCCGCTCGTTCTCCGCGGCCGGCCACCCGTCCACCCAGTAGCGGTGGCCCGCCGCGAAGGCGAACCGGCGCGTGCTCCGGGCGCGCTCCCCGCTCACGCGAGCGCCTCCAGGAAGCGCGCGGCGACGCGCTCGAGGTCGAGCGCGCCCACGCGCTCGGCGCCCCGGGCGCCGAGTCGCCTGCGCAGCTCTTCATTCACCAGCAGTGTCTCCATGGCCGTCGCGAGCTCGTCCGGACATCGCGGAGTCACCAGGAGCCCGGTTCGTCCATCTTCCACGAGTTCCGGCACCGCCGCGGCGCGGCAGGCCACCACCGGCAGCCCGGCCGCCATCGCTTCGGCGAAGACGAGCCCGAACCCCTCCTGCACCGTCGGCAGGCAGAAGCAGTGGGCGCTCACGTATTCTACCGCCAGATCACCACGGGACACCTCGCCGCGGAAGACCACGGACGCCCCCAGGTCGAGCTCGCGGTGGAGGTCGCGCAGCCGGGCGGATTCCGGCCCTTCCCCTACGATGCGGATCCGGATCCGCGGGATTCGACGGCGCAGGATCACCGCCGCCCGCAGCAGGTCGTCGAGCCGCTTGCGCGGATACATGCGCGCGACGGCGAGGACCGTCGGGCGCGCCGGCGGCTCGTGCGCCGCCGCCGCCGCGAAGCGGCGCCGCCAGTCGCCCAGGTCGAGCGGCTCGGGGACCACTGCGAGCCTGGTCGGCGGGATCCCGTAGACCGCCTGCGCCACCGACGCCGAGTACCGGCTCGGGACGATCACGCGCTCGGCACGCTCGGTGTTGGCCCGCTCCCACCTCGCCTGCAGCGTGAGGAGCGCACGGACGAGCCCCCGCTCGTTCCGGAGCTCGTCCGCGATGATGCCCTTGAGCATCACGACGAACCGCGCGCGGCCGCGCCGCCGCGCCCACAGGAAGCCGTCCAGGTCCACGCCGACGGTCACGTCGGCGTCGGGCGGAGCGAGCGCGACGCGCGCGTTGTAGAGCCAGCGGTCGAAGGTGTGAACGCCGGTGCGGTGCCCGAGCGGACGGACCACGACGTCGTGGCCGAGGCGGCCGAGCCCCCGCGCCAGCCCGTCGAGCGCGACGAAGGTGCCGCTCCCCTCCGTCGGGCTCGGGGGAGTGGACGAGAGGAACTCGAGCCTCACGCCGAAGCGCGGGCGCGCGGGCCTAGCGCCCCTGGAACCGGGGCGCCCGTTTTTCGAGGAACGCCCGCGTGCCCTCCTTGTAGTCCTCGCTCTCGAACGCCTCGAGCGCCAGGTCGGCGAGGCGGCGGCGGCGCTCGTCGGTGAGGCCCGCGAGCCACGACTGCACCGTGAGCTTGGTGCCGCGCACGGAGAGGGGGGCATTGTCGGCGACGCGGCGGAGGTAGTCGTAGGTGTAGCGCTCGAGCTCGTCGGGAGGGAGCAGCCGCTGGAAGAACCCCATCGCGAGCGCCTCGCGGTCGTCCACCGTGCGGGCCGAGAAGAGGATGTCCTTCGCGTACGCGGGCCCCACGAGGTCCACGAGCTGGCCGACCGAATCCGGCGGATAGATGATGTTGAGCTTGGCGGCCGGGATGCCGAACTTCGCGCCCTCCGCGGCGAAGCGCAGGTCGCACGCGAGCGCGACCGCGACCGCGCCACCCATGCAGTAGCCGTAGATCATCGCGACGGTGGGCTTGGGGCAGTCGCGGAGACCACCGTACGCGGCAGCCGTCTGCGCGTTGTACTGGAGCGCGGTCGCGGTGTCCTTGCGGTTCTCCGTGAACTCGGAGATGTCCGCGCCGGACGCGAACGCCTGGGTGCCGGCGCCGCGGAAGACGATGGCGCGAACCGAGTCGTCCTTGGCGAGCCCCTCGATCAGCCGCGCGAGCTCGGTCCACATCGCGAGGCTGATCGCGTTGCGCATCTTCGGCCGGTTGAACACGACCGTCGCGATCGGCCCGTCGTGCTGCACCAGGATGTCGGTCATTGTAACGATCTCCGCGAGGCCGGCGCGCACCGCGGGTGGCCGGCTGCAGGCACGCGGGGCTTCACTTGGTCACCTCGATGACGCCGGCCTGGGCGAGCGCGTCGATCTCGGCTGGCGGGTAGCCGAGCCGGCCGAGCATCTCGCGCGTGTGCGTGCCGGGAGGCGGCGCCGGCGTGCGCACCGTCGCCGGCGTGCGGCTCAGGCCGACGGGCAGCCCGACCAGCTTCACCGGGCCGAACGTGTCGTGCGTCTGCTCGTGGACCAGCCCGAACTCCCTCACCTGGGAATCGGCGAAGACCTCGTCGAGCGTGTAGATCGGCCCGCAGGCGACGCCCGCCGCGTTGAGCGTCTCGATCCACTCGGCCACGCTCCGGGTCATGAGCCTCTCGACGATGACGACGTCGAGCGCCTGCCGGTGCCTGACGCGCTCGAGGTTCTTCGCGAAGCGCGGGTCCGCGCCGAGCTCGGGCACGCCGAGGACGCCGCAGAGGCGCCGGAACATCTCGTCGTTCCCGACGGCGAGGTTCAGGAAGCCGTCCTGCGCGCGGTAGACGCCCATCGGCGCGGTCTGCGGGTGATGGTTGCCGACGGGCGGCGGCACCTTGCCCGTGTTCAGGTAACCCGCCGCCTGGAACGACAGGCTTCCCACCATCGCCTCGAGGAGCGACGTCGTGACGTGCTGCCCGCGGCCCGAGCGCTGGCGCTCGACGAGCGCGACCAGGATGCCCATCGCGCAGAAGTAGCCCGCGAGGAGGTCGCCGATCGGGATGCCGATGCGGAGCGGCGCCGACTCCGCCGTGCCCGTGAGCCACATGAGCCCGGA
>Ga0156194_1229_pt1 | contig 17266 bp, 18 predicted proteins | sample RifCSPlowO2_12_FD_107847 | JGI IMG/M metagenome (GOLD analysis project Ga0156194, IMG submission 107847) | Candidatus Rokubacteria bacterium RIFCSPLOWO2_12_FULL_71_22 | reverse complement strand
GCCCGACTACGTCCGCGGTCTGCCGCCGCGGGGCATCCTCGATCGCTGCGAGGCGAGCAAGACGTGTCCCAAAATCGTCGAGCACTTCGGCGCCGCCGAGATCTGGGGCCTGAAGCTCGGACCGGAATGGGTGGGCACGGACCCCCAGACCGACGTCCCGCTGCCGAAGAACGTCCGCCGCTACTACATCCCGAGCACCCAGCACGGCGGCGGCAGCGGCGCCTTCGACGTGAATCCCCCGGCAGTCCCCAGCTGTCCCAGCACCAACTACGGCCAGGGCACGTTCCCGGGCAACCCGGTGCCGCACACGCAGACCGTGACCGCGCTCCGCTTCCACTTCCGCAACTGGGTCATGAACGGCACCGAGCCGCCGCCGAGCCGCTGGCCGCTCCTGCGCGGCAAGCAGAGCGAGCGCACGCTGGTCCCGGCGACGAAGGAGGCCATGGGATTCCCGACCATTCCGGGCGTGCCCGCGGGGGCGCCGACGGGCCTGATCAACCCCGTCCTCGACTACGACTTCGGCCCCGAGTTCGACTACAGCGATGCGTCGGGCGTCCAGACGGTGATCCCACCGAACATCAAGCAGGTGATTCCGGCGCTCGTCCCGCGAGTGGATGCGGACGGTAACGAGCGCGGCGGCGTTCCGGTGGTGCTACGCGACGCGCCGCTCGGGACCTATCTGGGGTGGAACATCACCGCCGCCGGGTACCACCAGGGCAAGATCTGCAACTACGCCGGTGGCATGATCCCGTTCGCCACGACGAAGGCGTCGCGCGAGGCCAACGGCGACCCGCGGCTGTCCCTCGAAGAGCGGTACGGCACTCACGCCGGGTACGTGGCCGCGGTCCAGGCCGCTGCGGCCAATGCGGTCGCCCAGGGCTTCCTGCTCCAGGCGGACGCCGACGCGCTGGTCGCCGCGGCCTCCGCGAGCAACGTCCTGAATCCGTAGCGGACGCGAGCGGCCCGCCGAGCAAACTGCTGCTCGCGTCGAGTCGGCCCCGGGGCGCGTGTCGTGCGGCACGCGCCCCGGGGTGCCCGGATGCGCAGCGCCTCCGGCCGGAGCTGAGGCGATCGCACCACGAGTTGCCGGGCCGTTTGCCTCTTGACGTCCCGGAGCGATCGGAACGATCCTTCCGCTCGCAACGATCAGAGCGATCAGCGTGTGAAGCCCAAGCAGGCCGGCAGCCGCGAGACCGTGTGGATGTCGCGCTCGGAGGTGGCGCAGGTGCTGGAGGTCGCCCCCGTGACCGTCGCGCGGTGGGCCGCGCAGGGCAAGCTGCCGTACGCGATGACGCTCGGCGGTCGCCGCCGGTTTCGGCGCGAGGACATCCTGGCGATCGCCCGCCGGCTGACCCAGGCGCCGGCCGCACGGGTCGTTCCGAAGTCCCGGCGTTCCGGCTGACAGGCGTCTCACCCGAACGGAGGACGCAGTGGCGGCACCGACGAAGGACCAGCTCGCGTCATGCGGCTTCATCGGCCTGGGGGCCATGGGAAGCCGGATGGTGAAGCGGTTCCTCGCGGCGGGCCACGCCGTGCGCGGCTACAACCGCACGCGCGCCAAGGCGGAGCGACTGGTCCACGCGGGAATGACGGCGGCCGACTCGCCGCGCGCGGCCGCCGAGGGCGCCGGCGTCGTCGTCAGCTGCGTGGCCGACACCGCGGCCCTCCGGGCCGTCGCCGCGGGCCCGGACGGCATCCTGGCGGGGCTCGGCCCCGGCGCGGTGTGGCTGGAGATGAGCACCGTCAGCCCGGCGGCGACGCGGGAGCTGGCGGCCGCGGCGGAGTCGCGGGGCGCGACGATGCTGGACGCGCCCGTATCCGGCGGCGTGGGCACCGTCGAGCAGGGGCGGCTCTCGATCTACGTCGGCGGCGACGCGGCCGCGCTGGATCGCGTGCGGCCCTACCTGCTCGCGCTCGGCCCCACCATCACGAGCGTCGGCCCGATCGGCGCCGCGGTGACGATGAAGATCGCCATCAACCTGGCCGCGCCCGTGCAGATGCTGGCCTTCGCCGAGTCGGTGCTGCTCGCCGAGAAGGCGGGAATCGACCGGACGGCGGCGGTGGAGGCGGTCCTCCGCAGCGTCATGGCATCGCCGATGCTGGCGTACCGCGGCCCTTTCGTCCTCGGGCTCCCCGACGAGCCCTGGTTCAACGTCTCGATGATGCAGAAGGACGCCCGACTGGCGCTGGACCTCGCCCGCGAGGTCACCCTCCCGTTGCCCATGACGGCGCTCGCCAACGAGATGCTGTCGGCGGCCCGCAGCGCCGGCTTCGCCGGCGAGGACTTCGCGGCGGTGTTCCACGTCCTCGCCCGCCTGGGCGGTCTCCCGAACGGCACCCGAGCGGTCAGCCGACCGCGCAGCGGAGGACACTGATGGCGATGCGCACGTACGGCACCATGGCGGTCGACTGGGAAGAACGGGTCAACTTCGAGCGGCTCCGCCGCGAGCGGCTGGCGCGGGCGAAAGCGCAGGTCGAGGCCGCCGGGCTGGGCGGCCTGCTCTGCTTCGACATGTACAACATCCGCTACATCACGAGCACCAACATCGGCCAGTGGGCCCGCGACAAGCTCTCGCGCTTCACGCTCCTGCCCCGCGGGGCCGAGCCGATCATGTGGGATTTCGGCTCGGCAGCCCGGCATCACGAGCTGTACTGCCCGTGGCTGGGCGAGGGTCGCTCGCGGGCCGGCATCTCGCTGCTCCGCGGGGCGATGACGCCGGAGATGGGGCGGGCCGAGGACGTGGCCCGGAAGATCAAGCGGGAGCTGGAGGCGCGCGGCCTCGCCAAGGCGCCGCTCGGCGTCGACGTCGTCGAGTTGCCCGTCCTGGCCGCGCTCCAGAAGGAGGGCCTGACGGTCGTCGACGGCCAGCAGGTCATGCAGGCCGCCCGGCGCATCAAGACCCGGGACGAGATCGTGCTCATGAACACGGCCGCCATGATGGTCGACTCGACCTACGAGCAGCTCTACCGGGCCATGCGGCCCGGCGTGGCCGAACACGAGCTGGTCTCGCTGGCGGCGCGCACGCTCTACGGTATGGGCTCGGAGGACGTCGAGGGCGTCAACGCCATCGGCGGCGAGCGCTGCAGTCCCCACCCGCACATCTTCTCCGACCGTGTGCTCCGGCCCGGCGATCCCGCCTACTACGACATCATCCAGTCGTTCATGGGCTACCGGACCTGCTACTACCGGACGTTCGCAGTGGGCAGCGGCTCGCCGGCCCTCGCCGACGCCTACAAGCGGTGCCGCGAGTATCTCGACACGGCGATCGCCATCATGAAGCCGGGGATCACGACCGCCGACATCGCGAGCCTCTGGCCGCGCGCCCAGGAGTTCGGCTTCCCGAACGAGGAGGCGTGCTTCGGCCTGCAGTACGGCCACGGCGTGGGGCTGTCGGTGTGGGAGCAGCCCGTGATCAGCCGCCTCGTGTCGCTCGACCACCCGGTGACGATCGAGGCCGGGATGGTCATCGCGCTCGAGACCTTCTGGCCGGCCTCCGACGGCTGGTCCGCGGCGCGGATCGAGGAGGAGATCGTCGTCACCGAAACGGGGCACGAGATCATCACGCGGTTCCCGGCCGAGACGCTGCTGGTCGCCGGCGCGCCCTACTGGACGGGCACCGGGCCGCTGTCGGCGACGCGCGAGCTGGAGCCGCACCCCTGACTGGTGGCGGAGGAGATGCCATGAAGATCGGTGTCGCGCTGCCCGCTCAGGTGGCGGGCGTCGTCCGGAAGGACGTGCTCGGCTTCGCCCAGCGCGCCGAGCGCCAGAGCCTCGACTCCGTGTGGGTGCTCGATCGGCTCGTCTACCCGAGCCTGGCGCCGCTCCCGCTGCTGGCGGCGGTCGCCGCGGTGACGGAGCGGGTCCGGATCGGCACGTCGATCCTGCTGGGCACGCTGTGGAATCCGATGCTGCTCGGCAAGGAGGTGGCGACGGTCCAGCGGCTCGCCGAGGGACGCTTGATCCTCGGCATGGCGATCGGCGCGCGCGAGGCCGACTTCCATGCGGCCGGCGTACCGATCAGGAGCCGGCCGAAGCGTCTCGAGGAGACGGTGGCTCTGCTCCGGCAGGCGACCACCGGCAAGGCGGTCGACCACCACGGCAGCGCATTCTCGATCACGGTCGGCCCGGTGGCGCTGCCCGACACGCCACCCACCCCGATCTGGCTCGGCGGCTTCGTCGAGGACGCCGTCCGCCGGGCGGTGCGGCTCGGGGACGGCTTCATCGTCGGCGGGCGCGGGCCGGCGTACGGCCGCGAGGTGGTCCCGCTCGTCCGCACGCTCGCCGCCGAGGCGGGCAAGGATCCCAAGCGCTTCCCGATCGCCGCGCTCGTGTACGCCTGCTTCGACCGCGACCCCGCGCAGGCGACGCGGACCATGACGGAGTACATCACCGGCTACTACGGACGGATGATCTTCGATCCGGGGACGAACGCCATCTGCGGCGGTCCGCGGGAGGCCGTGGCCCGCCTCAAGGATTACGCCGCGCTCGACGTCGACACGGTGGTCGTCGTGCCCGTCACGCGCGATCCCGAGCAGGTCGACCGGCTCGCCGAGGGCGTCGCCGCGTTCCGCCAGGACACCAAGTGACGAGGAGGAGGAGAACGATGAAGACACTCGCCCTGAAGGTCGTGGCCCTGGGGCTCGCCGTGGCGGTCGCCGCCGGCGGCCTCGCCCCCGCCGTGGGCGCCGCCGACAAGCCGCCCATCAAGATCGGACTCATCACGCCCAAGACCGGCAACTTCGCCCAGATGGGCATCGACATGGCCGACGGCTTCAAGCTCTACATGGCGGAGATCGACTACCAGGTCGCCGGCCGGAAGATCGAGCTGATCGAAGAGGACGAGGGCGCAGTACCGGCGACGGCGGTCACCAAGGTCCGGAAGCTGATCACGCACGACAAGGTCAACATCGTCGTCGGCCTCTTCATGGCGGCGGCGGCGTACGCGGCGGCGCCGGTCGCCCAGGAGGCGGAGGTCCCGCTCGTCATCACCATCGCCGCCTCCGACGACCTCACGCAGCGCAAGGCCTCGAAGTACCTCGCGCGCGTGAGCTTCACCGGCGGCGAGCTGGGCCACGCGGCCGGCGACTACGCCTACAGGAAGCTCGGCTGGCGCAAGGTGTCCGCCATCGCCATGGACTACGGCTGGGGCCACGAGACCGCGGGCGCCTTCCAGCGCGTGTTCGAGGAGCTGGGCGGGCAGGTCGTTCAGAAGATCTGGACCCCCGTCAACACCACCGACTTCGGGCCGTACGTGGCGAGCCTCAAGCCCGAAGCCGACGGCATCCTCGACGTCGTGACCGGCGCCGCGTCGATCCGGCTGCTCGGCGAGCTGCGCAAGGCCGGCGTGCTCGACAAGAAGAAGGTGCTCGCCGCCGGCTCGGCGACCGACGAGACGCTCCTCACCGCGCTCGGCGACACGGCGCTCGGCGTCCTGAGCTTCTACCCGTGGAGCGCGGCGATCGACACGCCGGAGAACAAGCGGTTCCTGCAGCGGATCAAGCAGGCCACCAAGAAGGAGTACGTGGGCACCGCCGCCGCCATCAACTACGGCGCCGCGATGTGGATCATCGAGGCGCTCAAGGCGGTGAAGGGCAACGTCGAGGACAAGGAGAAGTTCTTCCAGACGCTGCGCGCCACCGAGATCAAGAGCTCGCCGCGGGGCCCCATCAAGATCGACAAGTACGGGCACATCGTCCAGAACATCTACTTCCGGCGCGTGGACAAGGCCGGCACCGGGTACCAGAACACCGTGGTCGAGGTCTATCCCTCGGTCTCGCAGTTCTGGAAGTACAACCCGGAAGAGTACCTGAAGCAGCCGATCTACGGCCGCGACAACCCACCCTGCAAGCACTGCTGAGCGTGAGGGCGGCGTAGCGAGATGCAGTTCTGGGTCAACCAGGCGTTCAACGGCATCTCCTACGCCGCCCTGCTGTTCCTCCTCGGCGGCGGCCTCACGCTGATCTTCGGCGTGATGAAGATCGTCAACATCGCCCACGGCTCGTTCTACCTGCTCGGCGGCTACGTCGGCGTCGCCGTGTTCACGCGGACCGGCAGCTTCTACCTGGCGCTCGGCGCCGCCGCGGTGACCGTCGCCCTCGTGGGCATGCTCATCGAGCGCGTGTTCCTCCGGGTGGTCGAGGGCGACGACCTCCGGCAGATGCTCCTGACGATGGGCATCGCCCTGTTCGTGCAGGATCTCTGTCTGCTGGTCTGGGGCGGCGACCCGTTCAACCTCCGGGGACCGGCGTACTTCGAGCGGAGCGTGCGGCTCGGCGCCTTCAGCTTCCCCATCCTCCGCCTCTTCATGATCGGGGCGGCGGCGGTTTTCTTCGTCGTGCTGTGGTGGTTCCAGGAGCGGACGCGCAGCGGCGCCATGGTCCGCGCCGCCGTCGACAACCCGGAGATGACCGAGGCCCTGGGTATCAACGTCCCGGTGCTCCGCATGGCGGTCTTCGGCCTCGGCGCGTTCCTGGCCGGCGTCGGCGGCGTGGTCGGCTCGGCGTTCATGGGCATCTACCCCGGGCTCGACTTCGAGATCCTCCCGTACGCGTTCGTCGTCGTGGTCGTCGGCGGCATGGGGAGCCTCGGCGGGGCGCTGCTGGCCGCGATCGTCCTCGGCCTCGCCGACAACTTCGGCAAGGCGCTGTTCCCGGAGATCTCCTACTTCACACTGTTCGGCTCCATGGGCGTCGTCCTCGCCCTCCGGCCGAGCGGGTTGTTCGGCCGGGCCTGACGTGAGGCCCCGGCTGTCCGCCGTGCTCGCCGTCGCCGTGGGCCTCGCGCTGCTCGCCGTCCTGCCGCCCATGCTGCCGGCGTACGTCGTGATCCTCCTGACGGAGGGCATGATCGCCGCCATCGCCGCCGGCAGCCTCGATCTCCTCATCGGCTACGCCGGCCTGGCCTCCCTCGGTCATGCCGCGTTCTTCGCCGTGGGGGCGTACGCGACGGGCATCCTCGCGACCCGGCACGCGGCGTCGTTCGGGACGACGCTGGTCGTCAGCGTCCTCCTCGCCGCCGCCGTCTCCGCGGTGGTGGCGCTGCTCGCCCTGCGCGCCAGCGGGCTCTACTTCATGATGATCACGCTGTCGGTCTCGATGTGCGCGTGGGGGCTCGCCTACCGCTGGGTGTCCCTCACCGGCGGCGACACCGGCATCGTCGGCATCGCCCGGCCGAAGCTCGGCCTCCCGACCCTGGCGCGGGGAGGGCTCGACTTCTACTACACGGTCCTCGCCTTCTTCGTCGTCTGCCTGCTCCTCCTGCTGCTGCTCGTCTGGTCGCCGTTCGGCAAGACGCTCGTCGGCATCCGCGACAGTGAGAGCCGGATGCGCGTGCTCGGGTTCAACGTGTGGCTGCACAAGCACCTGGCCCTCACGATCGCCGGCGCGTTCGCGGGGCTGGCCGGCTGCCTCTATGCCTACTACAACGGCCACGTGGGCCCCGACGCCGTGGACCTCGGCCACGCGATGCTGTTCGTGTTGATGGTGATTCTCGGCGGCCCGGGCACGCTCGTGGGGCCGCTGCTCGGTGCCTTCATCATCACGTTCCTGGAAAAGATGGTGAGTGTCTTCACCGACCGCTGGGTGATGATCCTCGCGGCCGCCTACGTCGTGACCGCGCTCTGGGCGCCGCGCGGCCTCCTCGGCCTGGTCGGCGTCGTCCGGCGCTGAGCGGCGGAGAGCATGCCCTCCGGCCCCGTCACCGCCGCCCTGGAGTGCGAGGAGGTCACGCGGCGGTTCGGGGGGCTCGAGGCCGTGGGGGGCGTGAGCTTCCGCGTGGCCCCGGGCGAACGCCGCGGGATCATCGGGCCCAACGGCGCCGGCAAGACGACGCTGTTCCGGCTGGTCAGCGGGGAGATGCCGGTGACGTCGGGCCGGATCCGTCTCTTCGGCGAGGACATCACACGCGTGCCGTGCCACCGGCGGACCCACCTCGGGCTCGGCCGGACCTTCCAGATCACGAACCTGTTCCCGACCCAGACCGTCGCCGACAACCTGGTGCTGGCCGTCCTCGGTCGGCGGCGGACGAAGTTCTCGATGCTGCGGCCGCTCTGGACGTATCGCGACCTCCGCGCGAGGGCCGAGGCGGCGCTTCACACCGTGGGCCTCGCCGAGCGCCGGCACGCGCTCGTCCGGAACCTCTCGCACGGCGAGCAGCGCCAGGTGGAGATCGCCCTGGCCCTGCTCGGCAACCCGCGCGTGCTGCTCCTCGACGAGCCGACGGCGGGGCTGTCGCCCGTGGAGTCGGCCCGGATGACGAAGGCCATCCAGGATCTCGACGCCGGCATCACGATTCTCCTGATCGAGCACGACATGGACGTCGTCTTCGACGTGGTGGGCCACATCACCGTCCTGCACCAGGGCCGGCTGTTCGCGGACGGCGCGCCGGGCGACGTCCGCAGGGATCCGCGCGTGCAGGAGATCTACTTCGGGGGCGAGTGAGGGTGCTGAGGGTCGACGACGTCCACACGTACTACGGCGACAGCCACGTCCTCCAGGGCGTGTCGCTCGCGCTGGCCGCGGGCACGGTCGTCGCGCTCCTCGGCCGCAACGGCGCCGGCAAGACGACGCTCGTGCGGTCGATCATGGGGTTCACGCCGCCCCGCCGCGGCCGGGTCCTCCTCGGCGAGGTCGACATCACGCGCCGGCGGCCCTATCTCGTCGCCCGCCTCGGCATCGCGCTGGTGCCGCAGGGGCGGCAGATCTTCCCCTCGCTCGACGTCACCGAGACCCTGGAGATCGGCTGGCGGCCGCGGCCCGATGGCTGGACGCTCGAGAAGGTCTACACCCTGTTCCCGCCCCTCCGCGAGCGCGCCCGCCATCCCGCCGCCCAGCTCAGCGGTGGCGAGCAGCAGATGCTCGCGATCGGACGGGCCCTCATGATGAATCCGTCGACGCTGCTGCTCGACGAGCCGACGGAGGGGCTCTCGCCGCTCTACGTCGCGACCGTCGGCCACGCGATCCGTACCCTGCGCGATCACGGGATCGCGATGCTCCTGGTCGAGCAGAACCTCAAGTTCGCGCTGCGCTACTCCGACCACGTCCACATCATGAACCGCGGGACGATCGTCCATTCCTCGACGCCGGCGGCGCTGGCGACCGACGACGAGGTCCGGTCCCGCTACCTGGGCGTCTGACATCCTGGGGGGCTCCGGGCGCCCCCCAGGCCCCCCGGCGCGAGGGGCGCCCCGGCGCGCCGTGGCGCCCCTCGACAACGCGATTGGTGCCCGGGCGCCGAGGCGCCCGGGCGGGAGGAGGGACGATGCGATTCACCGAGCGCGTGGTGATGGTGACCGGCGCCGGCCGGGGCATCGGAGCCGCCGTGGCCCGGGCCTTCGCCGCCGAGGGCGCGCGCGTCGCCGTCATCGACATCGACGGGGCGGCGGTCGAGGCGCTGGCGGCGGCGCTGGGGCCGGCGACGCTCCCGTTCCGGGCCGACGTCACCCGGGCGGCGGAGGTGCGGACCGCGGTCGACGCGATCGTGGCCCGCTGGGATCGCGTCGACATCCTGGTCAACAACGCCGGCGGCTTCGGCACGGTGCGCCCGCAGACGGAGCAGATTCCCGACGCGGAATGGGACGCGGTCCTGGCCCTCAACCTCACCAGCGCCTTCCTCTGTTGCAAGGCCGTCCTGCCCGGCATGAAACAGCGCGGGTGGGGCCGGATCGTCAACCTGTCCTCGATCGGCGGGCGCGGCGCCGCCGTGATGCTGTCCTCGCCCTACGCGACCACGAAGGCCGGGGTCCTCGGCTTCACGCGCCACCTCGCCCTCGAGACGGCAGGGGCAGGGATCACGGTGAACGCCATCGCCCCGGGCACGGTGGCCACCGAGCGCTTCCTCGCGCTGCGCACGCCCGCCGAGACCCAGGCCCTCGTCGAGCGCGTACCCATGGGCCGGGCCGCCGAGCCGTCCGAGATCGCCCAGTGCATCGTCTTCCTGGCCTCCGACGCGGCGGCCTACATGACGGGCGCGTGCCTGGACGTCAACGGCGGCGTGTTGATGGTCTAGCGCCTCGACGGGGACACACTCATCATCCCCATGCGATTTGCGCTCGTCGGGACCTCCGGACACGCGAACCGGATCGCGGCTCCCGTACTGCGCGAAAGCCCGGACGCGCACCTGCTCGGCGCCGTCGGCAGCGGCCCGGAGCGCAGCGTCGCGTTCGCGGAGCGCCACGGTCTCCCCCAAGCGTACGCATCGCTGCCGGACGCGCTCGGGGATCCGGAGGTCGACGCCGTCTGGATCTGCTCGCCCAACCACCTGCACGCCGATCAGGTCGAGCTCTGCGCGGCGGCCGGCAAGCACATTCTGGTCGAGAAGCCGCTGGCGACGACGGTGGCCCGCGCGACGGCCGCCGTCACCGCCGCGCGCCGGGCCGGCGTGGTCCTCAAGGTGGGCTACCAGCACCGCTTCCGTCCCGCCCACCGTCGCCTGCACGAGATCCTGCGAGCCGGCACGGTCGGCGACATCGGCCTCTTCAGGGTGCACCGCTTCTGGCGCTATCCGTATTACGACGACATGGAGCCGTCGGGCCCGCCGCCGTGGCGCCGGTCTCCCGCCGAAAGCGGCGGCTGGGTCATCAACGACCTCGGCTCCCACCTGATCGACCTCGTGCTCTGGCTGAGTGGTCTCGAGGCCCGCGTGATCGGCGCCGCGCTCGCCACGCAGCACTTCGCGGTGGACACGGAAGACACCGCCGCGCTGCTCCTCGCGCTGGGCGATCACGGCATCGGGATCGTCGAGACCAGCGCCGCCAACGCGAGCCCGGGCAGCCGCATCGAGATCTACGGCCGCGCCGCCTGGATTCGCGCCGACGACACGCTCACCGGCGCGGGCACGGTGCGCACCTCCGCGGGTGAGGTGTCGAGCTTCCCTCCCCCGGAGCCGACGGCGCCGTACGCGACACAGCTCGAGGACTTCGTGCGCGCCGTGCGAGGGCAGCCATCGATCGGGGCGGAGGGCGTCGAAGGGGCCCAGAGCGTCGCGGTGCTCGAGGCCGCCGCCACCCGGGGCATCAGGATGCGCGCCGAGGCTACGCCTTGAGGCCTTCCAGCACCTCGAGCGCCAGCTCGTACCTGCCGAGCGGGGGCATGAGGTACGCGCCCTGCACGCGATCCCTCACCGCGAACAGCATCTCCCGCGCGATCCGCACGCCCTCCTTGCGCGCCGCCTCGCCGCCGGGCGTCCTGCGCATGCGTTCGCGGATCTCCTCGGGGATCTGCATGCCGGGGACCTCGTTGTGCAGGAACTCGGCGTTCTTGTAGCTCACGAGCGGGAGCACGCCGACCATCACGGGCAGCTCCAGGTGCGCGATGCGCTCGAGGACCTTTTCGAGCAGGTCCTGCTGGAACACGGGCTGCGTCATCACGAGCTCGGCGCCCGCGGCCTTTTTCCTCTCGAGACGGAGGATTTCACGGTCGAGGTCCGCCGCGCCCGGCTCGAAGCCGGTCGCCAGCAGGAACGCGGTCTTGCCGCCCGGCAGGGGCTTGCCGGCGGGATCGATGCCGCGGTTCGCATTCGCCGCCACGTGGAGCAGGCCGATCGAGTCGAGGTCGTAGACGGCCGTGGCCTCGGGATAGTCGCCCACCTTCGGCGGATCGCCCGTGATGATGACGAGGTTGCGGATGCCCACGGCGTGGGCCCCGAGCAGGTGGGCGATCTGGCCGAGGAGGTTCCGGTCGCGGCCGCACACGTGGAGGATCGGCTGGATCCCGTGGCGCTCGAGGAGGAGCGTGCAGAACGCCAGGTTCGACATCCGCGCCATCGCGCGCGGGCCGTCCGCGACGTTGACGATGTCCACACCGCTGTCGACGAGCATCTTCGCGCCCGCGAGCGCCTTCGACGGGTCCAGGCCGGGGGCGGGGTTCACCTCGACCGACACCACGAACCGGCCGGCCGCGACCTTCGCGGCGAACGCGCTGCGCTCGGCGAGCGGCGTGGGCGCGAGACCTGCGAAGGCCTCGGCCGTCGTGACCGCCCGCACCGGCGCGACCTCGACGCGCCGGTCGCCGAGCATGCGGGCGGACTTCGCCATCCACCGGACGTGCTCGGGCGTCGTCCCGCAGCAGCCCCCGATCATGGTGGCGCCCAGCTGGGCGGTGCGGCGCAGGAACACGTCGAAGTATTCCGGCGTCGCCATGTAGAGCAGGCGGCCGTCGACGTTGCGCGGCAGGCCCGCGTTCGGCTGCACGCAGAGGGGGAGCCCCGCGCCCCGCAGGCGCTCGGCGATGGCGAGGGCCAGCTGCGGGCCGTCGCCGCAGTTCACGCCGACCGCGTCCGCGCCCAGGTCGCGCAGCGTGCTGGCCACCTGCTCCGGCGTCGACCCGTCCGCGACCGTCCCGCTCGGGTCGAACGCCATGGAGGCGATGACGGGGACGCCCGGCGCGGCCTCGTGGGCGGCCTCGAGCGCGAGGCGGATCTCCGCCAGGTGCCGGAAGGTCTCGAGCACGAGCACGTCGACCCCGCCTTCGACCAGCGCCGCGGCCTGCTCGGCGAACGTCGCGGAGACGAGCGCCAGCTCGGCCTGCGTCGCGACGCCGGGAACGAGGCCGGAAGGCCCCATGGACCCGCCGACCCACACCGTCTCGCCCGCGGCCTGGCGCGCGAGGCGCGCGCCGGCCACGTTGAACGCGCGGACCTGGTCGGCCAGACCATGGCGATCGAGGCGGAAGCGATTCGCGCCAAAGGTGTTCGTCTCGATCACCTGCGCGCCGGCGCCGACGTAGTCGTCGTGGATCTTCCGGACGATGTCCTGGCGCGTGACGTTCAGCTGCTCGAAGTTCTGGGTGACGAACACGCCGCGCTCGTAGAGCAGCGACCCCATCGCTCCGTCGAAGACGAGCAGCGATCTCATCGCTTCCCGGAAGGGCGTGTCCTGGCGCGTGGCCATGGTCGCTACTGTACTCCTGGGTACGCGCACAGGTACGTGTCCGCGAGCGGAAGCGGCACGATACGGGGTCGGCTCGGGCGGTCGCCGGGCATCACGGTATTTTCGCATGGACGCCGCACGCTGAGCGGCGTTCCTCCCGCCTACTCGTACCGCAGGGCGTCGATGGGACTGAGGCGCGAGGCCTTGCGGGCGGGATAGAACCCGAAGAACACGCCGACGGCGCCCGCGAACAGGAAGGCGGGGACCACCGCCCGGGCCTGGATCAGCGCCGGCCATCCCGCGAAATAGGCGATGGCGTAGGAGGCGGCGATGCCGACCGCGGCGCCGACGAAGCCGCCGGCCAGCGAGACGGTGACGGCCTCGATCAGGAACTGCATGAGGATGTCGCGCCGGCGCGCCCCGACCGCGCGCCGCAGGCCGATCTCCCGCGTCCGCTCGGTGACGGAGACGAGCATGATGTTCATGATCCCGATGCCGCCCACCACGAGCGAGACGGAGGCGATCGCGGCCAGCAGGAGGCTCAAGACCCGCGAGGCCACCTCCTGGCTCTCGAGGATCTCGGAGAGGTTGCGGAGCGTGAAGTCGTCGTCCTCCCCGGGCTGGAGACGGTGCCGCTGGCGCAGCAGCGCGTGGATCTGCTGCTCGGCCTCGCCCATCGCGCCCGACGCCTCCACCTTGACGAGGATGCTTCCCACGGCGCGGGGGTTGGCCTGGCTCACGCCGAGCAGCCGCGTCTTGGCCGTCGAGAGCGGCACGAGGATGACGTCGTCCTGATCTTCGCCGCGGGTGCTCTGGCCCTTGCGCTCGAGCACGCCGATCACCGTGAACGGGACCTTCTTCACGCGGATCGTCTGCCCCGTCGGATCGGTCTCGCCGAAGAGGGTCTGCGCCACGGTCTGCCCCAGGAGCACGACCTTGCTCGCGGCGTCCACGTCCTCCCGCGTGAGCAACCGCCCGGTAAACGTGCCCCACTCGCGCGCCTCGAAGAAGCCCGGCGTCACCCCGTAGACCGCCGTGGACCAGTTGGCGTTGCCGACCACCAGCTGCGCGCCGCCCCGCACGACGGGAGCCGCGGCGCGGACGGCCGCCACCTCCCGCTCGATGGCGCGGGCGTCGTCCTCGGAGATCGTGAGCTGGGTGCCCGAACCGAGGCGGGCGCCGCCGCTGGTGACGGTCCCCGAGACCACGATGATCAGGTTCGAGCCCAGGCTCCGGATCTGCTCGGCGACCCGGGCCTCGGCGCCCGCGCCGACGGCCATCATGGTCACGACCGCGCCGACGCCGATGATGACGCCGAGCGCGGTGAGGCCGCTGCGCACGCGGTTCACCTCGAGCGCGGTGAGGGCCAGCCGGGCGCTCGCCACGAGTCTCATGCAGCGAGTCCGGGGGCCTCGAGCGGCGCGGCCACGGGCGAGTCGCCGATCAGCTCGCCGTCGCGGAAGCTCAGGATGCGCCGCGCGTAGCGGGCGATGTCCAGCTCGTGCGTGACGAGCACGATCGTGATGCCGTTCCGGTTCAGCGCCTGGAGCAAGGCCATGATCTCCACGCTCGTGCGCGTGTCGAGGTTGCCGGTCGGCTCGTCGGCGAGGAGAAGGACCGGATCGTTGACGAGCGCCCGCGCGATGGCGACGCGTTGCTGCTCGCCCCCGGAAAGCTGTGCCGGCCGATGGCCGGCCCGGTCGGCGAGGCCAACCGCGGCGAGCGTGGCCAGGGCCTGGCGCCGGCGCGCGCGGCGGGGTGCGCGGCCGTAGACGAGCGGCAGCTCGACGTTGGCCACCGCGCTCATCCGGGGCAGGAGGTTGAACTGCTGGAAGACGAAGCCGATCCTTTCGTTGCGGATCCGCGAGAGGGCATCGTCGTCGAGCGCCGACGCGTCCCGGCCCTCGAGCAGGTAGCGGCCCGAGCTCGGCGTGTCCAGGCAGCCGAGGATGTTCATGAAGGTGGACTCCCCCGAGCCGGAAGGGCCCATGATCGCGAGCATCTCGCCGCGGGCGATGCTGACCGAGACGCCGCGCAGCGCGTGCACGACGTGCGCGCCGAGCGCGTAGTCCTTGCCGAGGTCACGGGTTTCGATGAGCGACGCGACCATCGCAGGCTCCGGCCCAGGACGTAGCAACTTGCGTGCCCTGGAGGAGAACCACGAATCCGCGCGCTTATGACGAAGCCGGCGCGCACGCTGGGGCGTGACGACCCCATCCGGCGCCCGGCCGCGGAGTCTCGCGGCCTCCGCGGCGGACTGCCGTCAGTCGCTCACTCGATCAGGCGCTCAGGGTCGTTCTCCCCTGTGCTCTTCCTCGAGAATCGCCTCGAGTTCGGCGATGACCTCGAGGTCCTTGGGGCGGCCTGCTGCGCGCTTGACGTGGATGAGGTGCTTGAGCCCGAGACAGTGACAGGCGATCCCGAACACCTCGATGCGGATCGAATGCGGCAGGAGGTCCTCATAGGTACCGCCGCCGACGATCTCGCCGAGAAGATCGAGATCGCCCAGGTCGGTGGTCAGGGTGAAGTTCAGGCCGCGCTCGAGCGCCCGCGCGTCCCACCGGAACGGCAGCCCGGGCGGCGCGCCACGCAGATACGGCGCGTGGTCGCCGAGCGCGGCGACAAGGCGGTCGATGTTCGCGCTCGACCTCCGGTAGACCACGTCGATGTCCTGCGTGAGTCGTGCCGAGCCATGCGCCGTCGCCGCGGCGCCCCCGACCAGGATGAACTCGACGCCGGCCTCACTCAGGCAGCGCAACAAGGCGGCGAAATCCGTCATGCGGGCGGGCGCCGCCGGTCACAGGCCGGGCGGGGCCTCATCGACGTCGACGCGCCTCGCGGCCCGCGCGCCGGAGCTCAGCGGCAAAGCGCTGCAGGGCCACGAGCTGAGCGAACCGTTCATCCAGCGAGCGTCGCAGATTCTCGCGAATGAGCGTGCGATCGATATCACGCTTGTAGGCTTCGATCACCGGATCGGGATCGACGACGACGGCCGAGGCTCGCGAGCGCACCGGCTCAGCCACCCACCGATCATATCAGGATGAGGCGCGCGGACGAATGGACTCGGCACCCTTGACGCCAACGCCGCCCGACCGGACTATCGACCCGTCCGCTCGCCCAGATACCAGCGCGGCCGGGCGACGGCGCCATAGGTCAGCGTGAAGCGGCGGGTTGCGACATCGACGATCTCGTCAACCGCCTCCGCAGGGGAATCCGTGATCGTGATCCGGTCGAGGTCCTGCGGATTGATGGTCCGCTGCGTGACGAGGCGATCCCGCATGAACGCCAGGAGCGGCTCCCAGTAGTCGACGCCGACGAGCACCAGCGGGAAATCGCTGATCTTCCGAGTCTGGATGAGCGTCGCGGTCTCGAAGATCTCGTCCAGCGTGCCGAAGCCGCCCGGCAACGCGACGAATGCGTAGGAGTACTTGATCAGCATCACCTTCCGGACGAAGAAGTAGCGGAAGGTGATCCAACGGTCGAGGTAGGGGTTCGGCTGCTGCTCCTGCGACAGGCGGATGTTGCAGCCGATCGAGCGGCCGCCGACGTCCCGGGCGCCGCGGTTGGCGGCCTCCATCACGCCCGGTCCACCGCCGGTCATCACGGCAAACCCCGCCTGGGCCAGGCGCATGCCGATTTCACGGGCGAGGCGGTAGTACGCGTGGTCCTCGCCGAAGCGCGCCGAGCCGAAGACCGTGACGCAGGGGCCGAGAAAGTGCATGCGCTGGAATCCGCGCACGAACTCCCGGAAGATCCGGAACGCGCGGAGCAGCTCGTGGCGCCGGGGCTGCGGCCCCTCGAGGAACTTCGAGACCTCGGGACTCTCGGGCACTTCCAACCACAGCGAGTCGAACGGGACGTTCATGGCGTGCGCGACTCCTTCCCCGCGACGATTCCCGGACTCACTCCTCCCCCTACCGTTCACTCACGCGACTTCGGGAGTGCGCCCACCTGATAGGCGAGGACGATCATCTCCTCGAGCCAGGCCAGCCGCTCTGCGGGAGTGGCCCTGAGCGCGAACGTGAGCTGGTGGACCCGGTGGGCCTCCCACCCCGCGCCCCAGTCGTCCGGAAGGGTCTCGCGGTCGTCGTCATCGGCCATCTCGACTCTCCTTGCGACGGAGGATGATCTCCAGGGCCTCGATGTCCGCCAGATCTTGAGCTCGACCGGCAAGCCGCTTCAGGCGGATCAGGTCCGGAATGGAGGCGATGCGGACCGCGGTGTGGCTGAGGTTGATGATTTCCGAGCGGTTCCACGGCTCGTCGAAGTCGATCAGGTGCTCCATGAAGAGGTCGACCTCGCGCATGGGATTTGCGGGGTCCCACATCGAGAACACCCGCATCCCCTTCTCACGGATCCACCGCAGACGGGTGGCGGGGTCTGCGAAGGCGAGCGGCTCG
>Ga0156194_1017_pt1 | contig 17309 bp, 11 predicted proteins | sample RifCSPlowO2_12_FD_107847 | JGI IMG/M metagenome (GOLD analysis project Ga0156194, IMG submission 107847) | Candidatus Rokubacteria bacterium RIFCSPLOWO2_12_FULL_71_22 | reverse complement strand
GGCGTGGTTGTTCGGATTGATCCAGGTGGCCAGCGCGTACGCGAGCCGGGCCACCGGATGCGGCGGCTTGAGCATCTGGCCGACGTAGAGCGGGTGGTGATAGGGATAGTTGTCCCGCAAACGCTCCGCGGCCGCGAGCAGCGCGTCCCGGAGCGGGCCCCGGTCGAGAGGTGTGGAGGCCTCGGGCAGACGGACGAATCCCTCCGCGAGCGATCGAAGGGCCTCTCCGAGCAACGCGAGGCTGTCGTGATCGGAGGTCACGCCGTCACAGTACCAGGGAGTCGACCGGGGAGTCGACGACCTTCACGGCTGCCCGGGCGGGCCGAGCGTCACAGGACGAACGGGACGTAGCACATGCTCTTCCGGGAACCTCCTCCTCACGCTATGGTCTAAGCCGATGAGCGGCGACGACCCGTGCTTTCTCGAACGGCTCCGGGCGGGTGAGCCGCGCGCCTTCGAAGAGCTGGTGATCGCCTCCCGGCACCGCGTGTTCGGCGTGGCCCTCAGGATGCTGGGGAGCCACGCCGAGGCCGAGGAGGTGGCGCAGGAGACGTTCCTCAGGGCGCACCGCGCCCTCGGCGGGTTCCGGGGCGAGGCGAAGCTCTCGACCTGGCTCTACGGGATCGCATCCCGCCTGTGTCTGAACCGTCTCGCTTCGGGCGAGCGGCGGCTGGCCCGCGAGGACCCGGAGACGCTCGAGCGCCTCCCGGGCGCCGGCGCGGACCCGGCCGGGGAGCTCGAGCGGAGCGAGCGCGAGGCGGCGCTCCACCGGGCCATCGCCGAGCTCGCCGAGGAGCGGCGGATCGTGGTGCTGCTGCGCGACGTCGAAGGGTTGAGCTACGAGGAGATCGCCGGGGCGCTCGGACTCGAGCTCGGCACCGTGCGCTCGCGCCTGCACCGGGCCCGGATGGACCTGAAGGAAAAGCTGGAGCGGTTCCTCGGATGAGCTGCCACGACGCGCGCGATCTCTTCTCGGCGCTGATCGACGAGGCGCTCACGGCCGACGAGCGCCGCGCGCTCGACGGCCATCTGGCCGGCTGTGGGGACTGCCGGCGCGAGCTCGAACGGTTCCGCGGCACGGTCGCGCTCGTGCGCGGGCTCGAGCCTGCACGCGCGCCGGCGGGCTTCGCGGACCGCGTCCTCGCCGCGGCGCGGCCGACGCCCCGGTGGCGGAGGCTCGCGCGGGCGCTGGTGTTCCCCTTGCCGCTCAAGCTGCCGCTCGAGGCCGCGGCGATCGTCCTCGTCGGCGTCATCGTGGGCCTCGTCTACCGCCAGACGCCCGAGGTGCGGCAGGCGGTGCGCGGGGACGAGGTGACCGCGCCCCGGGTCCAGGCGGAGCCTCCGGCGGCGCCCGCGCCCGGGAAGCCGACGGGGGCGCCCACCGCCCAGTCGTACGCGGCGCCCGAGGCGACGCTGCGCGACAAGGGCGACACGAAGAACGAGCGCGCCGTGGGCGGCGCGGCCGTCGAGTCCGACGAGGCCGGCCGCCGCGTCGAGCCGGCCGCGCCACCCGCCATCTCGGGGCGCCTCGTCACCGACGACCGCGATGCCTCCGAGCGCGCGATCCTCGCGCTCGTCGAGCGCGCTGGCGGCGCCCGTCTCTTGCGCCGCACGGACCCCGAGGGCGTCGTGCTCGAGGTGGTGATCCCACGCGCGGCGTGGCCGGAGCTCGCGCGGGAGCTCGGGCGCCTCGGGCGCTGGCAGCCCACGCGGGAGCCCGCCGTGATGCCCGACCCTGTCCGCGTCGCTGTCCACATCGCCGGCTGAGCCGCCTTTCCGGAACCGCCGCCCGCGCCCGGGAACTCCATCGCCCGAGCCCGGTCTCACCGGACAGAAGGACCGATCCGGAGAACCGGGAGGAACCACGATGAGACGGACGCTGATCGCGCTCCTGCTCCTGCTCGCGCTGGGCGCCCAGGCCGCGGACGCGGCCCCCCGCATCACCCGCGACGCCCAGCGCGACGTGATGCTCACGATCTACAACGGCAACCTCGGCCTCGTGAAGGACGTGCGCGAGGCGCGCTTCGCCGCGGGGCTCGGCGAGGTGCAGTTTATGGACGTGGCCGCGCTCATCGACCCGACGACCGTGCACCTGCGGTCCCTGACCGACCCGGCCGGGCTCAAGATCCTCGAGCAGAACTACGAGTACGACCTGCTCACGAGCCAGAAGCTCCTGGAGAAGTACGTCGGCCGCACGGTCCGCCTCTACCAGGGCGACGGCACCTTCCACGACGCGACGCTGCTCTCGACGCAGGGGCCGGTGTTCGAGATCGGCGGCCAGATCCACCTCGGCTACACAGGGCGCCTGGTGCTGCCCGCGCTGCCCGAGAACCTCGTCGCCAAGCCGACGCTCGTCTGGCTCACGCAGAGCCGGTCGGCCGCGCCCCAGCGCGTCGAGGCCTCGTACCTCACCGGCGGGATCACGTGGAAGGCCGACTACGTCCTGGTGCTCGACGCGACCGACCGGAAGAGCGATCTCACGGGCTGGGTCACGATCGACAACAAGAGCGGCGCGACCTACAGGAACGCCGCGCTCAAGCTCGTCGCCGGCGACGTCAACCGCGCTGGCGATGGCCGGCGCGAGGGGCGCGTCATGGAGATGGCCGCCCGGGCCGCCTCGGTGGCCGACGCCACGCGCGAGTTCAAGAGCGAGGGCTTCTTCGAGTACCACCTCTACACGCTCGACGGCCGCACGACGGTCAAGGACCAGCAGACCAAGCAGCTCTCGCTCATGGCGGCGAGCGACGTGCCCGTGACGAAGCGCCTGATCTACTGGGGCGCCCAGGACTACTACCGGAACAGCTACGGGGTGCCGATCTCGAACCAGAAGGTCGGCGTGTACCTGGAGCTCGAGAACCGCAAGGAGCACCGCCTCGGCCTGCCGCTGCCGAAGGGCAAGATCCGCGTCTACAAGGCCGACGCCTCGGGCAGCGAGCAGTTCGTCGGCGAGGACTGGATCGACCACACGCCCAAGGACGAGCGCGTCAAGATCAAGATGGGCAACGCCTTCGACGTCGTCGGCGAGCGCAAGCAGACCGACTTCCGCAAGCTCGCCGCGCACCTGTGGGAGGTGGAGTGGGAGATCAGCCTGCGCAACCACAAGCAGGAGGCGCAAACGGTCACCGTCATCGAGCCCATCCCGGGCGACTGGCAGGTGCTCAGCTCGACGCACAGGTACGAGAAGATCGAGGCCCACACGCTCCGGTACGAGATCCCGGTGCCCAAGGACGGCGCGGCGAAGCTCGTCTACCGCGTGCGCATCCGGCTCTAGCCGGGGCGCCGCGCCTCAGCCACGCCGGCGTCGGATGTCGCGCGTGGCGCCGAGGGCGGTCAGCCACGCGAGCAGCGCCAGGAGCCACCACATGCGCTCCAAGCCGACGCGTCCGACGAGGAGCCCGAGTCCGATCGCGCCGGTCATGATGCCCGTCTCCCACGCCGTGTAGAGCGTGCCCAGGGCGCGGCCGCGCTCGTCCGGCGGCACCCGGTCGGTGGCCATGGTCATCAGCGCCGGCTGCGCGGCGCCGAAGCCGACGCCGTAGAGCACCCCGGCCGCGACGAGGCCGGCGGCCGAGCCGGCGTGCGCCAGCATCGCGAGGCCGAGCCCGGCGAGGACCAGGGCGGGTGCGACGACCAGCCGGCGGCCGAGGCGGTCGGCGAGCCGGCCGGCCGGCCAGCGGACGGCGAGCCCCGCGAGCGCGAACACCATGAACATGAGGCCGGGGTTCCCGAGTCCCCGCCGCTCGGCGTAGAGCGGCAGGAACGAGACGAGCGCACCGAAGCCGACGTACAGGCCGAGGATCAGCGCCGACGGGTACAGAGCCGCGCGGCTGAAGAGGCCCGCCCGCCAGGCGCCGGCGCGACGCGGGGTCGGGCGCGTCTCGGGCAACGCCCAGGCGAGCGCAACGGCACAGGCGGCGATCGCCGCCGACACGAGGAACGTGGGCTCGGGGCCGATCCGGCGGTAGAGCTCGATGCCGAGCCACGGACCGACCGCGTTGCCGGTGGTGATCGTCAGGCTGTAGACGCCCATCGCCTCGCCGCGGCGGTCGGGCGGGGAAACATCGGCCACCATGACGGTCGCGGCCGTCGGCGCCAGGCCCATGCCGGCGCCGTGGACGACCCGCAGCGCCAGGAGCCCCGCCACGGTGCCGACCACCGTGTAGCCGAGCGAGGAGAGGATGAAGATCGTGGCGCCCGCGAGGATCAGCGGGCGCCGACCGAGCGTGTCGACCAGCACGCCCGCGACCGGCCGGAGCACCATGGCGGTGCCCGCGAACAGACCCGTGATGAGCCCCACGTGCGTCTCCCGCCCGCCGAGCCTGACCGTGTGGAGGGGAACGACCGAGAGGAGGAGCTGGAAGCTCAGGTAGAAGAGCAGCGACGAACCGCAGAGGACGACGAACGGCCGAACGGCGACGCGCACGCGGGGGCCCGCGGCCGCACTCCCCCTCACTCCGCCGCCCGGGGGAGCTTCCGGAGCTGGCGGCGGGCCACGGCGCGGCCCTCGGCGTCGAGGCGCGTGAGCAGGACGTCGCCCGGCAGGCCGGTGACACCAGCACGCTCGCTCTGGACCTCCCGCAGGAGCACCTCGCACGTGCTGACCTCGCGGCGCGGCGTGCCCTCCGTGTGGGTGAGGAGACGGCCCGCGGCGTCCACCGCCCAGGTCATCGACGCGGGCGTGGCGGTGAGCGCCTGGCGGTCGGCCACCGTGATCGTCTTCTGCGCGGCGAGATACCGCATCGTCGCATTCGACGAGAACACGAAGCGCTGGTAGGCGTAGTACTCGGGATCGCTCCGGTCCACCGTCACGGCTCGCGCGGCGCCCATGCGGACGACCTCCCACTCGCCGATCAGATCCGGGCGGGTGCACGGGCGCAGCGCCTCGCTCCGCTCCCGGGTCGCCGCCTTCGGCGCCGGTCCCCGCGGCGCCTCCGGCGCCCCCGGCTGCGCGGCCGGGAGCGACGCGCACGCCGCCAGGGTCACGAGCGCGACCGCGAGCAGGAGCGTCCGGCAGCGGACCATGGTCGCCGAGGACTACTTACCGCGCCGGGCGAGGTACTCCGGGCCGACCAGCACCTCGCGGGGCTTCGCGCCGTCCCCGGGGCCGATGACCCGATCCTGCTCCATCATGTCGATGAAGCGCGCGGCCTTCGGATAGCCGAGGCGCATGCGCCGCTGGAGGTACGAGATCGACGCCTGGCGCTGGCCGATCACGAGCTGCACGGCGTCCCAGTAGAGGTCGTCCCGCTCCGCGGCGTCGCCCTCGGCCACCTCGCCGTCGGTCGGGAGCTGGACCTCCTCGTAGACCGCGGTCCCCTGCGTACGCAGAAAGTCGCAGACGGCGCGCACCTCCTCGTCGGCGACCCAGGCGCCGTGCACCCGCATCTGCTTGTTCGCGCCGGGCGGGACGAAGATCATGTCCCCGCGTCCGAGGAGCTGCTCGGCGCCGTTGCCGTCGAGGACCGTCCGCGAGTCCACCTTGGACGCGACCTGGAAGGCGATGCGCGTGGGGAAGTTCGCCTTGATCAGCCCCGTGACGACGTCCACCGAGGGCCGCTGGGTCGCGATGATCAGGTGGATGCCCACGGCCCGCGCGATCTGCGCCAGGCGGACGAGCGAGGTCTGCACCTCGCCCGCCGAGACCATCATGAGGTCGGCGAGCTCGTCCACGACGACGACCCAGTAGGGCAGCCGCTCCTCGGCGGGCACCGCCTTGTTGTAGCCGTCGATGTTGCGCACCTGCTTGCCCTGCAACGCCTTGTAGCGCTCGTCCATCTTGCCGACGATCCACCGGAGCCGCGCCGCCGCCTCCTTGGCGTCCGTGACGACGGGCGCGAGCAGGTGCGGGATGCCCTCGTACACGCTGAGCTCCAGGCGCTTGGGGTCGATGAGGAGGAAGCGCACGTCGGCCGGGGTGGCCTTGTAGAGGATCGAGCAGATCATCGAGTTGAGCCCGACGGACTTGCCGCTGCCGGTGGCGCCGGCGACGAGCAGATGCGGCATCGCGGCGAGGTCCCCGACGACCGGCGTCCCGGTGACGTCCTTGCCGAGCGCCAGCGGCAGCCGGCCCTTGGACTCGGCGAACTCCGCCGAGACGAAGATCTCGCGCAAATAGACCATGCCCGCCTCGGCGTTCGGCACCTCGATCGCCACGGTACCGCGTCCGGGGATCGGTCCGACGATGCGCACGGAGGCGCTCTTGAGCGCGAGCGCCAGGTCGTCGGCGAGGTTCACGACCTGGCTCACCTTGATGCCGGGGGCCGGCTCGAACTCGTACGAGGTGATGATCGGCCCGGGGCTCACCTGGACGATCCGGCCCTCGACCTCGAACTCCTGGAGCCGCCTCCGGATCGCCTCGGCGTTGTCCTGCAGCTCTTCCCGCGTTCGCTTGAGCTCGGATGCCGGCGGAGCCTTGAGGAGCCCGACCGCAGGGAGCTGGAAGGCCTCGGCGCCGCCCTTGCCGAAGTCGAACGTCTCCTGCCACGCGAGCCCCTGCTCGGCGAGGCGTCCGCGCGGCCGGGACGGCTCGACGACGACGGGCGGCGCGACGATCTCGGGCGCCGACTCCGGGCCGAGGCTCACGGCCGGCTCGGCGGCGGCGCGCCGGGACGGCACGGCGCGCGACGGCCGGCGGGCCCGGCGAAGCGCCGCGAGCCGCGCGCCCGCGACGCGGGCGATCGCGGCGAACGACACGCGAGTCACGAGCAGGATGCCGATCGGCACGGCCGCGATCAGCAGGATCCAGACGCCGACGTCGCCGATGCCCGCGCGGAGCGTCGTGGCGACCACGCGGCCGACGAGGCCGCCGCCCGCGGGGACCGTCCCGAGGCCGCGGGACGCGGCCACACCCACCGCGGCCTGCGTGAGGAGCCCGGTGGCGGCGACGAGCAGGAGAGCGAGCCCGGCGAACGGGAGCCAGCCGCGCGCCACCAGCGGCCGGACGAACGCGGACGCGCCCCAGGCACCGAGCAGCAGCGGGAAGAGGAACCCCGCGTAGCCGAACGACTGGAACACCGCCCAGCCGAGCCAGACGCCCACGGGACCCACCGGGCTCGACTGGGCGGCCGGCGGGAGCAGCGGGTCGAACATGCTCATCGCGACCAGGCCGAAGCCGGCCGCGGCGAGCGCCACGATGCCCTTGACCTCGCCGAGCCAGCGGTCGCCGCCCCTCTTGCGCGTGACGAGCGTGGCCATCAGACCTCCAGGATGATCGGCAGCACGACGGGCTTCCGCCGGAAGCGCTGGCCGATGAAGTGGCGGACGGTGGCGCGGACGCGCGCCGCCAGCGCGTCGCGGTCGCGGGGCCCCTCCGGACCCCTGTCGCCGAGCGTCGCCAGCACCGCGGCCCGGAGCTCCTCGAGGAGCGGCTCGTTCTCCTTCACGTAGACGAACCCGCGCGTGGCGATGTCGGGGCCCGCGACGACCGCGCCCGCCGCGTCCACCACCAGGGCGACGGCGACGAGGCCGTCCTCGGCGAGGAGCTGGCGGTCGCGCAGCACCACGGCGCCGATGTCACCGACCCCCTTGCCGTCCACGAGCACGCGCCCGGCGGGGAAGCGCCCGATGGCGGTGGCCGAGGCCTTCGTGAACTCCACCCCCATGCCGTCCTCGATGAGGAGCACGCGATCCGCCTCGAGGCCCGTCCCCTGGGCCAGGCGGGCGTGCGCGAGCAGGTGACGGTACTCGCCGTGGACGGGGATGAAGTACCGCGGGCGCGTGAGGTCCAGCATGCGTCGGAGGTCCTCCTGGCTCGCGTGGCCCGAGACGTGCACGAACGCATTGTCCTCCCAGAGCACCTCGGCGCCGAGCCGATAGAGCGCGTTGATCACGCGGCCGACCGTGCGCTCGTGGCCCGGGATCACGCGGGCCGAGATGATCACGAGGTCACCCGGCGCGACCTGCACGTACTTGTGCTCGCGCGCGGCCATCAGGGCGAGCGCCGAATTGGGCTCGCCCTGGCTCCCGGTCGAGAGGATCACCTGCCGCTCCGGTGCCAGGCCCGTCAGATCCTCGAGCGGCAGCAACACGCCGGGGGGAACGCGCAGGCAGCCGAGCTCGGCGGCGATCGCGACGTTCTTCTGCATGCTCATCCCGAGCAGTGCGGCACGCCGCCCGTGGCGGGCGGTGAGGTCCAGCACCTGCTGGATACGATGGATGTGCGAGGCGAAGGTGGCCACGATGATCCGGCCCGGTGCGCCCCGGAACCGCTCGGCGAGCGCGTGCCCGACCTCGACTTCCGAGCGCGTGTGACCCGGGCGGTCCACGTTGGTCGAGTCCGAGCAGAGGACGAGCACGCCCTCCGCGCCGAGCTCGGCGAAGCGCGCCACGTCCGCGAGCTCGCCGTCGAGCGGGCTCGGGTCGAGCTTGAAATCGCCCGTGTGGACGACCGTGCCCGCGGGCGTCCTGATCGCGAGCCCCATCCCGTCGACGATGGAGTGGGTCACGCGGATGGGCTCGACCGTGAAGACCCCGATCTCGAACCGCTCGCGCGGGCGCATCGGCCGGAGGTCGGCCTCCTCCAGGAGACCGTGCTCGCGCAGCCGCTCGCCGGCGAGTGCCAGGGTGAGCGGTGTCCCGTACACGGGCGCGTGGACCTCGCGGAGCAGGTAGGGGAGCGCGCCGATGTGGTCCTCGTGGCCGTGGGTCAGGACGACGGCACGGAAGTCCTCGCGCTTGCCGAGCACGTAGGAGAAGTCCGGGATGACGTGGTCGATCCCCGGCAGCTCGTCGTCCGGGAACATCAGACCGCAGTCGACGGCGATGAGGTCGTCACCCGACTCGACCAGCATCATGTTCAGGCCGATCTCGCCGAGCCCGCCCAGGGGGATCAGCCGCACAGAAGGCTCCACGAAACTCCTTTCCCGACGGCACTTTCATCGTACCACCGGCGGGCGCGAGCCTAGAGCGGTGCGGCGTCCTCGAGGCGCCGGACCCGCTCGCGCGCCAGGCGCAGGAACTCCGCGCGCGCGCCGGCGGGCACGGGCTCGCCCGGGATGAACTTCTCGCTGAGGGGGTTCACGAACCGACCACGATGAACGACGCGGTAGTCGAGGTGCGGGCCCGTGCTGAGCCCGGTCGAGCCCACGTACCCGATGACCTGGCGCTGCTTCACGCGTCCGCCCGCCCGCACGCCGCGCGCGGTGGCGGACAGATGGTTGTACTGGGTCTCGTAGCCGGCGCGGTGGCGCAGGTGGATCTGGATGCCGTTGCCTCCGTTCCAGCCCGCGCGCACGACGCGCGCGTCGGCGACGGCCCGGACCGGCGTCCCGGACGGCGCACCGTAGTCGACCGCGAGGTGGGGCCGCAGACCGCCGAGGATCGGGTGCGGACGCGCATAGGTGAAGCCCGACGTCACCCGGGTGAACTCGAGCGGGGACCTGAGGAAGCTCTTCTTGAGCGACCGGCCGTCCGGGTCGTAGTAGCCGAAGCGCCCGTCGCGCTCGAAGCCGATGCCCGTCAGCACGCGTCCGTCGCTCACGTACTGGGCGACGAGGACGCGGCCGTAGTCCACGAAGGTCTCGCCGGCGTAGCGCTTCTCGACGAGCAGGCGGAAGCGGTCGCCCGTGCGCGTGTCGGCGGTGAAGTCGAAGTCGGAGGAGAAGATCTCGACCATCTCGAGCACGAGCTGCGCCGACTCGCTCGCCTGCTCCACGGCCTCGAAGAGCGAGCGCTGCACCTCCCCGGCGACCGCCTCGACGCGCACGTCCGGGCGCGTCTCCGCGCGCCGGACCTCCCAGCCGTCACCGGTGGCGAAGACGACGTAGCCGAGCCAGGGGCTCGGCGCGTACATGAGCTCGACGGGCTCGCCCTCGAGGTTCCAGGTGAGCTCGAGCGTGTCGCGCGGCCGCAGGCGCCGGAGGTCGGCGCCGCCGTGCCGGAGCGCCTGCGCGATCTCGTGGCCCACACGCGCCCCGACGCCCTCCCGCCCGAGCGCGCGGACGAGGTTGTCACCGCGGCGAAGCTCGACGGCGCTGGTCCGCGTGGGCGGTGGTTGGGGCTCGGGCGGCGCGGGCACCGGCGCCGTGACAGCCGGCGGCGTCGCGGCGGGCGCCGGCAGCAGCCGGTCGGAAAGGCTCGAGAGCGCGAGCGCCGCAACGGCGACGCTGACGACCGCGAGGAGCAGGATGCGGTTTCGCATCCCCCCTATGATAGCCGCTCCGCCAGCCTGGCAAACTCCAGAATTGTGAGGGTTTCCGCCCGCCGGCCGGGGTCCACCCCTGCCCCGGCGGCGGCGGCGCGGACGCCCTCGAGGGGCGCGCCGAGGCCGGCGGCCAGGGCGTTGGCGAGCTTCTTCCGGCGCTGCGAGAACGCCGCCCGGACGACCCGCTCGAAATGCCGCTCGTCCTGGACGGCCACCCGGGGGGCCGGCAAGGCCTTCAGGTGGAGGACCGCGGAGGCCACCTTGGGAGGCGGCCGAAACGCCCCCGCGGGCACACGCAGGGCCACCCGGACCTCCCAGTGGAGCTGGGCGAGGATCGAGAGGCTCCCGTAGACCCGGCCACCGGGCGCGGCGGCGACCCGCTCGGCCACCTCCCGTTGGAGCATGAGCGCCATCTCGGCGATCGCGGCGTGCGCGCGGAGGAGCGCCAGGAGGATGAGCGTGCCCACGCTGTACGGGAGGTTTCCCACGACGAGCGCGCGCCCGCCCGACGGCGCGGTGAGCGCCGCGTAGTCGAAGCTCCGCGCGTCGGCCTCCCGCACCTCGACGCCCGCGAACCGTGCGCCCAGCTCAGCGACCAGCGCCGGGTCGACCTCGAGCGCGAGGAGCCGCCCCGTCCGGCCCGCCAGCTCGCCCGTCAGGGCCCCGTGGCCCGGCCCGATCTCGACCACGAGATCCCGCGCGGTCGGCGCGACGAGGCCCACGATGGCGCGCGCGATCGCCGGGTCCCGCAGGAAGTGCTGGCCGAGCGCCCGTCGTCGGCTCATGAGCCCGCCGCGGCCTCAGGCGGGCTCATGCCGCCGGGCGCGGAGGTCGGCCAGCAGCGCCTGGTGGACGCGGCGCACCTGCTCGAGCGTCGCCTCGGGCGTGCCCGAGTTGTCCACGACGTAGTCGGCGCGCCGCGCCTTCTCGGCGAGCGGCATCTGGCTCGCGATCCGGCGCTCGACGTCCTCGCGGTCCCCGTCGCGCCCGACGGCCCGGGCACGCTGCGTCGCCGGATCGGTGACGACCACGACGAGGCGGTCCACGTGCGTGTCGCCGCCGCTCTCGATCATGACGGGCGCGTCGAAGATCACGACGCCCTCGAAGCCGCGCGCGATCAGCGTCTGCAGCCGCTCGGCGAACCTGACGCGGATCCGCGGGTGCGTGAGCGCCTCGAGGCGCCGGCGCTTGTCCGGGTCGGCGAAGACGACCGCGCCGAGCCTCTTCCGGTCGAGCCGGCCGTCGGGCCCGAGGATCTCGCGGCCGAACTCGGCGACGATCTCGGCGAACGCCGGCTCGCCGGGCTCGACGACCTCGCGCGCCAGCAGGTCGGCGTCGATGATCTCGCAGCCCAGCCGGCGGAAGATCTCCGACACCGTCGACTTCCCGGTCGCGATGCCGCCGGTCAGGCCGACCAGCACGAAGCGACGGTCGGTCGTCACACCTCGGCCCAGTCCTTGCCCGACTTCACGTCGACGACGAGCGGCACCCGGAGCGGCAGCGCCGACTCCATGATCTCGCGCGCGAGCGCCTCGACGGCCGGCACCTCGGCGGGCGGCGCCTCGAAGAGCAGCTCGTCGTGCACCTGCAGCAGCATGCGCGCGGCGAGCCCACGCGCGGTGAGCGCCGCCTGCACGCGGACCATCGCGATCTTGATCATGTCGCTCGCCGTCCCCTGCACCGGCGCGTTCATCGCCATCCGCTCGGCGGCGTTGCGCGCGACCGGGTTCCCGCTCAGGAGATCGGGCAGGTACCGCCGCCGCCCGTAGAGCGTCGCCACCCAGCCGCGCTCGCGCCCCTCGGCAAGCGTCCGGTCGATGAAGGCGCGGACGCGCGGATGGCTCGCGAAGTAGGCGTTGATGTATCGCTGGGCCTCCTTCTGGTCGATCCGCGTCGCCTGCGAGAGTCCGAACGCGGACACGCCGTAGAGGATCGCGTAGTTCGCGCTCTTCGCGATCGTCCGCTGCAGTGGCGTGACGTCCCCGGGGAGCACGTGGAACACCTCGGACGCGGTGCGCGTGTGGATGTCCTCGCCCCGGGCGAACGACTCGATGAGCGCGGGCTCGTCCGACAGGTGCGCGAGGATCCGCAGCTCGATCTGCGAGTAGTCGGCGGCGACGAAGCGCCAGCCCTCCTCCGGGATGAACGCCGCCCGGATGCGCCGGCCGAGCTCGGTGCGGATCGGGATGTTCATGAGGTTCGGGTCCTGGGAACTGAGCCGGCCGGTCGCCGCCACGAGCTGGTTGAACGTCGTGTGGATGCGCCCGGTCGCCGGCGCGATCAGCCCCGGCAGGGTGTCGGCGTAGGTGCCCTTGAGCTTCGCGAGGCTCCGGTGCTCGAGGATCTTCGCCGGCAGCGGGTGGCCGAGCGCCAGCTCGGTCAGCACGCGCTCGTCGGTGGACGGGCCCGTCTTCGTGCGGCGGAGCACCGGCAGCTTGAGCTTCTCGAACAGGATCTGCGCGAGCTGCTTCGGGGAGGCGATCGTGAACTCCTCGCCCGCCAGGTGCCAGATCTCGCGCGCGAGGTTGTCGAGGTCCCGCTCGAGCTCCTTGGCGAAGGCCTCGAGGCGCCGCGGGTCCACGCGGATGCCGTGGCGCTCCATGACGGCGAGCACGGGCACGAGGGGGCGCTCGATCTCCTCGTAGATCCGCCAGAGATCCGCGGCGCGGAGCTCGGCGGCCACGCGCTCCCAGTAGCGGTGCACCCAGCGCGCCCGGGCCCCGAGCCGCGGCCCCGGGTCGCCGGTGTCGGGCGCGGGGCGGGGCGGCGGCCCTTCGCCGAACGCCTCGGTGCTGAGCTCCTCGAGCCGGTACGCCGAGCGGGCGGGGTTCAGGAGGTAGGCGGCGACGGCGGTGTCCTCGACGCGCGCCGGCTCCACACCCGCCGCGAGCCAGGCTTCGAGCAGGGGCTTGGCGTCGTGGGCGAGCAGGAGGCGTGTGGCGAGCGCGGCACCGGCGCCCGCGGGCAGCGCTGCGGCGCCCGGGCCGGGATGGAACACGGCGAGCCCCGCGAGGCGCGGCGTGGGGGGGTGCGCCTCGCCGGCCCAATCCACCGCGATGGGCTCGCCGGCGGGCACCCGGGCGAGCCAGTCGGCGACCGCCGTCGGGTCGCCCAGCGTGTCGACCGGCAGAGCGTCGGCGGCGGGCGCCGCCGCTGGCGCCAGCTCCCGGAGCAGCCGCGAGAACTCGAGCTCGGCCCAGAGCCCGCGGAGCCTGGCCCGGTCGGGCTCGACCCGGCGGAAGCTCTCGAGGTCGACGCCGAGCGGCACGGCATGGTTGAGCACGGCCAGCTCCCGCGAGAGCAGGGCGTCCTTGCGCCCCGCGGCCAGGGTCTCGCGGAGCTTGCCGGGCACGAGCGTGAGGTTCGCGTACAGGCGCTCGACGGAGCCGAACTGGCCGATGAGCTTGACCGCGGTCTTCTCGCCGACGCCGTGGACGCCCTTGATGTTGTCGATCGCGTCGCCCATGAGCGCCAGCACCTCGACGATCTGCCCCGGCGCGACGCCCCAGCGCTCCCGGACCCGCGCCTCGTCGTAGAGGATCGGCTCCCCGGTCCGTCCGGAGACGCTCTGCACGCGCACCCGCGGGCCGACGAGCTGCAGCAGGTCCTTGTCCCCGGTGACGAGGACGACCTCGAGGTCGGGCACGGCGAGTGCCTGGTCCACCAGCGTCGCGAGGATGTCGTCGGCCTCGAACCCGGGCGCCTCGACGACCGGGACCCGGAGGGCCTCGAAGAGGCGACGCACGTAGGGCAGCTGGCGCACGAGGTCCTCGGGCATCGCCGCGCGCGTGGCCTTGTACTCGGCGGAGAGCGCGTCCCGGAACGTCGGGCCCGGCGCGTCCCACGCGACCCCGAGGTACTCGGGGTGCTCCTCGCGGATCAGCTTCCAGAGCATCGTGCTGAGGATCAGCACCGCGTGGCTGGGCACCCCCTTCGAGGTCGAGAGGTAGCCGACCGCGTGGTAGGCCCGGAAGAGCTGCGAGTGGCCGTCCACGACGAAGAAGCGGCTCACGGCAGCTGCTCCGCGTACGTCGCGTGCACCGCGGTCGTCCGCTCGCGGTACGCGTCCATGAGGGCCTGGCGCGACGGAAAGCCGAGCGCGGTCGCCACGCGCGCCGGCATCGGTCCCGCCACCTCGAGCGTGTCGGGCGGGCGCGCGCCGAGCAGACGGAGCGCCGCGGACACGCGCCGCAAGAAGCGGTAGTCGTCAGCGAGCCGCGCCGCGAGCGCGGGCGCGAGCGCGCCGGCGGCGGCGAGCCCGCGGAGCGCGCCGGCGGTCGAGGGGCAGCGCACCGTGACGTGATCGCTGCCGTGGACGAGCTGCAGCGCCTGCGTCAGGAACTCCACGTCCACGAGCCCCCCGCGCCCGTACTTGACGTGGAAGCGCCCGCGGGTCTCCTTGCCCAGCTCGACCTGCATGCGCCGGCGCACCTCGGCGATCTCCGGGAGCGAGGCGCGCGGCAACGGCGTACCGTACACGAGCCGCCGGAGCGCCGCGCGGACCCGCCGCGCGAGCGCGCGATCCCCCAGGACCATGCGCGCCCGCGTCAGCGTCTGACGCTCCCACAGATCGCCGTGCTCGACGTAGTAGCGCTCGAGCGCCGCCACGCTCGAGGCGAACCCGCTGCCCTTGCTGCCGGGCCGCAGGCGGAGGTCGACCGGGAACGCGACCCCGGCCGCGGTGATGTCGCCGAGGGTGCCGGCGAGCCGCTCCACCGCCAGGTTGTAGAACCAGTGGGCCTCGATGCGCTCCGCGCCGTCGGTCCCGCCGTCCTCGCCGAAGACCACGAAGAGGTCGAGATCGGAGCCCGTGATCAGCTCGCGCCCGCCGAGCTTGCCCATGCCGACGATCACCGCGGGGACGAACCGCCCGGCGGCATCGCGTGGGACGCCGTAGCGCTCGACGAGCGGCTCGAGCGTGAGGAGCCAGCCCGCGGCCAGCGTCGCCTCGGCGAGCGCGGTCATCTCGCGCGAGTAGCCCTCGATGGACGTGACCCCGAGCAGATAGCGCCAGACGATCGTGAGCTCCTCGGCCTGCTTCGCCCGCCGCAGCGCGTCACGCCGCGCGGCCGCCGACATCCCGGGCGCGAGCACGCACGCGAGCACCGCGCGGAACTCCCGCTCCGTCCTGGCCCGGAGCAGGCGCTCCGGGCCCGCGAGCGAGGCGAGGAGCTCCGGCTGGGCGATCAGGAGCTGCGTGAGGAGGTCGCCGCCGGCGCAGACCCGGACGAGCCCGACGAGCAGGTCGGGATCGCCGGCGAGCAGCTCGACGAGGCCCGCCCGCGGGCCCGCGGCGGCGAGGAGGCGCTCGAACTGGTTCAGCGCCTCGTCCGGGTCCGGGCTCTTCCAGAGGGCGTCGAGCAGCATCGGATAGAGCCGCTCGAGCGCCGCGCGCAGGTGCGTCGCGTACGGCACGAGCGGTCGGCCCTCGAGAATCAGCCCGAGGTTCACGCGCGCGCGGTCGGGGTCCCTGAAGCCGGTCGCGGAGAGCGCCATCACGCTCGGGAGCCTGACGCGGGGCCGCGGGACGGCCGCGCCGGCCGCGAAGAACTGACGGAACGCGCGATGCACCCCGGCGGTCACGGTGCGGTGGCGGGCGAGGAAGCGGCGCGCGGCCAGGGCCGGCGGCGCCTGGATCCCCAGGCGCCGGGCGAGTCGCCCCACCTCGCGCGGGTCGTCGGGAAGCGTGTGGGTCTGGAACTCGTGCAGGATCTGCAGGCGGTGCTCGACGGTCCGGAGGTGGGCGTACGCTTCCGAGAGCATCCGCCCGAGATCCGGCGCCAGGTAGCCGCGCTCCGTCAGGCGGAAGATCGCCCGGAGGCTGTTGCGCTCGCGGAGCCACGGGTCATCGCCCGCGTAGAGGAGCTGGAGCGCCTGGACGAGGAATTCGACCTCCCGGATGCCCCCGCGCCCGAGCTTCACGTTGGTCGCCTCGCTCCCCTTCGCCTCGAGCGCCCGGTCGATCTCGCGCTTCATCGCGCGCACGGCGGGCAGAATGCGCGCGTCCACGCCGGGCCGGTACACGGTGTCGCGCACGAGGTCCATGAACCGCGCGCCGACCGCGGGGTCGCCGGCGGACACCCGCGCCTTGAGCAGCGCCTGCCGTTCCCAGAGCTCCGCGCGGTCGTGGTAGTAGTCACGGTAGCGGTCGAGCGAGAGGCAGATGGCGCCCATGCGTCCTTCGGGGCGCAGGCGCAAGTCCACCCGGAAGGCGTAGCCCTCGTCGGTCGCGGCCTCGAGCAGCGCGACCACCTCGCGGCAGACCCGGGCGAAATACTCCCCGTTGTCCACGCGCCCGCCCGGCCCGCCCGCGGTCACGCCGTCCGCGCCGTACACGAACATCAGGTCGATGTCCGACGAGTAGTTCAGCTCCTCGCCGCCGAGCTTGCCCATCCCGATGACGGCGAGCCCGGTGGTCCCGCCGTCCGGGTCGCGCGGGACGCCCCAGTCGCGCCCGACCTCGGCCTGGGCCATGCGCAGCGCCTCGGCGAGGCAGACGTCGGCGAGGTGCGACAGCTCGGCCGTGGTCGTCGAGAGATCGGCGTCGCCCAGCAGGTCGCGCGCGCCGACGCGCAGCAGGTGGCGATACTTGAAGCGACGGAGCGCGTTCATCCGGGCTTCGCGCGCCTCGAACGGGGCGAGGGCCTGGGCGAGGTCCGCGGCGAGATCGTCGGCCAGCCAGACGCGCATCGTGCGCGGCTCGAGCAGCCACGCGAGGCTGCTCGGGCGCCGGCGGAGCGCGTCGGCGAGGAACTGGCTCGCGCCCCCGAGCCGCGCCAGCAGGTGCGCCGCGCCCGGGTGGGCGGCCAGCGTCCGAAAGAGCACCGTGCGGTCGACGACCGCCGCGTAGCGCTCGAGGTTGTTGAGCGCCATGTCCGGGTCGGCCGCCGCGGCGAGCTCGGCCAGGAGGCGCGGGAACGCGGAGGCGAGGAGCTCGGCGTCGCGGGGGGTCGGCGTGAGGCCCTCGACGTTCGCCACCGCCGCGGCGGGGTCGGCGAAGCCGAGCCGCTTGAGCTCCCGCCCGAGCCGGCCCGCGAGCGGGCCGGCCGTCGTGAGGAGATCGGCCGCGGCCGGCTTCAGACGGCCGACTCGCCCGTCTCGCCGGTCCGGATGCGGATCGCCTCGCCCATCGGGAGCACGAACACCTTGCCGTCGCCGATGGAGCCCG
>Ga0156194_1213_pt1 | contig 17565 bp, 14 predicted proteins | sample RifCSPlowO2_12_FD_107847 | JGI IMG/M metagenome (GOLD analysis project Ga0156194, IMG submission 107847) | Candidatus Rokubacteria bacterium RIFCSPLOWO2_12_FULL_71_22 | reverse complement strand
TGCCGCGCGAACAGCCGCGCCGTGTCCTGGCCGATCACCTTCCAGTTGCCGACGGCGACGAAGTCCGTCCGGCGGCCCAGCCGGTCCACCGCAAGGTAATCGATGACGCGCTCGATGTGCTGCGCGCGGCTCGCGTTCTCGACGTCGAAGAGGATCGCCCGCCGCCTGGAGGGCAACGGCCGCTCGGGCTCGGGCGGCGGCACGCGCGCCGCGAACGCCGGCTCCGGCAGCGCCTCCGGGAGCGGGACGTCTTCGGCCGGCAGCGCCCCCGGCGGGGGGCCCGGAACGGGGGGGGCGGCACGGGCCGTCTTCTTCGCTCGGGTGCGGCGGCTCGCTGGGCGCGGGTGGGACGGGGTCACGGTGCCCACAGTGTATCGGATCGCCCGCCCGATCGAGCACGGTTCTGCGGGTTCTCCGGACGGCCCGGCCGCGTGGCCAGCGCGAAGAAGACCGAGCCGAACGCGGCGAGCGTCGCGAGGACGAGGAAGCCCGGCACGTAGCTGCCCATGCGGTCGGCGAGCACGCCGGCGATGAGCGGCCCGCCCATCATCCCGAGCATCACGATCATCGAGGAGATGCCGGTGATCGTGCCGAACGCGGCGCTGCCGAAGTAGTCCGCGCGGAGGGCCGACATCAGCGGCCCCCGGAGCCCCCACGCGAGGCCGTGAAGCACCGCGAAGGCGACGACCATCCAGAACGCCGCCGCGAACGCGAGCAGCACGAGCGCGAGCGCGTGCGCCAGCATGCAGCTTCCGGCGATCACCCGCTTGCTCAGCCGGTCGCCCACGACCCCACCTGCGAGCTGGCCCGTGACCTGCATCACCGTCATCAGCGCCACCACCGCGGCGCCCTGGCGAAGCGAGTACCCGAGCTGCTCGGTCACGTGGCCGATCAGGTGCACCATCACCGCCGAGACCACGAGCAGCGCGGCGCCGTGGCCGAGGGAAATGTACCAGAAGGCGCGCGTGCGCATCGCCTCGCGGGCGGTGAAGTCGGAGCCGGCCGCGGGCGCCGCGGCGCGCGCCCCGGGCGCGTCGCCGTCGGGGAGGTACCCGTAGGGCTCGGGCCGGTGCCGGACGAGCTGCGCCATCGGCAGCCCGAGGAGCAGGATCATGACGCCGGACATGAGCGCGGTCGCGCGCCAGCCGAAGCGCGTGAGCGCCGCCACCACGAGCGGAGTCAGGAGGCCGCCGACCGCCATGCCGGTGGCGCTCACGCCGAGCGCGAGCGCGCGCCGCCGCCGGAACCAGCTCACGAGCGCGACGCCGATCGGCAGGTAGCCGCCGAGGCTCGAGCCGAGCGCGATCACGAAGAAGGCCAGGAAGAACGTGAGCGGCGAACCGATCCGGCTCAGCAGCATGAACCCGAGGCCGAAGAGCAGCATCCCGACGCGGATCAGCACACGCGGGCCGAAGCGGTCGGTCAGCCACCCCTGCAGCGGACCCAGGATGCCGCTCTCCGCCCGGGACATCGAGAACGCCGCGGAGAGCAGCGTCTTGCTCCAGCCGAACTCCTCGCGGAGGAGCACGACGTACGCGCCGTAGGCGTGGAACATGAGCCCACCGATGAGGGTCTCGAGCCCGAACCCGGCACCGACGATCCACCAGCCGTAGAAGATCCTGCCCCGCGGCACCGCGACAGTGTAGCGCCGCCGCGGGCACGCCCCCCTGGAAGGATGTCTAGACCGCCCACCTGGCGCGTTTCCTAGCGCATTCGGCTCAGGATGCCTAGAGTCGACGCGCCAATTGTGGTCGACGACCGGCCAGGCGCCTGCGTGGTACGGTAAGCTCATAGCGTGCCGGCCACCTTCGCCGCCCCGGTCGTCCCGGCCGCGAGGAGCCGTGAGGCAAGCGGTCCCAATGCAAGCGGTACGAGTCAGGAGCACGACATGACCATGGCCCCCGCCCCGTCAGCCCCGCGCCCGGAGCCCAGTCTCCTCCGCGTCGATGAGCACACGGTCGAAATCGTCTCCGACCCGGGCGAGGGCGCACAGAAGTGCGGGCAGATCTTCGGCCGCGTGTCGGCGAAGATGGGCAACGGCGTGTGGACGGTCGAGATCATCCCCGCCGAGATCCAGCCGCCCGCCAGGACGCCGTCGAGCGCCTCCGGCAACCGTATCCGCATCGGCACCAAGCCGATCACGAACTGGGGCGACGCGGCGAACCTCGTCGTCGCGTTCAACGAGCAGGTGCTGCTCCACCGCCACCGCCTCGGCGCGCTCGCCAAGGACGCCGTCATCCTCATCGAGAACCGGTGGGCCACGCACGACGATCCCGACATCTGCAAGGCGTGGGGCGACGCCATGGAAGAGTTCGGGACCGCCTCCTACAGGTTCATCGAGGTCCCGATGGAGGAGGAGTGCCTGACCGTCATCGACAACCCGCGCCGCGGCAAGAACATGTTCGCGCTGGGCATGCTGGCGCGGATCTATTCCCGCGACCTCGAGAAGATCCGCGGCCTCATCGCCCAGGAGTTCCGCAAGAAGGCGCCGGCGCTCTACGACCAGAACGTGGCGCTGCTGGAGAGGGGCTGGCGCTGGGCCGAGGAGCACCTGGACTTCCGCATCGACGTGCCCGCCGTCGAGAGCACCCGGCCGATGGTCGTGATGAACGGCAACCAGGCGCTGGCGATCGGCGCGATCGCGTCGGGCATGGAGCTGTGCGCGATGTATCCGATCACGCCCGCCACCTCGGCGTCGCACTTCCTCAGCGATATCTTCGACAAGTTCGGGGGCGTCGTCCACCAGGCCGAGGACGAGATCGCGGCGATCGGCGTCGCACTGGGCTCCTCCTTCGCGGGCAAGGTCGCCTTCACGATCACCTCGGGGCCCGGCCTGGCGCTCAAGACCGAGTTCATCGGCCTCGCCGTCATGACGGAGACGCCCCTGGTGATCGTGGACGTCCAGCGGGGCGGGCCGAGCACCGGGCTGCCGACCAAGGTCGAGCAGGGCGACCTGCTCGCGGCGATCTACGGTCAGCCGGGTGACGCGCCGCACGTGGTGCTGGCGCCCGCCACCATGGAGGAGTGCCTGCTCTGCATGACGACGGCGCGCCGGATCGCGGAGGCGTTCCGCTGCGTGGTGATCGTGCTCTCCGACGCCAACCTCGCCACCGGCGTGCAGCCCTTCCCGCGGCCGGAGATGAGCGAGGCCTGGCTCGCGCAGCCGCCGGACCTCGCGCCCGTGCGGGAAGGCGTCCGCCCCTACGACTGGGACCCGCAGCGCGGCATCTCGCCGCGCGTCGTCCCCGGGCAGCCGGGCGGGATGTTCACGGCGACCGGGCTGTCGCACGACGAGTGGAGCCACGTGGGCTACACGCCCGACGTCCACGAGCGCGGCTGCCAGATGCGCTCACGCAAGCTCGCGGTCTTCCAGCAGATGCTCAAGCCGCCGGCCGTGAACGGGGATCCGACCGGCGATCTGCTCGTCGTCGGCTGGGGCTCCACGCTCGGGGCCATCGAGGAGGCGGTGGAGCGGGCCCGGCAGGTGGGGCTGTCCGTCTCCTCGCTCCATCTGCGGTTCCTCTCGCCGCTCGAGCCCGGTCTCAAGGAGATCTTCCAGCGCTTCCGGAAGGTCATGACGGTCGAGATCAACTACAGCGACGACCCGAACGATCCGTTCGTGACCCCGGAGAACCGCCGCCGGGGCCAGCTCTGCTGGCTCCTCCGCGCCCAGACCCTCGTCGACGTGGACTGCTGGACGCGCGTGCCGGGCGAGCCGTTGCGCCCGGGCCAGATCCTCCAGGCGATCCACGAATCCATGCCGCAAGGAGCTTCCCGATGAGCGATGCCTGCTGCTCGCTGCTGTCCGCGGCTCCGGAGTCCGAAGAGCGCGAGTGGACGCTCTCCGACTACGAGAGCGCCCTGGCCCGCTGGTGTCCGGGCTGCGGGGATCACGCGATCCTCACGGCGGTCCAGCGGCTGCTCGAGGCCGAGCAGCTGCCGCCGGAGCAGACCATGTTCGTCTCGGGCATCGGGTGCGCGAGCCGGTTTCCCCACTACCTCAGCACGTACGGCTTCCACGGGATCCACGGCCGGGCGCTGCCGATCGCGACGGGCATGAAGCTGCGCCGACCGGACCTGAACGTCTTCGTGGTCATGGGAGACGGCGACTGCTGCTCGATCGGCGCGGCGCACTGGATCCACGCGATCCGCTACAACCCCGACATGGTCGCCCTCATGCTCGACAACGGCGTCTACGGGCTCACCAAGAACCAGACCTCGCCGACGAGCCCGAAGGGGATGCCGAGCAACACGCAGCCCCGCGGGGCATTCCTGCCGCCGATGAACCCGATCTCGACGACGCTCGGGGTGACCAACGCCTCGTTCGTCGCGCAGACGGGCGACTGGCTCCCGGCGCATCTCTACGCGACGCTCCAGGCCGCGTTCCGCCATCACGGATTCTCCTTCGTGCGCATCCTGCAGCGGTGCCCGCAGTACACCACGGCGATCTACGACGTGGCGGTGCGCGATCCCAACCTCGTCGAGCTGATGGTCCATCCCGACGGGGTCGTCGTGCCCGAGCTGGACCGCATCATCAAGAACAAGGTGCCGCACGATCCCGCCGATCTCGACGAGGCCCGGCGCCTGGCCGAGCCCGACGGCAAGATCCGGCTCGGCGTCTTCTACCGGAACGAGACGCACCCGGTGTACGAGGAGACGCGGGCGGTGCCCGCCCGATCGGCCAGCGAGAAGCTCGCCCTGCTGGGCGCGGAGCTCGACCGCTATGCCGTCTGAGGGGCGCGTGGGCCAGATCCTCGAACGCTTCCGGGCGCCGCTCGGCGCCTTCCGGTCGGTCCTCGTCACGACGACCGACGAGCTGCGGGCCATGCTCCTCACGCGGCAGTCGACGCTGGGGGGCCGGGCGGCACGCGCCGCCGGCGAGCTGGGTCCGCTCGCGGCCGGGCGCATCGACCCCGAGCGCTTCGCCGCGCTCGTCATCGACCACCACGAGGCCGATCCCGCCGGCGCCGAGGTCCTCCAGCTCGCGCTGGGCGTCCTCACCGACCTCGTCGAGCGCAGCGAGCGGGTCTCCCTCGTCGAGGTGCCGGCGGGTGGCAGTCTCTACGAGGCGACGGCCCGCGCGCTCGGCGAGATCGGTCGCGCGTTCAACGCGGCCCGCGCGATCATCGAGGTCCGTGCCGGACGCTCCCGCGGCGCGGGCGCCGGCAGCGGCATCGACCCGCTCCCGTTCGCGCGCTGGACGAAGAGCGAGCGGCGCCTGACGCCACCGCTCGTCGTCGCGATGCAGGGCGCCGACCTGCGCCCCGCCGCCCTCGCCGAGTTCCTCGACGGCCGCGTGAAGATCGTGCTCGTCGTGGAGGGGGAGTGCGCGCCGGCGCCGCTGGCGCGGCTGGTCGCCCCGGGCACCTACGTGCTCCAGACGGCGGACGAGACCGGGCTCGACCGGTTCGCCGCGTGGGAGGGGCCCGGCATCGCGGCGCTCGTTCCGGAGTCCGCGGCGCGCTTCGAGCACAATCCCGCCGGGGGCGCGGCGTCCTGGGAGCGGCTGACGATCACGCACGTGCCGGACAAGCTGCCCCGGCGGACGATCGCGGGGCTCAGCGCCGCCCAGCAGGCCGAGGAGCTCGAGCTGCTGCGGAGCCTGGCCGCCCGGCCCTCGGGCGCGGAGCTGGCGGGCGCGGCCGCGGCCGCGGGCGGCGCGAGCGATTCCGCCGACAAGCTCGCCGCGTGGCTGCTGAGCCGGGTGGACCTCTCGGATCTGGGCTGAATCGCGTGGAAGCGCTGGGCATCGGCGGCATCGTCAACTCGGCCGTGATCCTCGGAGGCGTCGGGCTGTTCTTCGCGGCGCTGATCGCCTTCACCAGCCGCAAGTTCCACGTCTGGGAGGATCCGCGCATCGACGTCGTGGCCGCCCTGCTGCCGGGCGCGAACTGCGGCGCGTGCGGCCAGCCGGGCTGCCGGGCGTTCGCCGAGAAGGCCGTTGCGGGATCGCTGGCCCCGGCGCAATGCACCGTCGCGAGCCCCGACGCCCGCGCGGAGATCGCCGCGTACCTCGGGGTCGACGTGGGCCAGGCGTCGCAGCGCGTGGCGCGGCTCCTGTGCGCGGGCGGTCGTGACGTGGCAGTCGACCGCGCGGACTATCGCGGTCTCGTGACCTGCAAGGCCGCGGCGGCGGTGGCCGCGGGGCAGAAGGGCTGCGTCTGGGGTTGCCTGAGTTTCGGCGACTGCGCGGTCGCGTGCACGTTCGACGCGATCCGGATGAACGAGGTCGGGCTGCCCGTGGTGATCCCGGAGAAGTGCACCGCCTGCGGCGACTGTGTCCGCGCGTGCCCGAAGGATCTCTTCGTCGTCATGCCGATGGAGCAGAAGCTCCTCGTGCAGTGCAAGAGCCTGCTGGAGGGCGAGGCCGCGGAGCGGCTGTGCCGGGTCGCGTGCAACGGCTGCGGCAAGTGCGCGGTGGACGCGAGGCCGGGCGTCATCGAGATCAGGAACGGCCTGGCGGTGGTCGACTACGCCAAGAACGACCTGGCCGGGCCCGAGGCCACGCGCCGGTGTCCGACCGGCGCGATCGTGTGGGTGGAGGGCGCCCAGTTCACCGGGGGCGGGGCGGCGCCCAGCGGGCGTCGCGTCGCGGAGGAGGTTGTCGCATGAGCACGAAGAAGAAGGACGTGTCGTCCCAGGCGCCGAAGTACCCGGGCATCCCGATGGCGCTGGACGGCAGCGCGGCCGTCGTCGAGATGGAGACGGCGGGCAGCGAGGCGGCCGGGGCGTATCCGATCACGCCGTCGACGCAGATGGGCGAGGGCTGGGCGGCGGCGCTCGCCGCCGGCAAGACCAACGTCCACGGTCGCCGCCTGCTCTTCTTCGAGCCCGAGGGGGAGCACGCCGCCGCCGCGGTCACCGCCGGCATGAGCATGGTCGGCCTCAGGGCCACGAACTTCTCGAGCGGTCAGGGCATCGCGTACATGCACGAGTCGCTCTATGCGGCCGCGGGCAAGCGCCTCACCTACGTGCTCAACATCGCCGCGCGCGCCATCACCAAGCACGCGCTCAACGTCCACGCCGGCCACGACGACTACCACGCGGTGGACGACACCGGCTTCTTCCAGCTCTTCGCCAAGAACGTCCAGGAGGGGGCCGACCTCAATCTCTGCGCGCATCGCATCGCGGAGCTCTCGCTGAACCCCGGGATCTGCGCCCAGGACGGCTTCCTCACGAGCCACGTGATCGAGACGCTGCAGCTGCCGGAGCGCGACCTCGTCCGCGAGTTCCTCGGCGACCCGTCCGACCTCATCGACTCGCCCACCCCCGCCCAGCGCCTGGTCTTCGGCGAGCGACGGCGGCGGATCCCCGAGATGTTCGACCTCGATGCGCCGACGATGCTCGGCGTCGTCCAGAACCAGGACGCCTACCAGCAGGGCGTGGCCGCCCAGCGCCCCTTCTACTTCGACCACCTCGTGGAGCTGACCGAGCGCGCCTTCGGCGAGTTCGCGGCGCTGACGGGCCGGCGCTACGCGCGGGCGGCCGGGTATCGCGTCGAGGATGCCGAGTACGTGATCGTGGGCCAGGGGTCGGTGGTATGGAACGCGGAGGCGGTCGCCGACCACCTGCGGGCCGCGCGGAAGCTCCGTGTCGGCGTCGTGAACATCACGATGTTCCGGCCGTTCCCGGCCGACCTCGTCGTCGCCCTCCTGCGCGGCAAGCGGGGCGTGGTCGTCCTCGAGCGCCTGGACCAGCCGCTGGCGGTCGACGCACCGCTGCTGCGCGAGATCCGGGCGGCGATGGGCAAGGGCGTCGAGAACGGGCGCGCCCGGGGCGGCCAGGTGCCCTACGCCGGCATCTCCGCCATCACGGCCGACGAGGTGCCCGACTTCTACTCCGGGTGCTTCGGCCTCGGGAGCCGCGACCTGCAGCCGACCGACATCATCGCCGCCGTCGAGAACATGCTCGAGGGCCACCGGAAGCGCCGCCAGTTCTACCTCGGCATCGAGTTCATCCGCCCGGGGACGAAGCTCCCGAAGCTGCAGATCTGGCAGGAGAAGCTCCTCGAGCACTATCCGCACCTCACCGAGCTCGCGCTCGTGCCCGCCTCCGACGTGAACCTGCTGCCCGAGGGATCGCTCTCCATCCGCATTCACTCGGTCGGCGGCTGGGGCGCGATCACGATGGGCAAGAACCTCGCGCTGACGGCGGCCGAGCTCCTCGATCTCCACATCAAGGCCAACCCCAAGTACGGCTCGGAGAAGAAGGGCCAGCCGACCACCTTCTACGCGACGCTCGCGCGCGAGCCCATCCGGCTCAACTGCGAGCTCCGGCACGTGGACGTGGTGCTCTCGCCCGACCCCAACGTCACGCGCCACTCCGACCCGCTGGCCGGTCTCGCCGAGGGCGGGGTGTTCGTCATCCAGAGCGACCGCACGCCCGAGGAGCTCTGGGCGAGCTTCCCGACCCGCGTGCAGCAGGGCATCAAGGACCGGAAGATCAAGGTCTTCGCGCTCGACGCGTTCAAGATCGCGACCGCGGAGGCCACGGGCGCGGACCTCCGCTATCGCATGCAGGGCGCGGCCTTCATGGGCGCCTTCTTCCGCGTCTCCCCCCTCCTCGGCGGCCGGGGCGTGGACGAGACCACGCTCTTCCAGGGCATCCGCAGCCAGATGATCAAGAAGTTCGGACGCCTGGGCGAGCAGGTCGTCGAGGAGAACCTGCGCGTGATCCGGCGCGGCTACGACGAGGTCCGGCCGCTCGACTGCTCGACGTTCCAGGTCCAGGTGACCGAACTCGGCCGCGTGCCCCAGCGTCCGGCACGGCTGGAGGGTGAGGGCGCCCAGCCCGGCATGGTGAACCCGGGTCGCTTCTGGGAGCAGATCGGATTCCTCTACGCGACCGGGCAGGACGGCATCGCCGACCCCTTCGCGGCGACCAGCTCGCTCCCCGCCGCGACCAGCACGATCCGCGACATGACGGACGTGCGCATGGAAGTGCCCGAGTTCGTCCCGGCCAACTGCACCGGGTGCGGGCAGTGCTGGACCCAGTGCCCGGACACCGCGATCCCCGGCGTCGTCAACTCGGTGGAGGAAGTCTTCCAGGCGGCGCTCGCCGGCGCGCCCGGTGACGGCTCCCGCGACCGCCTGCGACAGATCGTCAAGCATCTCGCGACCGAGTCCCGCCGGATCCTGCGCGACACGCCGTTCACCACCTTCGGCGACGTGGCCGCCACGGCCTACGGGGCGGTGACGGACAAGCTCGGCCTGACGCCGGAGCGTCGCGCCGCGCTCGACGCGGAATGGGCGCCGGTGCAGACCGCGCTCGCCGAGTTCCCGCTCGCCAAGACCACCCCCTTCTTCGACGTGCCCGAGTCGCGCGCGAAGGGGTCCGGCGGCCTGCTGTCCATCACGATCAACCCGGAGACCTGCAAGGGCTGCAACATCTGCGTCGAGGTCTGCCCCGACGAGGCGCTGCGGACCGTGAAGCAGGACACCACGGTCATCGATCGCCTGCGCCGGAACTGGCGGCTCTGGCAACAGCTGCCGGAGACCGACGACCGCTACGTGAACATCGCCAGCCTCGAGGAGGGCATCGGCACGCTGCCCTCCCTGCTCCTCAAGCGGACCAACTACGTCTCCATGGTGGGCGGCGACGGCGCCTGCATGGGCTGCGGCGAGAAGACGGTCCTCCACCTCGTCTTCTCCGCGCTCAACGCCCTCATGCAGCCGCGCGTGCGCAAGCTCGTGGAGCGTCTCGACGGCCTCGTGGCGGGCCTCGACGCCAAGGCGCGCACGCTCCTCGCGTCGGACGCCGACCTGGGCGGCGTGGGGCGCGCCACGGGCGCCGTGCCCGTGCCGCTCGACGAGGCGAAGAAGCGGAGCGTCGAGCGCATCGCGAAGATGATCGACGACCTCAAGGACCTCCGCTGGCGCTACGCGGAAGGTCCGAGCGGCCATGGCCGCGCCGCCTGCGGCATCGCCAACGCCACGGGCTGCTCGTCCGTGTGGGGCAGCACCTATCCGTACAACCCGTATCCCTTCCCGTGGGTGAACCACCTGTTCCAGGACGCGCCGAGCATCGCGATCGGCATCTTCGAGGGGCACATGCGGAAGATGGCCGACGGCTTCCGCGCGGTGCGGCGCGGCGAGCTCGAGCTCGCCGGCGACTACGACGCGAAGACGCACGAGCCCGAGCTCGAGAAGCTCGACTGGCGCAGCTTCTCGGACGAGCAGTTCGCGCTCTGCCCGCCCATCCTCGCGATCGGCGGCGACGGCGCCCTGCTCGACATCGGTTTCCAGAATCTCTCGCGCCTGCTCGCCTCGGGGAAGCCCGTGCGGGTCGTCATGCTCGACACGCAGGTGTACTCGAACACGGGCGGCCAGGCGTGCACGAGCGGCTTCCTCGGCCAGGTGAGCGACATGGCCGAATTCGGCCCCGGCCAGCGCGGCAAAGAGGAGACGCGCAAGGAGCTGGCGCTCCTCGCCATCGCCCACCGGAACGTCTTCGTGGTGCAGTCCTCGCAGGGCGCGCCGTCGCACCTGCTCGCCGGCGTGCTCAAGGGCCTGCAGTCCCGCTACCCCACGGTGCTGTCGCTGCACTGCCCGTGCCCGCCCGAGCACGGCCTGGCCGACCAGGCGGCGCCGCACGCGGCCAAGCTGTCGCTCGAGAGCCGCGCCTTCCCGCTGCTCGTCTACGATCCGGCGGCCGGGCCGCGCATGGCCGATCGGCTGAGCCTCGACGGCAACCCGTCGATCGACGAGCCGCAGCCGACCTACGATCTCAAGTACGTCGACGAGAGCGGCGCCGAGCAGACGATGGAGCTGCCGGTGACGGTGGCGGACTGGGCGGCGACCGAGGCGCGGTTCCGCAAGCACTTCACGCGGATCAGCGGGGACGGCGGCGACGAGGAGTTGGTGCCCTTCCACGAGTTCGTCTCCCTCGCACCGGACGAGCGCGCGGGCAAGAAGCCCTTCCTGTACACCCTCGAGGCGGGCCGGCGGCTCGGGCGCCTGGCCGCCGACACCGAGGTCGTCCGCCTCGCGGAGGACCGGCAAGCGGTGTGGAACCTCCTGCGCGAGATGGCCGGCCTCGAGGCGCCCGAGACGCTGGCCAGCGAGGCGGCGTTCGAGGAGAAGCTCGCCGCGCTCCGCGCCGAGTACGAGGCGAAGCTCGCGGATCTCAAGACGCGGTACCCGTGGATCATCGCGCGGCGCCTGGCCGAGGGTCTGCTGAAGGCGGGCAACGGCGGGGAGGCGCTCTCGAGCCTGCTCGAAAGAGTGGAGACGCTGCCCGGACCGCCACCGCCGCGCGGCAACGGCGCGGCCACGGTGACCGCGCCCGTCGCGACCGCGGCAACCACCGTCGCCGCGGCGGCCCCCGCGGCGGTCGCCCCGGCCGCCGCGCCCGCGCCGGCCGCCGAGCGGGACGAGTCGCTGGCGATGGAACCGTACATCGACGGGGCGCTCTGCACGGCCTGCAACGAGTGCACGAACCTGAACAAGCGGATGTTCTCCTACAACAACAAGAAGCAGGCGTACGTCAAGGACCCGCGTGCGGGCTCCTTCAAGGAGCTCGTGCAGGCTGCCGAGAAGTGTCCGGTGAAGATCATCCATCCCGGCACGCCGCTCAACCCCAAGGAAAAGGACCTGGACAAGTGGATCCAGCGCGCCAAACCTTTCAACTGAGGTCGCCGTGTGGAGCCGACTGAAGTTCCGACACGGCGTCCATCCGCCGGAGCTGAAGGAGCTGACGGCCCGGGTGCCGATCCGGCGCGTCCCGTACCCGGACGAGATCGTGCTGCCGCTGCGGCAGCACACGGGCAAACCGGCGCGCGCCGTCGTGCGTCAGGGCGACCGCGTCGAGCGCGGTGACACGATCGCGGAGGCCGACGGCTACGTCTCGACGCCGATCCACGCCTCCGCCGCCGGCACCGTGCGCGAGATCGGTCTCTGGCCGCATCCCGACGGCTCCTACGCGCCGGCCATCCGGATCGTCGTCGACCGCTACTCGCCGCAGGCCGCGCGGCCGCGCCTGGTCCCCGACTGGACGCGCCTCGGCCCCGCCGAGCTGATCGAGGCCATCCGCCAGGCCGGCGTCGTCGGCCTCGGCGGCGCCGCGTTTCCGACGCACGTCAAGCTCTCGCCGCCCAAGGACGTGACGATCGACACGATCCTCGTCAACGGCTGCGAGTGCGAGCCGTACCTGACGACCGACCACCGGACGATGGTCGAGTACCCGGAGCGGGTCCACCTCGGCATCCGCATCATGATGCGCTGCCTCGGCGTCTCCCGCGCCGTCATCGGCATCGAGCGGAACAAGCCCGACGCCATCGAGGCGATCCAGCGCACGTGCCCGTCCGACATCGACGTCACGGTGCAGCCCCTGGAGGTCAAGTACCCGCAGGGCGCCGAGAAGATGCTGATCGAGTCGCTCCTCGGCCGTGAGGTCCCCTCGGGGAAGCTGCCGATGCACGTCGGCGTGCTCGTGCAGAACGTCGCCTCGGCGGCGACGCTCGCCGAGGTGTTCGACACCGGGCTGCCGCTGATCGAGCGGATCGTCACGGTCACGGGGCGCGGCATCCGGCGCCCCGCCAACCTGATCGTGCCGGTCGGCATGAAGCTCCGCGATCTCCTGGACGCCTGCGGCGGTGTCACCGAGGACGCGCGCGAGATCGTCTTCGGCGGCCCGATGATGGGCCTCGCCCAGGCCCACCTCGACACGCCGCTGATCAAGGGCACCACGGGCGTCGTCGTCCTCTCGGCCGCCGAGGTGAAGCCGCGGGTGTCCTATCCGTGCATCCGCTGCGGGCACTGCCTCGACGCCTGTCCGGTCTTCCTCAACCCGCAGCTCCTGGGCCAGCTCGCCCTCAAGGAGCGGTGGGACGAGATGGAGCAGAGTCACCTCGCCGACTGCATGCTCTGCGGCTGCTGCGGCTACGTGTGCCCGTCGAACATCCCCCTGCCCCAGCTCTTCGCGCTCGCGAAGGGCGCGCTCCGCAGACGCCCGGCCGCGGCATGAGCGCGTCCGATCTGCTGATCACCGCCTCGCCGCACCTGGGTGGAGGCGACACGACGCCCAGGATCATGTGGAGCGTCGTGGCGAGCCTCGTGCCGATCGTCCTCGCCGCGACGTGGTTCTTCGGGCTGAGCGTGCCGCTCGTGCTGGCCGCGGCGCTGGCCGGCGCCGGGGCCGCCGAGTGGGCCTTCGGTAGGCCCGGGAGCCTCGCGGACGGCTCGGGGGTGATCACGGGGCTCCTGCTCGGTCTCACGCTCCCGGCGGGACTGCCGCTCTGGATGGCGTTCATCGGCGGCGCGTTCAGCATCGGCATCGGCAAGCTCATCTTCGGCGGGCTCGGACAGAACGTCTTCAACCCCGCGCTGCTCGGGCGCGCGTTCCTCCAGGCGAGCTTCCCGGTGGCCATGACGACCTGGCCTACGCCCGTCACGGCGGGCGACTGGTGGACGCTGCGGGGCGACAACTTCGCGTTCCCCTTCATGAGCGCACGCGCCGTCGAGGTCGTGACGAGCGCCACGCCGCTCGGCAGCATGAAGTTCGAGGCCCAGTCCACTCCGGTGACCGACCTCCTGCTGGGAACGACCGCGGGGTCCCTGGGCGAGACGTCGGCGCTGCTGATCCTGCTCTGCGGCGGCTATCTGGCGCTCCGCAATTACCTCAACTGGCGGGTTCCCGCGAGCATCCTCGCGAGCGTCGCCGTGCTGGCGACGGCGCTCCACCGGGTGAACCCCCGGTATCCCGACGCCCTGTTCATGCTGCTCTCCGGCGGCCTGATGCTGGGCGCGATGTACATGGCGACCGATCTCGTGACCTCGCCCGTGACCAATCGCGGCTGCTGGATCTTCGGGGCCGGCGTCGGCGTGCTCGTCGTCACGATCCGTCTCTGGGGCGGGCTGGCCGAAGGCGTGATGTACGCCATCCTGATCATGAACGCCCTCGTGCCCTACCTGAACCGCTGGACACAACCCCGGGTGTTCGGCGTGTCACCGCCGGCGGCGCGGCCATGAACCACGGCCACGGCTCCGAGACCGGCGGCGTCGCGGCGCCGTCCGCGCCCGCCGAGGTCAAGCCGCAGCGGCTCCTGGCCACCCTCGGCCTCGCCGGCGCCCTCGCCGGGGTCCTGCTCGTGATCGCCTACGGCGTGACGCTGCCGACGATCGAGGCCAACAGGCAGCGGGAGCTCGAGGCGGCGATCAACGTGGTCCTCAAGGGTCCCGAGCGCTACGAGGCACTCTACGTCGTGAACGGGGCGCTGACGGCCAAGGCGCCCGACGGCGTCGATCCCAGGAAGCTCGAGCGCGTCTATCTCGGCTACGGCGCGGGCGGCCGGCGGATCGGCTTCGCCCTCGTCGCCGCGGAGCCCGGGTTCCAGGACACCGTCAAGCTCATCTTCGGCTACGACCCGGGGACGAAGCAGCTCATCGGCATGACGGTGCTCGAGAGCAAGGAGACCCCGGGGCTCGGCGACAAGATCGAGAAGGATGCGGCGTTCGTCGGGCAGTTCCGGGAGGCGCGGGCGCCGCTCGTCGCGGTCAAGAAAGGCAAGCGGTCGAAGCCGGGCGACGTGGAGACGATCACGGGCGCGACGATCTCGTCCAAGACCGTCATCCGGATCATCAACAACGCGCTCGAGCGCCTCGGGCCGCTCGTGGACGCCTACCCCCAGGAGGGCAAGGGATGAGCCCAGAGACGCCGCCCGCGGCACTGCACTGCGGTGCCCCCCCCGCCGCGCCCACGAGTGCCCGACGCGCCGTCACGCCACGGGAGGATCTCGCGCGCGGCTTCTGGCGCGAGAACCCCGTGCTCATCCAGCTCCTCGGGCTCTGCCCGACGCTGGCCGTGACCAACACGGTCGCGAACAGCATCGTGATGGCGCTCGCCACCTTCGGCGTCCTCGTCGGCTCGAGCCTGCTCGTGTCCACCTTCAAGCGCTGGATTCCCAACGAGGTCCGGATCACGAGCTACATCCTCATCATCGCCACCTTCGTGACGATCGCGGAGATGGTGCTGCAGGCGCTGGTCCCGGACATCTACAAGGCGCTCGGCCCGTTCGTCGCGCTGATCGTCGTGAACTGCATCATCCTCGGGCGCCAGGAGGCGTTCGCGGGCAGGAACCCGGTGGGGCGCTCGGTGCTCGATGCGGTGGGCATGGGGATCGGCTTCACGATCGCGCTACTGATCATGGGCTCGGTCCGCGAGGTGCTCGGGAGCGGCACGTTCCTCGGCGTGAGCCTGTTCGGTCCGCGTTACGAGCCGTGGGTGGTCATGATCCTGCCGCCCGGCGGTTTCTTCACGCTGGCGTTCGTGCTGCTCGCGATCGCGTGGTGGACGCAGCGCAAGGCGGTGCGGGCGAAGGCGGCCGAGCCGCGCGCGCTGGCCGCGGCGGAAAGGGCGGCATGATGGGCGACCTGGCCTGGATCTTCTTCTCCGCGATGGTCGTCAACAACTTCACCCTGATGTACTTTCTGGGTCTGTGCCCGTTCCTGGGTGTGTCGGGGAAGATCGACACCGCCCTCCGCATGGGCGCGGCCAATATCTTCGTGCTGGTCCTGACGTCGCTGGCGGTGTGGGTCCTGAACACGTTCGTGCTGATCCACGCCCCGTACCTCCGGCTCATCGCGTTCATCATCGTGATCGCCTCGCTCGTGCAGATCGTCGAGATGGTGATCAAGAAGGTCTCCCCGGTGCTGTTCCGCGCGCTCGGCATCTACCTGCCGCTCATCACCACGAACTGCGCGATCCTCGCGCTCGCGATCTTCCAGACCAACCGGACGTATACCCTCGCCGAGGGCGTGGTCTTCGCCGTCGGCGCGGGCGCCGGTCTCACGCTCGCGCTCGCGCTGATGGCCTCCATCCGCGAGAGCATCGAGCTGGCCGACATCCCGGCCGTGTGCAGGGGAACGGCGCTCGTCCTCATGATCGCCGGCAGCCTGTCGCTGGCGTTCATGGGCTTCGCCGGGCTGCTGAGCTCGTCGTGAGGCGCCCATGACCACCCTGCTCGGTATCGTCGGCGCCGCCGTGCTGTTCGCGCTCTTCGGCTGGTTCATGCGCGACAAGCGCCTGTCGTGCGGCGGCGAGGGCCCGTGTCCGTCGATCACCGGGGACTGCGCCCGTTGCGGAGTGCGCCCCGACCCACTGGAGTCAGAGCATGTCGACCGTTGATCCGGCCCCGCCGCGTGGCCTGTCCCGCCGAGACGTCCTCACCCTGGGGGTCGGCGCCTTCGTCGTCTCGACCATCCCCCTGGCGGCGCGGCGGCCCGCCGCGGTCGTCCGCCGCACCGTTCCGGTCATGGGGACCATCGCCGAGTTCGCCGTGGTGCACGCCGACCCGCGCACGGCCCACGCGGCCATCGACGCGGGCATCGAGGAACTGCGGACGACCAACCGGCTCATGACGCGCTTCTCGGAGGTCTCGGATGTCGGCCGCGCCAACCGCGTCGCGGCCGTGCGGCCGGCGGTCGTGACCGCCGGGACGGCGACGGTGATCCGGGAGGCGCTGGCGTGGGCGGAGGCGAGCGGGGGCGCGTTCGATCCGTGCCTGGGCCGCGCGATCCGGCTGTGGGACGTTGCCCACCGCCGGACACCGCCGCCGCCATCCGCGGTGGCGCGACTCGCGGGCCGCGGCCTCTACCGCGCCGTCGAGGTCGACACGTGGAAGGGGCTCCCGGCGGTCCGCTTCACGGCCGCCGACGTCGAGATCGATCTCGGCGGCATCGCCAAGGGCTACGGCGTCGACCGCGCCGTGGACGCGTTGCGGCGCCACGGGATCCGTCAGGCGATCGTCAACGTCGGCGGAGATCTCTACGCCCTCGGCGAGTCCGAGCGCGGGGCGCCGTGGCGGATCGGGATCCGCTCGCCCGCGGACCAGCAGCAGCTGGCGGGCGAGCTTTTGTTGAGCGACGGCGCCGTCGCCACCTCCGGCGACTATCTCCAGTATTTCGTCTACGGCGGCCGGCGCTACCACCATCTCCTCGACCCCGAGACCGGCGCGCCGCGCGCGACCCCGGTGCACAGCTTGAGCGTGATGGCTCCGACCTGTCTCGCCGCGGATGCTGCCGCCACCGCCGCTTACGGCATGGCTCCCGAGCGCGCCCAGCGCCTGCTGGCCAGACGCGCCCGCGGGGCGCGGATCGTCAGTGTCCTCACCGGCAAGGCCTGATACGAGGCCGGATCAGAGGAGGTCTCGATGAGCACCGAACAGGGCAGAGAGCAGATCCTCTCCCAGCACCGCGAGATCCACGGACTCGCGGACGGGGTGAAGTCCGCGGCCGACCTGGTCGAGCTCCTGCGCCGCCTGCAGGAATTCCGCTTGGCGATCGTGCCGCACTTCACGGAGGAGGAAGCGCCCGACGGCTTCTTCGAGGTCGTCCGCGACCGGGCCGGGCGCCACCGGGAGACCGTGAGCCGCCTCGAGGCCGAGCACAAGGTGTTCCTGCGTGACCTCGACGCGCTGGCCGAACGGGCGCGCACCTGCCTCGCCGGACCGGTCGCCGCGATCCTCGCGGAGGCGGGCGAGCTCGCGCGCCGGCTCCGGGATCACGAGACCCGGGAGAACGAGCTGCTGCTCGACGCCCTCTACCTCGACCTCGGCGAGGAAGCCTAGCC
>Ga0156194_1057_pt1 | contig 17889 bp, 19 predicted proteins | sample RifCSPlowO2_12_FD_107847 | JGI IMG/M metagenome (GOLD analysis project Ga0156194, IMG submission 107847) | Candidatus Rokubacteria bacterium RIFCSPLOWO2_12_FULL_71_22 | reverse complement strand
GCCACGTCGCCGTCGAGCCCGAGCAGCGACGCCCCGAGGGAGTTCGGGTGCTTGTCCGCGCGGATCAGGAAGTCGTCCTCGTCGCCGGGGGCGCGCGGTGGCACGCGGAAGCCGACGCGCCGGATGCCCCGCCGCTCGAGCACCCGGCGAAGCGCGAACAGGTCCTCGTTGGCCATCTGCGGCGAGGCGATGACGCCCACCTCGTCGGGCGCCACCCGGGCGAGGACGCCGGCCACCGCGGCGATCGCCTCGTCCCACGTCGCGTCGGTGACCGCCCCGCCCTCGCGACGCGACGGCGCGAGGAGACGGCTCTTGTCGTCGACGGCGCCGTATCCGTACCGGCCGGCATCGCAGATCCACCAGCCGTTGACGTCGGGGTTCGGGCGCGGCTTGAGGCGCGCCACGCGCCGGCCCTCGGCGTGGTGCGGCCGCCGGCGGTTCGTGTGGACCTCGATGTTGCAGCCGCGGGCGCAGCCGGGGCAGATCGACTTGGTCGAGTCGAGGTACCACACGCGCACCTGGAACCGGAAGTCACGGTCCGTCAGGGCGCCGACCGGGCAGATGTCGACGACGTTCGCCGAGTACTTGTTGGCCAGCTCCGTGCCGGGGAAGAGACCGATCTGCGAGTGGTCGCCGCGATTGAAGATCCCGAGCTCGCCCGTCCTGGTGATCTCGTCGCAGAACCGGACGCAGCGCGAGCAGAGGATGCAGCGCTCGGCGTCGAGCATGACGTGCGGCCCGAGCGGCACGGCCTTGGGCTTGTGGACCTTCTCGTCGGTCATCCGCGGGTCGTAGAGGCCGTGCTTCATGTAGTAGATCTGCAGCCAGCACTCGCCCGCCTGGTCGCACACGGGGCAGTCGAGCGGGTGATTGATCAGGTGGAACTCCATGACCGAGCGGCGCGTCTCCTTCACGCGGTCGGTCTCCGTCCAGACGACCATGCCGTCCACCGCCTGGGTGTTGCACGCGATCGTCGGCCGCGGCGCCTTTTCGATGTCCACCATGCAGAGCCGGCACTGGCCGGCGATCGACAACCCCGGGTGGTAGCAATAGTGGGGGATCTCGACCCCGACCCGGCGCGCCGCCTCGATCAGGTTCGTCCCCGCCGGGACCTCGATCTCCTTGCCGTTGATCGTGAGCTTGGGCATGGTTATTTCGCGATCAACTCCTCGAACTCGTTCCGGAACTTCTCGATGTAGGAGATGTACGGGCCCACGGCGCCGTCGTAGAACGCGCAGATCGTCGTGCCGGCGCCGCGTTTTGCGACGTCGAGGATCGTGTCGAGGTCCTCCTTGCGGCCGTGCCCGTCGACGATCCGGTGGACCATCTTGTAGATCCAGCCCGTGGACTCCCGGCACGGCGTGCACTGGCCGCAGCTCTCGTGCGCGTAGAAGCGCGCGACCACCATGAGCGCCTCGGGGATCGACACCGTCTCGTCCATCACGACGACGCCCGCCGAGCCGGCCATCGTCCCGGCGTTGCGGAGCCCGTCCACGTCCATGGTCACGTCGACCTCGTCCGCCCGTAAGATAGGCGCCGAGGAGCCCCCGGGCACCACCGCCTTGAGCCGGCCGTTGCCGCCGACGCCGCCCGCCAGGTCGTCGATGAGCTGTCGCAGCGTGATCGCGACCGACGCCTCGTAGACCCCGGGCCGCGTGACCCGTCCGGAGACCGAGAACATCCGCGTGCCGCCCTGGGTCTTGGTGCCGAGCGAGGCGAACCACGCCCCGCCCCGGGCGATGATAGGGGGCACGTGGCTGATCGTCTCGACGTTGTTGACGATCGTCGGCATGCCGAACGCGCCCTTGATCGCCGGGAAGGGAGGCTTGACCTTCGGCCAGCCCTTTTTCCCCTCCAGCGACGAGATCAGGCCCGTCTCCTCGCCGCAGATGTACGCTCCCGCCCCGCGGTGCACGACGACGTCGAAGCCCTGTCCCAGATAGCCCGCCTCGTACGCCTCCCGGACCGCCTCGCTGAACCGGCGCCACGGCTCGATGTACTCCCCGCGGATGTACACGAAGCCGAGCGACGAGCGGATCGCGCGCGCCGCGATCAGCATGCCCTCGATCAGCGCGTGCGGGTCGCGCTCGAGGAGATAGCGGTCCTTGAACGTGCCCGGCTCCCCCTCGTCCGCGTTGATCACGAGGTACACGGGGCCCGTGTGGCCCTTGGGGATGAACGACCACTTGGTCCCCGTCGGGAAGCCGGCGCCGCCGAGCCCACGGAGGTTCGACTGCTTGACCTCCTCGGTGATCGCGGCGGGCTCCATCGCCCGCGCCTTCTCCCACGCGGCGTAGCCGCCGGCCTTCCGGTACACGGCGAGCGTGTGCGAGTCCGGCAGGTCGAAGTTGCGCATCAGAATCCGCTCGCCCGTCATCGCAGTCCCTCGAGAAGCCGGTCGACCTTCTCCGGCGTGAGGTCGACCTCGTAGCGGTCGTCGACCTGCATCATCGGGGCCCGCTCGCAGGCGCACAGGCACTCGACCGCCAGCAGCGTGACACGACCGTCCGGCGTCGTCTCTCCGGCCTCGATCCCGAGCCGTGTCTCGAGGTGGTCGAGGATCGTCTTGGCGCCGGCGAGATGGCACGAGAGGTTGTGGCACACGGCGACGACGTGGCGGCCCTTCGGCTGCTGGAAGTAGAGCGTGTAGAACGTGACGACCTCGTGCACGTGCGCGGCGGAGAGGTCGAACAGGCCGGCCACGTACTCCTCGACCTCGAGCGGGATCCAGCCGAACGCGTCCTGCGCCATGTGGAGCACCGGCAGGAGCGCACCCCGCTTGGTCGGGTACAGCGCCTGCAGCCGCCGGACCTCCACCAGCTGCTCGGGAGAGAACGCGGGGCGTCTGCGCTCGGCGGTCATGCGGACTGGCTTCGCATTATCTATCGAGCTCGCCGCCGATCATGTTGACCGAGCCGAAGGTCGGGACCAAATCGGCCACCATCTCACCCTCGATCATGCGGTGGAGCGCCGCCATCGGCGGCAGGCAGGGCGGCCGGCACCGGACACGGTAGGGCCGGTCCGAGCCGTCGGACACCACGTAGAAGCCCAGCTCGCCGTTGGCGCCCTCGACGGCGAAGTACGCCTCGCCCGGCGGCGGGCGGATCCCGTAGCCGTCCATGATCAGCATGAAGTGGTTCATCAGCCCCTCGATGGAGCCGTAGGTGTTCTCCTTCGGCGGCAGGGTGATCCGCTTGTCGCTCACATTGAGTCCCGAGAGCTCGGCGCGCCGCTGGCCCTCGAGGTTCGGCGACAGCGTGATCGGCACGAGCAGCAGCCCCTCGGTCTTGCCCTGCTTGCCGCGGTCCACGTAGGCCGCGGGATCGATCGCCCGGCCCTCGAAGTCGACGTTGATCGGCCCGCCGGGGATCGTCGCGAGCGCCTGCTCCACGATCCGCATCGACTGCTCCATCTCGGCCATCCGCACGAGGTACCGCGCGTAATTGTCCCCCGCCTTCTGGGTCGGGATCTCGAACTCCAGGCGGTCGTAGACGTAGTAGGGCTGCACGCGCCGCACGTCGTACGGGACGCCGACGGCGCGGAGCATCGGGCCCGTGATGGCGTAGGCGATCGTCTCCGCGCGGGAGAGCGCGCCGATGCCCTCCATCCGGTCCATGAAGATCCGGTTGCCGGTCAGCAGCCGGTGGACCTCGTCCAGGACCTCGCGCGTCTGCTTGAGGGCGTGGCGCACCTTCTCCGCGAAGCCGGCCGGCAGGTCGGCCTTGACGCCGCCGACGCGGCCGTACGAGATCGTGAGGCGCGCGCCCGTGACGTCCTCGACCAGCTCCCACAGGAACTCACGCGCCTTGATCATGTAGAGGAAGGCCGTGAAGGCGCCGAGCTCCATCGCCGTGGCGCCGACGCAGGTGAGGTGGTCGCAGATCCGCGAGATCTCGGACATGACCACGCGGATGTACTTGCACCGCTCCGTGACGTCGATCCCGAGCAGCTTCTCGACGGCGGAGCAGTAGCCGAAGTTGTTGATGAGGGGCGAGACGTAGTTGAGACGGTCCGTGTACGGGATCGCGTTGTTGTAGCCGCCGACCTCGCAGTCCTTCTCGAACGCGCGGTGCAGGTACCCGATCTCGACGTCGGCGTTCACGATGACCTCGCCGTCGAGCTCGGCCGTGATCCGGATGATGCCGTGCATCGCGGGGTGGGACGGCCCGAGGTTCAGCTTCAGATTTTGGCTCCCGCCGCCGGTGCCGGCTCCCTCCCCGAGCATGAACTCGCGTCGCGCCGTGTCCGCCATGCCTTCGCTAGGCGCCCGGGCCGATCAGCGGCTGGCGGCGCTCGATCGGATAATCTTTCCGCAGCGGATGGCCCACGAACTCCTCGTACATGAGGAGGCGCCGCAGGTCCGGGTGCCCCTCGAACCGGACGCCGAACATGTCCCAGACCTCGCGCTCGAACCAGTTGGCGATCGGCCACACGCCGACCGCCGTCGGCACGACCGCGTCGTCCTCCTCGACGCGCACCTTGATCCGGAGCCTGTGGTTGTGCGGGATCGAGTAGAGGTGGTACACGACGTCGAAGCGCGGCCCGTCCTCGCGGCCGGGATACCTCAGGTAGTCCACCGCCGTCAGGTCGGTGAGCATGTCGAACGCGAGCTCGGGCTCGTCGCGGCACCATGCGAGCACGGACAGGACCGCGTCGCGCGCGACGATCGCCGTGTGGTCGCCCCGGTGGTCGTGCGCGTCCACCACGCCGGCGCCGAACCGCGCCCGCACCCGCTCGAGAACCGCCGCGCCGTCCATCGTCGTCCCGCTCCTCAGTACCTCTGGACCTGCGCCGCGATCTTGTCCTGCAGCTTCATGAGCCCGTCGAGAACGGACTCGGGCCGCGGCGGACATCCGGGGATGTAGATGTCCACCGGGATGATCGTGTCGATGCCCTGCACGGTGGCGTAGTTGTTGTAGAAGCCGCCCGTACACGTGCACACCCCGAAGGCCACGACCCACTTCGGCTCCGTCATCTGGTCGTACACGCGCTTGAGGACAGGTGCCATCTTGTGGCTGATCGTCCCGACCACGAACAGCACGTCGGCCTGTCGTGGCGAGAAGCGCGGCAGGCCCGCCCCGAACCGGTCGATGTCGTAGTGCGAGCACGCCACCGCCATGTACTCCATGCCGCAGCACGCGGTGATGAACGGATACTGGAAGATCGAGTACTTGCGCGCCCAGCCGATGGCGGCATCGAGCTGGGACGTGAAGAACGTGCCTACTCCCATTCGAGTCCTCCCTTGCGCCAGACGTAGAGGAACCCGAGCATCAGAATGCCGAGGAACACCAGCATCTCGACGAAGCCGAACCATCCGAGCGACCGGTAGAGCATCGCCCAGGGCCAGATGAACACCAGCTCGATGTCGATCAAGATGAAGAAGATCGCGATCGTCGAGAACTTGATGGCGAAGCGGCCTTCCGCGACGGCGATCGGGTCCAGTCCGCACTCGAACGGCTCGGCCTTCACCGGCGTGAGCCGCCGCGGCGCGAGCAGCCTCGGGAGGCCGAGCATGGCGCCCGCGACGAGCGCGGCGAACGCGAACGTGATCAGGAGCGGCATGAAGGTCACGAGGGCAGCCCCGTGGCGTCCGCTTGTCGCTTGGCGTGATACGAGCTGCGCACGAGCGGCCCCGACTCGACGTGCGCGAAGCCGAGCCCGCGCCCGATCCCCTCGAGCTCGCGGAACTCGTCGGGGTGGTAGTACCGGGCCACCGGGAGGTGCGCCGGCGAAGGCCGGAGGTATTGCCCCAGCGTCAGGATCGACACGGACGCCTCGCGCAGGTCGCGCATCGTCCGGACCAGCTCGTCGCGCGTCTCTCCGAGGCCGAGGATGATCCCGGACTTGGTCGGAAGGTCGGGCGCGACCGCGTGCGCCTGGCGGAAGATCGCGAGCGCCCGCTCGTAGCGGCCGCCGTGGCGCGCCAGCTTGTACAGGCGCGGGACCGTCTCCACGTTGTGGTTGAGCACGTCCGGACGCGCCGCGATGACGGTGCCGAGCGACGCGGCGCTCCCCTGGAAGTCCGGGATCAACGTCTCGATCCGGCACCCCGGCGCGTGCCGCCGCACGGCGCGCACCGTCGCCGCCCAGTGTGCGGCGCCGCCATCGGCGAGGTCATCGCGGTTGACCGAGGTGATCACCGCGTAGGCGAGGCCGAGCTCACCGATCGCGCGGCCGATCCGCTCGGGTTCCTCACGGTCCTCCCACACGGGCCGCCCGTGGGCGATCGCGCAGTAGCCGCAGTGGCGGGTGCACACGTCCCCCAGGATCATGAACGTGGCGGTCGCGTCCTCCCAGCACTCGCCGATGTTCGGGCACCGCGCCTCCTCGCAGACCGAGTGGAGGCCCCACTCGCGCATCCGCGCCTTCAGCCGCATGTAGCTCGGGCCGCCGGGCGCCCGGACCTTGAGCCACTCGGGCTTGCGGCCCGGGGTCGGCGGCGCGGGCTGGGTCACGGGAAGTGAGCGTGTCATCGGCAGCGGTCCCATCCGCTCGAACCAACGCATTATGCCACACGCAGCGACGCCCTCGCACGGGGTCGCGGCGCTTCGGCGAGACACTCGCGAAAACAAGCCGTTTGACCTCGTCCCCCTGAGTCATCCGACAGAGGACGACGGGGACGCCGACGGCGTGTCACGAGGTCGTGGCCCGGGGAGGCGGCCGATGGGAGGGAGAGTTGGTGCCGAAGGGGGGACTCGAACCCCCACGGGTTGCCCCACACGCCCCTCAAACGTGCGCGTCTGCCAGTTCCGCCACTTCGGCGCGGAAGCGAAGTATAACGCTACGGCCGCCGCGTCGCAATTCGCCCCACGCCCTGTCGGAGGCGCGGGTCCAGCGCGTCGCGGATCCCCTCGCCGAGCAGGTTGTAGGAGAGGACCGTCAGGAGAATCGCGAGGCCCGGGTACACCGACAGCCACCACGCGATCTCGATCGCGTCCTTGCCTTCGTTCAGGATGTTGCCCCACGTCGCGTGGGGCGGCTGCACGCCGAGGCCGAGGAAGGAAAGCCCCGATTCCGTGAGGATCGCCGCCGGGATCCCGAGCGTCATCGCGACGAGCACGGGCGCCATCGCGTTCGGCAGGATGTGGCGCCAGACGATCCGGAGCCCGCTGGCTCCGATCGACTGCGACCAGATCACGAATTCGCGCTCCTTGAGCGCGAGGAACTCCGCGCGGACGAGCCGCGCGACCCCCATCCAGCCCGTGAGGCCGATCACCGCCATGATCGTCCAGATCGACGGCCGCAGGAACGCGAGGACGGCGAGGAGCAGGAAGAAACGCGGGAACACGAGCATCAGGTCCACCGTCCGCATGATCGTGGCGTCGACGAGGCCGCCGTGATACCCGGCCACCGCGCCGAGCACCGTGCCGATCAGCACCGCGATCCCGACCGAGACGAAGCCGACGGCCAGCGAGACACGCGAGCCGTAGAGCATCCGGGACAGCACGTCACGCCCGAGCGCGTCGGTGCCGAACAGGTGGGCGGGCGAGGGCGCGTCCAGGATCTTCCTGACGTCGGGCCGGTTCGGGTCCCAGGGCGCGAGGGTCGGCGCCAGCAGCGCGAGCGCGACGAGGCACACCACGACGCCGCCACCGATCAGGGCCAGCTGGTTGCGCTTGAACGCGCGCCAGAAGGCCCTCATCGCCGGCTCCGGCGGCCCGCGACGCGGATCCGGGGGTCGACGAGGCTGTATGTGACGTCCGCCACGAGGTTCGCGAGCAGGGTCAGCGTCGAGACGACGACCAGGTTCCCCATGATCACCGGGTAGTCGCGCTCGAAGACGGCCTGCACCATGAGCTGGCCCATCCCCGGAATGGCGAAGATCGACTCGACGATCACGCTGCCGCCGACCAGGCCGGGGAGCGACAGGCCGAGGATGGTCACGATCGGCAGGAGCGCGTTGCGCAGCGCGTGCTTGCCGATGACGACCCCCTCGGGGAGGCCCTTGGCGCGCGCCGTCTGCACGTAGTCCTGCCGGACCACCTCGAGCATGGACTGGCGCATGTAGCGCGAGAAGCCCGCGAGACCGCCGAACGTGGCGACGACGATCGGCAGGATCAGGTGGCTCAGGAAGTCCCACTGCTGCCGCCAGAACGGGAAGTACTCCCAGTTGATGTGCCGCAGGCCGGAGATCGGCAGCCAGTCGAGCTGCACCCCGAACAGCATGATCAGGAGCAGGGCGAGCCAGAAGTCCGGCGTCGCGAAGCCGACGAACACGAACACCGTGGTGATCTTGTCGAACGTGGAGTGCTGGCGCGTCGCCGACGTCACGCCGATCGGCACCGCGAGCGCGACGATGATCAGCATCTCGACGGCGTTCAGGAGGAGCGTCACCGGCAGCCGCTCGCCGATCTTCTGGAGCACCGGCCGCGCGTCCGGCGAGAACGACTTGCCGAAGTCCAGGCGCCCCAGGCGCCTGACCCAGTTCCAGTACTGCACGGGCAAGGGCTTGTCCAGGCCGTACTCCTCTCGCAGCCGCTCCCGCATCTGCCTGTCCGACTGGATCGAGAGGTCCCCGGTCTGGATCTCGGCGGGCTCGCCCGGCGCCAGGTGGATCACCAGGAACGAGACGAAGGTGATCCCGATCAGGAGGGGCACGGCGATGAGGAGGCGCCGGAGCGCGTAGCCGAGCATGGCGGGCTATTCTAGCGCGACCGCCGACCTCAACCCGCGGTGTACCGCTGCAGCCGCTTGGGCACGAACCACTCGGTGAAGTTGTGCCGGATGCCGGCCGGCGCCGGCACGATGCCCTTGACGCGCGAGGACACGACCGGGAGCGCGTCCCGGAAGTAGAGGAAGATGATCGGCTGGTCCTCGGCCAGGACCTCCTGCAGGCGCGCGTAGTACTTCGTCCGGTCCTCCTGGATGCACCAGCGGCGCCCGTCCTCGAGCAATCGGTCCACCTCCGGGTTTGCGTAGGAGATGAAGTTCAGCTCGTCGGGCGCGGTCTTGGACGAGTGCCAGATGTTGAACTGATCGGGATCGAGCCCGATGCCCCAGCCGAGAATGAGCGCCTCGAACCGGCGCTTCTTGATGTACTCCTTGAGGAGCGCCGCCCACTCGATGATGCGGATGTCGACCTGGATGCCGAGTTCCTTCAGCGAAGCTTGCACGATCTCCGCGACCTTCTTGCGCTCGTCGTTGCCCTGGTTCGTCATCAGCTCGAACTGGAACGGGCGGCCGTCCTTGACGAGCATCCCCTCGCTGTTCGGCTTCCAGCCGGCCTCCGCGAGCAGCGCGCGCGCCTTGGCCATGTCGTAGGGGTACTGCTTGACGCTCGGCGTGTGGGCCCACGTCCCGGGCTTGTACGGCCCGGTCGCCTCGCGACCGAGTCCGCCGATGACGAACTCGATGAGCTGGCGCTTGTCGATCGCGTGCGCCAACGCCTGGCGGACGCGGCGATCGGCGAAGCGCGGGTCCTTCAGGTTGAAGCCGAGGTAGGTGTAGGCGTTGCCCGGGTAGCGGTACTTGTGGTAGGCCTTGCGGAACGCCGGGTAATCGGTCTGGCGATTGTACTGGAGCGCCGTGAGGCCGGCCGAATCGACGCCCTTGGCCTTGAGCTCGAGGAAGATCGTCGCCTGGCTCGGAATGATCCGGTAGACGATGCGCGACAGGTACGGCCGGCCCTCGAAGTAGTCCGGGTTCGCGACCAGGACGACCTTCTCGCCCGGCCGCCACTCCCGGAATCGGTACGGGCCGGTCCCGACCGGATCCGCTCGGTTCTGGGGCGCCTCGCGGAGCTTCCCCGCGAGTGCGTACTCCTCGAGGACGTGCCGGGGCAGGATCCAGGTCTCCCAGGTCTGCAGCGCCTTCGCGTAGGGCTCCTTGTACCTGACGCGGAGCGTGTACGGATCCGGCGCGACCGCCGAGGCCACGGCCTTGAAGTCCTCGCGGTACGCGGTGGGCGTCTTCGGGTTGATCATCGTCTCGTACGTGAACACGGCGTCGTCCGCGGTGAACGGGCGCCCGTCGTGCCAGCGGACGTTGCGCTTGAGCGTGAGCGTGAGATCCAGGCAGTCCTTGCTGAACTTCCACGACTCCGCCAGGTCGCCGACGAGGTTCAGGTTCTTGTCGCGCATGACGAGGCCGTTGTACAGGAGTGAGCCGACCTCGAACGACGCGCTGTCGCTCAGGACGTTCGGGATGAGCCCCGAGATGTTGCCGGTCAGGGCCTCGATGAACGTGTCGCCGTACGCGGGCTGGGAGCTCTCTGCGCCCGACGGCTGCTCGGCGGCGCTGTCCGCGCGACCACCGCAGGCGGCAACGGCCCCTGCCAGGACCAGCCAGGCCGCGAGGCGACACGCGGTCAGGCGCACGTCAGCGGGGCTGCGCAGGTGTGGCGGGCGCACCCGGGGCCGGCGCCGGGGCGCTGGCCGGGGCCGGCTCGCGGACCACGGATCCGCCGCGTGAGCCCCCCAGGATCGCGAGCGAGAACGACGTGAGCGTGAAGACGAGCGCGACCGCGGTGGTGATCTTGCCCAGGACCGTCGGCGTGCCCATCGAGCCGAAGACCGCCTGGCTCCCCGCGCCGCCGAAGGCCGAGCCGATGTCGGCGCCCTTGCCCGCCTGCAGGAGCACGATGCCGATGATCGCGAAGCAGACGAGCACGTGAACGACGATCAGTGCAACGTACATCGTGTCACTCCTTCGAGGCGGCGCCGACGCGCGCCGCCTGCTTGACGATGGCGATGAACCCCGGCGCATTCAGCGAGGCTCCCCCGACGAGAGCGCCGTCGATCTCGGGCTCCGCGACGAGGTCACCCGCGTTGTCGGCCTTCACGCTGCCACCGTACAGGATCCGGGTCTTCTGCGCGATCTCCTTGGATGCCAGCTCCGAGAGGAGGCCCCGGAGGTAGCCGTGGACCTCGCCCGCCTGGCCGGGCGTCGCGTTGACGCCGGTGCCGATCGCCCAGACGGGCTCGTAGGCGAGGACGATGCCGCCGATCGCGTCGACGGCGAGCCCGGCCAGCCCGGCACGCAGCTGGCCCTCGACGGTCGGGAAGGTCAATCCCTGCCGCCGCTCCTCCGCGGTCTCGCCGACGCACAGCACGGGCCGGAGCTTGTGAGCGAGCGCGGCCCGAAGCTTCTGGTAAATCAGCCCGTCCGACTCGCCGATCTCCTTGCGCCGCTCCGAGTGGCCCAGCAATACCCAGCGGCAACCGACATCGACGAGCATCGCCGGCGAGACCTCGCCGGTGTGCGCACCCGCCGCCTCGTGGTGACAGGTCTGCGCGCCGAGCTGGATCGGCCCGGTCCCGAGGACTTCCGCCACCGCCGCGAGCGCCGTGAAGGACGGGCAGAGCACCACCTCGACGCCACGCGGACGCTTGAGCCCGTCGCGGACGGCGCCGGCGAGCGCGCGGGCCTCGCCGAGCGTCCCGTGCATCTTCCAGTTGCCGACGATGAGCGGCGTCCGCATCAGCGGGCCTCCGTGAGCGCCGCGACGCCGGGAAGCTCGCGCCCCTCGAGAAACTCGAGGAACGCCCCGCCCGCGGTCGAGATGTAGCCGATCCGGTCCGTGACCCCCGCCTGTGCGACGGCGGCGATCGTGTCTCCCCCGCCGATGACCGAGAACGCCTCCGACGCCGCGACCGCTTTCGCGAGCGCCACCGTGCCGGCGGCGAATGGCGGCCGTTCGAAGACTCCCATCGGCCCGTTCCACACGATCGTTCTCGCCGTCCGGAGCGGCTCCCTGAACCGCTCGACGGTGCGCGGGCCGATGTCGAGCGCCATCTCCGTCCGCGGGATCTCCCGGACGCCGACGACGCGCCCCGACGGGCTGTCGAGCGCCGGAGCGACGACCGCGTCGACGGGCAGCAACACGCTGACACCGCCCCGCCGTGCGGCCTCGAGCGCGCGCCGCGCGGTCTCGATCCGGTCGGGCTCGAGGAGCGAGCGCCCGACGTCGTGGCCGAGGGCACGGAGGAAGGTGAAGGCCATGCCGCCCCCGATGAGCAGCGTGTCCACACGGCTCAGGAGGTGCTCGACGAGCGCGAGCTTGTCGGAGACCTTCGCGCCACCGAGGATCGCGGCGAGCGGCCGCCCCGGCTTCTCGAGGATTCTCCCGAGCGCCGCGAGTTCCTGCTGCATGAGGAGGCCGGCCGCCGCGGGCTGCAGGTGGCGCGTGATCGCCGCGATCGACGCGTGGGCACGGTGCGCGGCGGCGAACGCGTCGTCGACGTAACAGTCGGCCAGCGCCGCCAGGGCACTCGCGAACCCGTCGTCGTTCGCCTCCTCTCCGGCGTGGAAGCGGAGATTCTCGAGCAGCAGGATCTCTCCGGGTCGGAGCCGCCGCGCGTGCTCGAGCGTGGCCGGCCCGACGCAGTCCTCCGCCAGCTCGACCGGTCGGCCCAGCAACGCTTGCAGCCGCTCGGCCACGGGACGCAACGAGTACTCGGGCGCCACCGTGCCCTTCGGTCGGCCCAGGTGCGAGGCGAGAACGATCGCCGCGCCCGCGTCGAGCGCGTAGCGGAGCGTCGGCAGGACGGCCCGCAGGCGGGTGTCGTCGGAGACCGCGCCGCGATCCAGCGGGACGTTGAGGTCGGCGCGGATGAAGACCCGCTTGCCCCCGAGGTCGACCTGCTCGATCGTGAGCTTCGACAACGCTAGGACAGGGTCTTCCCGACGAACCGGATCAGGTCACGCACCCGGCAGGAATACCCCCACTCGTTGTCGTACCAGGCCAGCACCTTGACGAGATCGCCCCCGATCAGCGCCGTCGACGGCAGGTCGACGATCGCCGAGTGCGGGTTGCCGTTGAAATCGCAGGACACGAGCTCTTCATCGGTCGCGTCGAGGATGCCGCGGAGCGTGCCCGCAGCCGCCTCACGATAGGCGGCGTTGATCGTCTCGACGGCCGCCGGCCTCTCCAGCTCGGCGACGAAGTCCACCACGGACACGTTGACGGTCGGCACCCGGATCGCGACCCCGTCGAGCTTGCCCTTGAGCTTGGGCAACACCAGGCCCACCGCGGTGGCCGCGCCGGTCGTCGTCGGGATCATGCTGACCGCGGCCGCGCGCGCCCGGCGGAGATCCTTGTGCGGGAAGTCGTGCACGGGCTGGTCGTTCGTGTACGAGTGCACGGTCGAGGCGAACCCGCGCTTGATGCCGAACGTGTCGTCGAGGACCTTCGCCGTGGTCGCCAGGCAGTTGGTGGTGCACGACGCATTGGAGATGATCCGGTGACGGGCGGGATCATAGGCCTGCTCGTTGACGCCGAGCACGAGGGTGACGTCGGGATCCTTGGCGGGCGCGGTGATGATCACTTTCTTGGCGCCCGCGTGCAGGTGCTTCGAGGCGGTCGCCGTGTCGCGGAACAGGCCCGTCGACTCGACGACCACGTCGACGCCCAGCTCCTTCCACGGCAGTGCGGCCGGATCCTTCTGCGCGCACACGCGGATCTCGCGCCCATCGACGAAGATCGCCTCGCCCTTGACGGCGACCTCCGCGGCCAGCCCCCCGTGGACCGAATCGTGCTTCAGCAGGTGCGCCAGGGTCTTCGCGTTCGCCAGATCGTTCACGCCGACGACCTCGATGTCCCCGCTCGCGAGCGCCGTGCGAAAGAACACGCGCCCGATACGACCGAACCCGTTGACACCGACCCGGATGCTCATCGAGGGGCTCCTTCTGGGGTAGCGTGACTCCGGTCCGCGCAGTCACCTCGATTATAGGGTGACTCAGATCACCCGGGCAACTGCCAGGGCGCCGACACGGACCGCGCCCGCCGCTCTGAGCGCCCTGGCGCACTCGGACAGCGTCGCACCCGTCGTCATCACATCGTCCACGAGCGCCACATGGTGCCCGCGGACCTCGGGCGAGGCCCCGAACGCGCCACGGACGTTCGCGCTGCGGTCGGCGGCCGCGAGCTCGCTCTGCGGCACGGTCGCCCGCACTCGCACGAGCCACCGTCGCTCGAACGGCAGACCCAGCCGCCGGGCGACCCGCTCGCCGATCAGCGTCGCCTGGTTGAAGCCGCGGGCGCGCTCGCGCTCGCGGGCGAGCGGCACCGGCAGCACGGCGGCGAGGTCGGCCGGCAGGGCCGCCCCGCACTGCTCGACCAGGAGGTCCGCCAGCGGGCGCGCCAGCGCGCGGCGGCCCTCGAACTTGAACGCGTGAAGCGCCTCGCGCGCCGTCCCTTCGTAGCGCGCCGCCGCGCGCGCCCAGTCGTAGGCCGGTGCCCGCACGACGCAGACGGGACACACGATGGGAGTCCCCGGGCGCCCGCTCGCCTGCAACGCCGTGGCCGGCGGCCCGAGCGGGAGCCCACAGGCGTGACAGCACGGGGGCGCGATGCGCGCGATACTCGCCCAGCACGGGCCGCAGAGCGGATCGCGGCGGCCGGATCCGAGCGGCGCCGTGCACACGGGGCACAGCGCGGGAAAGACGAGGTCGAGCGCTGCGACGAGAGCGCCCGCGGCGAGGGATGGGAGCGCGGCTAGCCGCGTGTGGGGCGCAGCGTGTTCCAGCGCCGGCACCGCTCGCACCGGTCCTGCCAGGTCGACACCGTGGATCCGCACGCCTCGCATCGATGCGGCCACTCGAAGCCGTGACCGAGCGCGAGCGCACGCCGGTACTCATCGAAGGCCGCGTCCGTCTCACCGCGGCGCTCGAAGACCGCGCCGAGGTAGGCGTGCACGGCAGGCAGGTCCGGCGCCCGAACTTCGACCTTCTCGAACTGGTCGGCGGCTTCGTCGAGCATCTCGAGGTCGAAGTAGACCCGCCCGAGCGCGACGGCGAGCGCGAGGTCGTCGGGTGCGCGCTCGAGCGCATCACGGTACAGCGCGATCATCCGACTCGGTCGACCTTCCTGGCGGTAGTTCCGCTCGAGCCGGGCGAGCAGAGGCAGCGCCGGCACGGCCTCGGCAGCGCGCTCCCAGGCGCGGACGGCTTCACGGTGTTCGCCGAGCGTCTCGTGCGCGTCGCCCAGCGCCACGGCGGCCGGCACGAAGTCGCGGTCCGCGCGGAGAGCGCTTCGGAAGTGCGCGAGCGCCTCCCCGGTGTGGCCGAGGGCGAGCCCGGCCCGGCCGAGCTCGTAGTAGATCACCGCGAGCCAGTGCGCCTCGCGAGCACGCTCGTCCGGTCCCACGGCGCCGCAGAGCTGCTGTTGCGCGTCGAGCGCGGCCGCCCACTCACCGGCCTCGACGGCGAGCTCGCGCAGCCCACGGAGGGCCCCCGGATGGCCGCGGCGCTGGTCCAGAGCCTGCCGGTAGAGCGTGCCGGCCTCCTCGCGGCGGCCCGCTCCACGCGCCTCATCCGCGCGCGCCAGCACCTCGGCCGTCCTCGGGTCGTCGGCGGACGCGGCGCCGCGCCCCGCCACGAGACGCCGGAGGTCGAAGCCCAGCGACACGAGCGCGCGGAGAGAGGCGAGGACGCTCACGACGGGGGGCACGGCGGTGGCGAGTGCGTGGGACGCATGCGGAGCCAACGGATGGTCAGCCCGTGGCCATCCGCTCCTCTTGCTCGACGACACGCTGGCAGTCGATGCAGTAGCGCGCGAACGGCAGGGCCTCGAGGCGCTTCTCGGCGATCGGTGCGCCGCAGCGCTCGCAGGCGCCGAACGCCCCGTCGTCCAGCTTCTGCAGGGCCGACACGACATCGCGCAGGAGGCGGCGATCCCCGTTGCCGAGCTCGAAAAAGAACTCCCGGTTGTAGGCCGTGTTCGCCTGGTCACCGAGGTCCTTGATGGAATCGTCCTCTTGATCCTTGCCGTAGAGCGCCGTCCGGCCGACCTCCTCGGTCAGCTGCCGCTGCTTCTCGACCAGGCGCTTGCGGAAGTACGCGAGTCGCTCCTTTCGCATCCGAGTCCCCCCTCTGCACGGCGTTGCTCCGTACTTGAGCATATGAAGCTAGCACGCGTCCCAGACGCGCGCAAACGGTTCGTCAGCCATCGAGCTCCATCGCGGGCGCATCCCCCCACAGACGCTCCAGCGCGTAGTAGGCGCGGGTCGCCTCGAGGAAGACGTGCACCAGCACGTCGCCGTAGTCGAGGAGGATCCAGCCGCTCTCGGCGACACCCTCGCTGTGGAGCGGTCGGACCCCGTCGGCTTTCAGCTCCGCGCGGACGGCATCGGCGATCGCCTCGACCTGCGTGGTGGACCGCCCGCTGCACACGAGGAAATAGTCGGTGACGCTCGAGATCCCGCGCACGTCGAGGACGACGAGGCCGACCGCTCGCTTGTCCAGCGCCGCGCGCGCCGCCAGGCGCGCTTTCCACTCCGCGCCAGGCTGCGTCACGCGCGGTACAACCCTCGGGCCTCGATGTGCCGGATCACGGCGTCGGGGAGCCGGAACGCGAGCGAGCGCCCCTCGCGCACCCGACGCCTCAGCTCGGACGCCGAGATCGGGAGGGAGGTCGCGTGGACGACCAGGGGCTCCTGTCCGATCTCGCGCACCACCTTCCGCGCCGCGGCGCTGTCCGGATCGAACGCGCTGCCCACGCGCGGCACGACGGCGAGTTGCGCGAGCTCGGCGATCCGCCGGGGCTCTCGCCACGAGAGCAGATCGAGGAAGGTCTCCGAGCCCACGATGAGGAACAGCTGCGCGCGCGGGATCCCGAGCGCCTCGACCGTCTCGACCGTGTACGACGGGCCGGCACGGCGAAGCTCGATGTCGGAGACCTCGAACCGCGGGCGCCCCGCCACCGCCAGCTTCACCATGGCGAACCGATCCTCCGCGGGCGCCAGGAGCGCCGGAGACTTGTGCGGCGGCACGCCGGCGGGGACGAACAGGATCCGGTCCAGGGCGAGTGCCTCGAGCACCTCGTCGGCGAGCAGGAGGTGGCCGTAGTGGATCGGGTTGAACGATCCGCCGAGGACGCCGGTGCGGGGGGCCAAGTCTATTCCCGCACCTGCCCGTCACCCAGCACGACGAACTTCGTCGTCGTCAGCTCCCGGACGCCGACCGGTCCACGGGCGTGCACCCGCGAGGTCGAGATGCCCATCTCTGCGCCCAGGCCGAACTGGTTGCCGTCCACCAGGCGCGTCGACGCGTTCACGAGGACCGCGGCCGCGTCCACCTCCTGGGTGAAGCGCCGAGCGTGGCGCAGGTCGTTGGTGACGATGGCCTCAGCGAGACCGGAGCCGTGGCGCCGGATGTGCGCGATCGCCTGGTCGAGATCGTCGACCACGCGGACGGCGAGGATCAGGTCGAGGAACTCCGTGTCCCAGTCGGCCTCGGTCGCCGCCCGGGCCTCGGGCACGAGCAGGCGCGTCCGGGGGCACCCGCGCAGCTCGACGCCGGCCTCCGCGAGCCGGGCGGCGACCGCCGGGAGGAAGCCGGCGGCGATGTCGCCGTGGACGAGCAGCGTCTCGAGCGCGTTGCACACGCCCGGCCGCTGGGTCTTGGCGTTCACCACGAGTCGAGCGGCCATGGCGAGATCGGCGCCCGCGTCCACGTAGATGTGCACGAGGCCCTTGTCGTGCTTCAGCACCGGCACACGGGAGTGCTCGGCCACCCAGCGGACGAACTCCTCACCGCCCCGCGGGATGACGAGATCCACGAGGCCGTCGAGCTCGAGCAAGGCGCGGACAGCCTCGCGATCCGTGACGTCCACGAACTGGATCGCGTCCGCCGGGACGCCCACCTTCTCGAGCGCCTTGACGAGGACCGCCGCGATCGCCGTGTTCGAGTCGATCGCCTCGCTGCCGCCGCGCAGGATCACCGCGTTGCCCGACTTGACGCAGAGCCCGGCGGCGTCGGCCGTGACGTTCGGGCGCGACTCGTAAATGAAGCCGATCACCCCGAGTGGCACCCGGACCCGCGAGATCTCGATGCCGTTGGGGCGGCGCCACGACTCGGCCACGGTCCCCACCGGGTCGGGGAGCGCGGCGATCTCGCGGAGTCCCTGCGCCATGTCCTCGATCCGCGACTCGGTGAGCGTGAGCCGGTCCA
>Ga0156194_1267_pt1 | contig 18446 bp, 15 predicted proteins | sample RifCSPlowO2_12_FD_107847 | JGI IMG/M metagenome (GOLD analysis project Ga0156194, IMG submission 107847) | Candidatus Rokubacteria bacterium RIFCSPLOWO2_12_FULL_71_22 | reverse complement strand
CGAGGCGCTCGGCACGGGTTTCGAGAACCTCCCGCGAGAGGTCCACCGGCGTCAGGCGCTCCAGCGTCTGTGGCCGCCCGGCGATCACGAAGCTGTTCCAGAGCGCGCCCCGCTGCCGGAGGCGTTCCGCCAGGGGCAGCGGCGGCTTTTCCCTGAGCGGTCGTCGCCGGCGAGCGCCCGGGTCAGGGCCCGGAGCCGGGTACCTTCCCCTCCCGCCATCACGATGCCCGCGAAGCCCGGATCCATCACCGTCGATAGACACGGCCGGGCGCCCCGGCGGTTCGGCGAGCGGGCGGGACGGCTGATCGCCACCGGTCATTCGCCGCTCTGCTGCAGCAGCTTGGCGACCAGGCCCGTCCAGCCCGTCTGGTGGCTCGCGCCGATACCCGCGCCGTCGTCGCCGTGGAAGTACTCGTAGAACAGGATCAGGTCGCGCCAGTGCGGGTCGCGCTGGAACTTCTCGGTGCCGCCATAGACCGGCCGCCGGTCGTCGGCACCCCGCAGGAAGATCCGCACGAGCCGCCGCGAAAGCTCGCCGGCGACCTGCCAGAGGTTGAGCCGCCGCTCGCCGCCCGTCGGGAACGGCACCGTGAGCGTATCGCCGTAGAAGTAGTGGAACTTCTGCAGCGACTCGATCAGCAGGTAATTCACCGGGAACCAGACCGGTCCGCGCCAGTTCGAGTTGCCGCCGAACAGGCCGCTCGAGGACTCCGCCGGCTCGTAGTCCACGCGGTGCTCGACGCCGTCGAGCGTGAGCACGTAAGGGTGATCGTGGTGGACGCGCGAGAGCGCGCGAATCCCGTGCGGCGACAGGAACTCGGCCTCGTCCAGCATGAAGCGCAGCACCCGTGGGAGCTGCTCGCGGGAGACGATCGACAGGAGCCGGCGCGTGCCCATGCCGGGCTTCGACGCCATCTCGACGTGCTCGCGGAGGCGCGGGTGGTTGTCGATGAACCACTGCATCCGGCGCTTGAAGCCGGGCAGCTTCTCGACGATGTCGGGCTCGAGCGTCTCCACCGCGAACAGCGGGATGAGACCCACCATCGAGCGCACCTTGAGCCGGCAGTGATGGCCGTCGGCGTGCAGCACGTCGTAGTAGAAGCCGTCCTGCTCGTCCCAGAGGTTCATGCCGTCGCCGAGATCGTGCATCGCGTGCGCGATGTAGACGAAGTGCTCGAAGAACTTCGACGCGACGTCCTCGTAGGCCGGGTCCTGCTTCGCCAGCTCGAGCGCGATCGCGAGCATGTTGAGGCAGTACATGCCCATCCACGAGGTGCCGTCCGACTGCTCGATGTGCCCGCCCGTGGGCAGCGGCGCCGAGCGATCGAAGACCCCGATGTTGTCGAGCCCGAGGAAGCCGCCCTGGAAGACGTTCCGGCCCTCGGCGTCCTTGCGGTTCACCCACCACGTGAAGTTCAGGAGGAGCTTGTGGAAGACGCGCTCCAGGAAGTCGCGATCGCCCTGGCCGCGGAGCCTGCGCTCGATGCGATACACGCGCAGCGCGGCCCACGCGTGGACCGGCGGGTTCACGTCACCGAACGCCCATTCGTAGGCCGGGATCTGCCCGTTCGGGTGCATGTACCACTCGCGCAGGAACAGGACGAGCTGCGCCTTGGCGAAGTCGGGATCGACGAGCGCCAGCGGGATCATGTGGAAGGCGAGGTCCCAGGCCGCGTACCACGGGTACTCCCACTTGTCCGGCATCGAAATGACGTCCTCGTTGTAGAGGTGGAGCCACTCGTGGTTCCGCCCTCCCCGCCGCTCCGGGGGCGGCGGCGGCCCGGCCGGATCGCCCTCGAGCCAGCGCCGGACGTAGTAGTGGTAGAACTGCTTGCTCCAGAGCAGCCCGGCGAACGACTGGCGCATCACGCGCTTGCCGTCGTCGGACAGCCCCTTCGGGATCACCGTCGCGTAGAAGTCGTCGGCCTCGCGCAGCCGCTCGGCGACGATCGCGTCGAACGGCTGGCCGAACGGGTCGGCGGCCAGCGGCGTGTTGGTGAGCCGGAGCCGCGTCGTCACGGTGGCGCCCGGCGCGACCGTGAGCCGGTAGAGCGGCGCGACCTTGGTCCCGACGCGCGCGGGGTTGACCGCGTCAGGCCGGCCGTGAACGACGTAGTCGTCGATCCCGTCCTTCACGTACGGCCGCGCGTTGGGCGCGCCGTAGAGCCGGGTGGCGTTCGTCTCGTTCTCGGTGAACAAGAGCTCCGGCGCACCCTCGCAATAGAACCAGCGGGCGCCGAGCGACTCGTGCTCGCCCTCGACGACGGCATGCCCGGGCCCGCTCCGGCCGGCGCGCAGGACGGGCCGCTCGGGCCCCGCGGTGTCCCACGACCAGGTGTTGCGGTACCAGAGCGTGGGCAGGAGACAGAGCTCCGCCCCCTCGGGGCCCCGGTTGGTGACGTGCACGCCGATCAGGAGATCGTCGGGCGCGGCCTTGGCGTATTCGACGACGACATCGAAGTAGCGGTCGTCGTCGAACACGCCCGTATCGATCAGCTCGAACTCCGGCGCCCGCCGGTCCCGTCGCCGGTTCTCCTCGAGGAGCTGCGTGTACGGGAACGCGGCCTGCGGGTACTTGTAGAGGTACCGCATGTACGAGTGGGTGGGCGTCGAGTCGAGATAGAAGTAGTACTCCTTGACGTCCTCGCCGTGGTTGCCCTCGGTGCCCGTGAGGCCGAACGGACGCTCCTTCAGGATCGGGTCGCGGCCGTTCCAGAGCGCGAGGGCGAAGCAGAGGCGGCCGTGATTGTCGCAGATCCCGCCGAGACCGTCCTCGCCCCAGCGGTAGGCCCGGGAGCGCGCGTGGTCGTGCGGGAAGGAGTCCCACGCCGTGCCGTGGGGGCTGTAGTCCTCGCGGACGGTCCCCCACTGCCGCTCGGCCAGGTACGGCCCCCAGCGCTTCCAGTGGGCCGTCCGCTCCTGCGCCTCCTTGAGCCTCGACTCTTCGCGGGTCATGACCTTGCGCCTCCCGCCCATTAGACACATCCCCCATGCCGGTCGGAGCGCGCCTCCGCGCGTCGCCTTGCCGGCCGGGAACGACCGGGCTATCTTCGGCACGAGTGCACCGTAGATTCCCACAGGAGGGACCGTCATGGCGATCGCACTACCGCAGTCCGTGCAGCGCATCCTGCAGGACAAGGCGTACGGGCACGTCATCACCTACAACGCGGCCGGGCAGCCGCAGGTGACGATGGTCTGGATGGACGTCGAAGGCAACGACGTGCTCTTCAACACTGCGGACGGCCGGCTCAAGCCGCGGAATCTGCGCCGCGACCCCCGCATCATCGTCTCGGTGCAGGACCGCAACGATCCTCAGTCCTATATGGTCTTGCAGGGAACGGCGAGCGTGACCGAGCCCGGCGCCGACCAGCACATCGACAAGCTCGCGAAGCGCTTCCTCGGCGTCGACAAGTATCCGTTCCGACGCCCCGGTGAGAAGCGCCTGATCGTGCGCGTGAAGGTCGAGCGGATCGGCGGCTACGGCCCCAAGATGCAACCCTGGGTGTAAGAGGCGTCGGTTTGGCCCCGTCGCCATAGCTCTCCGCGGCCTGGGCTACCCGGGCTCGCAGACCTCGTGGTGGTCGTGGCCGAAGATCTTGATCAGCCGCTCGCCGTGACTCGGGTGGATCGAGAGCTGGCTGGAGAGGAGGTGGGCGTCCGCCCCGGTGCGGAGGGCGAGCGCCGCGAGCTGGATCAGCTCGGCCGCCGCATAGGACACCATCTGGACGCCGAGGACCTTCTCCGTCGTCCCGTCGAAGACCAGCTTCAGGTACCCGGCGTCCTCGCCCGTCGCCCGGCCGTTCGACGTGCCCTTCATGTCGTGGCGGGCGACGTGGCACGTCACTCCACGGTCGAGCGCGTCGGCGTGGGTGAGGCCGACCCGCGCGACCTCGGGCGTGGTGAAGATCGTCTGTGGCACGACCGAGTAGTCGACTGTCTCGACGTCGCCCTGGAGCGCGTTGCGGGCCGCGACCTTCCCCTCGTACGCCGCCGTGGGCGTGAGCTGCTGGTTCCCCGCGGCGTCGCCCGCCGCGTAGATGTGTGGCCGCGAGGTCCTGAGGTGCGCGTCGACCTTCAGGCCCAGGCGCCCCAGCTCGAGCCCGAGCGCGTCCGTGCCCGCGCGCCGCGGGTTGTAGCGCCGGCCGACCGCCAGGCAGACCTGCGCCGCCGTCACCGCGGCGGGGCCGGCCTCCGTCACGAAGTGCGCCGTCACGCGGCCCGCCGCGCCCGACAGGCGCTCGACGCGCGCACCGAGACGGAACGTCACGCCGCGCGCCTCGAGGAGCGCCCGGACGTAGGCCGCCACATCGTGGTCGAGCGCAGGAAGGATCTCGGGCTCGCGCCCGAGCACGGTGACCCGCGCGCCGAGGTCGGCGAAGGCGCTCGCCATCTCGAGGGAGATCACGCCGGCGCCCACGAGGATCAGGTGCTCGGGGAACCGCTCGAGGAACAGGATCTGGTCGGAGGTGATCGCGAGCTCGCGCCCGGGGAGCGGCGGGACGACGGGCTCCGAGCCCGCGGCGATGACGATCCGGTCGGCCCGCACCCGGGCGTCGTCGGCCTGCACCGAATGGGCGTCCACGAAGCGCGCGTCGGCCAGGTACACCCTGGCGCCCTTCCGCTCGAAGGCCCCGGGCGCGGGCTGGAGCTCGCGCACGATCTCGTGCTGGCGGCGCACGACCGCGTCCCAGTCGAGGGTGACCTCCCCCGTGCGCGTGCCGAAGACGCCCGCGTTCCTGACCAGCCGATGAATCCGCCCGGACCTTACCAAGGTCTTCTTGGGGATTCACCCCCGGTTGATGCAGGCGCCTCCGAGCGGGCCCGAGTCCACGAGGGCGACCCGCGCCCCGAGCTCGAGCCCCTGCTTGAGGGCGTTGATGCCGGCCGCCCCGCCGCCGATGACGAGCAGATCGTAGCGGTCCATGGCCCCTCCCCGGACCCCAGCATAGGACACGCCGACCCTCGTCCGCGATGCGGCGCATGGCCGCATCGCGCCAGGACACCATCGCCGACATCCCGCTCACCGCGACGATCGCGGCGATGGACCAGGCCGGTGTGGCGGTCGGTTTGCTGGCCGCCTGGTGGGGCCCGCAGGGCTCGCTCATCGACAACGACGAAGTTGCGGGCTTCGTCCGTGAGTACCCCACCCGGTTCCGCGGGCTCGCCTCCGTGAATCTTGCGCGGCCGATGGACGCCGTCCGGGAGCTCCGTCGGTGCGTCCGCGGTCTCGGCTTCCGCGGCCTCCGCGTCGTGCCCTGGCTCTGGGGCCTGCCTCCCGACGACCGGCGCTACTATCCCCTCTACGCCGAGTGCATCGAGCTGGACGTGCCCTTCTGCCTCCAGGTCGGACACACCGGGCCCCTCATGTCTTCCGAACCGGGACGCCCGATCCCCTACCTGGAGCACGTCGCCCTCGAATTCCCCGAGCTGCGGATCGTTGCGGGCCACATCGGAGCGCCCTGGACGCAGGAGATCATCTCGCTGGCGACGAAGTTCCCGAACGTCTACATCGATACCTCCGCCTACAAGGCCAAGCGCTATCCGGCGGACTTCGCCGAGTTCATGCGGGGTCGTGGCGGCAAGAAGGTCATGTTCGGCACCAACTATCCGATGCTGACCGCCGCCGCCTGCCTCGAAGACCTGACCGCGCTCGGCCTGAGTCTGGAGGGCACCGCTCTCTTCCTGGAGGGGAACGCCTGTCGCGTGTTTCGGCTCGACGCCGCCTGACGATCGCACGCGCTTGAGGTAGGCGAGCGAGCGTGCCAAGATCCGAGGCGCGGGAGGTCGTCTGGTGAGCGGAGCGCGTGGCGCCGTCGCCGCCTGTGCCCTCGTCGTGCTGGCCGCCCTCGCTTTCCCAGAGCGGGGCGCGGCGCCCGCGGCTGCCCCGGGCGGCCTCACGCGCGTTGGCGACGAGCGCACCGTGGGCAAGAACCGGACCGGAGAGGAGTGCCGCCTCCGCCTCGTCGAGAGTGAGCCCGACCGGCGCGGCTTCCAGCGCTTCGGTCTCTACTGCGAGGGGTGGACCCAGCCGAGCGGCGAGATCCGCCGCTTCCGCGTCCCCCGTGCGTTCCAGGTCGAGAAGCTGCTGACCGACAGCGGATTCCTGAGGGCCATGGAGGCGCGGGTGGGCGGGTGCAGCGCGCTCGAGCCCACGACGCTGGCGAGCGGCGCGCCTGCGGTTCTCCGGGAGTGCCGGCGGATCCAGGGCGAGTGGCGCGTTCTCGTGCTGGGGGCCGTGATCGGCTCCTGGGCCTACGGCCTCGAGACGTTCCCCACCAATCTCCCGGTGCTCGAGCTGGCGCTGGAGGTGCTCGAGGGCAAGCGCGCGGCCGACCAGCCCGGCACCGCGCCGGTGTCAGCGGCCATCCGGCGTGCCGAGACCGTGGTGGGCGCCTCCGGCCGGCTTGTCGGCATCCAGGACGTCGGCGCCCACGCCACGCTCTACCGGCTCGGCCAGCTGCAGGACTGGGCGGCGCACTACCCCGAGTCGGAGGCGACCTTCCGCCGGGTTCTCGACATCGAGGAGCGCCTCCTCGACCGGGCCGCGCCGGCGTCGGGGATGACGCTGGCCTGGATCGCGCTCACCGTGAGTCACCAGGGGCGTTTCACCGAGGCGGACCAGATCTACGCGCGCGCCGAGCCCCTGGTCAAGGGGGCCCTCTCCGTGCACGATTATCCGCACTACCTCACGTTCCGCTCGCTCTCCGAGTGGCGCCGCGACAGGCCGGAGCAGGCCCTGCGGTACGCGGACGAGGCGGTGCGGGCGCGCGGGACTCGCGGGCGCGAGTCGGCCGGCATGGCCCACAGCCTTGTCGCCCTCGCGCGCGCGCAGACCGGGCTCAAGCGCCTCGACGAGGCGCAGCAGAGCGCGAGTCGCGCCGCCGCCATCCTGGACACGCCGGGCCCGCGACCGGAGTTCCGCCTCTGGTGGGCCGGGGAGACGTGGGAAGCGCTCGGCGAGATCCACCTCGAGCAGAAGCGCTATGCCGACGCGCGCGTGGCGTTCCAGCGGGCGCTCGACCGGCGCCGGCTGCTGCTCGGCGATTCGGTCCGCACGGCCGCTGTGCTCCGGGCGCTGGGGCGGCTGGCGCGGCTCGAGGGCGACCTGCCGCGAGCGCTCGCAGCTTTCCGTGAGACTGCGCGGATCCAGGCCACGGACCGTCCGACGCGCGAGCGGACGAGACCGGACAACATGGTCGGCTACCTCGACACCCTGTTCGCCGTCGCCCGGAGCTCGAGCGATCGGCGCGAGGCGCTTCTCGCCGAGGCCTTCGCCGCCGCGCAGATCCCGCGGGGCGGCGATACCGCGCGGGCCGTCACGCAGATGGCGGCGCGGCTCAGCGCCACCGATCCGGCGGTCCGCGCCGCGGCGCGCGAGTTCCAGGAGGCCGCAAGCGCGCGCGACCGGCTGCGCCGCGACCTGGCGGCCGAGACGACGCGTGAGCCCGACAAGCGCGAGCCGGGGCGCGAGGAGCGGCTCAAGAGCGATCTTCGGGAAGCCGAGGAGAAGATCGCTCTGCTCGAGGGCCGCCTGCAGGCCGAGCTGCCCCGCTACGCGCAGCTCACCGCGCCCCGCCCGCTCGCCGTGGGGGAGCTCACGACGCTCCTGCGACCGGGCGAGGCGCTCGTGGCCTTCCTGCCCACCGGCCAGGCCACCTATGTCTTCGCGGTGCGCGACGGACGCACCCATGCGCATCGTGCATCGGTCACGGCGGCGGAGCTCGATCGCCTCGTTCGCACGCTCCGGGCCAGCGTCGAGCCGGTCGGCCGAAGAATCGGGCCCTTCGACACGGCCGTCGCGCGCCGCCTCTACGACCTCCTGCTGGCACCGCTGGCCGATCGGCTCCGTGGCGTCACCCACCTGATCGCGGTGCCGGCGGGGCCACTCCTGAGCGTGCCGCTCGGCGTGCTCGTGACCGGGCCTACGGCCGGTCCCGCCGCCGGCGACTTCGATTACCGCCGGACGCCGTGGCTCGCGCGCGAGATGGCGATCAGCGTGGTCCCGGCCGTCGCGTCGCTCCGGTCACTGCGTCAGATGGCGGGACGCTCGGCCGCCCCGCGCCCCTTCATCGGCTTCGGCGACCCCGCGTTCGCCGGCGCGCCGGGCGACGCGCGCAGCGCCGTGGCGCTCGCGGAGCTCTGCCGCCAGGACGATCCGGTGGACGCCGATCTCCTGCGCGGGCTACCGCGGCTGGCCGAGACCGCCGGCGAGCTCGCCTCGATCGCGCGATCGCTCGGCGCCGAGCCGGGCAGCGTGCGCCTGGGCGCCGACGCCAGCGAGCGCACGGTGCGCGCGACCGATCTCGCGCGCTACCGCGTCGTGGCCTTCGCCACGCACGGTCTCCTGCCCGGCGAGCTCAGGTGCAAGTCGCAACCCGCCCTGGTGCTGACGCCGCCCGCGACCCCGAGCGCCCACGACGACGGGCTGCTGGACGCCGCGGAGGTGGCGCAGCTCAAGCTCGACGCCGACTGGGTGGTCCTCTCCGCGTGCAACACGGCCGGGCCCGAGGGCAAGCTCGGCGGCGAGAGTCTCTCGGGCCTGGCCCGCGCGTTCTTCTACGCGGGGGCCCGGGCGCTCCTGGTCTCGCACTGGGCGGTGGAGTCGCAGGCCACCGTCGCCCTCACGACGACCACCTTCGCGGCCCAGGCGAAGGACGCGGCGCTCGGCCGCGCCGAGGCGCTGCGCCGCGCCCAGCTCGCCCTGGGCGGTGACCGGGACACGTCGCATCCGTTCTACTGGGCGCCCTTCGTCCTCGTGGGCGACGGCGGAGTGCTCGCCCCCTGACCCTCGCCGCGATCAGTCGCCGCTGACGAGACTCGAGGCGATCCGGGCGGCGCCGAGCAGCGCGGCACGGGGCTCGAGGACGATGTGGACCGGAATCGAGACCAGTAGCGAGGCGAAGCGCCCCTTGTCGCAGAAGGCGGCGACGAAGGTCCCGTCCTCGAGCTTCGCGCGGATCCGCGGCGCGATTCCTCCCCCGACGAAGACGCCGCCCAGCGCCAGCGCCCTGAGCGCGAGGTTGCCCGCTTCCGCGCCCAGGTTCGCGACGAAGAGATCGAGCGCCCGGGCGCAGACCGGGTCCTTGCCCGCGAGCGCGGCCTCGGTGACGACCGCGCCCGCGTCCTCACGCGCGAGCCGCGCGGCGAGCCACTCCGGCTCGGGCACGCCACCCCGCGCGCGCAAGAACCGGTAGACGGCGACGAGCCCCGGTCCGGAAACGACGCGCTCCCAGCTCACGTGCCCGTGCTCGCGGCGGAGAGCGGCGAGCAGCTCGCTCTCGAGGTCGCTCCGGGGCGCGTAGTCGGCGTGGCCGCCCTCGGAGCCGACGACGACGTGCCGGGCGCCGGCCCGGATCAGCAGCGCCTCGCCGAGCCCCGTGCCGGGCGCGATCAGCGCCATGTTCCCCGCGCGGGGCGTGCCTTCCTGGAGCGTCGCGAGCGCGGTGCGCGGCAACCCCAGCACGCCGTGGGCCGCGGCGGCGAGATCATTCAGGAGCCGCACCTTCCTGGCCGGGATGGCGGCGGCGAGTACGCGCTCGTCGAGCTCCCAGGGAAGATTCGTCGCGCGGCAGCGCCCGTCCACGACCGGCCCCGCCGCGCCGAAGCACGCCGCCTCGATGGCGACCCGCGGGCCGCCCGCGAGGAACCGCGCGATCGCCGCCTCGAGCGCCGGGAAATCCCGGCTCGGCAGCTCGACCTCGCGCACGGGGGCGAGGTCCGCGCCGTGCGGCTCGAAGAGCGCGAGCGCCGTCTTGGTCCCACCGACGTCGCCCGCCAGCAGCACGCTCGCTACTTCGTCGCGCCGGCGTAGATGTCCATGACCGTCTTCAAGAACCGGAGCGCCTCCGGCTTCTTCCGCTGGAACGAGTTGCGCCCGATGATCGAGCCGAACCCGCCGCCGTCGCGGATCGCGCGTACCTGCTCGAACACGGCCTCGTCGCGGTCGGCCGCGCCGCCCGAGAAGATCACGATTCGGCGTCCGTCGAACGCGGACTGGACGACGTGGCGCACGCGCTCGGCGAGCGTCCCGATCGGCACGCTCTCCTTCTCGTAGACCTTCCGGGCGGCGGCCTGCTCCAGGTGCGCGGACGGGAGCTTCACCTTGATGACGTGGGCGCCGAGCTGCGCAGCGATGTGCGCGGCGTACCCGGTGACGTCGATCGCGGTCTCGCCCTCCTTGGAGAGCCCCGAGCCGCGCGGGTAGGACCAGACGACCACGGCGAGCCCGTGCGCCTTCGCCTCCTCCGCCAGCTCGCGGAGCTGGCCGTACATCGCCAGCCGGTGCTCCGAGCCCGGGTAGATCGTGAAGCCGATCGCGACGCAGCCCAGACGCACGGCGTCGCGGACGCTGCCGGTGAGCGCCTGCGCGGGGTCGCGTTCCTCCAGCAGCACGTCGTGGTTGTTGAGCTTGAGGATCAGCGGGAGCTGCCCGGCGAATTCGCGCGCGCCGGCCTCGAGGAAACCGAGCGGCGCCGCGTACGCGTTGCAGCCCGCCTCGATCGCGAGCTGGAAGTGGTAGCGCGGGTCGTAGCCCGGCGGGTTCATCGCGAACGAGCGTCCCGGCCCGTGCTCGAACCCCTGGTCCACGGGCAGGATCACGAGCTTGCCGGTGCCCGCGAGCGTGCCGTGCTCGAGCAGGCGGGCGAGGTTGGTGAGCGTGCCCGGGCTGTCGCTCCCGTACCAGCTCAGGATCTCCTTGGTCCGGTCCGTCATCATCACGGCCTCCCTGCGATGAAGTCCTCGACCAGCGCGGCCTCGTGCTGGAGCCGGAGGTTGTCCATGGCGTCGACCCTACCACGGGTCGGGCGGCGCGCGACGGCCGACCTCGGGGCTACCGGGTCCGCGTCTCGAGCAGCGACTCGAAGAACCCGCGGAGCGGCGGCAGGTTCGAAAAGAGCGCGTGAAACGCCTCGCGGTCCATCGCGAGCACGTCCACGCCCGTCACGGTACGGACCATGGCCGAGCGCGGCTGATCGCTGATCAGCGCGATCTCGCCGAAGACCTCGCCCGCGCCGAGGCGCCGGAGCGGGACCTCGCCCTGGCCCGGCACGTGCTTCTGGACCTCGACCTCGCCGTCCACGATCACGTAGAGCCGGTCGCCGCGGTCACCCTCGCGGAAGATCACCTCGTTCGGCTCGAAGTGCTCGCGCCGGATGCCCGCGGGCTTCTCGGTCTTGAGCTGGACGATGTCGGGCGGCAGGATCAGGTCGAGCGTCCAGTCGGTCGCGACGCGGAGCTTCCGGTCGAGCCCCGGCAGCTTCATGAGATAGACCGTCCGCCAGAGCCACCAGGCGAGGAACCCCGAGAGCTTGATGCCCCCGATCTGGGCGACGGCCGAGCGGTGGCCGAGCGCGCCCATCTTGCCGAGCGCAGTGAACGCGAACGTCCGCCGCGGCGCGCGCCTGAGCGTCGCGGCGATGTTCTCGGCGACGCAGCGCGCCTGCCGCGTCGCGTGCTGCGCCGTCGGCGGGCACGGCTCGCCGGTCGCGCCGTCGAGCGCCCACGCGCAGTCCCCGACCGCCCAGACACCCGGGTGGTCGGGGACCTCGAGGTGGCCGTTCACGACGAGACGGCCCCGCTCCATCTCGAGCGGCAGCGCCGCCACGAGCGGATTCGGCGCGGACGGGACCGTGCTGACCAGCGTGCGCGTCGCGATGCGCCCGCCGCCGTCCAGCAGCGCCGCATCCGCGGTCGCGCCGGCCAGGCGCGTCTCCAGACGGATCTCGACGCCGCGCCGCGCCAGGAGCCGCTGGGCGAACTCGGCGAGGGACCGCGGCAGCTCCGGGAGGATGAGCCCGCCCGCGTGCAGGAGGACGACGCGGATCTCCGCGGGCCGGAGGTTACGGAAGCTCCGGGCGCCGGCCCGGACGAAGTCGTTCAGCTCGGCGACCGCCTCCACGCCCGAGAACCCGCCGCCCGCGACCACGAACGTGAGCAGGGTGCGCCGCACCGCGGGGTCCGGCTCGATGTCGGCCTCCTCAAGCGTGTGAATGATGCGGTTGCGCAGGGCCAGCGCGTCGCCGAGGTACTTGAACGGCAGCGCGTGCTCGACCAGGCCGGGGTGGCCGGCGAAGCTCGTCACGTTGCCGAGCGCGAGCACGAGGTGGTCGTATTCGAGGTGGCACTGGCGCGAGCCGAAGCCCGCCGCGGCCCAGACGCGCCGCCGCGCCAGGTCGATCTTCTCCACCTCGCGCGTGTAGAGGTTCGTGCCGGGGCACAGCCGCCGGATCGGCGTGATCGTGTCGAGGAGACCGATGCTGCCGGAGATGACCTCCGGGAGCATCGGCTGGAACACCAGGTAGTTCTCGCGACTCACCAGGCCCAGCTCGACCTCGCCCCGGCGCAGCTCGCGCCGCAGGCGCTTCTCGAGGGCGATCGCCGTGTAGACGCCGCCAAAGCCCCCGCCGAGGATCAGGATGCGCGTCGGCCGTCCGGCTGGAACGTCCACGGGTCCTCTCAGGCGAGCGCGTGCCAGGCGCGCAGCGTCTCGGCGACGGACCAGGCCTGCGCGATGCAGCCGCGCGGCGCGAACGGCGGGTCGCCGTCGAAGATCTCGGCGATCGAGCCGACGCCATGATCGCCCACGTGGTGGGCGAGCGGCGCGAGGAAGGCGCGCGCGGCCTCGGTATCGCCGTGCACCCGGAAATGGGCGAGCGCGAAGGGCCCGAGGAGCCACGCCCACACCGTTCCCTGGTGATAGGCGCCATCGCGCGCGACCGGGCCGCCGCCGTAGCGCCCCTGGTACTGCGGGTGTCCCGGCGCGAGGCTCCGGAGCCCGTACGAGGTGAGCAGGTGGCGGGCGCACGCGTCCACCACGCGCGCCTGGCGCTCGGGCGGAAGCGGACTCTCGGGCAACGCCACGGCGAAGAGCTGGTTCGGTCGAAGCGCGTCGTCGTGGCCTTCGGGCCCATCGAGCACGTCGTAGCAGTATCCGGCCCCCGCGTTCCAGAACCGGTCGAACCCGGTGCGCACCCGCTCCGCCTGCTCGTCCCATGGCGCCGCGGGCTGGTGGAGCCGCCGCGCGAAGCCGGCCATCGCGCGGAGGGCGTTGTACCAGAGCGCGTTGATCTCGACCGCCTTGCCCGTCCGCGGCGTCACGACCCAGTCGCCGACCTTCGCGTCCATCCACGTGAGCTGCACGCCGGGCTCGCCGGAAGCGAGCAGGCCGTCGGCCGGGTCCACGTGGATGCCGTGGCGTGTGCCCTCGTGGTGCCAGCGGACGATCTCCTCCAGGACCAGCCAGAGCTCCTTCAGCGCGCCGTCGTCGGTCGTGGCCGCGTGATAGGCGCGGACCGCCTCGACGTACCAGAGCGTCGCGTCGACGGTGTTGTACTCGGGCGGCTCGCCGGCGTCCGGGAAGCGGTTCGGGAGCATCCCCCGATCCACGAAGCGCGCGAAGGTGGTGAGGATGCGGCGCGCGATGTCGGGGCGGCCGGTCGCGAGGGTGAGCCCGGGCAACGCGATCATGGTGTCGCGGCCCCAGTCGCCGAACCAGTGGTAGCCCGCGATCACCGTCATGCCGTCCGGGTCCGCGGCCGCCGGCCGTCGGCTTCTCGTCTCGCTCGCCTTGTCCGTCGAACGGCCCGCGGCTCGCACCACCACGAATTGGTCCGCGGCGAGCACCAGGTGGCGGATCCAGTCAGGCGCCCGGCGCGCCGCCGGCTGCGCGCGCCGCCAAGCCGCGAGCACGTCGGCCTCGTGCCGCGCGCGCCGGCGCCAGGCCGCCTCGCCGTCCAGTCCCGGGTCGGGCTCGGCGGAGAGCACGAGCGTCAGCGTCCCGCCGGGCCGGAGCGTCGCACGGAACGTTCCCGCGTGCAGGTGATCCTCCTCGGCGTCGAGCCCCCGCGCGCGCTCGGCCGTGCGGTCGAACGCGCGGTACCAGCTGTGCGCGATCCGCGCCTCGGCGCCCTCGGCCAGCAGCAGGAGGGGGCGCGCGCCCGCGAAGGCGACGACCCGGAGGCCCTGCGGCACGGGGGCAATGTCCATCCGCCAGCCGGCGCCGTGCGTGCTCCCGTGGTAGTCCCGGTAGTCCACCAGCACCTTGAGCTGGAGTGCCAGGGGCCCCCGTGCGCGGAGCGCCCGGTAGCGCACGTAGGTCGTGTTGGCGCCCGGCTCCATCCAGACGCGCTTCTCGACGAGGGCGTCGGCCGCGGCGTAGGTCCACACGGGGGTCGTGCCGTCCAGCGTGAACCGCTCGAGCGCGCGGAAGCCCTGCGGCTCCACGACGCCGCCCGCCCACCGGTGGGTCGAGAGCGGCAAGGCGAGCCCGTCGTACTCCACGGTCTCGTCCACGGTCGCCACGAGCAACGTCCGACCGAGCGGCGGCGCGAGCGCCGCGACGAGCAGGCCGTGGTAACGGCGCGTCAGCGTGCCCGCGAGGGTGCCCGACGCGAAGCCGCCGAGGCCGTTCGCGCAGAGCCACTCGCGACGCTCGGCGGCGCCGAGATCGCCCATGATCTCGCGGCCCCAGTCGATCACGCGAGCCGTGCCCTGAGGTGCTCCGCGACCCGGAGGGCGTTGGCCACGATCGTGAGCGCGGGATTCACCGCGGCGCTCGACGGGAAGAAGCTCCCGTCCACGACGTACAGGTTGTCCACCTCGTGCGCCCGGCAGTTCACGTCCAGCGCGGAGGTCTTCGGGTCGCGGCCGAAGCGGATCGTCCCGTTCTGGTGCGCGACGCCGGCCAGCGGGATGCGCTGCCCGAGGTAGAGGCTGCGGGCGAACAGGCCCTCGTGGCACGCGTGGCCGTGCACCCGGCAGCGCGTCTGCGCCGCCATCAGCTCCTTGAGCTTGGCGACCAGGCGCCGGTGGCCCTCCTCGTTGTTCGGGCGATAGGCGAGCACGATGTTCCCCTGCCGGTCCAGCGTGACGCGGCTGTCCGGATCGGGCAAGTCCTCCGAGGTGAGCCAGAAGTCGAGCGAGTGCCGCGCCATAAGGTCGAGCGTGAAGCCCGGGGCGAGCGCCGGCGCGCCGGCCCGGAGCGTATCCGCGTCGAGCTTGCCGACGAACGAGATGTGGCCCATCGGCCACTCCCAGTCCTCCGCGCCGAAGTAGAAGTCGTTGAGCGCGAGCGTCTTCTGGAAGACCGTGGGGTTCGGGCACCTCGAGACGGCCATCAGCACCGAGTTGACGTGGCCCATGTAGTGGCGGCCGACGACGTCGGAGCCGTTGGCGAGGCCGCGCGGGTGCCGATCGCTCGCCGAGCGCAGGAGCAGCGCCGCGGAATTGATGGCGCCGCACGCGACCACGACGACGTCGGCCGCGTACGTCTCGGCGGCGGCCCCGCGCTCGACGACGAGGCGGGTCACCTCGCGGCCCGACGCACTCGTCTCGAGCCGCGTGACGCGGGCGCCGGTCCGCAGCGTCACGTTCGGGTGCGCGAGCGCGGGGTCCACGCAGACCACCTGCGCGTCGGCCTTCGCCCCGACCAGGCACGGATGGCCGTCGCAGGTCTCGCACCGGATGCAGCGGCTCGTGCGCGGGCTCCGCTCGTCCAGCATCACGCCGAGCGGGACGTGAAACGGCCGGTGGCCGAGCCGCGCCCAGTCGTCGCTGAGCTGCTGGATGCGCGGCTCGTGGCTGACCGGGGGATGCGGATACGGGGCGCCAGCGGGCGGGTCCGTCGGATCCATGCCCCGCTCACCGTGCACGTGGTAGAGCTGCTCGGCCCGCGTGTAGTACGGCTCCAGGTCCTCGTACGCGATCGGCCAGGCCGGCGAGACGCCGCCGTGGTGCTTGAGCTCGCCGAAGTCCTCGCGGCGCAGTCGGAAGAGGGCGGCGCCGTAGAACTTGGTGTTGCCGCCGACCCAGTAGTTGGTGTGCGGGTGCAGCGGTGCGCCATCCCGGTCGCGCCAGATCTCCTTGGTCGCGTACTTGCCCTCGAGGTTGACGGCCCGGGTGCTCCAGTTGTCCTTCTCGCGCGGGACGTACTCGCCGCGCTCGATGAGGAGAATACGCTTGCCGGTCCCGGCCAGCGCCCACGCGAGCGTGCCGCCGCCCGCGCCGGTGCCGATGATCGCGACGTCGTAGCGCTCCACCATGCCGCCTAGCCTCCGTGAGCGAACTCGGGATAGAGCGTCATCCCGCCGTCCACGTAGATCGTTTGTCCGTGGATGTAGTCGGCGTCGTCCGAGGCGAGGAACGCCACGACCTTCCCGATGTCCTCCGGGAGCCCGATGCGTCCGGAGGGGATGAGCCGCAGCAGGGCGGCGAGCGCTTCGGGCGTCTGCCAGGCCTCGCGGTTGATCGGCGTCATGATCGCTCCCGGCGCGACCGAGTTGACCCGGATCCGGTGGGGCGCGAGCTCCTGCGCGAGCGACTTCATGAACATGCCGACGCCGCCCTTGGACGCGGCGTAGTTGACGTGGCCCGCCCAGGGGATGACCTCGTGGACCGACGACACGCAGATGATCTTTCCGGCGGCCCTCGAGACTTCGGGGCGGATGCCCCGGCGGATCATCGCGCGCGCCGCCGCGCGGGCGCAGAGGAACATGCCGGTGAGGTTCACGCCGAGCACGGTGTTCCACTGCTCGAGGGTCATCTCGGGGAACGCGGCGTCGCGCTGGAGCCCCGCGTTGTTCACGAGGATGTCGATCCCGCCCCAGGCCGCCTCCGTCTCGGCGAACATCGCTTCCACCTCGGCCTCGCGCGAGACGTCGGCGCGGATCGCCAGGGCGTCGACACCGTTGGCCATGATGTCGTCCGCGACCCGCGCGGCGTCCTCGGGCCTGGACACGTAGTTGACGACGACCGCGGCGCCGGCGGCGCCGAGGGCACGGGCGATGCCCGCGCCGATGCCCGAGTTCGCGCCCGTCACGAGCGCCTTCTGTCCTCTGAGCGGCTGGTGGTCCATCGGCTCACTCCTCGGAGGTTTTCCGGCACCCTTGGGACACCGGAGCCGTCACGGCCGGTTCGGTCGGGGCGGCCGCGGTCATGAATCGGGTCAGGCGCTCCCGCAGCGCCATGCGCGCACGGTGCAGGCGCGACTTCACCGACGCGACCGATTCGCCGAGAATCCCCGCGACACGTAACTCTCGGCCGCCGCCATCTCGAGTCCGACGACGAAGTACGAGGACGGCAGTGACGACTCGAGCACGTAGTGGTCGACCATGGCGTTGCGGCCATTCATTGTACGCCGCCGCGCCAGCAGCCTCGGAGCTCCATGCGGGAGGTCTTAGATGCGAGCGCCCGCGCCGGGGATTCGGCGGAATCCGACGACGCGCCGCCCCCATCGCAAGAACAGGAGGAATGTCGATATGCTCAGTCTCCTGGTCTCGCTGGCGCTGATCGTGGCCCTCGTCGCGGGCCCACTCGTCTGGCGGCTGCGCGCCGACCGTCGCCATTCGCAGGCGGAGCTACTCGGCGCCGTCGTGCGTAGCGCGGTCAACCGCCGGCTGCGCGGCGAGTCGCTGCTCTCGGTCGAGGTGCACGCGCGCACGCTCCTGCGTCCCGGGCGCGTGGTGCTGTCCACACCGCACGGGTACGAATGGCTCGCCGAGGAGGCATGGCCGGGCGTCGTGACGCTGGTGCCCGTCAATTACGAGATCGTCGTGCGGCCGGGGCAGGCGCCCGAGGACCTGGCGCGGGCCGCCTGAGCGCGCCCGCGCTCAGGTCTCCCTGAGCGTCGAGCGGAGGAACTCGCGATATGACGTCCGAGCCGTCGGGCGGCCTGGCTCCCATGCCCGTCCGACACGCGGAAACGCCTCCCGGGTTCGTCGTGTTTCACGGGGGTGATGCGAGCTCCGGCCAGCCTCCACTGGCCCGAGTACCTGATCGAGGCGGCGGGCCTCGGCCTGTTATTGCGACGCGGAGGGCGGTGCGTGGCTGCTCCGGGCCGCCGGCACGGCGTTCGTCTCTCCGGACGTGGTCTCGCTGCCCGACGCGAACGGCGCGCTCCTGGTCCGCGATCCGGACGGCCACGCGGTCCTGTTCTGCTCACGCTGACCGCGCACGAAAGAGCCTGGCGGGCGCGCGGCGTCTGGCGTAGAGTCTCGCCATGTCGACCATCGACGAGTACGCCAAGCAGCCGCTCACCGACCGTCTGAAACGCCTGGAGCGCACCGCCGACGAGCTCGCCGGCGCGATCGCGGGCCGGAGCGACACCGTCCTCTCCCGCCGTCCCGACGAGAAGAATTGGGCGGCCAAGGAGGTCGTCTGCCACCTCCGCGACACCGAGGAGGGATTCATGGCCCGCTTCGAGGCGATCCATGCCATGGACGAGCCGAAGTTCCTCGGCGTCGCCCCCGACCGCTGGGCGGAGGAGCGCCAGTACCTCAGGAACGACGCCGACGCCGCGCTCGCCGCCTTCCGCCGGCGCCGGGCGGAGACGCTCGTGTACCTGCGCACGCTCGCACCCGAGCAGCTCAAGCGCGGCGGCATCCACGCCACGCGCGGGCGCATGACGATCGACGACTTCGTCGGCATGATGGCGTGGCACGACGACAACC
>Ga0156194_1294_pt1 | contig 18500 bp, 17 predicted proteins | sample RifCSPlowO2_12_FD_107847 | JGI IMG/M metagenome (GOLD analysis project Ga0156194, IMG submission 107847) | Candidatus Rokubacteria bacterium RIFCSPLOWO2_12_FULL_71_22 | reverse complement strand
GCGGACCAGCCACAGCGTCATCGGGATCGTCCAGACGCAGACCACGATGGCGAGCGTGCGAAAGGCCCAGCGCCAGCCGACCCAGTCCACGAGCGCCTGGGTGGCGGGCACGACCAGGAAGATCCCGACGCCGACGCCGGCCGAGGTGAGGCCGAGGACCGCGCCGATACGCTCGGGGAACCAGCGCTGGACGAGCACGACCGCGGGCACCCAGCCCGCGCACGCCACGCCGACGGCCGAGACGACGCCGAACGCGGCGTAGAGCTGCCACGGCCGCCCCACGGCGCCGTCGAGGGCGAGGCCGAGGGCGAGGATGGCCCCGCCGGCGACGAACAGGCGGCGCGGGCCGATCCGGTCGGCGAGCCAGCCGAGCACGGGCGCCATCAGGCCGTGGACGAGCACCAGCACCGAGAAGGCGCCGGCCAGGAGCGTGCGGCTCCAGCCGAACTCGCGCAGCAGCGCGACGAGGAAGACGCTGTACGAGTACCAGACGCCGTAGGACAGGCCGAGCGTGACGAACGTGACGGCCACCGAGCGCCGGCCGGCCCCGGCCAACGCGCTCAGCGCCGCCGGGAGAGCGTCTCGCGGACCGAGCCCACGACGCCCTTTGGAAAGAAGAAGACGACGAGGATGAACAGGATGCCGAAGTAGAGCGGCCAGCGCTCGGTGAGGCGCAGCGCGAGCGCCGAGCCCGGCAGGAGCGCCGCGCCGAGGCCGCGCAGGTTCGGCAGGAAGGCCTGCGCCGTGAGCAGGAACGCCGCGCCGATGATCCCACCCCACAGCGTCCCGATGCCGCCGATGATCACCATCAGCAGGATGTCGAGCATGATGTGGATGCCGAGCGTCGACTCCGGGTTCACGTAGCCGACCCAGACCGCGTAGCACGCGCCGAGCACGGTCGCCACGACGCTCGCGAAGCACGAGGCGACGGACTGGTAGACGAACGTCCGGTAGCCGAGCGCCTCCGCGCGCAGCTCGTTGTCGCGGATCGCCTGCAGCACCCGCCCGAGCGGGGAGCCGACGAACCGGCTCATCGCGCCGAACAGGATCACGACGACGGCGAGGATGACGTAGTAGGCGCCGCGCCGGTCCGCGAGAAGACCCGGGAACCGCGGGGAGAGCCCGTCCTCGCCGCCGGTGAGCGGGCCGAGCTGCACGGCGAGGATCAGCGCGAACTCCGCGAAGGCGAGCGTGATCATCGCGAAGAAGATCGCCTTCACCCGGAGCGAGAAGGCGCCGATCGTCACCGAGACCAGCGCGGAGGCGCCGACAGCCGCGGCGAGGCCGAGCCCGAGGTCACTCCAGGTCGGCCCACCCCCGCGCGTGACCGCGAGCGCCACGCCGTAGGCGCCGAAGCCGAAGAACATCGCGTGGCCGAAGGACACGATGCCCGTGTAGCCGATCAAGATGTCGTAGCTCGCGACGAGCGCGGCGAAGACGGCGATCTTGAGCGCGAGGTCCAGCAGCTGGAACGACGGCACGACCGGCACGAGCACGAGCGCCGCCAGGAGTCCGAGGCGCAGCCAGAGGGTCGGGCGCCGCCAGCGCCGCGCGCGCTCCGCCCGCCGCGCCGCCTCGACGGGAGTGGTCATTTCCCCGATCCGAAGAGGCCGGCCGGCCGGAGGAGCAGGATCACGACCATGAGCGCCATGGTGACGCCGATCGCGGCCTTCGGGAGGAGGAAGGCGACGTAGTTGTACGAGAGTCCGACGATGAGGCTGCCGAGCAGCGATCCGCTCACGCTGCCGAGTCCCCCGATGATCACCACGATGAAGGCGAAGATGAGCTGCTCGCCGCCCATGCCGGGACGCACTGACTGGGAGAACATCGCCCACATGAGTCCGCCGACGCCCGCCAGCGCCGAGCCGGCGGCGAACACGCCGGTGAAGTAGCGGTGGATGTCGTGGCCGAGCACCTGGATCATCTCGCCGTTCTCGACGCCCGCGCGCACGATGAGGCCGACGCGCGTCCGCCGGAGCACGAGCGCGATCGCCGCGTACACCGCGAGCCCGAGCACGATCGCCACCACGGGGAAGCGGAGCACGATCACGTCCGCGAGGTCCCAGGAGCCCTGGAACGTGAAGGGCACGGGCATGACCTGGTCGTTCGGGCCCCAGCCGATGCGAATCAGCTCCTCGAGCACGATCGTCGCGCCGAGCGTGATGAGGATCTGGAACATGTGCCGGCCGTACACGGGCCGCACGATCACGCGCTCGACCACGACGCCGAGGACGAGGCCGACGGCCGCCGCCGCGGCGACGGCCGCGAGCAGCAGGAGCGCGTTGAGCCCGACCGACGGCGCCTCCGCCCAGCCGAGCTCCTGGTTCAGGAGCACGAGCACCGTGAAGCCCGCGTAGGCGCCCCAAGAGAAGAGGGCGCCGTGCGCGAAGTTGAGCACGTCCATCAGGCCGAAGATCAGGGTGAGGCCCGCGGCGACGAGGAAGATCAGCATGCCCATCGCGAGCCCCGCGATCGTGAGCGTCAGGTACACGCGTGGCTCGATCGCCGCGAGCGGCAGGAGGGCGAGGCCCACGACGAGCGCTCCGGGCGCCGCGCGTCTCATACGCCCAGGTAGCGCTTCTTCAGCGCGTCGTCGGCGACGAGCGCCGCCATCGGCCCGTGGTGGACGGTGCGGCCGTCGTCGATCAGGTAGAACTCGTCGGCCAGCGCCTGCGCCATCGCGAAGTTCTGCTCCACCAGCAGGATCGTCGCGTGCGCCTTCATCGCGCGGAGCGCCTCGACGAGGTGCTCGACCACGATCGGGGCGAGCCCCTTCGAGGGCTCGTCGACGAGCAGGAGCCGGTTCGGGTTCACCAGGGCGCGCGCGATCGAGAGCATCTGCTTCTGCCCGCCCGACAGGGCCCCCGCCCGGGCGTCCCGGAAGCGGGCGAGGTCGGGGAACAGCTCGAACACCCGCGCGAGGCGCGCGCGGGCCTCCGCGTCGTCCCCGAGGCGCGCGACCCTCAAGTTCTCGTCCACGGTGAGCGTCGCGAAGATGCCCTGCCCTTCGGGCACGAACCCGACGCCGCGCCGGACGATCTCGTACGGGCGCAGGCCGTGGATCGGGTGCCCCTCGAGCCGGATGCTCCCGTGAGCCGGGTGGAGCAGGCCGACGATCGTCCGCATGGTCGTGGTCTTGCCGGCGCCGTTGCGGCCGAGCAGCACCGTCACGGCGTCCCGGCGCACCGCGAGCGTGACGCCCTGGAGGATGTGGTGCTGGCCGATGTAGGCGTGGACGTCCTCCAGCTCGAGCAGCGTCTCAGCCACGGGCGGCCCCGCCGCCGAAGTACGCGGCCTGCACCGCCGGGTCGCGACTGATCGCGTCCGGCGGCCCGTCGGCGAGCAGCCGGCCGTCCGTGAGGACCGCGATCGAATCCGAGAGCGCCAGGACCATGTCGATCTTGTGCTCGACGAGCAGGATCGTGCGGTCACGCGCGGCCTTGATCCCCTCGATCAGGGCGATGATCGCCGGGACCTCCTCCAGCGACATGCCGGCCGTCGGCTCGTCGAGCAGCAGCACCTCCGGCTCGAGCGCCAGCAGGATGCCGACCTCGAGCTTGCGCTTCTCGCCGTGCGCGAGCGCGCTCGCGAGGGCGTCCCACTTCGACTCGAGTCGCACCGACTCGAGGATCGCGTAGGCGCGGTCCTCGAGGTCGACGAACCGGCGGGCGTCGCGCCAGGCGCGGACGCCGGGCAGGCGCCGCGCCTGGACCGCGATGCGGACGTTCTCGAGGACCGTGAGCGTCGGGAAGACGTTCGTGAGCTGGAACGAGCGGCCGAGGCCGCGGTGCGCCCGCGCCGCCGCGCCGAGCCGCGTGATGTCCTCGCCCTTGAACCAGACACGGCCCTCGGTCGGGCGGTACTGGCCCGAGAGCAGGTTGAACAGCGTCGTCTTGCCCGCGCCGTTCGGCCCGATGATGGACTTGAGCGTGCACGGCGCGATGTCGAGCGACACGCGGTCCACCGCCGCGTGCCCGCCGAACCGGATCGTCAGGTCGCGGGTCGAGATGATCGGCGCGGTCACGCGCCCCCCGGCCGCCGGCCCCCTAGCGCTTGTTCTGGATGGGCGGCGCCGTCTCCGCCGGGGAGAGCTCGCGCGTGAGCACGGGCACGAGCCACGCCACGTCGGGCTTCGCCGTCATCTTGAAGGCGTACATCGCCTGGAGCGCCTGGTGGTCCTCCTTGCGGAAGATCATCTTGCCCTTGGGCGTCTCGAACTCCATGCCCGCCATCGCCGCGATGAGCTTCTCGGTGTCGGTCGACTTCGCCTTCTGGACGCCCGTGACGACGGCCATCGCCGCCGCGAACCCGCCGGCCGTGAAGAAGTCCGGCGGCGAGCCGAAGCGCTTCTGGTGCTCGCGGACGAGCCAGTCGTTCACCGGGTTCTTCGGGATCTCGTAGTAGTAGTAGAGGCCGCCGACCATGCCCTCGAGCCCCAGGGCCTTCATCGCCTTGAGGACGTCGAGCACGTTGCCGCCGCCGGTCAGCGTGATGCCGTACTTGTCGAGGCGGCTGGCGACGAGCTGTGGGAACGGCCCGCCCTTGCCGGCCCAGATCACGAAGACGTACTTGTCGCCGGGCTTGTCCTTGAGGGCCCCGATGATCCGCTGGATCGGCGCCGTGAAGTCCGTCGCCTGGACGGGCGCGTACTCCTCGTGGACCACCTTCACGCCTGCCTTCTCGACGGCGGCCTTGTAAGCGGCGACCCCGTCGCGCCCGAAGGCGTAGTCCTGCGCGATCGTCGCGATCTGCGCGCCGGGCTTGGCGACCGCGAGCGCGTTGGCGATCGCGTCCTGGCCCGAGTTGCGCCCGGTGCGGAAGATGTAGCGGTTCCAGTTGGCGCCGGTGATCGAGTCGGCCACCGCCGGCTCGACGATCAGGAGCTTCTTGAACTCCTGCGCCACCGGCAGGATCGCGAGCGCGGCGGCGCTCGAGGTGGTCCCGACGACGAGGTCCACCTTGTCGTCGGCGTAGAGCTTGGTGATGAGGCGCTTGGAGACGTCCGGCTTGAGCTGGTCGTCCTCGATGAGGACCTCGACCTTGCGGCCGAGGAGCTCGTTCTTGCCGCCCGTCCCGTACTCGAGCCCGAGCTTGAAGCCCGTGATCATCTGCTTGGCGTACACCTCGAACGGGCCCGTCACGCCCTGCAGCACGCCGATCTTGATCGGCCCCTGCGCGGACGTGGCACCCGGCGCGAGCAGGGCGAGGGTGAGCACCGTGGAGAGGATCAGAGCCGTCCGTCGTTGCATCATCGGCTTCCCCCTTTGGTCGATCGTGCGAGCGCCCCGCACCCTAGCAGGGATAGCGCACCGCGTCAAGCCCCGCGCGCCGGTCACCGCTCGAGGCTGAACTTCACCGGGCCCGTGGCCGTCGGGGCGCCGACGGCGGCGCCGGCCGCCGAGCGGAGCTGCCGGCGCAGGCCGACCTCGACGTCGGTCCGCCAGTATGACGCCGGACGGACCACCGTCGCCGACTCCTCCCACAGCTCCTGGTCGCCCGGCCGCGGCACGATCAGCACGCGTCGGTACGCGACACCGCCGGGCGCGGGGGTGAACACCTCCAGCAGGCGCACGTTCTCGCCGCGCAGGTTCGAGTACTCGACCGCGCGCGCCGCCGCGTCGGGAAGCCGCCCGGCGTCGGCGTAGTCGCCGGCCATGAAGCGCGCGCGCGCCGTGCCGAACGCCGCCGTCTCGCCCAGCGTCCTGACGGCGCCGGCCGGCCAGCCGCCGACCAGCTCCGCGAGCGTGCGGCCCGTCCGGCGGGCCGTCTCCGCCTCGAGCCGCCGGGCGATCTCGCCCGGCGCGGCGCGCCCCGGCAGGGCGAACAGCTCGACGGCCACCGACCCGTCGGTGCGCTGCCGGTACAGACGGTAGGTGCCGTCCGCGGGCACGTCCACGAAGCCGTCGAGCCGCGCGTCGCCGTCGGCGTCGAGCAGGCCGATCTGCGACGCCGCCCCCGGCCACGCGGCGAACTGCGCGGCCAGCATCCGTGCGATCTCGTCGCCGGACTGCCCCCGCAGCGGGGTGAGCGGGATCACGCCGGGCTGGCCCTCGCGGGCGCCGAGCTCCCGCTGTCGCGTGCGCACCGCGGTGTCGAGCGCCGCGCGCGCGTCCTCGCAGCGGACGCGGTCGGCGTCGTTCCCGGCTCCGGCGGCCGGGGCCGGTGGCGGGGGAACCGGCGCGGGGGCGGGCGTGGCCGATCCGGCCGGGAGGGAGGCGAGCTCGCGCTCCAGGGCCGCCCGCTCCTGGTCGAGCGCCTCGATCTGCGACTGCGCCTGGTTGGCGCGCGCGAGATCGAACCGGACGATCGCTCCGAGGCGCTGCTCCTCGAGGCGCTGGCGCTCGGCGGGGATCTGCGCGAGCCGCGCGCGGACCACGTCGGCCCGCGTCCCCGCCGGGGGCGCCGCCGGCGCGGCCGCCACGGGCCGCTGTGCGGGCGCGCGGGCGACCCGGGCGGCCAGCGCGCGCCGCACGCCCTCGGAGAGCTCGGCGTGTCCCGCGAGCTCGCGGCGCAGCCGCGCGCACTCCGCGTCGGCCGCGGTCTGCGCGCCCGCGGGTCCGACGGCCCCGCCGAGGCCGAGCGCGGCGAGCGCGAGCGCCGCGAGCGCCGCGCTCACCCCAGCGCGCGCTCGATCAGGGGCAGGGCGAAGTAGACGACGAAGGCGGCGGCCGCGGCGTAGGTGATCCAATGCAGGTCCCTCCTCTCAGTACGGCAGGCTCTCGCGGCCCATGAGCTCGCGGGCCACGATGATCTTCATGACCTCGGCGGTGCCGTCGCCGATCTCGAGCCCGATCACGTCGCGTAGCCGTTGCTCGAATGGCAGCTCGTCCGTGTAGCCGTAGTGGCCGTGCAGCAGGAGGCACTGGTGGATCGTCTCGACGGCGAGCTTCGGCGCCCACCACTTGGCCATCGCCGCCTCCTTCGTGTACGGCCGGCCGTGGTCGGCGAGCCAGAGCCCGCGGTAGCAGAGCCAGCGCGCGGCGTCCAGGTGCGTCGCCGCCTCGGCGATCGGGAACGACACGCCCTCGAACCGCGCGAGCGCGCGGCCGAAGGCCTGCCGCTCCCTCACATAGGCCATCGTCTCCTCGAGGGACACCTGGGCGGCGCCCAGGCACGCGAGCGCGATGATGATCCGGTTGTAGTCGAAACCCTGCATGACCTGGTAGAAGCCGGTCCCCTCCTCGCCGAGCCGGTGCGAGGCCGGGATCCGCACGTGGTCGAACGCGAGCACGGCGCGGACGCCCGCGTGGGAGCCGAGGTCGCGCAGCGCGCTCCTCGCGACGCCGGGCAGGTCGAGCGGCACGAGGAAGGCGCTCACGCCGCGCGCCTTCTCGCGCGCGTCCGTCCGGGCGAAGACGATCGCGGCCTGGGCCGCCATCCCGAGCGTGATGCCCGACTTCTCCCCGGTGAGCACGTAGGCGTCGCCGTCGCGCTCGGCGCGGCACGCCAGGTTGGCCGCGTCCGAGCCGGCGCCCGGCTCGGTGAGGGCGAGCGCCACGATCGCCTCGCCGGCGCAGGTCGGCGGCAGCCACCGGCGCTTGACCTCCTCGCTCCCGTTCCGGCCGAGGATCTCGCCCGCCAGGTTGGCGAGCTGGATGCCGTAGGTGCAGCTGAAGTCGCCCCGCGCGATCTCCTCGGTCGCGATGCCCATCGTGACGAGGTCCGCGTCCTGTCCGCCGTACGCGGCGGGGGCGCGGAGCCCGAGCAGGCCGAGCTCGCCCATCTGCCGCCAGGCGTCCCACGGCAGCGCGCCGGTGCGATCCCACTGCTGTGACCGGGGCGCCAGCTCCTTCCGCGCGAAGGTGCGCAGCGTCCGGATCAGCTCCTCCTGCTCCGGCGTGTAGGCGAAGTCCATCGTGCCCTCGCTCTCTACGACGTGAACACGGGCGCGCGCTTCTCGGCGAACGCGCGGAGCCCTTCGGCGGCGTCGGCGGAGCGCATGTGCTCGCCCGCCAGCCGCAGCTCGAGCTCGAGCCCGTCCGCGAGCCCGAGCCCGAGGCCGCGGGCGACGAGCGTCTTGACGGCACGGCTGGCCGCGGCGCTCTTCTGCGCGAGCGCCTGGGCGAGCTCCTCGACCGCCGCGCCGAGGCCGCCGGCGGGCGCCACGCGGTTCGCGAGGCCCCAGGCGAGCGCCTGCTCGGCGTCGAGCCGGCCGCCGAGCAGCATCAGCTCTTTCGCCCGCCGCGCGCCGATCAGGCGCGGCAGCCGCTGGCTGCCGCCGCCGCCGGCCACGAGGCCGAAGTTCGCGTGCTGGTCGCCGAGCCGCGCGTTCGCGTCCAGCACGACGAGGTCCGCGACGAGGGTCAGCTCGAGCCCGCCGGCGAGCGCCAGGCCGTGGACGCCGGCGACGACGGGCACCGGCAGCGCCTCGATCCGGTTGAAGACGCGGTGCCAGAGCCGCAGGAACCCGCTCCACCGCTCGGGGTCGCCGACGAGCGCCTGCACCGCCCGGAGGTCGGCGCCCGCGCAGAAGACCCGCCCGGCGCCCGTGAGCGTCACGACCCGCACGCCGGCATCGCCCTCGACCGCCGCACAGGCGGCGTCGAGGTCCTCGAGCAGCGGGGGCGAGATCGCGTTGAGCTGCTCGGGGCGGTTCAGGACGACGCGCGCGATCCCGCCGTCGACGGCGTACGTCACGGTATCCAAGGCCATCTCCCGCTCCTTTCCCGCCGGCTCACATCATCGTGTAGCCGCCGCTCACCGAGAGCGTCTGGCCGGTGACGAAACTCGCCCGGTCCGAGGCGAAGAACAGCACCGCGCCCGTGATGTCCTCGGGCGTGCCCACGCGCCGCAGCGGGTAGACCTTGGCGATCCGCGCCTTCATCTCGTCCGTGCGCCACTGGCGGTTCGCCTCGGCCGCCCACATGCTGAGCGGGCTGATCTCGTCGTCGGACGACGGCATCGTCATGCCGGGGCACACCACGTTCAGGCGGATCCCGTGGCGCCCGACCTCGCGCGCGAGGCTCTTGCTGAGCGCGATGACGCCCGCCTTGCACGCGGCGTACACGCCCTCGCGGAACTCGCCCATGCGCCCGGCGTCGGAGCCCATGCTGACGATCGCACCGGACTTCCTGGCGATCATACCGTCGAGCACCGCGCGGGTGCAGTTGATCATGCCCCAGAGGTTGAGCTGGATCTCGCGCTCCCACTCCTCACGCGTCTTCTCGATGAACAGGCGGTCCATCGTCCAGCCGACGTTGTTCACGAGCACGTCCACGCCCCCGCAGCGGCCCTCGACGTCCCGCACCATCGCCTGGACGACGTCCCACTTCGTCACGTCGGTCCGCGCGGCGACCGCCGACGCGGCGCCGAGCGTCTGCGCCTCCGCCGCGACCTTCTTCGCCTGGGCCTCGTCGACGTCGGCGATCGTCACGTGCGACCGCTCCCGCGCGAACGCCAGGCTGATCGCGCGGCCGATGTTCGAGCCGCCGCCGGTGACGATCACACTCTTGCCCGCCAGATTCAGGTCCATCGCTCTTCTCCTCTCTTCACGCGTCCGGGGCGCCGGGCCCCGGGATCGCATTCAGCAGCTCGAGCGGCGAGACGATCGTGAGCCCTCCGTCGATGACGATCGTCTGGCCGGTCAGGAACGACGCGGCGTCAGACGCGAGGTACGCGACGAGACCGGCGACGTCCTCGCCGCTGCCCGCGCGGCGCACGGGCGTGGCCGCGGCCACCCGCGCGACGGTCGCCGCGTACTCGCGCTCGAGCCCGCGCTCGACGTACATCTGGGAGGAATCCGTCTCGACGAGACCCGGGTTCACGCCGTTCACCGTGATGCCGAGCGGCCCGAGCTCCATCGCGAGCGTGCGCACGAGGCTTTCGAGTCCCGCCTTGGCGGCCCCGAGCACCCCGTGGCCCCGCATGGCCTGCTGGCTGTCGATGCCGGACACGGCGACGATGCGACCCGGCCGACCGCGCATGAGCGGCACCACCGCCTGGATGGCCGCCACGAAGGACTCGAGCGAGATCGCGAGCGTGCGCCGGACGTTGTGCGGCTTCTGCTCGAGCGTCGGGCGGAACGCGGTCGCGGCGGCATTGGCCACGAAGACGTCGACCCGCCCGAAGGTCTCGGCGATCCGCGCGAAGCCCGGCGGGACCTCGTCGGGCTCCCCGAGCTCGATCGCGAGCGCGAGCGCGCGGCGGCCGAGCCGCTCGATCTCGGCGACGACCACGCCCGCGCGGGCGTGGTCGCGTCGGTACACGACCACGCAGTCGGCGCCGTCCCGGGCCAGCCGCAGCGCGATCGCGCGTCCCATGCCCCGCGAGGCGCCGGTGACGACGGCGACCCGGCCCGCCAGGGGCGCCGACGGCGCGTCGGGGGTCACGGCGACAGCCCGAGGCTCCTGGCGATCACGCCGAGCTGGATCTCGTTGGTCCCTTCCCCGATCCATGCCTCGGGCGCATCCCGGTAGAGCCGCGCCACCTTCATCTCTTCCATGTAGCCCGCGCCGCCGTGCAGCAGGAGGGCGTCCGCGCTGACGCGCACCGCCAGCTCGCTCGCGAGATATTTCGCCATCGACGCCTCGCGCGCGCAGTCGTGCCCGGCCATCTTCAGGCGCGCGGCCCGGTAGATCATCAGCCGCACGGCGTCGATCCGTGCCGCCATGTCGGCGATCTTGAACGCCACCGCCTGGAAGCTGCCGATCGTGCGCCCGAAGGCCCGCCGCTCGCCCGCGTACTGGAGGACCAGCTCGTAGGCCTCCTGGGCGATGCCGAGCCCCCGGTTGGCGACCAGGATGCGCCCCTCGACGAGCGTCGCCTTGAGCTGGGTGAGCCCCTGGCCGATCGCGCCGAGGACCCGGTGGGACGGCACGCGCACGTCCTCGAGGGCGACGAAGGCCGTCGAGGACGAGTGGTTGCCGACCTTCTCGAGATCGCGGGCGACCACGCCCGGGGCTCCGGTCTCGACGATGAACACCGTGAGGACATCCCCGGAGCGTCCCTCGCCGGTCCGCGCGGCGACCAGCATGAAATCCGCGATCGCTCCGTTGGTGATGTAGAGCTTGCTCCCGTTGAGCAGCCAGTCGTCGCCGGCCCTGCGCGCCGTGGTTCGGATCCCCCGGATGTCGCTGCCCGCGTCGGGCTCGGTGAGACCGAAGGCGCCGATGCGCTCGCCCCGGAGCGCGGGCGCCAGGAACTCGCGCCGCTGGGCGTCGGTGCCGAACCGCAGCAGCGGGCCGGCCGCGAGGTGCTGGTGGGCGAAGACCCCGGCCGAGACGCCCGCGGAGGCGCGCGTCAGCTCCTCGTAGAAGACGCAGCCCGTCAAGAGATCGCCGCCGCCGCCACCGACGTCCGCCGGGTAGTTCACCGCGAGGAAACCGCCCTCGCGGAGGGCCGCGTACACCTCCTGCGGAAAGCGATGCTCGCGCTCCGCACGCTCGGCGAGCGGCGCCAGCCGGTCCCGCACGAACCGCCGGAAGTGGCGCCGGAACTCCTCGAGCTCCGGCTCGAGCCCCCAGTGTCCGCCCGGCGCGCTCACCACGAGGCGGTCTGTCCCCCGTCGAGATAGATGGTCTGACCCGTCAGGAAGTCGGACGCGGGGGAGGCGAGGTACACGGCCAGCGGCCCCACCTCCTCGGGCTCCCCGATGCGCCGCACCGGGACCTTGGCGAGGATGAGGTTGCGCGTCCGCTCGTCGGCCATCGCCTCCCGCGGGAAGTCGGTGTTCATGTATCCCGGGGCCAGGCAGTTGACGCGGACGCCGTGGCGCGCCCACTCGACCGCGAGACATCGCGTGAGCGCGTCCACCCCCGCCTTGCTGACGCAGTAGGCCGCGTAGCGGGGCACCCCGACCTTGCCCCACATCGAGCCGATGTTGACGATCCGTCCCCACCCCCGCGCGATCATCGCGGGCGCCACCGCCCGCGCGCAGAGGAACATCGACGTGAGGTTGGTCGCGAGGATCGTGTCCCATTCGGCGTCGGTCACGTCGAGCGTCTTCTGCTGCATGGTGATGCCCGCGTTGTTCACGAGGACGTCGATCGGCCCGAGCCCCGCCGCGACGGCGCCCGTGGCGGCGGCGATGTCTTCCGCCCGGGTCACGTCGAGCCGGAACGCCGCTGCCCGCCCCCCGCCCGCGCGGATTTCTCCTGCGACGGCCTCCACCTGGTCCGTCGAGCGGGCGGCGCAGGCGACGGACGCCCCCGCCTGGCCGAGGGCCAGCGCGATCGCGCGGCCGATGCCGCGGCTCGCGCCGGTCACCAGCGCGACACGCCCCGCGAGGAGCGGGCCCGCGTTCTCAGCCACGTGGTCGTCCGCCCTCCGCCGCCAGTTTCTCGGCGATGAGCTGGCGGAGGCGGAACTTCTGGATCTTCCCGCTCGGCGTCATCGGAAACTCGGCGATCGATTCGACGCGCTCCGGGAACTTCTGCCGCGCGAGCTGCTTGGCCTCCAGGTACGCCACGACCTCGGCGAGCGTCACGGTCTCGCCCGACTTCGGGATGACGAACGCACAGGCCCGTTCTTGCAGGCGCGGATCCGGCATCCCGACGATCGCGACGCCGGCGATCTTGGGGTGGGCGAAGAGGAGGTTCTCCACCTCGGCCACCGGGATGTTCTCGCCGCCCCGGATGATGAGGTCCTTCGTGCGCCCGGTGATCGAGAGGCAGCCCTCGGGATCGAGCGAGGCGCGATCGCCCGTCTTGAACCAGCCGTCCGGCGTGTGGGACTCGCGGGTGAAGTCGGGCCGCTTGAAGTAGCCGACGAACTGCGACGCGCCCCGCACGAGCAGGTCGCCCTCGGTCCGCGACGGCAGGTCCCGTCCCTCCTCGTCGACGACGCGCAGCTCCATGCCGGCGAGCGGGTGCCCGTCGGTCGTGAAGACCTTCTCCTCCGGATCGTCGAGCCCGTTGCACGTCACGAGACCGTTCTCCGTCATGCCCCAGCCCGGCGAGATCGCGCAGCCGAGTCGCGCGCGGGCATCGCGCACCAGCGGCCGCGGGATCGGCGCGCCCGCGGAGATGAACACGCGCAGCGACGAGACGTCGGCCCCGCCCGCCGCGTACGTGAGGTCCTGGAGGAACGGCGTGGCGCCCATCGTGAACGTGACGCCCTCCGCCGCGATGAGGCGCGCCGCCTCGGGCGCGTTCCAGACGTCGAGCCAGACGCCGGTGGCGCCGAGCATGAAGGTCATGCAGTAGCCGTAGAGGTAGCCGGTCTGGTGGGCGAAGGTCGAGGACATGAGCACGACGTCGCGCTCCGCGAGTCCGAGCCGCTCGATGACCGGGTAGATGATCGCGAGCACGGTGTTCGGCGTGTGCATCACGCCCTTCGGCTCGCCCGTCGTGCCGGAGGTGAAGATCACCTCGTGCACGCGGTTCGGATCGCTCCCCTGGAGCCCGCCGCGTCCCTCCCGCGCCTCCCACGCCGTGTCGCTGAGCCGCGTGAACGGCAGCATGCCGTCGCCGGGCACGCCCCGCACGACGAAGACGTGCTCGAGGCGCGGTAACTCGGGCCGGAGCGCGGCCAGCATCGCGACGTGGTCGAACCCGCGGAACGTGCCCGGGATCACCACGACCGACGATTCCAGGCGGTTCAGCATGAAGCGGAGCTCGCTGGCGCGGTAGATCGGCGGGATCGGGTTCACCACCGCGCCCAGCCGATCGGCGGCGAGGAGCACGACGATGAACTCGTTCCAGTTGGGGAGCTGGCAGGAGATCACCACGCCCGGCCCGACCCCGTGCGCGGCGAGCCCGTAGGCGACCCGCTCGACCCTGCGCGCCAGCTCCGCGTAGGACAGCCGCGAGACGCCATCGACCATCGCGGCCTTCGTCGGCTGCTCGCGCGCCCAGCGGTCGACGTACGCCGCGACGGTCTCGTTGCGCCAGAATCCGCGCCGCGTCGATTCGCGGACGCGCGCGTCCGTCAGGTCCGTCTCGAAGGGCACCATGCGATCACTTCCGGAACTTCGCGAAATTGACGGGACGCTTCTCGACGAACGCGTTCCGTCCCTCCATGGCCTCCTCCGTCTGGTAGTACAGGTTCAGCGCCGTCGTCGCGAACTCCGCCACCCCGGCCCGCTCCTCGGAGTCGACGTTGAACGACTGCTTGGCGAGCGCCAGCGCCGTCGGGCTCTTCTCGAGCAGCTCCGCGCACCACTTCTCCACCTCGGCCCGCAGATCCTTGAGCGGCACGACCTTGTTGACGAGCCCCATCGCCAGCGCCTCCTGTGCCGAGTACTGACGGCACAGATACCAGATCTCCCGGGCACGCTTCTCGCCGACGACGCGCGCGAGGAACCCCGTCCCGTGGCCCGCGTCGACGCTGCCCACGCGCGGTCCCGTCTGGCCGAAGACCGCGTTCTCCGAGGCGATCGACAGATCGCAGAGGACGTGCAGGACGTGGCCGCCGCCGATCGCGAAGCCGTTGACCATCGCGATCACGGGCTTCGGACAGTGGCGGATCGCGCTGTGCAGGCCGTCCACGTACATGGGCCGCTCGCCGTCCTTGGAGTAGCCGCCGCTGCCGCGCTCCTTCTGGTCGCCGCCCGAGCAGAACGCCCGGTCGCCGGCGCCCGTGAGCACGACCACGCCCACCGACGGGTCGAACCGCGCGTCCAGGAACGCGTCGGTCAGCTCGTGCACGGTGCGGGTGCGGAACGCGTTCCGGGTCTCGGGGCGGTTGATGGTGACCCAGGCCACGCCGTTCTTCTTCTCGTAGAGCACGTCGGTGTAGGTCATGGCAGCTCCCTCACAGGGGTTTCGTGTGGCCGGGGGTGGTAGACGGCCTCGCGGCCCTCCGTCCACGCCCGGTTCGCCTCGCCGATTTCCCAGGACCCCTGGCACTCGCGCTGGGCGTCCAGCACCTCCTCGAGCATCATGCGGGGATCCCGATGGAACGACTGGTGGAGCAGTCGCTTCGCGTGCGCGTTCGCGGTGGGCGAGGCCCGGCGGACCTTGGCGACCAGCTGCGCGAGCGCGCGCTCGATCCCGTCGGGCGGCACCACCCGGTTGACCAGGCCCATGGCGCGCGCCTCCGCGGGCGTCACGTCGTCGTTCAGCAGCGTCAGCTCCTTGGCCCGGCCCAGGCCGACGATGCGGGCCAGGCGCAGCACGGAGCCGTCCGGGATGAGCCCGTGCCGGGTCGCGCCGAGCCCGAGCACGGCGTCCTCGGAGGCGATCCTGAGGTCGCACGCCGACGCGAGCTGCAGCCCGCCGCCGATCGAGTAGCCGTGCAGCACGGCGACGCTCACCTTCGGCATGTCCTCCAGCCGGTCGAGCGCGCGGTTCCAGTGGCGGTAGAAGGCCTCGCCGATCGCGCCGCCGGCCAGCGCCGTGCGGTCTATCCCGGAACAGAACGCGCGCCCCGCGCCGCGCACGATCACGACGCAGACGCCGGCGTCGGCCGCCGCCGTCTCGGCGTGGTCGGCCAGCGCCGCGGCGAGCTCGGTGTCGAGCGCGTTGAGGACCGCGGGGCGGTTGAGCACGATCCAGCCCACGCCGTCGGCCGCGCGGTAGGTGACGGGCGCCTCGCTCATACGCCGGGACGTCGCCTCGATGTGGTGTACGATCGCCGGGTGCGATCGTAGTGCGTTTGCCGCAGGACGCGCGCCATGGAAAGCACGACGTAACGTAGGGAGAACACGCGAAAAAGTCAAGGAGGCCCGGCTGGCGCGCTCTCGACACCTTCACGTCTTGGTCATCGCGGGGCTGCTGCTGGCCGTGCCCGGGACCGCCCGGGCCCAGGTCTTCCTCGGTTCGCGGCCGAACCCTGATCTCGCGATCGGTCCGCTCTTCGTCCGCGCGAGCGTCACGCCCACGCTCGGCGCCGTGACCGTCGACGTGCTGTGGAGCCTCGTGGTGTCGCCGACGCGCAGCGGCGCGGCGCTCGAACAGGACCTCTACCTCTTGTGGCCGGGGGCGCTCAGGGGCAGCACGAGCCCGGGCTCACCCGACCCCGCGCTCGCGCGCTACGTCAGCGAGCGCGGGCTCACGCCCGTGCGCGAGGGGAGGCTGCCCCTCTACAGCCGCGCGCTCTACCGGATGGGCGGCGAGCAGGCCGCCGAGTCGGTCGCCGGCGGCGCGCCGTTCGTGACGTTCGTCCAGGACGGCGGGCCGCTCGGCCCCACACCACCGGTCACGTACGTGCGAATCCCCTGGCACCCGCGGATGGTCAACCGGACCTGGCTCATGGGGCTCCGGATCGAGCCCGCGGACCTCGTCAGGCCCGTGCCGGCGCGCTGGATCGAGCGGCTCTTGTGGGGCCAGCGGCACACGCTCGTGCTCTCCTACAACGAGGTCCGCGGGCGCGGGATCTTCCCGATGTACTTCGAGCACCGGGACCGGCTCCTGCGCCTCGCCGACGAGCCGTCGCAGCTCGTGGCCACGTTCGCCGACTCGGACCGCCTCAGGATCCACGACGTGTTCCCGCGCACGGCGAACCGCCGCCCGAGCGAGGCGCGCGCCGGCCGGGAGATCGTCTCGCTCTTTCTCGACCGGTCCGAGGGGCTCGTGCCCCAGGTGCTGACCGTGCAGTTCGGCTACTACGGACGCCTGCAGGCCTGGGCGCCGGTGCTCATCACCACCCTGATCTTCGTCCTGGGCAACATGGCCGCACCGCTCCTCGCCGCCCTCGCCCGGCACGTCGTCCCGAAGCTCGCGGGACGCGTCCACGTCGGACCCCGGAGCGCCGTGCCCCGCGAGCGCCGCGTCGGCACGATCGTCCCGCGCGACGTGCTGGAGCGGCTCGTCCCCGGCCAGACGACGTACGAGGAGGTGCTGCGGCTCTGCGGCGGCGACGCGGAGGAGCACGAGCAGTTCCGCAGCCCGGAGCAGCGGCGGCTGGTCTACCGCGGCCGGCGGATCGCGCCCCGGCGCCGTCGGCGGTTCGGGTGGGTCGCCACCGTGGACCGGTGGGAAGTGGAGGAGCACGACGTCGAGATCACGCTCGAGCGCGAGATGGTCAGCGACGTCCAGGCGCACGTGCGCCGCGCGCGCCTCGCCCGACCGGAGGTGGGGGGGTGGGGGGCCATGTCGGGGCCCCCCACGTGATCAGAGCTGGAGGATTTCCCGGGCGATCACCATGCGCTGGATCTCCGAGGTACCCTCGCCGATCTCGGTGAGCTTGGCGTCGCGGAAGATGCGCTCGACCGGGAACTCGGTGATGTAGCCCGCGCCGCCGTGGACCTGCACCGCCCACGTCGCCGCCTTCATCGCGGTCTCCGAGGCGAAGAGCTTCGCCATCGCGGCCGCGTGCATCGCCGGCCGCCCCGAATCCTTGAGGGACGCCGCGCGCAGCGTGAGCAGGCGTGCGACCTCCAGCGCCGTCGCCAGATCGGCGAGCGCCCCCTGGAGCCCGTTGAACTCGGCGAGCGTCCGGCCGAAGGCCGTGCGCTGCTTCATGTACGTCACGGCGCGGTCCAGGGCGGCCTGCGCCACACCCACGGCCATCGCCGACATCGCGATCCGTCCGCCCTCCAGGACCTGCACCACCTGCGCGAACCCCTGACCCTGCGCGCCGAGGAGGTTCGCCGCGGGCACGCGCGCGCTCTCGAAGATCATCTCCGCCGTGTCCGAGGCGTGCAGGCCGAGCTTCCGGTACGGCACGCCGGTCGAGAAGCCGGGGGTCCCCTGCTCGACGATGAATGCGGAGATCCCCTTCGACGCCCGCTCGGGGCCGGTCCGCGCCATGACCACGGCGGTGCCGGCTACCGACGCGTTCGTGATGAAGGCCTTGCTGCCGTTCAGCACCCAGTGGTCGCCGGCGAGTTCCGCCCGTGTCCGGAGCGCCGCCGCGTCGGAGCCCGAGCCCGGCTCGGTGAGGCCCCACGCGCCCAGCACCTCGCCGGTCGCGAGCGGTGGCAGGTACCTGCGCTTCTGCTCGGCGGACCCGAAGCTCGCGATGTGGTTCGTGCAGAGCGAGTTGTGCGCCCACATCGTGATGCCGACCGACGCGTCGCCCCGGCAGAGCTCCTCCACGATCAGCGCGTACGAGACGTAGTCGAGGGCGGCGCCGCCGTAGTCCTCCGGGACGAGCGCGCCGAGGAAACCGAGCGGCCCGAGCTTGCCGACGATCTCCCGGGGGAACTCGTGACGCGCGTCGTAGGGCGCGATCCGCTCGCCCAGCTCGGCCTCGGCGAACTCCCGGGCGACCCGCCGGATGCGCGTCTGGTCGTCGGTCAGCTCGAAGTCCATGGCTCCCGGGTCACGGGTCAGACGACCGCGCGGACGTTGTCACGGACGAAGCGGACGATGTCCTGGGTGGACGTGCCCGGGGTGAACAGCGCCTTCACCCCCACCGCCTTCAGCCCCACGATGTCTTCCGGCGGGATGATGCCGCCGCCGAAGACCGCGATGTCCTCCGCCCCCTTCTCCTTCAGCAGCTCGAGCACCCGCCGGAAGAGGTAGTTGTGCGCCCCCGACAGGACGGAGAGCCCGATCGCGTCCGCGTCCTCCTGGAGCGCGGTGGCGACGATCTGCTCGGGCGTCTGGTGGAGCCCCGTGTAGATCACCTCGAACCCGGCGTCGCGCAGCGCGCGCGCGACGATCTTCGCCCCACGG
>Ga0156194_1029_pt1 | contig 19941 bp, 22 predicted proteins | sample RifCSPlowO2_12_FD_107847 | JGI IMG/M metagenome (GOLD analysis project Ga0156194, IMG submission 107847) | Candidatus Rokubacteria bacterium RIFCSPLOWO2_12_FULL_71_22 | reverse complement strand
CCGGTGAAGCGCTCGAGCGTGCCCTCGTGCGCGAGGATGAGCCGCCCCATCTCGGCGTGGTACTCGCGCAGCACGCCCATGACCTCCTCGGGCTCTGCGGTCTCGGCGAAGGCGGTGAAGCCGCGGAGGTCGAGGAAGACCACGGTGACCTCGCGCCGGTGGCTCCGGAGCGGGTCCTCGGCGCCGCCGCTCACGATCGCCTCGGCGAGCTGGGGCGAGAAGAAGCGCTTGAGCCGCGAGAGCCGCTCGAGCTGGGCCACCTGCTCGGCCACGCGCCGCTCGAGCGTGCGGCTCCACTCGGCGAGCCGGTCGTGCAGCTCCTTGATCCTCAAGAGAGACCGGACCCGCGCGAGCAGCTCGGGCTGGTTGATCGGCTTGCTCAGGAAGTCGTCGGCGCCGGCCTCGATCCCCTTGACGCGCTCCTGCGCCGGGTCGAGCGCCGTCACCATCACCACGGGGAGCGTCACCGTCGCCGGGTTCGCCCGGATCGCCCGGCAGACCTCGTAGCCGCTCATCTCGGGCATGACGACGTCGAGCAGGACGAGGTCGGGGCGCTCGCGCTCCACCTGCTCGAGGGCCTCGCGGCCGGAGCGCGCCGTGACGACCGCGTAGCCCTTCACGGTCAGGAGGTCGGCGAGCAGCTTGACGTTCTGCGGGGTGTCGTCGACGACGAGAAGCTTGCCCGGACCCGTCATCGCCGGTCGAGCATCTCGCGGACGGCCGCGAGGAACTCCTTCACGCGGATCGGTTTGGACTGGTAGCCGTCGAACCCCGCCGCCATGATCTTCTGCCGGTCGTGGGTCATCGCCGACGCGGTCACCGCGATGACCGGGATCGCGCGCGTCGCCGGGTCGGCCCGCAGCCGGCCGAGCGCGGTGATCCCGTCGATCCCGGGGAGCTGGATGTCCATGAGGACGAGCGCCGGGAGGCGCTCCCGCGCGAGACGCACCCCGTCCTCCCCGGTCTCGGCCTCGAGGGTCGCGTAGCCCGTCGCCCGCAGCACGTCGCGGGCGAGCCGCCGGTTCTTCTCGTTGTCCTCGACGATGAGGATCAGCTCGCCGGCCATGGTCGCTCCGGAAGGGTGAAGGTGAAGGTCGATCCCTTGCCGGGCTCGCTCTCGACGCGGATCGTACCCCCGTGCAGCTCCACGAACCGCTTCGTCAGCGCGAGCCCGAGCCCGGTCCCCTCGCGCTTCTTCGCGTAGTCGCCGCCGACCTGGCGGAACTCCTCGAAGATCGCCTCCTGGTCCTCGGGGGCGATGCCGATGCCGGTGTCGCGCACGGCGATCTCGACCCCGCCATCCACCGGCACCGCCCGGACCTCGACCCGTCCGCCCTCGGGCGTGAACTTGACCGCGTTCGAGAGCAGGTTCAGCAGCACCTGCTTGAGCTTCCGCTCGTCGCCCGAGAACTCGCCGAGCCGCGGGTCCACCTCCGCGGAGAGCGCGATGCCGTGGTTGGCGGCGCGGCCCCGCACCAGTGTCAGCGCGTTGTCGATCGCGGCCGGGAGGTCGAAGCGCGTGACCTCGAGCTCCATCCGCCCCGCCTCGATCTTGGAGAGGTCGAGGATGTCGTTGATCAGCGAGAGCAGGTGGCGGCCCGAGCCGAAGATGTCGCGCAAATACTCGTCCTGCTTCTCGTTCAGCTCGCCGAACATCCGCTCGACCAGCACCTCCGAGAAGCCGATGATCGCGTTGAGCGGTGTGCGCAGCTCGTGCGACATGTTGGCGAGGAACTCCGACTTGTGGCGGTCGGCGACCTCGAGCTGCCGGCTCTTCTCGCCCAGCTCCTCGAACAGCCGCGCGTTCTGGATCGCCAGCGCGGACTGCGTCGCGAACGTCGTGAGGAGCTCGACGACCTCGGGCGAGAACTCGCCCGGCGCCGTCCGGTTCACGACGAGGCCGCCGATGATGTGGTCCTCGCGCAGCAGGGGCACGGCGAGCAGCGCGCGGTATCCCGTACGCGTGAGGATCTCCCGGACGCTGCTCCGGTAGGCGCCCTCCTCCGTGATGTCGACGATCTGCACCGGCTGCCGCGTCTCGGCCAGCCGCCCGACCGCGCCCTCGCCCCGACGGAGCGGAGTCGCCCGCAGCAGCTCCGCGACCTCGTCGGGAAGGTTTTGTGTCGCTCGGAGCCGGAACAGCTCCTGCGCCTCGTCGTATTCGTAGATCGCGCCCGCGTCCGTGCCCGAGAGCTGGTTGGCACGAGAGACGATCGTCGTCAGCACGGTCTCGAGGTCGAGCGTCGAGCTGACCGCCCGACCGACTTCCCCCAGCGCCCGGAGCTCCTCGACCGAGTGCGCGAGCTCGCGGGTGCGCTCCTCGAGCTCCTTGAACAGGCGGACGTTCTCGATGGCGATCACCGCCTGGCTAGCGAAGGTCTGGAGCAGCCCGATCTGCTCATCGTCGAAGGGTCTGACCTCCGGACGATAGATCACGAGACCGCCGACCAGTTGCTCCTCCCTGAGCATGGGCACTGCCAGGAAGGTGCGCGCTCCCCCTAACTCGACCGTGGCGACGCGGGCCGGGTGTCCCTCCCGGTACGCCGGCTCCGCGGCGAGATCGACGATGTGGACTGGGCGGCGCTCGAGAATCATCCGACCGATGCCGGTGCTCGGGTCCGCCTGGAGCGAGCCTCCGCCGGTCACGATCGTCACTGAGCCTGGCCACGCGCGCTGCGGCCCGTAGAGCCATTCCTGGAACTGCGGGTTGGCTCCGCGATCGGCCACCATGCGGAAACCGCCTGGCTCCATGAGGCCGAGCAGCCCCAGGTGCGCATCGCACAGCCGGGTCGCGCTCTCGAGGATCGCGTCGAAGACCGGCCGGAGGTCGGTCGGCGAGCCGGAGATCACGCGGAGGATCTCGGCCGTGGCGGTCTGCTGCTCGAGCGCCTCCGTGAGCTCGCGGTTCCGCGCCTGCAGTTCCGTGAACAGACGCGCGTTCTCGATCGCGATCACGGCCTGATCGGCGAACGTCTGGAGCAGCGCGACTTGCTTGTCGGTGAAGGGCCGCACGTCCGTGCGGCGGATCAGCAGCGCGCCGATCGCCGCGCCCTCGCGTAGCAGGGGTGCGGCCAGCGTGGTGCGGTTGCCGAACCGCTCGCCGAGGGCGCGGCCCTCCGGGAACTCGTGTCCCGCGGCCAGGAGGTCGGACACGTGCACGGGACGGCCGTCGAGCACCGCCCGGCCGGCCACCGTCCCGCGAACGATCGGGATCGCCTCGTCGTACGGCATCGAGATCTCGCCGAAGTGCGCGGCGACGCGAAACGCGCCGTCGCGGATCAGCAGCACGGCGCCGTCCCCCGCCTCGCAGACGCGCGTGGCGTTCTCGGCCACGGCGTCGAGCACCGGCCGCACGTCGGTCGGCGAGCCGGAGATGACGCGCAGGATCTCGCTCGTCGCGGTCTGCTGCTCGAGGGCCTCGCTGAGCTCGCGGGTGCGCGCCTCCACCTTGCGCTCGAGGCCGGCGTACGACTCCTGGAGCTGCGCGGCCATCCGGTTGAACTGGCCGGCGAGCGCCTCGAGCTCGTCGCCCGTCCGGATGTCCAGCCGCTGGCCGAGCTCGCCGGCCCCGATGCGGGCCGCACCCTCGCGGAGCGCCCGGATCGGCGTCACCATGCGCCGCGCGAGGAGCAGGCTCACCCCGATCGAGAGGATCACGCCCGCGAGCACGAGCAGACCCGTGCGCTGCATCGAGGCGTAGAGGGGCTCGAAGGCCTCCTGGAGGGGCTGCTCGACGAAGACCGCCCAGCCGAGCTCGGGGATCGTGGCGTAGTCGGTCAGGACCCGGCGGTCCGCGCGGTCGCGGGCGATCGTCACGTCCTCGGCGCGCCGGGCCGGATCGCGCGCCGCGCCGAGGGCGGCCCGGACCTGCTCGAGCGCGGCGAACGAGGTCTTCTGCAGCACGAGGCTGATGTCCGGGTGGGCGACGAGGGCTCCCTGCCGGTCCACGACGTACGCGAGCCCGGCGCGGCCGATCGTGATGCGGGAGACGACGTTCCAGATGAACTTCAGATTCACCTCCGCGACGGTCACGCCGGCCCCGGCACGGCCGCCCACCGCGATCGTCATGTAGGGCTCCGACTCCTTGCGGAAGTAGACGGGCCCGCGCCAGACGCGGCCGTCCCTCGCCTCGAGGAACCGGGGCTCCCGCGAGAAGTCGGCGCCGCCGCCGACCACGTCGATGGCGAGAAGGGAGACGCGGAGCTGCTCGCGCCCCTCCGCGTCGAGGTACGCGATCTCCGTGAGGGCGGGCTCGTGCTTCTGCAGGCGCGCGTAGTCCATGCGGCGTTGCTGCAGCGCCGCCCCGGACGGCCCGAGGCGCGCCTCCGCGGTCCAGCGCATCTGCCGCTCGATCTGCTCGACGAAGGCGGCGATGCGCGCCGCGGCGGCCAGCGCCTTCTCGCGCTGGATCGCGGCGAGGGCGACCCGGTGCTCCTGATAGGAGAAGTAGATCTCGAGCAGGCCGGACGCGAGCAAGGCGGCGCTGACCAGCCCCGCGAACACCACGACGTACTTCCGGAAGAGGCGCCCGCGACGCCTCACGGCAGCAACGCGAGCAGCCGATCCAGGGACCGCTCGAGGCACCGCTTGATCTCGTCCCGGCAGGCGCGGAACGTGTCCTCGCCCTGGCCCGCCGGATCGCCGATGTCCCCCTCCTCGCCGCCGAGTCCGCGCAGCGTGAACACGGGCTTCCCCGCCGCCTCCGCGAACGCGGCGAGCGCCGCCTTCTGCCGCACGGTCATCGTCACGATCAGGTCGGCCTCCGCGATGCGCTCGCGGTGCTGCTTGAGGTCGGTGGAGACGACCGCGTCCTCCGCGAGCTCGATCCCGTCCTCGCGGAGCGCCAGCCGCGCGTCGAGCGACGCCAGCATGCCGTCGCGGGCGAACGGGGCGATGCCGCCGGAGCTGACGCGGATCGAGTCGCGGATGCCGCGCTCCGCCAGCATCCGCTGCAGCAGCGCCTGGGCCATCACGCTCCGCGCCGTGTTGGCCTGACAGACCACGAGGACGATCCTCACGGCTCCTCCCGGTTCGAGGGGAAGACCCGCGCGAGCTCCTCGGGATCCCAGCGCCGCTCGGCTCGGATCGAGCGCACCGCCTGGGGCTGGGCGAGCAGCGTGTAGCCGTAGCCGAGGGAGTGGAACACCTCGCCGTTGACGCCGGCGCCCGTCACCAGTGCGGTCTTGCCCGTGAGCATTCCCATGGTCACTCCGGAAGGGGTCGGTAGTACGGATTCCCGGCACCCGTCCAGGCGCCGAGCATCTCGCGGAACCGCGGTCCCATCGGGTCGATCCCCCGGCGCGGCAGGCTGCCGCGGCGGATCGTGAAGTCGTGGGGCGCGAGCTCGCCCGCGCGCGCGAAGTGGCGCTCCGCAGCCGCCGCGCGCCCCTGGCGCGCGAGCCAGTCGGCGAGGCCGAACTCCGCGCGTGCGAGCTGGTCCTGCTCCGTCGGCAGCACCTGGTGCCGGCGCACGGCCTCGGGGGCGAGGCCCGGCACCTCGCCGCGCACCCACGCCCGGAGCGCGGCGATCGGCCGGGCGGACTCGAGGCCCGTGATGTGCCTGAACGTGTCGGTGCCGAAGGCGACGTCGTTCGGCCGCACGATGCGGCCCCGCTCGTCGATCCAGAGGATCGTCGGCACGTTCACGATGTTGTAGAGATCCGCCAGCACGTGGCGCGTGTCGATCAGCGATGGGTGGGTCGGTCGCGCCGCCTCGATCCACGGGCGGGCGGCCTCGGGGCTCACGTCGAGCGCCACCGTGATGACCGTCAACCCCGCGTCGCGGAGCTCCTCCCAGAGCGCCTGCCACACGGGCAGGTCGAGGCGGCAGCCTCACCAGGAGGCGTACGCGACCAGCAGCACCTTGCGACCCCGGTGTGCCGAGAGTGCGTGCAGGCGGCCGTCGAGGTCGGGCAGCGAGAAGTCGGGCGCCTCGAGCGTCGCGAGGACGCGCGCCCGCTCGCGCGCGGCGACGCCCAGGTACGCAGCGCGCGCCTCGCGGTCGATCGCGACCGGCCGCCCGGCGCTCGCGGCTCGCTCCGCGAGCGCCACCCCCTCGGTGTCCGCCACCTCGAGGACCCGGCCGTCGTCGATGACCGTGAACGGCGGTTGCGCCATCGGATCCTCCCCGCGGGGCTACGTCGTCCCGGCCGGCGCCCCGAGCCGCCGCGCGATCTCGATGTCCTTGCTCTGGTCGCGCAGGATCGTCGGGCTCATGACCAGCTCCTCGATCACGGTCCGGGCCGGCAGGGTCACACAGAGGAGGATCGCGCGCGCGACGTCCTCCGGCTGCATCATGCTCGCGCGGGCGGCCGCGTCCGGGGGCAGCGGCCGGCGCGCGAGGATCGGCGTGTCCACCTCCGCCGGCATGATCGTCGTCGCGCGGATCCCGCGGTCCCGCAGCACGGTGTGGACGTGGCCCATCAGGTTGCGCACGGCGGCCTTGGCGGCGCCGTACGGCGCGCCGCCGATCAGGCCGGGCTTGAGCGCCGCGAGCGAGGACACGGTGACGATCGTGCCGCCGCCGCGCGCGATCATGCCGGGCAGCACGGCCTGGGTGAGCGTGAACACGGCGTTCAGGTTGACGTTGAGGACGCCGTCCCACTCCTCGCGGCTCACCCAGCGGACGTTGCGCACGCGGCTCGAGTACCCGGCGTTGTTGACGAGGACGTCCACGCGGCCCAGGGTCGTCTCCGCCCACTCGACCAGCGCGCGCGCCGCCGGAGCGGCCTCGACGTCGAGCTGCCGCGCCGTGGCGTGTCCGCCGGCCGCCGCGATCTCCGCCGCGACGGCGTCGAGGGGCGCCCGGCGCCGGCCCGTGATCACCACGTGCGCCCCCTCGGCCGCGAGCAGCTTCGCGGCCTCCCGGCCGATCCCGGTGCCGCCGCCCGTCACGATCGCCACCTGCCCGGAGAGCGTGGTCATGCGGGCGAGGATATCACCACGCCCACACCGGCTGCTCGAAGTGGTCCACGCGCGTCGGGCGGCCGTGGACGACGACCTCCCGGAACTGGTAGAGCACGGCGGCCGTGGGTGCGTGGACCAGCGACGACAGGATCGGCACCTGGATGACGGGGCGGTCGCTCTCCGGGATGCTCACGAGCCGTGGCACGTCGGGGGCGTCGAGATCCGCGAGCGGCACGCGGTAGACGCTCGCCACCTCGGCGGGATTCGGCGCGGGCTCGACGTCGCGCCCGCCCCACATCACGACGGGCGTGATGACGAAGCCCGAGCGCGTCGGGTAGTCGTCGAGCAGGCCGAGCACGGCGGCCGGCGGAAGGCGCAGGCCGAGCTCCTCCTCCAGCTCCCGCAGCGCCGCGGCCGCGGCGGTCTCGCCGGGATCGAGCCGGCCGCCCGGCAGGGCCCACTGGCGGGCGTGGGCGCGGAGCGACGCCGCGCGGCGAGTCAGGAGGAAGCAGGCGCGTCCCTGCTCGTCGGAGAGGACGACGACGGCGACGGCGGCGGGCCGGCGACCATCGGGCGCCGCCGCCCGGCGCTCGAAGCCGGCGAGGTTGGCGCTCGCCCGCGCCCGGAGCGCTTCGTCGAAGGCGTGCGCCACGCTCAGTAGGCCGGGAGCCGCCCGGCCTTCGTGGCGCTCTTGCGCACCGCTGTCACCTCCTCGCCCGCCCTCGCGGCGAGGAAGCGGCTGTCGCTCGCGAGCGTGACGAACTGGTAACCCGCCTCGATCATCTTGAGCGCGTATGCCGCGGTGTTGTTGTGGATCCCGGCCACGACGCCGTGGCGCTTGCAGGCTTCGACGATCGTCTGCTGGGCCTCCACCACGGGCGGGTCGGTCTGGTCGAGACGCGGCTTGCAGCCGAGCGCGAGCGAGAGGTCCGAGGGGCCCACGTACACGGCGTCGACCCCGGGCACGCTCAGGATCTCGTCGAGGTTCTTCAGAGCCTCGGCGGTCTCGATCATCGGGATGACGAGCAGGTCCTGGTTGGCGTGGTCGCCGTAGTCGGCGCCCGCGTACAGGGAGGCCCGCACGGGCCCCCAGCTCCGGTAACCGCGCGGCGGATACTTGCAGGCGGCCACCAGCGCCTCGGCCTGGGCGCGCGTGTTGATCATCGGGCAGATCACGCCGTAGACGCCCGCGTCGAGGATCTTCATCAGCCGCCCGGGATCGTTCCACGGCACCCGCGCCAGCGGGATCACCGGCGTGGTGGCGATCGCCTGCAGCATCGTGGTCGCCACCTGGTAGTCGACGACGCCGTGCTGCATGTCGATCGTCAGCGAGTCGAAGCCCTGGTGCGCCATGACCTCGGCGGAAAACGCGCTCGGGATCGCCAGCCACCCGTTCACTACCGCCCCGCCGCGCGCCCAGATCGCCCTCAGCGTGTTCTCTCTCACGGTTCGCTCTCCTCTCACAGCTCCGGCCGGCACACGGCGCGGAAGTTGCACCACCTGCAGATCCTGAGGTCCTCGGTCTTCTCGAAGTCGGCGGGCACGGCGACGTTCGCCTCCGGGTCGACCAGGTAGGCCTTCATCGACCGGACCGAGAGCCGGACCTGTTCCTTGATCTGTTGAAGCCGCGCGTCGTCCCACTGGAGTTGCGTCACCCGTGGCTCGCGCAGGTTCGCCTCATAGAGGTCCACCTTCGCCGGGGGAACGCCCAGGACCTCGTTCGCGTAGAGGGCGTAGCAACCGAGCTGGAACGCGGCGGCGGCGCCGTTGGCGGCACCGGTCTTCCAGTCCACGAGCGCGAGCCGACCCTCGTCGGTCCAGAAGCCGAAGTCCGGCGCCACCCAGACGGCCGTGCCCTCGAAGTCGAACACCTTCGACCAGTGCTCGATCGACCAGTGCTCGGACGCCGTCTTCCGGATGGTCGCGAGCAGCGGCAGGCGGAAGAAGTTGCGCAGGCACGTCGCGACGTTCTTCGAGAGCGCCTGCCACACCTCGGGCTTGAGGTCGACCGCGTACTCGTGCTCGAAGAGCGCCGGGGTCTTCGGCTCGTCGCGGTAGCGGCCCGCCTTCGACGAGCGCCAGTCGCCCCGCATGCGCGCGATGACGTCCGCGACGAAGGGCTCGACCGGGATGTCGCGCCCGTCGGCGAAGGCGTGGAACGCCATCTCGATCGCGTCGTGCGCGACCCGCCCCGCCCACTGCTGGCGTGACGAGAGCTGCTTCAGGACGTAGAGACGCCGGACCTCCTCGCCCGCCGTCGCGTCCCAGCCGCCCCAGGAGCCGTAGTAGTGGTAGTAGTACTTGCGGCGGCACTCCTGGAAGGTGTTGTCGCGGCTGCGCGACCAGGAGAAGCTGTTCACGATCTCAGCCATCGTCGGCATTGTATGGTACTTTTTGTCCGCGATGGGGAAGACGACGTTCACCGTGGAGTGCCCGTGCTGCAAGGCCAAGCTGACGCTCGACCCGGAGCTCCGGGCCGTCCTGTCGCACGAGCCGCCGCCGCCCACCCGCACCGTCGACGATCTCGGCGCGGCGTTCGACCGGCTGCGCACGAAGTCGGCGGAGCGCGAGCAGGCCTTCAAGGACCAGCTCCGCGCCGAAGGTGAGAAGGGCAAGCTCCTCGACCGGAAGTTCCAGGAGGGGCTCAAGCGGGCGAAGGACTCGCCCGATCCGCCGCGCCGTCCTTACGACTACGACTAGTCCACCGCCGGCCTCGGACCTGCTGCGCGAGCTCCTGCGGCGGGTCAGCCGGACCTTCTATCTCTCGCTCGCGATCCTCCCACGCGGGCTCCGCGAACCGATCGGGCTGGCCTATCTCCTGGCCCGGGCCGCCGACACCGTGGCCGACACGCGCATGCTCCCCCGCGCCGAGCGCCTGACCCAGCTCGAGACGCTGCGCGAGGCCTTTGCGGGCGGCCCCGCCCGAGCGGACGCGATGGCGCGCGCGTGCGCGCCACACCAGGCGCACGCGGCGGAGCGCGAGTTGCTCGAGCGCGTCCCCGAGGCCCTCGCGTGCGTCGGCGCGCTGCCGACCGCGGACCGCGCGGAGGTGCGCGCGGTGCTGGCCACCCTCACCTCGGGCATGATCTTCGACCTCACGCGGTTCCCCGGGGAGGATGTCGCGGGCCTCGCGGCGCTCGAGACGCTCGAGGAGCTGGACCACTACACGTACCTCGTCGCGGGCTGCGTCGGACCGTTCTGGACGGCGCTCCACGCCGCGCACCGCCCGCGGCTCCGCCACTGGGACGTGCGCGAGATGGGCACGCTCGGCGTGCGGTTCGGCAAGGCCTTGCAGCTCACGAACGTGCTCCGTGACGTCCCCGCGGACCTGGGTCACGGTCGCTGCTACTTGCCGGCGCGCGAGCTCCGAGCGCTCGGGCTCTCGCCCACCGACCTGCTCGAGGCGGCCGGAGCCGCTCGCGCCAGACCGCTCTACCGGCGACTGCTCGGCGCGGCGCTCGAGCACTACGACACCGCGTGGCGCTACACGCTCGCGATCCCGCGCGCGGAGTGGCGCATGCGGCTCGCCTGCGCGTGGCCGCTCCTGATCGGTCTCGGCACGCTCGAGCGATTGGCCGCGCACGCGAACCCGCTCGCCGCGGCGGCCCCCGTCAAGATCACGCGAGGCGCGGTGCGCGCGTCGCTCGCCCGTTCGGTGCTCACCGTGTGGTCCGATCGGGCGCTCGCGGCCGACGCCGCGCGTCTCAGGCGTCGCATCTCCCTGTGATTTCGCACTTGCGCTCGCCGGAGCGCGACGGCACCGTAGGTCTGGTCCCGTGCGATCACCACTCTACGGAGGCGACGATGGAACGCATGTTCGGTGAGCCCGAGCCCTGGATGCCGACGCCCGCTCCCCCCGCACCCGCCCCGACGAGCCCCGAGCCGGCCCGGCGGCCCACGACGCCGAAGCGCAAGGCTGCGAAGCCCACGGCGAAGGCCAAGGCGCGCCGCCCGAAGCCCAAGGCCAAAGCCAAAGCCACGGCGCGGCCAAAGGCGCGTAAGGGAGGGGCGAAGAAGAAAGCGCGGCGGCGCTAGACCAAGACCCTCTCGAGGAGCGCCCCGTGGCGCTCCCAAGCGTGGGGGGGTGTGGGGGGGGCCATGTCGGGGCCCCCCACGTGATCGATGGGGGGTCTGGGGGGCCATGTCGGGGCCCCCCACGTGATCGATGGGGTCTGGGGGGCCATGTCGGGGCCCCCCACGTGATCAATCGAGCAGGGTCAGGCCGAGGAGCGCCGCCGGATCGACTCGCGCGCCGCCCACCTGGGCGCCGAAGTGCAGATGCGGCCCCGTGGCACGCCCGGTCGACCCGACCGAGCCCAGCGTCTGTCCCCGCTCCACCCGCTCGCCCTCGCCGACCGCCACGGCGTCGAGGTGGAAGTAGAGGGTGTAGAGGCCGAGGCCATGGTCGAGCACGACCAGACGGCCGGGGAAGAAGAAGTCGGCGACGAGCGCGATCCGCCCCGAATTGGCCGCCACGACCGGCGTCCCGCGCGGCGCGGTGTAGTCGATCCCGCCGTGCGGCGACCTCGGCTGGCCGTTGATGATCCGGCGGGCACCGAAGCCCGTGCCCGGCTCCGTTCCCGCCACCGGGCGCGTGAAGCGGCCTCGCCAGAGACGCTCCGGGGTGATCGTGCGGTAGAGGCGCGTGAGCCGCCGGGTCTCTGCGATCGCCCGCTGCTCCGTCGGCGGATCGAGGTCGACCTGGGCGCGGGGCAGGGTCAGCCGCTCGACCGGGAAGGCCCGGCGTCGGAGGTGGATCCGACCGCTCCTGGCGCGCGGCGGGCGGCCCTCCTCGACCACCGCGAGGCGCCACGGCTGAGCGCCCGGCGTCGTGTCGAGGTCGAGCCCGACGAGGGCGGCCTGGCCGCCGGCGTAGGGAAAGAACGCGAGCGAGCGACCGCCCACCGAGCCCTCGACGGTCGCATCGTCCGGCACGCCCTTGACGTGCAGCCACGCGACGTCGCCGACACGCGGGCGCGCGGGGTGCCAGGCAACGCCGAGCCGGTCGTGGGCCGTCGCGGGCAGCGCGGACACGAGCAGCAGCGCCGCGGCGAGAGCGGCGCGGCCGCCGGTCACTCGGGCCGGTGCTGACGGAGGAACTGCTCGATTTCGGCGACCAGCTCGGAGGCGGGCGGCAGGTCGCTGACCGGGGCAGCCGTGGCCGCCGCCTGCGCCTCGGCGTCCTTGGACTCGAGCTTCTTGACGTAGCCCGCGATCTTCGCGTTCTGGGCGACGATCTCCGCCAGGTTGGCCTCGAACTGCTTCACCGCCTCGTCGAGGTCGGCGAGATCGAGCGTGGCGCCGAGGAGCGGCAGCACGCGCTCGACGAGGGCCCGGGTCGCCTTCGGATTCTCGATCCCGGAGATGTAGTGCGGCACATTCGCCCACAGGCTGGCGGTGGCGAAGCCCTGGTCCCGCGAAATCGTGTTCAGGACGCCGACGATGCCCGTCGGTCCCTCGTACCGCGTCGGGCGGACGCCGAGCCGGGCGGCGAGCTCCGGATCGGAGGCGCCGCCCACGAGCCGGACCGGGCGCGTGTGCGGGACCTCGGCCAGGAGCGCGCCGAGCGTGAGCACGAGCGTCACCTCGCAGCGCCGCGCGAGCTCGAGCACCGCGCCACAATAGGTCTTCCACCGGAGGTGGGGCTCGACTGCCACACCGACGATGACGTCGCGCGCCAGGTCGGGGGCCTGCGCGATCGAGAACTCGGTCGCCGGCCACACCAGCTCCCGCTCGGTCTCCGAGCCGGGCCGGAACCGGACGGAGGGCCGCACGAGCCCGAAGTGGTAGAACTCCTCGGGATCGATCCCCGCGAACTTCTCCGCGTGGAGCGACGTCGCCAGGTAGCGCGCGGCGGTCGTCGCTGCCTCGGCCGCGTCGTTCCAGCCGCTCCACGCCACGATCAGGACGGGTCGGCGGAGCCCTTGGGGTTGCGCGCGGATCGTCAGCATCGATCTCCTCGAGGTCAGCCGTCCCGAGTCTATCACGAATGCGTCATTGACCTGGCTGCGCCTCCGACGTTAGCATTGTCCCCGCAGGCAATCTCCGCGGAGGTCTCGACAGATGCGACTCGACGGGGTTCGACTGCTGCTGATCGGTGCGGTGCTGGCGGCGACGGCGGGGTGTGCGACGAGTGAGGAGTGGACGACGTGGAGGTCGCACACGAGTCACTTCGCCTCGGGCCCGCACATGGGATTCTCGGTGCGGAACCGCGAGGGCACCGCGCCCCGGGTTTCGCGTCAGGACATCACCATGGCGCGCAACGAGAACTGGTGGGGCAAGCCCATCACGGTGAGCCAGGAACAGATTCTTGAGCGGTAGGAGCGTCCGCCTCGCCGCGGCGCTGGCCGTGGCGGGGCTCCTCGCCTCGGGCGTGGCCCTCGGCCTCGCGCACGCGGCCGCGCCCGACGACCGGATCCTGCCCGCCGAGAAGCACACCTCCGACAAGGGGCGCGCGCTGGCGCGGAAATACCAGCGAGCCCTCGCCGAGCTGAACGCGGAGGTCTACCACTGCATGCCCTGGCTCGACGTACGGCACGAGGGCATCGGATTCTACAAGCCGCGCCACCTTCAGGGTGACGTCCGGTACCTGTCGCTCAACGTCGAGGTCGATCAGCAGCCGTCGGCCGAGTTCTCGGCCCTCCCGGTGCACGACCGCGCGTCGAGGATGTTCTCGCGCTACGTCCCGGCACTCCTGCGACGGATGACGCGCGAGGCCGGACTGATGGGTGAGCCCCTCCTCGAGGGCTTCACCGTCATCCTCTCCTGGCTCAAGCAAGAGCCGCGTCCGAACGAGCGACCGGTGCTCGACACGATCGCGGTGTTCCTGCCCAGGCCGCAGGTCGCGGACTTCCTGGCGGGCCGCGCGACCGCGGCCCGGCTCGCCGAGACCGCGCACGTGATCGCCTGGGACGGCGAGACGAAGCTCGGCGAGTTCCGGGTGCGGGGCTGGGAGGACAACTTCGTCGCGACCTACCGCATCGCCAACTACCAGCCGGCCAGCGAGGTCACCTGCCGCTGAGGTAGCGGCGCAAGAGCGTCCGCATCGACGGGAACGCGATCGCCCCGAACGGGACGCCACGTCGGGGAAACCAGCGCGCCTCCGACACGTCGTCGGCGGGCCGGAGCGGCCCGGGGTGGGGTTCCACGCGATACACCGTCGTCAGGACGGCAAAGCCTCTGGGCCCGTAGCGATCCGTCGCGAAGCCGAGGAGCCGCGCCCGGCGCACCCGGAGCCCCAGCTCCTCCCGAAGTTCCCGGACGAGACACGCCTCGGGGAGCTCGCCCGCCTCCAGGAAGCCTCCGGGCAGGTCCCACGTGCCGGCGTATGGTGGCCGGGCCCGCCGCGTCAGCAACACACGGCCGCGACGCAGGATGACGCCGACGGCGGCCGGCACGGGGTTGCCGTAGAAGATCCAGCCGCAGCGCCGGCAGCGGCGCCGCGTGTGCCCGTCCTCGCGGACCACCGTGAGCCGGCCTCCGCAGGCGAGGCAGCATCGCGCCGTCATTCGGCGTCGAGTGCCGCACGCATTCGCGCGGCGATGGCCCTGAGCGCTCGCGCCGCAGGGGCCTCCGGCCGGAGCGTGACGAACGCCTCGCCCCGGTCGGCGGCCGTGGCGAGCTCCGGATCGAACGGCACGCGGCCGAGCAGCGGGAGGCCGGCCTCGCGCGCGAGCGACTCCGCGTCAGGCCCCGGGAAGAGACCCGACATGTTCTCGATCAGCCCGAGCACCGGGGCCTTCGCCCCGGCGGCGACGGTGATGGACCTCCGCACGACCAGGTGGGCGACGTCGGAGGGAATCGTGACGACGACGGTGCCGGCGAGCGCCGGCACGAGCCCGATCACCATGGCCAGCCGGTCGGTGCCCGGCGGCAGATCGAGGAGCAGCACGTCGAGCTCGCCCCAGCGCGTGTCGGCGAGGAACTCGCGCAGCGCGTTCGCCTCCATCGTCCCTCGCCAGGTGTGCGACTCCTCCTGGCTCGCGGCCTCCCACACGAGGGGCGTCGCGTCCGTGGGCAGGAGCAGATCCATCGACATGACCTTGACGCCGAGCGCAGTCTGCGGCGGCTCGACCCCGTCGCCCGACACGACCAGCTGGCGGCCCCGGACGCCGAGCATCTTGGCCATCGTCGGCCCGTTGAGGTCGGCGTCGAGGACGCCCACGCGCCAGCCGGCGGCGGCGAAGCAGTCGGCGAGACCCGCCGTGACGGTCGACTTCCCCACGCCGCCCTTGCCGGAGACGACGGCCACGATCCGGCGCACGGTGGCCAGACGCGCGCACAGCCGCGCGTGCTGGGCCTCGACCTGGCCGGCGATGTTCGAGCCCCCGTCGCCCGCGATGTCCCGGTAACGCTTCACGCCTGCTCGTCCTCCTCGGAGCGCTGCGCCTCATCCTGCCAGCCCGCGCGGATCAGCATGGCCGCCGTGGCCGCGGCGGTCACCGCCATCAGCCAGGCGCCCGCCGTCCCCGGAGGCACGCCGCCGCCGAAGCTCGGCATCCGCAGCGCCTCCCCCCCCGAGACCGCGAGCCGCGCGACGTAGACGGCGCGGAGCGCGACGAGCACCGCCAGGATCCGCGTGAAGTCACGGCGCGACAGGATCCAGCGCTCGAACCAGCGACGCGGGCGAAGGAGGAGCCACGGGACCCCGAGGGCGATCACGGCGCCCACGCCGAACCACAGCAGCAGCCGGCCGCGCACGGGGAAGACCGTGAGCTGGAGCCAGAGCGCCGTGAACCAGTAGATCACGCCGTAGGTCAGGTACGCCCACGCGGCCTGGCGGAATCTCGCGTCGTGCCGGCTCACGGCTCGGTGGCCCGGAAACGCCCGCCCCAGGTAGCGCGCACCTCGGCGAGCAGCGCGGTCGTCACCACCGTCTGGCCCCGGCCGCGCGCGTACGCCTCGACGGCCTTGGCCACCATGCCCCGCGCGAACGACGGAATCGCCTGCAGGCGCTCGCGCGCCCCCGCCTCCCAGGTGAGCTCGCAGGACACGGCCTGGCCGAAGGTCAGTGTGGCCGGCAGGTCGATGACCTGGCCGCCGTGGCCACCGGGCTGGTACCCGCACGCCGGATCTTCGGCGAGGTAGTCGCCGTGGGTCGCGTAGGCGCGGCAGCGGCAGCCGCCGCAGATCTTCGAGAACTCGCACGCCCCGCACCGGCCACCCAGCGTCGGCTCGCGGAGCGCCGCGAAGACCGGAGCCTCGCGCCAGAGGCCGCCGAACGAACGCTGTCGCAGGTTGCCCGCCGTGACCGGCATGTACGGACAGGGCGTCACGTCGCCGCCGGGGGTGATGCGGCAGTAGTACTTGCCCGCCGGGCACGAGCCGTGCGCGTAGTTCTTGAGCAGCGGTGAGGACGGGTTGAGCTCCCACAGGATCCGCCGGAAGTGCGGCGCGCACTTGGCCCGGATGAGGAGTCCGTCCGCGCGCCCCACGGGCGTGGACCATGGATCCTCGAAGGCGGGCTGGGGCGCCGCGTCGGCCAGGCCGAGCATCCGCTTCACGAAAGCCGGCGGGCCGTCGCCGACTCCCTGCGCTTTCGCCAGGAAGGTCAGGATCCGTTCGTATGCGTCCGGGTCGATGTCGGTCAGGTTCCGTCCCCGCCCCGTCCGGACGAGGAAGAAGAAGTTCAGCACCTTGGCGCCGAGCTCTCTCGCGAGGTCGATCATGGCAGGGACCTCGCTCACGTTCCAGTCCGTCACGGACATGTGGAGCGAGAAGTCGAGCCCCGCGTCGTTCAGCACCTTCGTCGCGCGTACCGCCCCGGCCCAGGCATTGGGCAGACGCCGAAAGGCGTCGTGCTTCCGCGGGTCGGTCGAATCGAGGCTGATCGAGGCGCCCAGCACGCCGTGCCGACGCATGAGCGCGGCCTCCCGCTCGCGCAAGAGCACACCGTTGGTCCCGAAGACCGTCGTGAACCGCTTCTCCGCCGCGTAGTCCGCGATCTCGAAGAGGTCCCTGCGGAGCAGCGGCTCGCCGCCCGTCAGGATCAGGAAGACGTTCGGGTTGACGTCGGCGATCTCGTCGATGACCCGCCGGCACTCGTCGGTCGAGAGCTCGTCGCGCGTGTCGGCCGACGCCGACGCCGACATGTAGCAGTGGGCGCACTCGAGGTTGCACCGCTGCGTCAGGTTCCACGACACGCTGTACGCCGTGTACGCCGCCGGGGCCCCGGCGGGCGCGGGCGAGGGTGTGACGGGATCCGTCACGCCAGGATCCTGGTAGGGGCGGGGGCATGGCGGGGGTCGCCCGGAATCCGTGTAGGCAGCGTCGCTCGGGCGTCCCGCCCCGAGCGCGGCCGGAACCCTATGGTAGCAGTCGGATTCCGGGCGATCCCCGCCATGCCCCCGCCCCCTACCGAGGCTTCTTGTTCGAGACGTACCCCGCGATCACCTCGTTCATCGTCTCGCGCGCGCGCCCGATCCCGTCCTCGCACACGGCGAGGTCGATGGTCGTGGCACCCTGCGCCGCAGCCACGCGCTCGACCTCCTCGCGCGTCATGTCGCGCATGAAGCCGGCGGGAACACGGTTCAGGCGCGCGGTCGCCTCCTCGGTCCAGAGGAACCCGGCGCCGGTCCCCGCGGCGTCGGCGCGCGGGGCCTGGGCCGGCTCGAACTTCGTCCGGGCGAGCAGTGTGTCCCAGCCGCTTCCGAGCTTGTCGCGCCCCACGGTCTCCTCGATCATCGGGAGAGCGAGCTGGCAGGTGATGACCGGGATCCGCTTGCTGCGCGCGTACTTCTCGACACGGGCCTTGGCGCGCCGGCGGAGGTAGGCATCGGTCACCTCGCGGAGCGCGTCCCGCGCGTCGGCCGACCACTTCACCTCGACGCCGGGGAGCGACTCCTCGTGCTCGATGCCGCCCTCCTGGTTCGCGATGGCCTCGACGACCTCGCGCGAGATCACCTGGAACTTGTCGGCGCCCGCGCTGCAGACCGGACACGTCACGATCGGCCCGGGCCCTTTCACCGTGTAGCCGCAGATCGAGCAGATCGCGGTCGCCGTCTGCTGCTCGGCGCGCAGCCTCGCGACAGCGACGTCCTCGGCCAGGATCTGCATGCTCTCGGCCATCCGCGTGGGCATGAAGATCGCCATCGCCTCGTCGATGACCTTGTTCGTGATGACCGTGTGCCCCTGCTCGATCGCGTAGCGCAGCAGCGCCGTGCGGGCGACGCCTTTGACCTGCGGCGGCACGCGCTCCATCCGCGCCTCCGCCTCCTCGGTCCACGCGATGATCTCCTCGGCCTTGACGTCGAGGGGGGGATAGAAGGTGCCGCCCGTCAGGAGCACGTTGCACGGCGCCAGGCGGAGCAGATTCTCGGTGTTGGAGCCCAGATCCTTCTCGTCCGCGTCCGAGTGCACCCCGACCCGCCCGAGGATGAGCAGCCAGGGCTGCTCCTTGCGGGCGAAGGTCAGGATCTTCTCGAAGCACTTCCCGTCGAGCAGCGTGATCGCGAGATCGACGCCCTCCTCGGCGGCGAGCTTGCGGGCGATCTCCAGGTGCGACTGATAGATCTTCGCGAGACCCGTGTCGATGATCTCCTCGTGGAGCTGTTCCTGCTCCTTGAAGCGGAAGACCTTCGAGGCCTTCTCGGAGAGCACACCGACGATCCCGTTGAACATGGCGTAATGCAGGTACGGATCGTACACCGCGACGGCGTGGAGCGGCCGCCGGAGCGCCTTGGAGAGCCCGATGCCGAGCCGGAGACCGTTGAACGATTGCGGTGACCCATCCAGGCCGACGACGATCGCGCCTTGCTGGTCCTTCAGAGGGTCGACGTTCCTGACGACGAGCGTGTCACGCGCGATCTTGCGGACGAACCGTTCGGTGACCGAACCGAGCTGGCTGTCCCTGACCGCGCCCATGCCCAGGGCGCCCATCACGACGAGGTCGTAGTCGTTCTCGAGGCAGTCCTCGACGAGCACCTTGTAGTGCTTGCCGTCGATCATCTTCCGCTCGAAGGCCAGGCCGGCCTCCTCGGCGCGGCGGGCCAGCACGTCGAGGTACGAGTCGGAGATGAGCTGCAGCCCCATCGCGATCAGCGAGTCGTGGATCTTGCGCTGGCGCTCGAGCTCGGTTTCGTCCCGGTACTCGTCCGGCAGGGTGTACTCCATCTGCTTGAACCGGTAGTCGTGCAGCCGCGCCGCGTACACGTGGATCCCGGTCAGCCTGGCGCCGCACGTCCGGCCCAACTCGACGGCGAGGTCGATCGCCCGGTTCGAGAACTCCGAGTTGTCCACCGGCACGTAGATGTGCTTGAACATGGGGCCTCCCTTAGATCCATTTCACCGCTCGCCTCGCGACGCTCGAGCCTGCGGCGCCTCGGGCGCCGCTCGGCTCGCACTGCCTCATCGCAGCTCGAAGTCCACGTTCGCGGTGCCCTTCGCCGCGACCGTGACCTCCTTCGTGACCGTTCGCGGCTCCTCGTACACCGGCCGACCGTCCTTGTCGCGTCCCTTCGGTCGGTATCCCGCGTGCCACATCGTGACCTTCCAGGTGCCGGGCGGGACCTCGGTGATCCGGAACGCGCCGCGCGCGTCGGTCACGCTCACGTACGGGCTGTCGTGGACCACGATCCACGCCGTCATGTGCGGGTGGGCGTCGCAGACGACCCGAATCACGCCAGGCTTCGTCAGGCGCCGCGTGATGTCGATCGTCTGATCCTTGGTCGGCAGCGCGAGGTTGAACACGGTCGGCTTGCCGAGGAACCCATGCGTGTTGTGCAGGATCGCGTCGGAGTTCTTCACACGCACGCGGTCCCCGAACCCCACCGCGGTGACGTGGCCCACGAACAGGCACTTGTGGTTGTCGAGGATGACGTCTCCGCCGCCCCGCTTGCCGCGGCCGATCCGCTCGATCAGCACGACGCCGCCCTTCACCCCGCCGTCCGGGCCCACGACGATCGCCTCGGAGGGGACCTCGCTGCCGCAGACGTCGCGGTTCTTGTTGACCGGGATCGGGCCGAGTTTCGGCGGCGCGCCGACGAACCGCACGCTGCCCTGCACCACGCCCCCGTCGACCACCGCGAGGACCTCGTA
>Ga0156194_1049_pt1 | contig 20442 bp, 23 predicted proteins | sample RifCSPlowO2_12_FD_107847 | JGI IMG/M metagenome (GOLD analysis project Ga0156194, IMG submission 107847) | Candidatus Rokubacteria bacterium RIFCSPLOWO2_12_FULL_71_22 | reverse complement strand
GGGCGGGTGCGGCTTCTGCAGGGGCTTGGGGAGCACGCGCAGGCCCGGCACCCGGTAGAACTCGCCCTCGAACGTCAGCGTGTCCTCGGTCCAGGCGCGGCGGATCACCTCGAGGGCCTCGTCGAAGCGCTCCCGCGTCCGCTCCATCGAGACGCCGAGGCCACGGAACTCCTTCGGCTGGTAGCCGCGCCCGAGACCGAACTCGAGCCGCCCGCCCGAGAGGATGTCCACCATCCCGAACTCCTCCGCGATGCGGATGGGGTGGGCGAAGGGCGCGATCACGACGCCGGTCCCGATGCGGACCCGCCGCGTCTCGCGCGCGACCGCCGCGGCGAGCACGCCGAGCGAGGGGCAGAGGCCGTAGGACGAGAAGTGGTGCTCGGCGAGCCACACGGCATGGAAGCCGACCTCGTCGGCCAGGCGCGCCTCGGCGAGCGCCTGGGCGTAGACCTCGGCCTCCGTCTGCCACTCGCGGAACGTCAGGAGCTGCTGGATCCCGAATTTCATGCTCACTCCCCCCGGAAGACCGGAGGGCGCTTCTCGAGCATCGCGCGCACGCCCTCCTTCGCGTCCTGGCTCTTGCGCGCGCGCGCGGCGAGCGCGTCGAGGTCCGCGTGCTCGATCCCCTCGCGCGCGGAGATCGCGCGGGCGATCGTGGCCTTGAGGCCGGCGAGCGCCAGCGGGGCGTTGCCGGCGATCGTGCGCGCCAGCTCGGCCGTCGCGCGCTCGAGGTCGGCGGGGGCCACCACCTCGTGGACCATCCCGATCTCCCACGCGCGGCGCGCCGGGAGCGGCCGGCCCGTCAGGAGCAGGTGGCGCGTGTGCGCCGGGCCGATGATCTCGACCAGCTTCTGGCCGAGCGTGAACGGGACGACCAGGCCGATGCGCGCGAGCGGCATCGCGAAGCGCGCGGGCTCGGCGGCGATGCGGAGGTCGCAGTGGAGCGCGAGCTCGCAGCCGCCGGCGAACGCGTCGCCGTGGACCATCGCGATCGTGGGGTGGCGGCTCCGCTCGATCTGGCGGAGCATCGCCACGACGGGGCTCTCGGGGTCCGCCGCCTCGGCCTGCCGCCGCGCCAGCTCGTCGAGGTCCATGCCCGCGCAGAACGCGGGGCCGGCGCCGCGCACGACGACCACGCGCACCGCGGGGTCGTCCTCGAGCCGGGCGAAGCAGGCGGTGAGACCGTCGAGGAGCGCCCGGTTCAGCGCGTTGCGCTTCTCGGGGCGGTTCAGGATGACGGTCGCGACGCCGTCGGCGGTCGCGCAGCGGATGTCGTCGGCCATGGCGAGGCTCCATGCTCTCGAATCCCGGCCCGCACGTCAACGGGCACGAGCCGGCCGGCCTGCGCTATCCTGCCGCGCATGGCGCCCGGGCGCGTCGTCGCGCTGCTCCTGGCCGTCGTCGGTCTCCTCGCGACCGTCGAGGCGTGGCGCCGCATGCCGCTCGGCACGCCCGCGGACCCGGGGCCCGGGATGCTCCCGCTCCTCCTCGCGGCGACGCTCGCGGTGCTCGGCGCCGCCGCGGCGCTCGGACGCCGCTGGCCGGCGCCCTCGCCGACGGCGGGCCGCCGCGCGATCGCGGTCGCGGCGCTGCTCGTCGCGTATCCCGCGGCGCTGCCGTGGCTCGGGTTCGCGGTCACGACCGCGCTCGCGCTCTTCCTGCTGGCCCGGGCGCTCGGGCCCGTCTCGTCGGTGCGCCTCGCGGCCTTCGCGCTCGTCACGAGCGCGGCGGCCGTCCTGCTGTTCCGGCAACTGCTCGCGGTGCCCCTCCCGCGCGGGCCCTGGGGCTTCTAATGAATCTCGCGCAACCGGGTGACGCCTCTCACCCTCGTAGAACCTCGTCACCGTGATTCACGCGAGTGATCAGTGCGCCGTTCTCGAAGCCCTGTTGAGCCGGACCGTACGTGGAGCCGGGCCGCCGGCCGCGCGCGGGGGGAGGGGTCGCCACGACCCGTTCCCTCCACGTGGGCGGCGGGCCGCACGCGCCCGGACGGAGCCCAGCCGCGACGGGGCAGCGGGCGCGTGCTGCGTGGTCCTGGCGACCCCTCCCCCCGCGCGCGGCTGGCGGCCCGGCGCGCGGCCACCATTCACATGACCTCGTGGACGGAACACTAGGTGCTCGAGGGCATCGGCCAGGGCTTCGCGGTCGCGCTCGAGTGGCAGAACCTCCTCTACTGCTTCGCGGGCGTGCTCCTCGGGACGGTGCTGGGCGTCCTCCCCGGCATCGGGCCCGTCGCCGGCATCGCGCTCCTCCTGCCGGCGACGTACGGGCTCCATCCCGCCTCGGCCATCATCATGATGGCCGGCATCTTCTACGGCACGATGTACGGCGGCTCGACGACCTCGATCCTCATCAACGTGCCCGGCGAGGCCTCGTCCGTCATCACCTGCCTCGAGGGCTACCAGATGGCCAGGCGCGGGCGGGCGGGGCCGGCGCTCGGCATCGCCGCGATCGGCTCGTTCATCGCGGGCACGATCGGCGTCGTCGGGCTCATGCTGGCGGCGCCGCCGCTGGCGCGGCTCGCGCTCGCGTTCGGCCCCCCCGAGTATTCCGCCCTGATCGTCTTCGGCCTCGTGGTGCTCGCGTTCCTCTCGTCGGGCTCCACGCTGCGTGCGCTCGCCATGGGTGCCTTCGGGCTCCTGCTCGGCACGATCGGGCTCGAGCCCATCTCCGGCTTCGCGCGCTTCACGTTCGGCGTGCCCGAGCTGTTCGACGGCATCGGGTTCATCCCGGTCGCGATGGGGCTGTTCGGCCTGGGCGAGATCCTCGACAAGGCGGCGCGCGCCGGGTCGGCCGAGGTCGTGCGGGCGCGGCTCACGCACCTCTTGCCGAGCCGGAGCGACTGGGCGCGGAGCTGGCGCGCGATCCTCCGCGGCACCGGCATCGGGTTCCTCTGCGGCCTGCTCCCCGGGCCGAACGCGGTGATCGCCTCGATCGTCTCGTACGGGACGGAGAAGCGGCTCGCGCGGCATCCCGAGGAGTTCGGCCGGGGCGCGATCGAGGGCGTGGCCGGGCCCGAGTCGGCGAACAACGCCGCGGCCGCCGGCGCCCTCGTGCCGCTGTTCACGCTGGGGCTGCCCTCCTCGCCGCCGACCGCCGTGCTCCTGGCCGGCTTCCTCATCCACGGCCTCACGCCCGGCCCGCTGCTCATGCAGCAGCGGCCCGACGTCTTCTGGGGCGTGCTCGCGAGCATGTACATCGGCAACGCGATGCTCCTCGTGCTGAACCTCCCCCTCATCGGCGTCTTCGTCCGTATCTTGCGGATTCCCGACGTCTACCTGCTCCCCGCCGTCGTGCTCTTCTGCATGGTGGGTGCCTACAGCGTCGGCAACAGCCTGGCCGACGTGTGGGTGATGGTGCTCTTCGGTCTCGTCGGTTTCGCCTGCCGCCGCGGCGGCTTCGACACGGCGCCGGTCGTGCTCGCGCTCGTCCTCGGGCCGGTGCTCGAGACCGCGCTCCGGCAGGCCCTGATCCTGAGCGACGGGAGCCCCGCGATCTTCGTGACGCGTCCGATCGCGGCAGCCTTCCTGGCGGCCGCGGCGGCGCTCATCGTCTGGAACCTGGTCGCCGTCCGGCGCGGACGGATGGCGCGTACACTGGCCGCGGACCCAACAGGAGGTGCCCGATGCTCCGACTGATCGCGATCCTGCTCCTGACCGCCCTCGCCGCCGCGGCGCCTGCGCCGGCGCGCGCGCAGTACCCCACGAAGCCCGTGGAGCTGGTCGTGCCGTTCCCCGCCGGCGGGCGCACCGACATCATCGCCCGCCAGTGGGCCGCCGCCGCCGGCAAGCACCTCGGCCAGCAGGTCGTCGTGGTCCAGAAAGTGGGCGGCGGCGGCGCCGTCGGCTCCATCCACGTCATGAACGCGCCCGCCGACGGTTACATTCTGATGGCGACCACGATCGGCAATCAGGTGCTCCGGCCCATCTCGGCCACGGTGCCGTACCGGTACGACTCGTTCGCGCCGATCGGCCAGATCAGCGCGGCGACCCTCGTCCTGGCCGCGAAGTCCGACCGCCCGTGGAAGACGCTCTCCGAGCTCGTCGCCGACGCCAGGAAGCGTCCGGGAGCGATCACCTTCGGGACGCCGCTCAAGCTCCTGCCGCACCTGACCGTCGCGCGGTTCGCCCGCGCCGCCGGCGTGGACCTCAAGCACGTCCCGCAAACGGGTGACGGACCGGCGATCACCGCGACGCTCGGCGGTCACGTGGACATGGTCGTCACCTCGGTCGGCACGATCCTGTCCCACATCAAGGCCGGCAACCTCCGTCCCCTCGGCGTCTTCAGCGAGGCGCGTGACCCGGCGCTGCCCGAGGCGGCCACCGCGGGCGAGCAGGGCTTCGCGGTCGTCGGCGAGCCCTGGACGGGCATCGCGGCGCCGAAGGGCACGCCGGCCGAGGTCCTCGCCAGGCTCCGCAGCGTGTTCGAGCTCACGATCAAGGACCCCGAGTTCGTCGCAGGGATGGAAAAGCTCGGCGAGCGGATCGTGCCGATGCGCGCCGACCGGTTCGGCGCCCGCTGGGCGCAGGACTTCGAGGGGCTGGAGCCGGTGGTCAAGGCGCTCAAGTGAAGCTCGCGCGCGCCGACGTCATCCCGCTGCGCCTGCCGCTCACGCGGGTGCTCACGCTCCCGCGCGGCGCCTCGCGCAGCCTCGACGAGGGCAAGCGCCTGCTGCTCGTGCGCGTCGAATCCGACGACGGACGCGTCGGCTGGGGCGAGGCGAGCCCGAGCCGGCGCTGGTCGGCCGAGACGCTCGAGTCCGCGCTGACGAGCCTCGAGACGTATCTGATCCCGGCTGCCCTCGGTCGCGACCCGGCGGACCCGGCCGGCCTCCACGCGGCGCTCGACGCCGAGCTCGCGCCCGGATTCGACCAGGGCCAGCCGATCGCGAAGGCGGCGCTCGACTTCGCCTGTTACGACCTGGTGGCCCAGGCCGCGGGCGTCCCCGTCCAGGCGCTCCTGGGCCCGCGCGCGCCCGGGCGGATCACGCTCGCCTACCTCGTCTCCGCGCCGACGCCCGAGGCCGCCGCCGCGCAGGTCCAGGCGGCGCGCGCGCAGGGCTACGCCGCGTTCAAGGTGAAGGTCGGGGGCCACCCGCCCGCTCACGACGTGGCCGTCGCGCGCGCCGTCGTCCGGGCGGCCGGCGGGGGCACCGTGTGGGTGGACGCCAATCAGGGCTACGACGCGGCCGCGGCGCGCGAGGCGGCGCGGGGCTTCGAGGCGCTCGGCCTCGAGGTGTTCGAGCAGCCCGTCGCCGTGACGGACTGGGAAGGGCTCCGCGCGCTCCGCCGCGCCACCCCCCTGACGATCGCGCTCGACGAGGCCGCGATGTCGCCCGCGGTGATCGAGGAGTATCTGCGCCAGGACCTCGCGACCGGCATCGTCGTCAAGGTCGCCAAGCTCGGTGGCCTCTACCACACGCGGCGCGTGCTCGACCTGTGCCGCGCGCGCGGGGTCATGCTCCTCGGCAGCGGCCTCATGGACGCGCCCATCACGCTCGCCGCGGGCCTGCACGCCTTCGCCGCGGCGGGTATCACGTTCCCGTGCGACCTGAACGGCCCCCAGTTCATCGCCGAGGACTACCTGGCCGAGCCGCTGCCCATCGCGGCCGGCACGCTGGCCGTCCCCGCGCGCGCCGGCCTCGGCTGGGCGCCCGATCCCGCGCGCCTCGCGCGCTTCCGCCTGGCCGTCTAGCGTCGCCCCCGCAGCTCGTTGATCAGCTCCTGGCGGTTCTGGCTCATCATGATGACCGGCGCCTGCAGGGCCGCCAGGACCGAGAGGACGCACACTCCTTGCCCCGTCATCGGGGTCCTCAGCGCCAGTTGACGAAGACGGGGCTCGCCCACGCCATCTGGCCGTTCCGCTGCTTCACCCGGAGGTAGACGCTGGAGCGCCCCGTCGTCGGGACCGGGAGCGCGACGCGGCCGCGCGCCGTCGAGGCGGCGAGCGGCACCAGCCGGTGCCACTGGTAGCTTTCTCCCGGGAACGGGCCCGTGAAGAGATTGTGCGAGGCGTGGAGGAGATCGGCCGCGCGTGAGACCGTGCGCGCTTCGGCGGGCGCGGTGAGCGTCAGGCGGAGCTCGAGGGCGGCCTCGCCCTGAAGCTCGAGCGCCACGCTCTGGTTCGGGTTCTCGCGGTAGGCCCCCTTGCGCGAGGTGTAGGACGTGACCCGCAGCGTCCGCTCGCCCAGGCGCTCGAAGCGGTGGCGGCGCGCCTCGTCGAAGGGCCCCGACTGCAGGCACGGGAACACGCGGAGGAGCCGCCCGTTCCGCACCTCGACCTCGAAGCGCCACTCGGTCACGCGGTCCAGGGCGAGCGCGGCCCACGGCCCCCAGCCCCACTCGAGCCGCACCTGGAAGGGGCGGGCGAACGCCTCGGACGCGGGTACCGCCTCGCGCGCGTGGTCGCGGTGCGCGGTGACGCCGTCCTGGATCACCTCGGCCACCTCCAGCTCGTCGCGCCCGCCGACGTCCCAGGCGACCTCGACCGCGCGGTCGGCGTCGATGGTGCTGCCCATCGGGGCGCCGTCCACCGTGAAGCGGATGTCGATGCGGTCGCCGGTGAGGGCGTAGGTGCGCCGCGCACGGATCGCCTCGAGGATCGCGGGGCGCGTCAGGTCGGTGACGAGCGCGGCCATGAGCCCCTCGCCCCAGGCCCCCGGAAAGCCCGCGTGGTCGTCGCTCGAGCCCACGAAGCCGAAGCGGAGGCCGCGCGCGAGCGCGGCCCGCACCGTGTTCGCGGTCTCGCGGCCGCCGAGCGAGTGCGCCACCATCGGGTACGGTCCGCGGTCGTCCTCGGACAGGCCGTGCTCGGAGTAGATCTCCACCACCGGCGTGCACGCCTCGTCGAACACGTCCCAGTTCACGCCGCGGTGGCCGCGCGGGTAGGCGAGGTGGTGCGGGATCATCAGGGCCTGCTCCGCGAGGCAGAAGCGCCGGAGCCCGGCGATCGTCTCCGCCTCGTGGAGCGGCCGATGGTCGCGCGGAAAGATCACGCACTGATCGCCGAATCCCGACGAGTGCCACTCGAACCCGAGGAAGGCGCAGAACTCCTCGTCGCGGTTGGCCGCCGCGATCAGGTCCTGCACGCGCGGCCACGTATCGCGCAGGCGCTCGAAGCCGCGGCGCCAGTGCGCCTCGCGTCCGCCCTCCATCGGCGCCATGTCGTGCCACGACGCGTGGCCCGTGAACGCGAAGAAGTCGAGGTGCGTGCGCGCGACGTCGATCGTGCGCTCCATGGAGCCCACGCCGTAGCCGTGACTGTTGTGGTTGTGGATGTCGCCGAACGCCGTCCGGTAGGCGGGGCTCGTCACGCCGGCTGCTCGAGCGCCTCGAGGATGCCCCGCAGGTAGCCGATCGCGCGGGCGGCCGCCGCCGGGCCGTCGGGCACGTACTCGAAGGGCTCGACCGCGACGTCACCGGCGTAGCGGTGGCGGCGGAGCGCCGCGAGGACCGGCGCGAAGCGGTCGTCACCCTGGCCCGGCCCGCGGCGGTTCCGGTCGTTGAGCTGGACGTGGGCGATCAGGCCCGTCGGCAGCCAGCGGTCCAGCGTCGCGGTGACGGGCTCGGGCTCGCTCGCAGCGGCCGCGCTCGTGTCGAGCATCGTGCGCAGGGCCGGGTGGCCGATCTCGCGGACCAGCGCGGCGGCCTCCGCCACGGTGTTGACGAGCGGCGTCGCCCGGCGTGCGAGCGGCTCGATGCAGTAGACGACGCGCGCCGCGCCGGCCGCGTCGGCGACCGCGGCGAGGCAGTCGCGCGCGCGGGCCCGCGCGGCGGCGACGTCGTCGCCGGGCTCGATCGCGCGCTGGGCGGGCGAGCCGTGGACGAGGTACCGGCCGCCGAGGTCCGCGCACAGGTCGACGAGCGCGCGCATGACCTCGAGCGTGCGCCGGCGCACGGCATCGTCACGGCTGGTGATCGAGAGGCCCGGTGGTGTCACGAGCAGCCAGTGGAGCCCGGTGACGACCAGGCCTGCGTCGGCGGCGACGCGTCGGAGACGCGCGCGCTCGGCCGGCGGCAACGCCTCGGGCCGATCGCCGAGCGTGTACGGGGCCACCTCGAGGCCGTCGTAGCCGAGCGCCCGCGCGTACGCGCACTGGGCGGCGAAGTCCAACCCGCCGAGGACCTCGTTGCAGAGGGCGAGCCGCATGCGGCGCTCAGAGCTTCGATTCGGCCCAGCCGGGCGCGGGCTCCGCCGGGTCGGGCGTGAGCCCGGTCGCCTTCACGCCCTCGATCGCGCAGTACTCGTCCTTGTCCGAGGTGTCGCCGCTGATGCCGACGGCGCCGACGACCTCGCCGTCTCCGGCGCGGATCAGGACGCCGCCTGGCACCGGCACGAACCGTCCCTCCGACGCAGTCGCCAGCGCCGTGACGAACGTCGGGCGGTCCGTCAGCCGGTCGCGGATCAGTCGGCTCGAAAAGCCCATGCCGAGGGCGCCCCACGCCTTGCCGAGCGCGATCTGGGGCCGCAGGATCCCCGAGCCGTCCTCGCGCTTGAGCGCGACCAGGTGGCCGCCGGCATCGAGCACGGCGACCGTGAGCCGCATCATCCGGTGCTCGCGTCCGCGCGCGAGCGCCGTGTCCACGATCCGCGAGGCCTGCTCCAGCGTGAGCGTCGCCATCGGTCCTCCCGGTCAGAAGATCGCGAGCGGGTGCGCCGGCGCGCCGGTCGAGCCGACGAGGCGGAGCGGCGTCGCCGTGAAGAGGAACTCGGCGCGCCCTTCCTCCGCGCACGCGGCGACGAGCCGCTCGGGGTCGGTGTTGTCGACGAGCGCCAGCCCCAGGAACGGGATCGCCAGGTGCGTGCCCATGCCGAAGCCGGGATAGCCGCTCGGCCGCTCGTCCATCATGTCCCAGGCGATCGCCGCGATGTCGCGCTGCCGGAACCACTCGAGGCACGAGAGATGTAAACCGGGATGGGGCGACACGCGCGGCACCCAGTCGGGGTGGGCGCGCTGGAAGGCCGCCTGCCCGCCCCGCACGACGGCGACGTCCCCGGGTTCCACGCGCACGCCAGCGCGCGCCGCCGCCGCGTCGAGATCCGCCGGCGTGATGGGCTCGCCGACCGCGACATAGCCGTCCTTCCGCGCGGCGGCGACGTCGAGGAGGACGCCGCGGGAGGTGATGCCGTCGAACAGCGGATCGATCGGGCACCAGGTCGCGCCCGCGGCCGAGAGGCTCTGCATGAAGTGCCGCCCGTTGTAGAGCGAGCCGTCCCAGGCGACGTGGCAGAGGGCGTCGACGTGGGTGATCGTGTAGCCGTGGTAGACGAGGTCGAAGCGGTCGAGCACCACGTCGGCGCGCTCGCGGTTGCCCGGGAACGTCGCCTGGTACATCAGCGCCGGCTGCGGGCCGATGTCGCGCGCGAGCGAGACCGTGCGTCCCGTGCGCACGAGCGCCCGCGCCGGCGCCCGCTTCGCCGCGGTGATCAGGTTCACGGTGCCGCGCTGATCGGCGTCGCCCCAGCGCCCCCAGTTGTTGAGCTCCTTGAAGTAGCCCTCGACGCGCGCCTGGGTCGGAAGCGTCATGGTTGGCCCTCCAGCGAGCCGACGACGAGCCGCTCGTAGAGAGCGCTCAGGATCTGATCGATCCCCGCGCACGCCCAGACGTGGAAGAACGGGCTCTCGAGCATCGCCATGAACGCGCGGTCGCCGCGCGCCTGCGTCTGCTCCCTGGTCTCCCCCGGGCGCGGCGCGCGGAGCGTCCCCACGATGCGGTCCTTGTGGTAGATCGCCGGATACTCGACGTAGCGGTAGAGCGGCTCGAGGTCCTTCGTGTAGAAGACCGCGACGGGGATCGAGGCCCACGCCTGACCGTTCTTCAGGTTCATCAGCTCGGCCATGAGGTCGGCGTTGCTGTCGGGGTACCCGGCGAGCGTCGGCGTCTGGCTCCGCATGAACCGCTGGCCGTCACGCCGGAAGATCCGGAGCTCCAGGCCCCCCGCTTCGGCCAGGCGCGCGAGCATCGGGAGGTCACGCCGGCAGTCCGACGACCACTCCTCGGCGAGCCCGAGGACCTTCGCGGGGCCGCCGGGCTGCGCCGCCAGCCAGCGGATGGCCGCCGTCTGCGCCTCGGTGAGACGCGCGCGCTCGTACGCCTGACGCAGCCACCCGCTCCAGTCGCGGCGCGTGCCGCCCTGCGAGGCCTCGCGCGCGAGGTTCTCGGGCGTCCCGACGTACCGGACGTACTGCTCGAACGTCATCCCTGCGGCGAACCTCTCGGGCGTGACCACGCTGCGCGAGCGCTCCATCGGCTCTCTCCCTCTGTGATCCGTCGCGACGCTTCCTCCTCGGGCCGGGCACCGCGCATTCTCGCACAGCGGGTTGCGCGGGAGAAGCGGCCGGGGTAGCGTCCCTGTGGACACCGGAAGGAGAGGGCGATGACCCTGGACGAGGTGCGGGCGCGGATGCGGGCGGCGGGTGTGGAGATCCGCGAGGATCGGCTCGAGCTGGTGCGGCGGCTTCTCGCCGACGCGCTCGGGCCGGTCCGCGCGCTGGACACGCGGGCGGAGAAACCCCTCGAGCCGGCCGTCACGTTCGCCGCGGCGGGTGCGCGGGGCGGCGATGGCGGCTGACGAGCTCGCGTACGCGACGATCGGGGAGCTCGGCGCGCGCTTCCGGCGACGCGACCTCTCGCCGGTCGAGCTGGTCCGGGCGCAGCTCGAGCGGATCGAGGCGCTGGACCCGGTCCTGTCGACGTTCGTGACGCTGACGGCCGACCAGCTTCTCGCCGACGCGCTCGGGCCGGTCCGCGCGCTGGACACGCGGGCGGAGAAACCCCTCGAGCCGGCCGTCACGTTCGCCGCGGCGGGTGCGCGGGGCGGCGATGGCGGCTGACGAGCTCGCGTACGCGACGATCGGGGAGCTCGGCGCGCGCTTCCGGCGACGCGACCTGTCGCCGGTGGAGCTGGTGCGGGCCCAGCTCGAGCGCATCGAGGCGCTCGACCCGATGCTCTCCGCGTTCGTGACGCTGACGGCCGATCAGGCCCTCGCCGACGCGCGCGCGGCGGAGGCGGCGCTGCGCCGCGGGGACGCGGGGCCGCTCGGCGGCGTCCCCGTGGCGTACAAGGACCTCTACGCGACGCGCGGCGTGCGGACGACCGCGGGCTCGGCCGTGCTCGCCGAATGGGTCCCCGATCACGACGCCACGTGCGTCGCGCGCCTCGCGCGGGCCGGCGTCGTGATGCTCGGGAAGCTGATCACCCACGAGTTCGCGTTCGGCATCCAGTTCCCCGGCCACCGCTTCCGTCCGGCGAAGAACCCGTGGAGCCTCGACCACATCCCGGGCGGATCGTCCAGCGGCTCCGGGGCGGCGCTCGCCGCCGGGCTCGTGGCGGGCTCCCTCGGCTCGGACACGGGCGGCTCGATCCGCGGGCCCGCGGCGTTCTGCGGGATCGTGGGGCTCAAGCCCACGTACGGGCGCACGAGCCGCGCGGGGGTGGTCACGCTCTCGTGGACGCTCGACCACACGGGCCCGATGGCGCGCACCGTCGAGGACACGGCGCTCCTGCTGCAGGCGCTCGCCGGCCACGACCCGGCCGATCCGGCATCGAGCCGGGCGCCGGTCGGCGACTACGTCGCGGCCCTGGGACAGCCGATCCGCGGGCTCAAGGTGGGCGTGCCGCGCGATTACTTCCACGACGGGCTCGACCCGGAGGTCGCGCGCGCGTTCGAGGAGGCGCTCGCCACGCTCCGCGGGCTTGGCGCGGTGGTCGAGGACGTCGAGATCCCGCACATCTGGGACGCCTGGGCGTTCATGGCGATCCTGCTCGCCGAGGCCTTCGCCTATCACGAGCGCGACCTCCGCGAGCGCCCCGACCTCTACGGCGAGGTGCTGCGGGAGAAGATGCTCGCCGGCGCGCTCGTCACCGCGAGCGAGTACGTGCAGGCGCAGCGGCTCCGCGCCCGGCTCACGGACGCGATGGCCGCGGTGCTCCGGCGCGTCGACGTGCTCGCCACGCCGACGACCCCGAAGCCGGCGCCGACGTTCGCGGCCGTGCACGACCCCGGCTTCCCGTTCGCGCGCAGCAACATGGCGCCGTTCAACATGACCGGGCTTCCGGCGCTCGCGCTGCCGTGCGGGTTCTCGGCGAGCGGGCTGCCGCTCTCGCTCCAGCTCGCCGGCCGGCCCTTCGACGAGGTGACGGTGCTGCGCGTCGGCCATGCCTACGAGCAGGCGACCGCCTGGCACCGCCGCCGACCCCCTCTCACCCCCCGAGGAGTCATCTCGTGACTGCGAGCCCGAACCATCCCGCGACTGCGATTCCGACGGACGCCGCGCGGCTCTCGATGCCGATCGGCGAGGCGATGTTCACCCAGCGCTCGATCCGGCGCTTCCGGCCCGACGCGATCCCGATGGACGACCTCCGGCTCTGCCTCGAGGCGGCGGTGCGGGCGCCGAACGGCGGGAACCGCCAGATCGCCCGCTTCCTGGCCCTCACCGACCGCGGCGTCATCCTGGCGTTCGGCGCGCTCTACCGCGAGGCGTGGTGGGCCAAGCGGCTGGAGGAGCGGGGCTGGACCCGGCCCGAGGACATCCCGCCCGAGGAGAAGAACTACCGGGCGGCGGCGGGGCTCGCGGAGGAGATGAAGGACGCGCCGTGCATCGTGCTCGCCCTGGCGGAGCCGCCCGGGTGGGCCAACTCGGTGATTCCGGCCGCACAGAACCTGATGCTCGCGGCGCGGGCGCTCGGCATCGGCTCGGTCCCGACGACGCTCCATCCCAGGGTGATGGACCGCGTGTACGCGCTGCTCGGGATCCCGAAGGACGTGACTTTCCACTTCTGCATCCCGCTCGGCTATCCGCGCGGGAGCTTCGGGGCCACCCGGCGCCGGCCGACGGCGGAGACGACCTTCCTCAACCGGTGGAGCGCGCCACCGCCGTGGGCCTAGGAGCGACCTCGGGCTCGATGTCGAGCTCGAAGAAGTCGTTGTGCCAGTTGAACGCGACGCACTGGGTGGTGCGCCACACCAGCTCCTCGAGCTGCCTGGGCGAGAAGTGCTCGGCGAGCAGGCCGAAGAGCCGCCGGCGGAGCCGCTGCACGACGCGCGGGTGCACGTCCGCGGTGGCCGCGTAGACGCCGCTCCACGCGAGGAAGTACGCGAGGTCGACGACGAGACCGTCCGCGCGCGAGAAGCCCGGGCGCGGGGGGAAGTCCCAGTCCTCCGGCAGCGGGCCGAGCGCGACGCCGGCGAGCGCGTCGAGCTGCGCCGCGTCGAGGCCCGCGGCCGCGGCGAGGGGCGTGTGGTGCGCCACGCAGTAGCGGCAGCGGTTCAGGTTCGAGACGACGACGATCGCGATCTCGAAGTGCCGCGCGGCGACCGGGCTCACGCGCTTGAGCTCGAGCAGCTCGCCCCAGATGTGGCGGAAGATCGTCGGCGAGTTGGCCATGGTCGTCCAGAGGTGGCGGAACTGCGGGTACCGCGCCGCGCACTCGTCCCAGAGCGGGAGGAGATCGGCGGGGCACTGCTCGCGCGTCAGCGCCGGCAGGAGCGGCATGGCGCCCCTAGCATACCGCGTCCCACATCCGCGCGGCGAGCGCGACCGAGAGCTCCACGTCCTCCTCGAGCAGCCAGCGCTCGCCGACGAGCGTCTCCGCCGCGCGGCGCACGCGCGCCAGGTACTCCTCCCGCGAGGCGTAGCGCTCCTCGACGGAGGGCCGTGGGTCGCCGGCCGCTTCGCGCTCGGCGCGCGTCGGGGCGAACGGCAGCGTCGCGCCCGCGAAGACCAGGAGCTGGTCCTCGCCGCCGATGTCCGGATGGCGCAGGTTCCAGCCCGTGTGCGTGGCGAGCGGCACGGCCAGCTCGGGCAGCACGATCCCGGCGACCTCGTTGCCGTCGGCGTTGACCGCCGAGACGCGTGAGCCGTAGGGCGCGCCGCCCCTGGGCGGCAGCGCGCCGAAGTCGAGCCGCTGCGGGAGCGCGTGGTGCCGCGGGTAGCGGGCGCCCGGGATCCGGTCGAATGCGTCCCGGAGCGCGGCGGGCGGCACAGCCGTCCCGTCGTCGATCCGCGGGTGCCGGCTCGGCGGCGGCTCGACGCCCTCGGTGACCCAGCGGTCGAGGTGGACGAGGCACGCGCGGAGCAGCCGCCCGTAGTCGAGGACGCCGCGCAGGTGCTGCGAGCGCTCGATCGCGCCCGTCGGGTCCGCGGGCGCCGGCTGCGTGTCGGTCGGGGGCCAGACGCCGAGCCCGTGCTCGGTGCCCGCGAAGGCGTAGACGCGCGCGTTCGGGCCGTGGGCGACGTCCCGCGTGCCGTCGGGGTCCGTGTGGACGAGCGAGGCGTCACCCCGGTGGTACTCGGCCGCCGTGTTCGTGTACATCGCCTTGAGGGGGCTCGCGCGCGCGTCGAGCCGGGCGTGGAGCGCGTCCGGGTCGGACGGCGAGAGGTGCGCCATCATGTGCGGGCGGTCCTTCGAGTTCTGACCGAACCGCTGGTTGAACTCGCCGCGCATCCCGCCGGCGACGTTGGCCAGGATCCCGTCGAGCGCCTCGCGGCCGGACTCGGCGAGGTTCAGGTCCTCCCACGCGAGCGTCCGGAGCAGGCGCCCGGTCTGCGAGCGGCCGTACGCGAGCACCCAGCCCACCGCGCCGGGCGCCGGGTGACCGCTCGCCGGGGTCCCGTGCTTGAGCCACTCGGCCGCGTCGCGGAGGGCGGCGAGGCCGAGGCCACGGACCGGCGCGCCCACCGCCGTGTAGACGGCCTGGTAGAGACGGCCGGGGGAGAAGCCGCCGTCGATCTCGACGTGGCAGCCGTCGGGCGTGAAGCGCCAGCGCGCGCGCGCGATCGCCTCGGGCTCACCGTCGGGCTGGTCGCGGACGAGCAGCAACGCGCCGGGCTCGGCCGGGTCGGCGGCGGGGCTGGGGACGTGACCGCGGTCGGCCAGAAGCAGACGCGGCGCGGGCGTGTGCGTCTGGAGCTGCGTGTAGACGCGGCCCTGGAGCCGCGCGCCGTCCGGGCCGAGCGCCTCCGGCCCGGCGAGCCCGAGGAGTCCCGGCAGCGGGGGCAGGTCGCCCTGCCAGCCGCACGAGAGCACCGCGTAGCCGCGGCGCATGAGGAAGCCGTCGCCCACGTCGATCGGCGGGTCGGGGTCGCCGCCGGGAGCGAACACGGGGCGCGTCGCGCGATTCATGTTGGGCACCGTGACCGTGTTGCCGCGGTTGACGACGTCGAGCACCGCGCGGCCGTTGCCGCGCGCCCGGTCGACCGGGAGCAGCAGGGAGACGTCGGCGCGGAAGGCGACGCGGCCGTCCGCGTCCCGCGGCGCCAGCGCGAGATCGGTGATCCGCGCGTTCGCCGGGTGCGCGGGGTCCACGGAGCAGTGGAGGACGCCCTTCAGCTCTTCCCACGGCCCGTGCTCGCCGAACGCGCGGCCGTCCGCCAGCGGGCGCCGCAGGCGCACCTCGAAGCGCGTGACCGGCATCAGGCCTCCCCGACGATCCCGGGGAGGAGCTCGCTGATCGGGCCGCGGAGGACCGCGTCCGCCAGCGCGTCCATCTCGGTCGGCTCCGCGTTCACGATCACGACGCGCGCGCCGGCCTCCCTGGCCGTCGGCACGACGCCCGCGATCGGCCAGACCGAGAGCTTGGTGCCCACCGCGAGCATGAGGTCCGCGCGGCGGGCGGCCTCCTGCGCGCGGCGCAGGTCGGCGGCGACGAGGCCCTGGCCGAACGAGATCGTCGCGGTCTTCAGGATGCCGCCGCAATTCCGGCACGGCGGGTCCGCCTCGCCCGCGCGCACGCGCGCGAGGGCCGCCTCGATCGGTGTCCGCTCGCCGCAATCGAGGCAGGCCACCTGGTGCATGGTGCCGTGGATCTCGACGACGCGGGCCGGCGACGAGCCGGCCCGCTGGTGCAGGCCGTCCACGTTCTGCGTGATCAGCGTCTCGAGCTTGCCCAGGCGCTCGAGCGTGACCAGGGCGCGGTGGCCCGCATTCGGCTGGGCCGTCCACGTTGGCGAGTGGAGGCGGCTCTGCCACGCGCGCCGGCGCACGTCGGGGTCGGCGACGTAGTGCTGGAGCGTGGCGAGCCGCTCGGCGTCCGGGTTCCGGGTCCACACGCCCTGCGGGCCGCGGAAGTCCGGGATGCCCGAGTCGGTGGAGATGCCCGCGCCCGTGAGGGCCACGATGCGCTCGGCTGCGTCGATCCATTGCCTGACGGTGTCCAGCATCCCGGCTTCGTACTTTAACGGAATCGGGGCCGGGCATACACTCGCTCCATGGCGAGCGGGCTGCCGGCGACGGACCTGCCACGCTTCATCCGGGAGCTGGCGGAGTTCGTCGAGCTCGGCGAGGCCGATCTCGCCGCGGTCCGGCGCACCGCGCCGCTCGTGCTCGCCCGCGAGGCCGCGTTCACCGCGGCGCTGTACGACCACTTCCTCCGGTTCCCCGCGAGCGCGAGCTTCTTCCTCGGCGAGGACGGCGCGCCCGACGCCGAGCGCCTCGAGCGGCGCAAGCACAGCCTCGGGCGGTGGCTCCGGACGACGGCGGAGGCCGCGCTGACGTCCGAGGCCTCCTACTATCTGCTGGCCGTCGGGCTCTCGCACAGCCATCGCGCCACGGCGCCCGGCGCCGTGCCGCCGCACCTCATGGTCGGCGCGATCAGCCTCGCGCAGACCGCCCTCGCGCGCGTGTTCGGCGCCGAGCTCGACGACCCCACGGCCGCGCAGGCGGCGAGCGTGGCCTGGAACAAGCTCCTGCTCGTCCACCTCGCGGTCCTGCTGCTCGGCTACCTGCCGTCGTCGCGCGCGTGACGCCCCGCGAGGACGTCCGGCTCGGGCCGTACACGACGCTCGGCGTGGGCGGCCCCGCGCGCTGGTTCGTCGAGACGACGGACGAGGCCGCGGTGCACGAGGCGCTCGCCTGGGCGCGGGCGCGCGGCCTCGGGCTGCGCGTGCTCGGCGGAGGGTCGAACGTGGTCGTCGCCGACGCCGGAGTCGCCGGGCTCGTGGTGAAGCTCGCGACGCGCGGCCTCGAGGCGCGTGAGGTCGGCGCGGCGGTCGAGCTCACCGCGGCGGCGGGGGAGCCGTGGGACGCGCTCGTGGCGATGGCGGTCGGGCGCGGCTGGGCCGGGCTCGAGTGCTTGAGCGGGATCCCCGGCCTGGTCGGGGCGACGCCGATCCAGAACGTGGGCGCCTACGGCCAGGAGGTGAGCGACACGATCGTCGCGGTGCGCGCACTCGACACGCGCGACGGCGCGGTGATCTCGCTCGATCCACCCGCGTGCAGGTTCGCCTACCGCGACAGCCGGTTCCGGAGCGGCGAGCCCGGGCGTTTCGTCGTGCTCGCCGTGACGTACCGGCTGCGGCCGGGCGGCGCGCCCACGGTCGCCTACGCCGACGTCGCGCGCGACCTCGAGGCGCGCCGCGTCGGCGCGCCCACGCTCCCCGACGTGCGCGCGAGCGTGCTCGCGATCCGCCGCGCGAAGTCGATGGTGCTCGACCCGGGCGATCCGAACCGGCGGAGCTGTGGCTCTTTCTTCACGAACCCGATCGTGAGCGCCGCCGAGGCGGCACGCGTCGGCGCGGCGGCCGGCGACGCGGCGGTGCCGCGCTGGCCGCAGGCCGACGGCCGCGTCAAGCTCTCGGCCGCGTGGCTCATCGAGCGCGCGGGCTTCGCGCGCGGGATGCGGGCCGGGCCGGTCGGCCTGTCCACGAATCACGCGCTCGCGATCGTCGCCCACGAGGGTGCCGCGGCGGCCGACGTCGTCGCCTTCGCGCGCCGCCTCGCCACGACCGTCGAGGGCCGCTTCGGCGTCCGGTTGACGTGGGAGCCCGTCCTCTGGGAGGCTTGAGGCGTCCGCTGCGATGGGAACCCTCGTCCTCCTCTGCCGTCACGGCCTGACGCAGACGACCGGTGCCGTGCTCCCCGGGCGGGCGCCGGGCCTGCACCTCTCCGACGAGGGCCGGCGGCAGGCGGAGGCCCTCGCGCGCCGGCTCGGCGCGCTCCGGCGGGTCGCCGCCGTGTATGCCTCGCCCCTCGAGCGCGCGCGCGAGACCGCGCTGCCGGTCGCGCGCGCGCTGGGGCTCGCGCTCCGCATCGAGCGCGGGCTCCTCGAGTGCGACTTCGGCGAGTGGACGGGGCAGAAGCTCGCGCGGCTCACGCGGCGGTCCGAGTGGCAGGTCGTGCAACGGCACCCGAGCGGCTTCCGCTTCCCCGGCGGCGAGTCGTTCGTCGAGATGCAGGCGCGCGTGGTCGCGACGCTCCAGCGGCTCGTCGAGCGCCACCGCGGCCGGACCGTCATCGCGGTGTTTCACGCCGACCCGATCAAGGCCGCCGTCGCGCACGCGCTCGGCGTCCACCTCGACCTCTTCCAGCGCGTCGCGATCGCGCCCGCCTCGGTGACCGCGATCGCCTACCGCGCCGAGGGCCCCGTGGTGCTCACCGTGAACTCGCTGGACGGCGACCTCGCCGCGCTCGTGCCCCGATGAGTCGCTCGTTCGAGCTCGCCGCCCCGGACCACTTCACCGCCGGTGCGGTGGGGCCGCCCGGCGCGCGCGTCTTCTACCTGCAGGCGCGCGAAGCGCACCGGCTCGTCACGCTCAAGTGCGAGAAGGAGCACGTGCGCGCGCTCGGCGAGCACTTCGTGGAGCTGCTCGGCAAGCTGCCGCCCGTCACCGGCGCCGTGCCGCGCGACCCCGCGCTGCTCGAGCCGGTGGACGCGGCGTGGGACGTGGGCGCGCTCGGCGTGGGCTGGGACGAGGCCGCCGACCGCATCGTGGTCGAGGCGCGGGAGTCGGTCGAGCCGGAGGAGGAAGCGGCGCCCGCGACGGCCCGCTTCCGGATCACGCGCCCGCAGGCGGCGGCATTCGTCGAGCGCGCCCGGGAGCTGGTGCGGGCGGGCCGGCCGATCTGCCCCATGTGCCGGCAGCCCGTGAATCCGGGCGGCCACGCGTGCCCGCAGGGCAATGGTCACGTCGTCCGCTGAGGCGCTCGAGTTCCTCACGCGCGGCGCGATCACGGTGAAGGGACGGATGCCGTGGAGCACCAACGTGACCCTGCTCGTCCAGGTCGCGCTCGACGGCGTGACGGCGCCCGCGGTCTACAAGCCGGCCCGCGGCGAGCGGCCCCTCTGGGATTTCGCGCCGGGCCTGTGGAAGCGCGAGCTCGCCGCCTACCTCCTGTCCGAGGCGCTCGGCTGGGGGCTCGTGCCGCCGACCGTCGCCCGTGACGGTCCTCACGGCGAGGGCGCGCTCCAGCTCTTCGTGGATGCGGACTTCGAGCAGCACTACTTCACGCTCCTCGAGGACCGGGCGCGCCACGCGAGCCTCCAGCGGATCTGCGCGTTCGACCTCGTCGCGAACAACGCCGACCGCAAGAGCGGCCACTGCCTGCTCGGCCGCGACGGGCGGATCTGGGCGATCGACAACGGCCTCTGCTTCCACGTCGAGCCGAAGCTCCGCACGGTGATCTGGGAATTCGGCGGCGCGCCGATCCCGGCGCCGCTCCTGGACGACGTGCGGCGGCTCCTGGCGCGCGGGCTGCCGCCGCCGCTCGCGGCGTTGCTGGCGCCGCCCGAGCGGGCGGCGCTGCGCGCGCGGGCGCGCGCGGTCGTGGACGACGGCGAGTTCCCGGAAGAGAGCGAAGGGCATCGATACCCGTGGCCGCTCGTCTGAGGCGGCCCGGACGAGGGGAGACGGGAGCGATGAGCGCACCGGTGGGATTCGTCGGGCTCGGGACCATGGGACTGCCGATGGCGGTGAACCTCGCACGGGCCGGCGTCGGGCTCGTGTGCCACGACGCGAGCCCCGCCGCGTGCGCCGCGGCGGCGAAGCTCCCGGGCGCCCTCGTGGTCGGGTCCGCGGGCGAGGCCGCGGCGCGGGCCGAGGTCCTGTTCACGTGCCTGCCGAACAACGACGTCGTCCGGGCGGTCTACCTCGGCCCGGGCGGCATCGCCGCCGCCGCGCGGGCCGGCCTCGTCACCTGCGACTGCTCGACCGTGGGCCCCGAGGTGACGACGGAGCTCAGCGCGGCGCTCGCGGCGCGCGGTGTGACCCACATGGACACGCCGATGCTCGGCTCCGAGCCCCAGGCGGTGTCCGGCGAGATCTTCTTCATCGTGGGCGGCGACCGGGCGAAGCTCGAGGCCGTCGCGCCGTACCTCGAGATCATGGGCAAGCGCCACATGTACGTCGGCGCCGCGGGGATGGCGAACCGGGTCAAGCTGATCCACAACGGCCTCGCCGCCGTCACGTCGGTCGCCGTCGCCGAAGCGCTCGCGGTGTGCGTCCAGTCGGGCGTCGACCGCGAGACGTTCTACGAGGTCGTGCGCCAGGGCGGCGGGATGGCCTACGGGACGTACTTCGAGCGCCGCGCCAAGCGGATCTTCGACGGCGACTTCACCCCCACCTTCATGCTGGAGCTGATGCGCAAGGACGCGGCGCTCGCGCTGGCGCTCGCCGAGGCCGTGAGGGTGCCGGTGCCGATGCTCGCGGAGACCAGGCGCACGTA